>Ga0302250_1000361_pt1 | contig 47967 bp, 47 predicted proteins | sample AAG_RA_Asp_MG_FD_193536 | JGI IMG/M metagenome (GOLD analysis project Ga0302250, IMG submission 193536) | Enriched activated sludge microbial communities from anaerobic digester in WTTP, New Holstein, Wisconsin, United States - AAG_RA_Asp | ecosystem: Engineered > Bioreactor > Anaerobic >...
GCCCTGAATTGAGAAAGAGCTGGTCAAAAACTACAAAATCACAACATCAGAAACGTAAAGCAGATGGATATTCCCACTGCTACTGTTACCCAACTCGCCAAAGCTGGGGTTTCCGGACGGAAACTAGTTGGGAAGGGTTCTGGTGCAACATCATTGAATCCGGCAAGAGTGTCTCAATCCCCCACGGGGGATTTTTAGTTGGGAAGGCAATGATTGCGGACATGGTCTGCAAGTTGATCGGGTCTCAATCCCCCACGGGGGATTTTTAGTTGGGAAGGGTGTTCGAGACGACGGAGGTGTTCGCATGAGCCCCGTCTCAATCCCCCACGGGGGATTTTTAGTTGGGAAGTACGCATAGAACGAAGGCTTATTGCCCTCTTCTTTGCGTCTCAATCCCCCACGGGGGATTTTTAGTTGGGAAGACCGAACTGAAAGCAGCTCGCGCCAAAGGCGTCGAAGTGTCTCAATCCCCCACGGGGGATTTTTAGTTGGGAAGGTTTGCTATAGAATCGTTTTCGGAGGCAATAGCCTCGTCTCAATCCCCCACGGGGGATTTTTAGTTGGGAAGAACAGTGATCGCACGCCACTTAACACCTGGCTGCATGCGTCTCAATCCCCCACGGGGGATTTTTAGTTGGGAAGTTCAACGTAATCATCAACGGCCGTTCCTTTTCCCTCACCGTCTCAATCCCCCACGGGGGATTTTTAGTTGGGAAGCCCATGAACTTCCTGATGTTTTGCTCCGCGCCCGGCTCGACAACCGGCAACCACTATACCCATAACCATTCGGCATTGCAAGCTTTCGCGGCAAATTTCCGGCTATGCTCGCAAATCGCCCTGATTTTTGATCCCAAAACCTTGCGTTTTACCCTTCAGACGACATAACCAGCTGTATTTATTACAATCCTATCTTCGCAAATCGTTTCCGATTTTTGGCCGCCGGGGCGATTTTCGAAGTACGGCCGCCACCGATAGTGCTAATGTCTTGAATACAGGCTATTTTTAAGGGTGCCTGTCCGCCGGTAACGCGTTTTTTCGCAAATCGTCAGCGCCTACAGGCAGATTTGCGGGTTTTGCGACTTTTTTCCTACTGAACACCGTACCAGCCGGACCGCCACTTTTGCCGCAACAAGCCGTTACTATTATGTTTTCAAAGAACAGCCCCGACAGATGTCATGTTCGCAACTGTTTTCCCACGAAAAGCGTTGTATCAGAGGATTTTGACCACCGCTACCGCTGGCGGAGGACAGCCATAACGCTCGATTTTATCGATGCAATCAACGCAGAGAGGATAGAAGAGGATGCTGTCCGCACCTTTTTTCACCTTTTGCGCAAGCTTTAGCTTCAATTTTTTCAGTTCGGTGTCGGACAGAAAACATTCAAAGACCGATTTGTTGACCCGCCGGCCCCAGGGCTGCAGCAGCTTGACCACTTCGCGACGTTTGCGATCTTTTTCGATGTCATAGGCGATGACGACGTAGCGTTTCATCTACCACTTCCCGATGTAGGGGGCGTAGCGCCGCTCTTCACCCTGCAGGTAGGCTGCAAGCGCCTTGGCCTGGTTGATAATGATCTCGAACATGCGCATCTCTAACGGAGTCCTTCCAGGTCAGGTTGCCGGTTACTCTGCCCATCTGCAGCCAGATCTGAATCAACCGGATGAAATCCGGGGCCTGGATCCTACCGGTCAGGAGTTTAAGCAGACGCTCGTGCTCGATGTTGTCGAAGTAACCGTCAATATCGCATTTGGTGAGCCAGATCCGCTTTTCACTGCGGATCAGGTGGGCCACCCGCTTGATGGCCCTGGCTGTGCCTTTGCCGGACCGATAGCCGTAGCTGACATCCAGGAACATCCGCTCGAGGATCGGCTCCAGCACCCCACGGGCCGATTGCTGGACGATCTTGTCACGAATGGTCATTAGCCCCAGACTGCGGGTATCACCGTCTTTCTTGGGGATGTTGACCTGCTGGTAGGGCTGGGGCACAAACCGGCCAGTGAGCAGTTCTTCCCGCAGCGCGGCCAGTTCTTGCTCGGTATGCTCTCCAAAGCTGTGGATGGTTTCGCCGTCGATGCCGCCGCTTTTGCCTTTGGCCCTGATCTGCTGCCAGGCTGCCCGCAGGTTGACAAGCTCAGCGGTCTGCAGATAAAGAGGGTCAAACGAAGGGGCTGACGCAGGCGCCGGTGCAGCTGCAACGGCTCCAGCCGGAGCATCCCAGGGGATATCTGAACTGGCTATGCCGGTCATGTGGTATAGGCATCGGGACTACGATCGCTGATAAATATCGGATCGCCCTGGCCTTCTACATCAGGGTCATCGATCCGGCCATCTACCCGGCCGTTTATGTAGATACTGGAAACCCCCTCCTCCTCCGCACCCTGAAAGAGCCCGATCGACATGGGGACCATGCCGCCGGTGGTATCGACAAATATCCGATCCCTGGCAATGCCACGCATGAGCAGTTCGGCAATGAATACCCTGGCAAGGTGCTTGACCTCTTCAGGATCTCGCGGATTGGCAAGGATATGACCGGACTGGTTTTCCAGATCATGACGCACGTTGAGAAAGCCGACCGTTGCACCATACCGGCCAAGCAGGCTCAAGCCGTTGGTACAGCTCTCTCTGCTGCAGACCAGGGCAACAAGGCGGGGCTTTAGGTGGTTGATAATCCATTGCGGCTGTTCAGTGCCACGGTTGCTGACCGGAATGATCACGGCGTCAACTTTTTCACCAAACGGGTGCCCGGTGTTGTGGAATTCTGGGCGCGCCATCCGGTTTTTCAATGACTTCAGGATATTTTCACTGTTCCAGTAAGCGTAGCCGGCACTGACGATAACAAAGGTGCTGGTCAGCGCACCGACAATGATGCCCCATACGTCGATGGAGACGATCAAGCGTTGCGGCGCGTTGTCAACCGGCAGCAGACAGCAATAGATAAGACCTGTTGCCATCACGGTGAACACCAGGCTGCAGATCGGCAGCCAAAGCAACCTTCTTCCCGGGTATGATTGATGAGTACCTCCCATACCTGCCTCCTTAAGGCCTCACTCAGGGTTCTCGCCGGGTAATGCCCGGCACCCGCGACAGGTGTTTTCTGTCGTAGGAGTAGATGTCGACAATGCCCTGCTTGTGCATGAGCGCCGCAATGTAGGCGTCTACAAAGTCGACATGCTGCAGTTCATACAGAACCAATGCCTTGCCCACCAGATCACCGTTGATCACCTCCAGCCCCGGAGTTGCCAGAATACCGCGTATCAGCGGGGCTATCTCCCGGCTTGCCAGCTTGTACGATGACTCAAGCACCCACACGGTTTCAGCCAGTACCAGCTCGGTGGTGACCAGCAGCACTTTGTCGGCCTGGGCATCGTCCAGCAGTCGCTCGACCCGGTCCGCCAGGGCCGGGTCATCGTTGGTCAGGTAGCGGATAAACAGGTTGGTATCCACAAAGCAGCGGTTCATGCCGATTCACCGCTCACCCGCTCGGCAAGGGCCTGCTTGGCTACTGCCCGTTCCTGCGCCCTGGCGTCCGCATCCAGCGGAGGCACAACGCCCCGCAGCTGCTTCAGGGTCTTCACCGGCATGATCACAATCCGCTCGCCATCAACGATGATGTCAACCCGGTCGTTGGGCAGGATGTTAAAGCGGCTGCGTACCTCGGCAGGAATGGTTACCTGACCTTTTGCGGTTACGTTTGAGAGCATGGCAGCCTCCGGTTCGATCTGTGGCATTAAGTATTACTCATGACCAACTGTAATACAATATAGCAACAAGTTCAACGCGGTTTCCAAAAAGAACACGCCGGGTCACCGCCTGTTTGTTGGCTTACCCCATTTACCGGCCAGATCTGTCAGGGATGCCGGTTTTTCAGGTTTATCCTGCCGGCTCAAAGGCTGGCCCTCTGCTTTCCCGGCAGCCGCCAAATTGGCCGCAGTGGGTTTGATATGGGGCATAAGTGCTAAACCAGGCACGGGAGGATTTCGGCTGCCCTTTGCCCTGGTAAAGTCTTTGGAAGCAAGCGACATATGCGTCAGTTTACCACATTGCGGGATCACGGCCGGATCGGCCATGGCCAGCAACTGTTCCATCTGCCTGGTCTTGTTCCACTCTCCGTCCACCACGCAATCCATCTGGCGCGTAAAAGCTTGCAGACAGTCAGCTGCCTTTACTGATGCCCCCGACATATCGTTCAGATCGGTGCTTATGATCCTGACGGCAGCCACTCCGTAGCCGTTTGGTTTCGCCATGCCGATGCTGTGCCTGAGATGTTGATTACCTCCCCAGGTCAAGGCCCATACAAGAGCACCCACCTCAATCGGCTTGAGGTTATGCACTTTTATACTGAACCGGAACTGTGCCCCTTCTTTCAACGGAATCAGGCTGGTTGCAACGTTATCCTTAGATGCATCAAAACTGCGGGGCACGTCCTTCAGTTGCCTGGTGGGGTAGCGCTTCCAACCACGTACCGTTGCGTTATCATCCATAAACGTCAGGTGCTCGCCATGCATCCTGCCGTTACTGTCGGCATTGGGCTGCTCAAGGTAACTGGGGTAAAAAGTTGGTTTTGGGGCTCCCAGTATCATCTTTAATGCCTCCGACATCGGCTCAACCTTGCAACCCAAGGCAGGCGAAATACTGACCCTGCCTTTCAATGAGCCCTTACGCTCATCAACAAACCCGAATATGGTCTCAGCCAGATCGGGCTTGAGGCTGAAATGGTCTCCCCCTGTATTTGGGTCAACGTGGCGGATGGCATCGTAAATCGTGTGGCGGTACGGCAGACGGTACAAGCGAGTGAAGCCAAAAGAGCCGAGTTTTGTCCCATCCATCTGGTAAAAAATTGGGATGCGTTTACCTTGTTCCAGCTGACTACTCCAGTGTTCCCACTCTTTATAGAACTTCCCGGTGTTTGGGTTTGTGTATAAAAAATGTATGTCTTTCTGTATTTCTGGTGAAACTCCAACCGTTTGCGCCTCTTTCGCATCAAAAAAGACAAATTCATTTTTCTTGTCAAATTTTTTTCCTGTACTATCTACCGGCTGCCCAGTGAACACAAGTGTACCATCCTGACCACCTTCCAACGATGTTACCCGGTTGTTTGGTTTGGCCGTCTTGTAGCCGAATTTAACCGACAGCTTATCCCAGCCCCATAGAGTATATTTGCTGAGTGAGCTCTGGGCTCGCTTGATCGCAGGCGTGCCCAAAAGCTCATGGCTTATTAATGCATACTCACAAGGTATAATCTCCCAACTGGAGCTGCCTGCTTTACGTTGCAGCCATCCCGCCCTGACATCTTTCATCCGGTTCATATACGCTGACTTGTTCTGGAGATCACGAATGGAATACCGATGATTATCCACCCGGTTCATCTTACCGAAGGAGGCGATCTCGATCACGTTTCTGAGCATCCCTTTCAACGTGGCGCCAGGGATCATGATCTGATTCCCCACCCGGAAAAACGACTGGGCTTCCGTGTTGTTCATGATCTCGTTGTGATCCCACTTGCCGCCGTTGCGGACATAGACCGGGGTGTCGGTAACCAACTCGCAGGTCAGCTCACCACAGATACCATCGGCAAAGGGCAGATCATGGGAGACCTGGTCGGACCAATCGGGGAAATAGACCGAGCCGGAGAGCGGCACGAAGTTATAGGGGGCAGTAATTTTTTCGAGCGGGGGCGACTGTTGATAGCCGCCTCCCGGCCTGCCGCCGCCCTGGGATGGACGGTTCTGGTTGCCCTGTGACCGGGCCTGCTGGCCAGCATCCTGCCTGTTCTTGTTGAAGGTCCCGTTCATCAATTACTCCCTCCCTTGACCAGTGCTGCCAATCGTGCCACCCAGGGACGGCAGACGCCATCTTGTACCTTCCAGTAGACCTCATAGCTGAGGCGGGCCTGCTGCTTGTTCTCGGTTGACAGGTACTGCTCGCTCAGCATCAGGCAAGGTTCTCCGCTGCCAACCGTGATGGTGGTGGCACACCAGCCGGTTTCTGCCTGACGGATATGCAGGCTTTGCCCATTGCCGGCCAGCTCTGCTGAGAGGATGACCCCCTCCGACAGATCGGCCAGGTCGTTACCGCTGTACAACGCCTTGACCTGATCGGTGAGGCAGACCCAGCCGCTTTCACAAAGGAAGGAGCGTACCTTTTCCCAGACCTGGGCCGCCGTTGCAAGCGGCTCCACCGCAACGGCAACACGGGCCTCGGTTACGATGTCGCCGGTTTCGTGCTGCAGCAGTTGTTTCAGTTGGCTGTTCATGCAGCACCTCCGGCAAGCCAAGCCTGGCCCGGCCCGTTCCAGGTAATGTCCCCTTTGAAATAACCGTTACCCCTGCCGGCGCCGGCCCCCAGGGCAAGTCGGCCGCCTGCCAGGTCAGCAAGGGCAGCTGCCAGAGCCTGGCGGATTGCAGGTTCTGCAATCTTGTCGGTTTCGGTTACGGCGATGGTCAGGCTGAACGGTGCGCCCCGGTAGTAGGGCTTTTCATCAAACAACGCCCCATCCAGAGTGCGGGCGCCGCCGGTAAAGCGGTCGATGGAGACATGGTTGATCACCTTCTGGGGGCCTGGCTGCTCTATGAACAGGTCACTAATGATGACTCGCCCCCGCTGTCCTGTTTTGTCTTTTTTTTCACAGCCGAACAGGGCGGCAACAGCCTTGTTTTCTTTGCCGATCTGCTGCGTCGGATCAACCTCTTTTCCAGCGAAAACACCGCTGAGGCGGTTGTAGTGGAAGGCGACCCGATGGCTGAGGGCCCCCTTGACGGCCGAGCCGGTCAGGATGGCTTTTTCTTGTTTATCCACATCTCCTGTGTCACCCCGCCAGACGATCCGGTTGGCCGTAAGCGGCGCCATGTCAACCTCAGGGTCAACACCGCCGCCGATCATCCAGAACGCCTCGGGTTGCAGATGCAAGGTGGCAACGGCACTGTTTACCGATGATGTCGGCAGTTCAGTCAGCATGTCAGGCAGGCCGGATTGCTGCGCCAAGGCCACCGGATGGTTTGCAAAGGCGGCAAAACCGTCCGGTGTTGTGATGTCGAAGGCCGCAGCCTGAAGTTTGATGACGCTGAATTGGCCGTAGCCCCGCCGGGTCTTGCCGCCGATTCTGATGGTGTCTGCATTGAGCAGACCCAGCAGACGCTGCCAGTCGGCCTGATCGTGTTCGCTTCCCTCAAGCAGCAGCTCGAAAGTGAAGCGGTGGCCGGCCGAGACGGAGCGCTCGTCAAACTTGCCTGCCTTGGCTGCCGTGCCTTTGTGATCGATCCGCACATGGTCCCGCGCCGTGGTCATCAACGCCTCTGAGAGTACCGGATCAGATGCAAGCAGGGTACGATCAAGGATGATCCCTTCAACCGGCTGGTTGTTTTGGTTGTGGATACAACCCCAGGAGACGGAGAGCCGAGAACCGTGACCGTCTGCACCGTTCTGAAATCCGAAGAGATCATTGCCGTCGCCATACCCGGCATCAGCCCAGGCATGACGCAGGATGCCGGCCAGTGAGCTGCCGGGCAGTGCAGGCAGACCATTGGCATCGGCGACAAAGACGTCGTCATAGAACAGGTCGTCCTGTCCGCCGCCGATGATGAAGGCGGTGTCAAACTGTATGGTTACCCGCGCCAGGTAGCGCTGCGGGTGGCGTGGCGCGCTGCTCACTGGTCACCTCCGTTGGAACGTTGATTGCTGAGACGTGGCAGACGATTGCCCAGCAGGTAGAGCCGTTTGCGTACCTGACTGAGGCTGCCGTCAAGTACGGTCTCAAGGATGAAATCCCTGTAGCTTGTTCTGATGGTACGTCCTTTGACCTGCTTGGCCCATCGTTTCTGAGACACCCCTTCAGCACAGAGTTTGGTGAGCTTGGCCTTGATGTCGGCCTGGTCTTTGCCCTGCACGGCGATGCTGCGCAGTTGGCCCCATTGGCTGTTCTTGGGGCAGCGGTCGCTTATCAGCTCGCGAATCCAGTCATCCACCTGCTTGACAGCAGCAGCTTCTTCGCTGCGTTGTGCTGCTTTTGCACCGAGCCAGTCGACCAGTGGCGGGAGCTGCTGCGGCTGAGCCGCCGGCGGCGGCGCAAGCATCGGGGCTGTGAAGCCCGCAAAAGAGGCGTCAGCCAGAAACGGCGGGTTGACCAGCAATTGACCGAGACCGTCCTGGCGATAGCTGCCGATACCGCAGGCCAGACGCTGCTGCAACTGCTGCAGCTCCGCAACAGAAAAGCCGCCGGGGCGTTCATAGACAAGAACGCTGCCCTTGACGATCACCTGACGCTCCAGATCGAAACGTTTTCTGGTGCTGTTGAATGGAGCATAGCTGCGGGTTCTGAGATAGCTGCGCCCAGGATTGAAGGTAATGCCGTCCAGTTGCAACACCCCAGGTTCGGGAGCCAGGACCGGGGCGCCGGTTTGCCGATCAGTCAGGGCCAGATCGGACAGGCAGTAGAGCAGCAGTTGCTCCCCTGCCTCGGGTTGCATGGCCAACGGATCAGCTTCGCTCCGGCTGACCGCCAGCAGGCCGTATTCTGCCGAACGTGAACGCCCGACCCGGATAACGCCGCTGAGCGCGCCTGCAACCTGCTCAACCAAACGTGCTTCGAGGCCGTCATCAAAGGAGACGCTGAAGTACCAGCAGGTCCCGGCAGCCAGGGATTGATAGCCGAACAGGTGCGCCTCTTCAGCCATCCCCTGTTGCTCACGGTTAATGGCGGTTTTAAGCCGGTAGTTCCTGGATGGGCTGATCTTCCGGCCGGCCGGCCCCACATAACCGGTACGGAGCTGCTTCTGCTGCTCACCCTGGGCATCCCAGGCCTCAAACTGCTCGGCAGTCGCATGGATCAGGTTGCTTGCCTGGGAAATATCTGCGGCCTCCTGCCCCTTGGGCAGGTGCCAGCAGAGCGGTACCGGCAAGGTCGGCTGGTTGTCCGGACTGAGCGGGTAGGCATTGCCGAAGCGTACCTTGCCGGAATGGAACAGCAGAAACGCCGCCTCTGGGTTCTGGTGGTAAAGACTTGCTGCGGCGGCCCCCAGCAGGACGGCGCCCGGAAGATAGTCGAGGCAGCGGTGTCCGCCGATGGTGGCCGAACGCTCGCTGATGACTGCATCGGACAAAAGCCTGGCGGTGAAATGTACCGTCTTCATCGGCCCACCTCCATGACGGTTACCTGCACTCGCCCCAGACCGCGGTGCCGGTCGGTGCCGGCCTGCCGGATCAGCTTTGCAGCGGTCTGCAATACGGCAAGGACGTCGGACTGGTCTTCAGTGATGGTGACCGTGGCAGTCAGCGAGACCGGCAGGGCCACCTCGATCTTGCGCAGGCTCTTATCATCAGCCAACCCCTCTTCGTCAATGGCGGTTGAGGCGAGCGGCATATACAGTTCGCCCACAGCCTGGCTATTGTGCTGATCAGCAGCCCAGACCTCCATGGCATCGCCCAGCGTGGCACTGGTGAACTGCACGGTCCCTGGCGTGGAGTCGTAGCGCGAAAGTTCATCATCACGGCTGCCAAACAGCTTGACCGTGGTGACTGCAGGCAGTTGGCCGCACTCTTCGGCCAGTTGAACCGCTTCACGAAACAGCCCTTTGACGCTGCGGCCGGGAATATAGGGCAGCCCGGTCTGCGTCTTGACCGGCAGGGCGTCAAGGTGCGCCCCTTCGCCGAAACCGCTCCCCATGTGCCAGGGGGAAAGAAAAGTAAAGGTTATCAACCCGTCAGGCATGTGCTGCTCCTTTCTCCAGCTCCCTCAGTAGATAGGCGTCTGCCAGTGGCGTTTGACCGTCATGGTTCCAGAGCGGGGTTGTCGATGAGGCAGTCAGCTGCTGCAGGGCCTGACTGAATGCCGCTCCGGAATCTTTGACGGCCACTTCAAGTACCCGCTCGTAATCTTTGTGCGCAGTTACCGGGTCAGTGTGCAGGGTGCTGATCAGGGTGCGGATTGCCCCTCCCGGCAGGCTACGAATAGCTTCTGTAAGCCTTTGCAGAGCTGTATGGAGCGGCAGATTGCCGGCATGTCCGCCAACGGCGTAGGGGCCGTACCAGAAACGGATCGGCCGACCTTCATACTGGCCCCTTCCGGTCAATTCCTGACGCTGAACTTCGGCGTACCCTTCAGCCATACTGCCGGTGATCCGATGCACGGTGAATGATGAGGGCACCGGCAGATGCCGGCCTTTCTGGCGGCGGGCTTCACGGTCGGCCTTGGCCTGCCTCTTGGTGTAGTCGCAGAGGGTGTCGGCCATGTGGTAGGCTGCGGCAAAGGGATAGGCCTTCTTGACCACGGCAACGCCGGCACAGGCGGTGAGCGTTTCCGGAAACTCATGCACGGTGGCGCGCAACCCGGTCAACACTTCCTGAGCCTGACGCTCAAAGGCGTTCAGGAAGGTGGTGGTAAATGCCACTGCCAGGTCGGCCCGGACGATGATGGTCAAATCGTCTCCACCCAGCACGATCGGCCGAGCGGCAATCTTTGCATCGTCATACTGTTTCTTGCGCTCCTGATAATCAGGCAGCAGGACGGTTTCCGTTGCCTCTCGCACAGCGTTGACGGTGATCCGATCAATGGCTTGGGACAGATCACGATAGATTCCGGCGGCCTTTTCAGGGTTGGCCTTGAGGTGTTCGCCGATTCTCATCAGTGAACTGCCAAGGTCGTTGCCGTCGGCATGTATCACCGCAACATAGGCCGATGCATCGGAGGCAATATCCTCTAGTTCATAGGGCCAGGCATCATGATCAAGTGCGGGTAAGATCCGTCCGGTAAGGGATGTATGGTTTTTTGAATACTCCTGCTTGCGTCGGGTCTGGCGGTCCCGGGGAACCGCCTTCTTGGCCTTGCGGTCAAGGGGAGCGTCACAGGCTGCAAGCCCGGTACGGGGATTCCGCTCAACCAGAGGGCCGATTTCCGGCAGGCCAGTCCAAAACAGGTTACGTTCCGCCCGCAGGAGGTCGATCCCCTGCCAAATGGCGTCAGGCAGGGTGTTCCTGATCTCCAACGATGCCTGGATCAATCGCAGGCCAGGGGCATATCTGCTGACTAGCATCGGCCAGTAGCAGGAAAATGCTGTTGCCTGGGACCGATCATCAAAGCAGATTCTTGCCCAGCCGGCCGCCGTGGCGATGATGGCCGACCGGGGTTCGGCAACACCGATGGCACGTAACGCGTCGTCCAAAAAGGTGCCGCACAGCCGGGACACCAGTTCGCTGCCGCCGACCATATCGCGTAATTTGTCGCTCTGCAGGATGAAGCTCTGGATCTCTTTGGCTTCAAAGGTGTAGTACCACGCCATTATTTCCTCCCCCACGTGCTAGTCTCGTGCTCTAACTACGAATCTTGTAAGGTATACCGCCCAAATCCGAAAGTGGTTGATTTACCAACGTGTACCAGCTCCCCCGCCTTAAAAAACGGCATAAAAGGCGCCAGATTACCTTGATAGATGACCTTGCCGGTCAGGCCTCCGGTTTTGATCCGGGCACGCTGTCGGTTTGATATCCGCTCCATGGACTGCCAGCGCATGTCGGAGTCGGTTATCACTATGTCATCGGCCTGGTTAAGCAGCGCACCGAGTTGCTCAAGCCGGACCCCTTCGGCGCCATGCAGGGCCTGCAGCAACATGATCCGTCTGGCAAGGTGTTCAAACAGCAGACTGAACCGGGGCGGTTCATACTGAATTTTGCCGCGTTCTTCAAGCAGAAGCGGCGTCTCAAAATCGAGGGTGATGGAGGTGGGCCCATCGTGATCCGGCAGAAGTGGGATACTATGCTGCGGCACTAACGAGACATCAAGCTTGCCGCATCTGAAGACGACCTGTTGTTGGCCGAGGTCTCCGGCGGCAGTAACATTTTTAATCAGGTAGCGTCCCCGGCCGTTACGAATCCCGCGCTGACCGATGACGTCGAAGGTCGTGATGACATGCGGTATGCACTCAGTAGCCCTGCCGATTAGTACAAACTCGAACTGCAGGGTGTCGTAACGCCGGAACTGGCGCTTGTCACCCATTGGCGGGTTAATAATATACGGTCGTGGAAAGTTGCTGAAGCGCCTGAAGCCGTCCACCCCGTCGGCCGGTGAGGTTTCAAACAGGTAGGCATAGGTGCAGGTATGTCTGAAGGGGCACCGGGGACAATCTTCCCCCGGTATGACGCAGGCCAGTTCACGCAGTACGGTGCCGAACACCCCACGAAAAGCAAAACCTTTGTAGGGCGGCAAGACGATCTCTTCGGTAACGGTCAGGCTAAACCGGAATTGGCCGACCGGGAGCGGTGAAAAGGGCATAATCGTGCAGGCTTCTCAGAAGGGCGAGTGGTCGTAGATAACGACGTCGCCGGTGACCGGCGAGTTGTACTTGAGAACCATCACCTTGCCGTGCAGGGCATGGGAAACCGCCAGGTAGAGCCAGACAGGGCCGGGTCCGGTGAGGGTGACGATGTTGCCGTTGCCGGCCAATTTCTGGGCCTTTGCCGTATAGGTTGCAAGCTCTGCCAGCTTGGCGGTGCCGGTATCGGCGTAGAGTGTGGCCATGTCTATGGTTACGGTTTCAGCCATTGCCTAGAGTCCTTTAACCTTGTCTTTGATCCAGGAAGAAAAATCAACAATATCTTCAGGGTGGATGATTTCTGTCTGGAACTGGCGCGCCCGACGCACCAGATGTTCTTTTATCTTGTTTTTCCTTCTGTCCAGCAGCTGCTCACGGGAGGTGCTGACCAGAAAACTGCGGACTCGCAGGCCGAAGTTATCCTGCAGGGCCGCAATTTTGTAGAGTATATCAGCGTCTTTGTCGCCCTTTTGCTTGAGGCTCTTGCACTCGATGGTGTAGAGCGTGTTGTCCTTGGTGAACATGACATCAAACTCATTGGGGTTGCCGTGCTTATCTATCAGTTCGATGCCGGTGACACAGTCATCAACCTTGAGACGGGTAAGGGTTTCAAAACAGTAATCAGACAGCCAGTCACCGGTGATAAAGCAGGTTTCAAGCTTGTTCAGACGTTTTGAGATGTTGCCGGCCCTCATCCCGAGCATTTCCAGCAGTTCCGATTCAGAACGGTTCCTTACATCATATTTTGTGCTGAAGTCATAGAACTGCATATTACGGGCATTGTCACGGTTCAGCTGCCAGGCAAAATGCCCCAGCATGTTTTCAAGATCAGCATAGTTCTTCACAATCCAGTTGCTGAACTCCCGGCCTCGTTTGGCGCGCTCCTTTAAAACCTGGGCCTCCTGGATATTGCCAATTTTAATGCCGTAGGCGCTGATATAGGAGCGCACATCAAGCCGTAACGGAAGTTTATGAACCGGTTCTGTTTCGGGGCATTCATCAATAACGATATATTCGTTGCGCGGTATGGGAGTATAGACAAGTCGGGCGCCGATGGGACGAAATACGCTGAATGCGGCGAGGGCCATAATCTTGGTGCCACAGGTCAGGTTAACGGTGATGCTGCATCCAGACAATCCGCTCGCAATCTTCCGGAGCGCCTTGATACAGGAATCAAAGGAATCCTGATCAACGATGACGGTCTCAGAGCGTTGCGCGTAATCCCGGCCATTAAGACGTAAGGCAGTCAAAATTGCTCCCGTCACCCCTTTTTCTTCCATTCCGGCTGTACTGGCAAAAATAATCTTTGACGGCTTTTCGTGGTGGATACCAATGATGTTGGGAATTGTCTGATCTGAAACCAGACATACATGGACGGTCTGCACGCGCTTCACCTCACCAGTCTGATTTTAGACTTATCAACCCGAACACCATATCTGCTGCCGGCATATTTACGATCAGTGGCAACGGTGTAGACTGCTGCCAGGACCTCATCGGCCAACTGATCCCTGATGGCCCGGTTAACCTTGCTGATGATGGCGCGCAACGCCTGTACTTCTATACCCTCCGGCCATTTTTCCAGGAGATCATCAGCCCTGCCGGGATTGGCGGTGTAGATAGCGGCGTAGTCCCTGGCCATGACCTCAAGGGCTTCACGGGAGGCAAAATCAACGATGGTTTCATAGCAACCGGTGCAGTCTCGGCAGTAGTCCCGTGCCGGATATTTGCAGTGATCGGTCTTCTGGCGCAAAAAAGCCAGATAGAGCATCAGCTGAACCGGTATCAGTTCCACCAGGACAGTGCCGATACGCAAGGTGCGCTCAGCAAGGTCAACCTCCAACAGCGGCTGATGTGCCGACATATCGATCTCTTGCTGACCGATCCGCACCAAGTCACGGTACCGTCCCGCATCTTTTGGCGCAAGCTCGCCAAGCCGTATAAAGGATAGCTCTGCCAACTCGACTCTGGCCTGCCTGGCGTTCAGGGTCTGCGTTGAGCCGTCCGGCAACCGCACCGCAATCGGGGTGTCATGCTTCGGGGGATAAAAAAACGCCGGGTTTGACTCGAACTCAGCAGAGACAAGGATGTGGTACAGTTTGTCCTGTGGCCGACCGAACAGTTGCAGGGCTGCTCCCAGATAAAACGACATGGTCTTGCGACCACCGGCCAGAGAGCAGTGCAGACGGCTAGTCTTGTCGGCTGCCTTCAGCCGGATAAAATTACTGATCTGGTCACCGGCGGCATCATTATCCGAGACGCTACGGATGTCAGCAAGCTCTTGCCTCGACGGGTCGGCAAGGACAATAAACGAGCTGTCATCAAACGGCAGAGGGGGTAACCCGTATTCATCAAGCAATTGCTGCAGATGGCCTTCGCTTAGAAGGCGTTGACGAATAATCTCACGACCTGTGGAGGTGGTAATGATATGCAGCTCATCGGCATAGACCGGCGGGTTCTGCATGGCCAGGCCGTAGATGGTTTCGGTGATAATCTGGGGCGTGGCGCCGGCCACGAAGATCAGTATTTCACGAAATTGTTTGGCAGAAGGCATAACGACTCCGGTTGATTGTTGAACATCTATACCGTATCGACGGCGTTCAATCAACATGCTGACCGACAGGCGTGGGTTCAAGAACGGTAATCTCAGGGCCGTCATCGTCGGCAGATGTGTAGCCGCGTCGGCCTGCGGCATCGCCGACCTGTTCAAGCACGACACCGGCCCCCCAAATGATGGGATCCAATATCCCACCGTTCCCTCCCAAGCTACCGAGCTGCATGCCGATCCCGACATCCCGTACCGTCATACTGCTGCAGCCAGGCAACAGCAGCGCACTGCACACAACCAGAACCTGCAGCCTGCTGACCTTCATGGTTGCTTCCCCCCTGTGTTCCAGATGGCATGCCTGACGCCTGCTAATCATCGTTTGAAATACTACTGCTGCTGGACCAGCTATCGTCAAAGCTGCCCGTGCTTGACGACGTCCACGTATCGTCACTTGAAAGGGTGCTGCTGGAACTGAAATGATCGTCATGGTAGATATTACCCGGCATGTAAGAACAGCACGGGTCGGTCATCCAGTCGCTGCCGGTGCAGGTGCAGGATGCGCTTGACGAGTCATCCTGGTGGTAAATATTGCCCGGCAGGTAGGACTGGGACGGATCAGTCATCCAGTCGCTGCTGTCACCATCGACCTGATCCTGGTGCCGGCTGTAGTAGATATTGCCCACCATCCGGAAATAGGCCGGATCGGTCATCCAGTTGCTTGGCAGATCGTCTTCCGAACTGAACGAGCTAGAAGCGCTGGAGGTAAAACCGGAAACGTGCCTGCCCTTGCCGCCAAACTCCCTGAACAGCAGCACAGCCGCCACCACGCCCATAATCCCTGCGATGAATAGCTCCATAGCCGAAACCTCCCTTGATTGATCCGAAGGTAGCATGCCGATGACCACTGGAGGTTTTAGAAACATTTCCGCAATGTTGGTGCTGCGGTTACTACTCTGTTGCACCGGTTTGCTCCCAAACCTCTTGACCACCCGAACAATAAAATGTACATTTCAAATGCACATTTAATGCACGTGAGGTGACAACAATGCAACAGGTACCGGTAACAGTTTTTCGCAAACATATCCCTGAATATCTGGGCAAGGTCCGTCAGGGAGAGGGGCTCTCTCTCACCTCTCGCGGGCGGGAAGTTGCCCGGCTGGTTCCGCCGGAGGATACGCGCTTACGCGCAAAGGAACAACTACAGGCGCTTCGTGTCCATTGCCACGTTGGCGACGTTGTTTCGCCGGTTGATGTCGAGTGGGAGGCCGAGCGTGCTGATCCTTGATACCTGCGCCCTGATCTTTGATGCGCTGACTCCAGAACGGCTCAGTGCTAAGGCAAGTGCCGCAATCAAACAGGCTGACAAGGCGGGCAGGCTTGCCTGTGCGGATATATCGTTGTGGGAGATCGCCATGCTGATATCCAAAGGCCGCATCGATCCGGGCACTGATCCAAAGACCTTCATCCAGCTCGTGCTGGCAGCACGCGCCATCAAAGTGCAGCCCGTTACACCGGAAATTGCTGCAAAAAGCGCACAAACCAATTTTTGCTCACACGGCGATCCGGCCGACCGGCTGATTGCCGCAACTGCAATGCTAAGTAAGGCACGACTGGTCACCTCGGACAAAAAACTGGCTGATGTCAGCGGGCTCCAGATCGTCTGGTAAGAGAAAGGCACCAGGAGCACAACCAGGCAGGTTTATACCTAAATAAAACCTTATGCCTTTTTTGGTTTTGCATTACACCAAGCCACAGGAGATGGCTGATGAAAAAGCCGGTCGCACTGCCTGACAGCAGCCACGACCTGCGATACCTGTTGCGAGACGATGCCGCTAAAAAGCGGGCGCCCCATCCGGGACGCCCGCTTTTTAGCGGCTGCTCTGCAAACAGCTGTCCCGTCAGGCCAGCTTGATCACCTCAGCCACGCACTTGGTGATCCCCTCCGCCACCTGGCTGATGCGGGTACCCAGCATGTAGGCCGGGGTGCTGACGATCTTGTTGGCGCTATCCACCACAAACTCGCTGACGCCGCAGTTCTGGTGCTTTGAGCCGGTCTTTTCAATTTCTGCAGCGGTGCCGCTATCGTTGCCGATGGTCAGGGTCGGCGCTGCGTTCTCACCCAGAATGGCGGCGATCAGGGCCGGGGCGATGCAGATGGCTCCGATCGGTTTTTTGGCGGCATGCACCTCCCGCACCAGCCGGGCCACCTCGGGGTTAACGCTGGCGGCGGCCCCTTTCTGGGCAAAGTCGCACAGATTCAGGGCGGCGCCAAAGCCGCCGGGGAAGATCAGGGCATCCAGATCCCCCGCCGTTATCTGGGCAATATCCATGATGTTACCCCGGGCAATCCGGGCCGATTCCACCAGCACCCGGCGCTTGGCGCCGGTGGCCTCCATGGTGCAGTGGTTCACCTCGGCCAATTCGATATCAGGCGCCATGCAGACCGCCTCGGCGCCGGCCTGATCAATGGCCAGCAGGGTCAACACCGCCTCATGGATCTCACTGCCGTCCCGCACGCCGCAGCCCGATAGCACCACTCCGATTTTTTTACTCATAGGTTTCATCCTCCTGCCTGTTGTTGTTCGGCCAGGGCCGTTCGAATTGCGTCATCAAAGGTGGTTAAGGGGATCGGCAGCAGCTCCCGGATCCGGTTGTCGCGACAGATCACCTCGTTTTTGAGCCCCTCGATCAGGGCGATGGCGACCGCCGGTTTGACCGGCGTCACCAGCCCCACCCAGTAGGATGAGAGCCTGGGAGTCAACACCGGCACCGGGATGATCCAGAGCCGTCGGCCCTCCAGCCGGGCGAAACGCTCCAGCATATCTTTGTAGGTCATGATGTCTGGACCGCCGATATCAAAGGTCTGGCCCTCTGTGCGGGATTCTTCCAGACAACCGGCCAGGTAGGCGATCACGTCGTTTACCGCGATCGGCTGGTTGCGGGTGGCCACCCAACGGGGGGTGATCATCACCGGCAGACGCCGCACCAGGCTGTGCACCATCTCGTAGGAAACGCCGCCGTAGCCGATGATTACCGCCGCCCGCAGAAAGGTGGTGCTGAAGCGGCCGGCCTGCAGGATATGAGCCACCTCCAGCCGGCTGGCCAGGTGGTGGGACAGATTGTCGCCGGTCTCCCCCAACCCGCCCAGATAGATCACCCGCCTGACACCGGCCGCCTCGGCGGCAGCCACGAAGTTGCGGGCCGCCTGACGGTCCTGATCGGCAAAATCACCCTGGCCCCGCCCCATGGAGTGTACCAGATAGTAAGCGCTGTCCACATCGACCAGGGCCGCCGTCAGACTGTCCGGATCGAGCAGGTCGGCCAGCACCTGCTCATAACCGGCGGGATGATCGGCTGGACGCCGATCCATGCAGCGCACCCGGTAGCCGCGTCGCAGCAACTCCTGCACCAGCCGCCGGCCGATAAACCCGCCGGCGCCGGTGACCAGTATCGCCTTGCATGTCTGTGTAGTCATAGTGGTCTATAGTGTGCCATAAAATCAGTGGCTGGCAAGCAGACTATTTTGTGGCACACTAGCAACCATGACCAGACGCCCGACACAGCAGATCGCCTGTCAGCAGGTGCTGCAGCAAGACAATTCGGTCTTCTCGATCCAGTGGACCGACCTGCCGGCCGGCTTGCCCCTGCTCGACGGCCAAGAGCTGTTGCAGCACTACCTGCGCGACATCAGCCGGCAGACCTGGGGGCTGGTGCGTCCACTGGTGTCAGACCAGAGGGTTACCTTTGCCCTGGCAGGCCGCCTGCCGCTCTTGACCTTTCTGCCCCCTGAACCGGTCACCCGTGCCGAGGGGGATGGCCTGGCCCTGCGAATCTGCGGCGGCTGGCTGGTACAGCCGGACCAGTGCGAGCGGGGCGAACTCTTGCTGTTGACCATGTCGCTGCCTGACGGCAGCCAGCGGATCACCCTGCGGCTGGCCGACTACTGTCCGCTGCTCCTGGGCTCGCCACGCCCTTCCCGGCTGCGACGCCGGCTATACCGGCTGACCCAGGCCGCCCTCCACCGCCTGGTGACGATCCGCTTTCTGGCCCGACTGTATCGACGGTTGGCCGGCCCTGGGGCCTGCATCCGAACCGTACCGGCTGCGGTGCGAGATGGCCGAATGACCTGAGATTGCGGTAACAGCCCCGCTGTGCTACCATAGCTCACCGTTGACGGCCCCGTGCCGCACCACCAGAGGAGTTGAATCGCAACCATGCCACACAGCGAACTGAACATACCGGACAGCCTGCCACTGTATTTGCTGAAGGACATGGTGGCCTTCCCCTACATGATCTTTCCGGTCTATCAGGATGAAGCGGGCGCGCTGCCCTTTAAAGAGGCCAAGGAAAACTACGACGGTTTCATGGCGGTGACCCTGCAACGGGCCGATCAGCCCGATGGCGATCTGCGGGGCAGACTGCACGATATCGGCACGGTCTGCAAGGTGACCCAGATCAAGAAGGTCACCGGCGGCCGCCATAAGATCACCCTGGAAGGGGTCAACCGGATCCAGCTGGGCGAGTTGGAACAGAGCTCACCCTTCCCCCTGATCCGGGTGGAGGTGGTGCGGGAATTTGCCGAAAAGGGGCTGGTCTCCGAAGCGCTGGTGCAGTCATTGATCGGCCTGTTGAAGATCTCGCTCTCCTACGGCAAACCGCTGCCGGACGATGTGATGAAGATGATCGACTACATCGACAACCCGGCCCGTCTGTCTGACCTGGTGGCCCTGTACGTCAACCTGCCGCTGGCCGACCTGCAGGAACTGCTGGAGACCATTGACCCGCTGGAACGGTTGAAAAAGGTCTACATCCACCTGACCAATGAGGTGCAGAAGCTGCAGGTCAACTCGGAACTGAAGACCGAGGTCAATCGCCGGGTGGGTAAGAACCAGAAGGAATACCTGCTGCGGGAGCAGATGAAACAGATTCAGGAGGAGCTGGGGGACGAAGACCCCCGTTCGGCCGACATCAACGAACTGCGCCGAAAGATTGAAGAGGCCGGCCTGCCGGATGAGGTCAAAAAGATCGCCGACAAGGAACTCAAGCGGCTGGAGCGGATCAACGCCTCCTCACCGGAATACACCGTCTCACGCACCTACCTGGACTACCTGGCCGGCATGCCCTGGAACGTCTCCACCCAGGACCTGCTGGATATCGTCAAGGCGCAAGGCGTGCTGGACGAAGACCACTACAACCTGAAAAAGGTCAAGGAACGGATCCTGGAGTTCCTGGCGGTACGTTCCCTGAAGGAATCGATGAAGGGGCCGGTACTCTGTTTTGTCGGACCGCCGGGGGTGGGCAAGACCTCCCTGGGCCGTTCCATCGCCCGGGCCATGGGCCGCAAGTTCGTGCGGGTCTCCCTGGGCGGTGTTCGGGACGAGGCCGAGATACGCGGACACCGCCGCACCTACATCGGCGCCCTGCCGGGCCGGATCATCAAGGAGCTGTTCCGCTGCGGGGCCAACAACCCGGTCTTCATGCTGGACGAGATCGACAAGCTGGGCCAGGACTTCCGCGGCGACCCCTCCTCAGCCCTTTTAGAGGTGCTGGATCCGGAGCAGAACTTCTCCTTCCAGGACCACTACCTGGATGTGCCCTTCGACCTGTCCAGGGTGATGTTTATCACCACCGCCAATCAGCTGGACCCGATCCCCGGCCCCCTGAAAGACCGGATGGAGGTGATCCGGCTGGCCGGTTACAGCAGCGAGGAAAAGCTGCACATCGCCCGCAGCTTCATTATCCCCCGGGAACTGGAGGAAAATGGCCTGGCCAAGACACCGCCCGCCTTTACGGAAGAGGCCCTGACCAGGATTATCCGCGAGTACACCCGCGAGGCCGGGGTACGCAACCTGCAGCGCACCATCGGGCAGGTGCTGCGCAAGGTGGCCAAGGAGATCACCCAGGGCAAACCGCTGCGTAAGGAGATCACCCCTGAGGTGGTGGGCGAACTGCTGGGCCCCAGGAAGTTCCACAACGAGGTGGCGGCCGAGCTGGACCGGGTGGGCGTGGTGACCGGCCTGGCCTGGACCGAGACCGGCGGCGACATCCTGTTTGTGGAGGCCACCGCCATGCCGGGCAAGCCGGAGCTGATCCTGACCGGCTCCCTGGGCGACGTGATGAAGGAATCGGCCCGGGCGGCGCTTTCCTATGTGCAGGCCCACGCCGGGCAGTTAGGCATCCCCCACGGCGCCTTCGAGGGTCGCCAGATCCATATCCATGTCCCCTCCGGGGCGATCCCCAAGGACGGCCCCTCGGCCGGGGTGACCATTGTCACCGCCCTGGTATCGCTGTTAACCGGCAAGCCGGCCCGCCGCAACGTGGCCATGACCGGCGAGATCACCCTGACCGGCCGGGTGCTGGCCATCGGCGGCCTGAAGGAAAAGGTGCTGGCGGCCCACCGGGCCGGGGTCAAGACCGTGCTGGCCCCCTCCCGCAACCGGGACGACCTGGAGGACCTGCCGGACAACGTGCGCCAAGAGCTGGAGTTCCGCTTCATCGATGAGGCGGCCGAGGCCGTGGCGGCGGTGCTGTAAGCCATGCAGCTGGCCTCCGTCGACCGCGCCGCGATCCGCTTCCTGGCCGAGCTGCAGGACTTCTTCGCCTTAAGCGGCCAGGCCCTGCGGCGCATCTTCCAGCGGCCTTACTACTACCGCGACTTTGCGATCCAGTTCGACAAGCTGGGCTTCGGTTCGATCGTGATCTGCTTCCTGACCGGCCTGTTCACCGGCATGGTGATGGCCCTGCAGTTCATGATCCAGCTCAAGCCGTTTGCGGCCACCAGTTACATCGGCGGCATGGTGGCGGTGACCATGATCAAGGAATTGGGGCCGGTACTGTCGGCCCTGATGGTGGCCGGCAGGGTCGGCTCGGCCATCACCGCCGAACTGGGCACGATGGTGGTGACCGAGCAGGTGGACGCCATGCGGGTGGAGGGAACCGACATCATCCAGCGGCTGGTGACCCCGCGGCTGAAGGCGATGCTGCTGGCCATGCCGCTGTTGACGATCATGACCGACGCCGTCTCGCTTCTGGGGGGCTACCTGATCGCCGCCGGCTATGGCATCAGCCCCACCATGTACCTGTCCTCCTTCACCCAGTTCCTGTTTCCGATCGACTACTTCGAGGGGCTGATCAAACCGTTGGCCTTCGGCGGCCTGATCACCATGATCGCCTGCCACACCGGCCTCACTACCTCCGGCGGCGCCGAAGGGGTCGGGGCAGCGGCCAAGCGGGCGGTGGTGGTCGCCTCGGTGACGGTGCTGATGGTGGACTTCTTCCTGGCCAAACTGATTGTGGTGTTCAGATAAGATGACAACTTTCGACCAGAACATACGGATGGAGCAGGTCTGCTACTCGGTGGGCGGCCGCACCATCCTGACCGATTTCGACCTGCTGCTGGAACGGGGGGTCAACCGCACCATCCTGGGGGTGAGCGGTTCCGGCAAGACCACCATCCTTAAGCTGCTGTTGGGGCTGATCCATCCCCAGCGGGGACGGATCGTGATCAACGGCATGGAGATTACCGGTAAACCCGAGGCCGCCTACCGCGAACAACGCAAGAAGATCGCCATCGTCTTTCAGGGCGGCGCCCTGTTCGACTCGATGACCGTGGGCGAGAATGTCGGCTACCGCCTGTTTGAAGAGGGGCGCCTGGCCGAGAGCGAGATCGAGGAGATCGTGCGGGAGAAGCTGCGCTTCGTGGGGGTGGAGCCAGCGCTCAATCTCTATCCGGCCGAGCTGTCGGGCGGCATGAAGAAACGGGTGGCCATCGCCCGGGCCCTGGCGGCCGACCCTGAATATATCTTTTTTGACGAACCCACCACCGGCCTGGACCCGATCGGGGTCTACAACATCGTATCGCTGATGCGGCGTCTGCAGGAGGACGGCAAGACCACCCTGATGGTGACCCACGACCTGGCCACCGCCTTTGCCACCTCGCAGCGTTTTTCGCTGCTGCATGAAAGCCGGCTGGCCTTTGACGGCAGCGAAGAAGAACTGCGGGCATCCGCGCTGCCCAATGTGCAAGAATTTCTGCAACCAACGGATGCATCACTTTTCGTATGAGACGGTGACCTATGCAACGGAGTAATCAGATCGGCTGGGCCCAGGTGCGGGCCGGTATCTTCATCCTGGCGACGCTTTTGGTGCTGGCCGGGGCGATCCTGCTGATGGGCCAGAAGACCAAACTGTTCACCCCCACCAGCACCCTCAACATCACCATGTCCAACGTGATCGGGCTTAAAGTTGGGGCGCCGGTCTGGCTGGCCGGGGTGGATGTGGGGGTGGTGCAGGATATCCGCTTCAAGGACCCGCGCCGCAGCAACGAGGTCAAGATCACCATGGAGGTGGAGCGGGAGGCCCTGAAAAAAGTGGGCCCCGACTCGCGGATCACCATCAAGACCCGTGGCCTGATGGGCGAAAAGTACGTCGATATCGTCCCCTCGCTGCACTACTACGAACAGCCGGGGGACAACTTCAGCGGCCAGACGGTGCACACCCTGGACGATGTGGCCCAGAAGGCCGGCGTCACCTTCGACCGGTTGAACGGGATCGTGGACGACATCCGCCATGGCAAGGGCACCCTGGGCAAGCTGGCCACCGACACCACGCTTTACACCAACAGCGTACAGCTCTCGGCTGAACTAAAAGAACTGACCGCCACCATCAACCGCGGCCAGGGCAGCCTGGGACGCTTTACCCGCAGCAACGAGCCCTACGACAAGCTGATGAGCATCCTGGCCCGGGCCGACCAGACCCTGCTGGAGATACAGAACTCGGAGGGGACCTTAAGTCGTCTGATCCGCGACAAAAGCCTCTACACCAAGCTGACCGCCCTGGCAGACAAGAGCATCCAGGCCGCTGACGACGTGCGGGAGCTGAACCGCAAGCTGACCTCCAAGGACTCAACCCTCGGCATGCTGATCAATGATAAACAGCTCTACGACAAGAGCCTCTCACTGATCACCCGGGCCGACACCTCGATGCAGGACCTGGAGACCATTACGGCACGGGTCAAGGCCGGTGACGGCACCATGGGCAGACTGATCAGCGACAGGGAGCTGTATGACAAGCTGAACACAACCGTCGAGGCGCTGGACGCCCTGGTGGGCGACATCAGGCAGAACCCGGGCCGCTACGTCAAGCTGTCACTGTTTTAAGGAGAACAACCACCAATGAAACGACTGTTATACGGAGTACTGATCGGCCTCTGGCTGGCCGCAGCCTTGCCCTTACAGGCTGCCGGACTTGACGAAAAAGTCATTGAACATACCTTTAGCAATGGCCTGAAGCTGTTGATGGTGGAGCGTCACAGCTCACCCACCGTATCGGCCTGGATCCGCTTCAAGGTGGGCAGCGTGGACGAACGCAGCGACGAACGGGGCATTGCCCACCTGCTGGAGCATATGCTGTTCAAGGGCACCACCACCCTGGGCACAAGAGATTACGCCGCCGAAAAGCCGTTGTTGGAGGCGATCGAGGCCACGGCCCAACGACTGCTGGCCGAGCAGACCAAAGGCGCCAAGGCCGACGCCGCTGAACTCAAGCGACTTGAGCAGCAGCTGGCCGAGCTTGAAAAAAAGGCCCAGCAGTACGTGGTCAAGGATGAGTTTTTCGACCTGTACGCCCGCAACGGCGGTTCCGGCTACAACGCCTTCACCAGCAAGGACGGCACTACCTACCTGATCTCGCTGCCGGCAAACAAGCTGGAGCTGTGGGCATCAATCGAGTCTGACCGGATGCGCAACCCGGTACTGCGGGAATTTTACAGCGAACGTTCGGTGGTGATGGAGGAACGCCGCCGTTCCTACGATGCCGAGCCGGGGGCCAAGCTGTGGGAAACCTTCATCGCCACTGCCTACAACGCCCATCCCTACGGCCAGCCGATCATCGGCTGGATGCCGGACATTGAGCACCTTTCCCGCACCAAGGCTGAGAGCTTCCTGAAACGGTTCTACGCCCCCAACAACGCCATCATCGCCGTGGTGGGCGATATCGATCCCACAGCGGTGATCGCCCTGGTGGGGCGCTACTTTGGCGATCTACCCCCCGGCACGCCGGTGCCGGAGGTGGCGGTGCAGGAAGAGCGCCAGCGTGGCGAGCGCCGGGTGGAGGTAATCGGCGACGCCGAGCCGGAGCTGGTGATCGGTTTCCACAAGACCGCCTTAGGCGCCAAAGACGACGAACTGTTTGACGTGCTGGCCGCCATCCTGGGGCAAGGCCGCACCTCGCGTCTCTACCGATCGCTGGTGCTGGAAAAACAGCTGGCCACCGACGTTTCAGTCTTTGATGCGCCGGGCAGCCGCTATCCCAACCTGTTTGTGCTGCACGCCGCACCGCGGGCGCCCCACACCGCTGCCGAGGTGGAACAGGCGCTGCTGGCAGAGCTGGAACGCCTGAAAACCGAACCGGTCACCCAGCGGGAGCTGCAGCAGATACTGAACAAGCTGGAATATGAGGAGGCCCGCCGCATGGGGACCAACGGCGGCCTGGCCCGCAACCTGACCGAATATGAGGCGGTGGCCGGTACCTGGCGCTACCTGACCAGGTACCGTGCCAAGATCGAACAGGTCACTCCGGCCGACCTGCAACGGGTGGCCAGGACCTACTTCACCCGCGAAAACCGGATCGTCGGCACCCTGGTCAAAAACGGCAACGGGAGGACTGCACAATGAGAATATGGATCGCCGCACTCTGCCTGACGCTGTGCTGGCTGGGTACCGCAGCAGCGGCCGAACGGGCCAATCCACGCAGCATGACGTTCCCCCCGCTGCAGTTCAATGTCCCTAAGGCAGAACGGCTAGTACTGAACAACGGCACCCCGGTCTACCTGCTGCAGGATCGCGAGCTGCCGATCGTGACCATTGCTGCCCTGATCCGCACCGGCTCGGTCTATGATCCGGTCGCCAAAAGCGGCCTGGCCCAACTGACCGGTTCACTGTTGCGAGGTGGCGGCACCACCACCCTGCAACCGCGCCGACTGGACGAAGAGCTGGAGTTCATGGCCTCAGATGTTGAGAGCGCCTTTGCTAGCGACAACGGCATGGTGACCATGACCAGCCTGACCCGGAACCTGCCCCGCACCTTAACACTGTTCAACGATGTGCTGTTCAGACCCCGCTTCGACGAGCAGCGCTTCGAGATTGTCCGTCGTCAGGCCCTGGAGGCGATCCGTCGTCAGCATGACGACCCCAAGGAGGTAGGAGACCGCGAGCTGACCAGGGCGCTGTATGCCGGCCATCCGCTGGGACAGATCCCCACCGCCGCCACGCTCCAGGCCATTAACCGCGCCGACCTGCTGGCCTTCCACCAACGCTTTGTTCGTCCGGACAACCTGATCCTCACGGTGTCAGGCGATTTCGACCGCAGCCAGATCATCGACCAACTCAACCAGACCGTCGGCAGCGTGCGCGCCAGCGGGCCACTGCGCCTGCCGACCATCCCGGCGGTGCCGAAAAACGACAAGCCGGCGGTGCTGTATGCCGCCAAACAGATCAACCAGTCGGTGATCCGGCTGGGTCATCTGGGGATCACCAAGGATGATCCCGACCTGTACGCCGTGCGGGTGCTGGATTTTATCCTGGGGGGCAGCTTCACCTCGCGGCTGATGATGGAGATCCGTACCAACCGCGGTCTGGCCTACAACGTCGGTAGCCATTTCGATGTGGGCCGCCGCTTCACCGGCAGCTTCAGCGCCGAGACCGAGACCCGGGCCGATGCCACCCTCAAGGTAATTGACCTGATGACCGGCATCATCAAGGGGATTCGCACTGAGCCGGTCAGTGAACAGGAACTCGAGCTGGCCAAGGAGTCGATCATCAACTCGTTTCTGTTCGGCTTCACCTCACCGGCCGGCACCGTGCTGCAGCAGGCCCGGCTGGAGTTCTACGGTTACCGGCCCGATTACCTGGATCGTTACCGCGAACGGATCGCCGCCGTCACCCGCGATGATGTACTAAGGGCGGCCCGCAAGCACCTGCGTCCGGAGGCCTTCAAACTGGTGGTGGTGGGCGATGCAACGTCCTTTGACCGGCCATTGTCAAGCATCGGCACGGTGCAGGAACTGGCACTGCAATGAAGGTGCTTAAGTTTTTTAAGCGCCTCGCCGATGATAGTAGCAATGGAGGATGCAACCATGAGGATTGATACCAACTCACAGACCATGGTCTTTGGCGTGCAGCCGGTCATGCGCACCAACGAGACGACCAAAAGCCGTTACGCCAACGCCGCCCAAGGCGCTGAAAAACCGTTCCAGGTGCAGCTGTCCGACCTGGTGGCCAAGGTGGCCGAGGTCCAGCCGTCCAACGGCGAGGTGCGCTGGGAAAAGGTTAACCGGATCAAAGAGCAGCTGGCCCAGGGCAGCTACAACATCAGTGGTCATGATGTGGCGGCCAAGATGCTGCAACTGCTGAAAGACTAAGACCAGCAGCCGCAGCACCATACTGCAGCACAACAAAACCCCTGCCGGGGCACCGGCAGGGGTTTCTTGCGTTTCAGCACGTTGGCGCTCTATGTCATGAGATGGTGGAATTTTCCAAGGCGGCAAGCAGATCGGACAAGGTTGCCTGGTGCGGTTCCACCGCCACGGTCAGCCCCAGCTCCCGGCAGGCACGGCTGGTGATCGGCCCGATGGAGGCCACCAGCACCCCCTGCAGCAGCTGCGCCAGCCGATCGGCGCCACCCACCAGTGCTGCAAGGTTCTGCACCGTGGAAGGCGCGCTGAAGATCGCCAGATCCAGTTTCCTGCCTTCCAATGCGTGACGCGCCGCCTCAGGCAGCTGTGCCGGCATCAGCGTACGGTACAGCACCGGGTCCAGCACTTCGGCCCCCTGCTCCGCCAGCAGGCGGGGTATCACGTCGCGGGCGCCGCCAGCCTTGGGAAACAGGACCCGTGTACCCCGCAGATCGATCCCGGCAAAGGCAGCCACCACCCCTTCACCGGTAAACTGCTCCGGCACCAGATGAGCCGTGACGCCTCTCCGCATGAGGGCCTCGGCCGTCTTGGGCCCTACCACGCAGATCTTGCACCCCTGCAGCGCAGCTGCCGAGAGCCCCAGCTGTGCGAGACGTTCAAACAAAAACCTGACCCCGTTAGCCGAGGTCAGGATCAGCCAGTCAAAATCGGACAGCTGCCGCAGTGCGGCATCCACCGGTTCCCACTGTTCGGGGGGCGCCAACTGGATGGTGGGGCATTCCACCACCCGGGCCCCGCGTTCCTGCAGCTGGCTGATAAACGGGCCGGCCTGTTCAGCGGCACGGGTCACCAACACCCGTTTGCCGGCAAGGGAGACCATCGGCTCAGTGGCCCAGTTCCCGCTGGTAGACCGTTTCCAGAATCTGCTTGCCGCCGGCCTCCAGCAGGCGTTCGGCCAGTTGGGTGCCAAGCTGCACGGCGTCGCTGGCCGGACCGCTGAGGGTGTCGCGTACGGTCTGGCTGCCATCCACCGAGGCGATGAAGCCGACCAGGGTCAACGTACCGCCGCTGACGGTGCCGTGGGCCGCGATCGGCACCTGGCAACCGCCCTCGCAGCACTTGAGCAGGGCCCGCTCGGCTGCCACCGCAGCAGCGGTATCGGCATGGTTCAGGAATGCCAGGGCCTCGATGGTGGCGGCGGCGTCCAGGCGGCACTCCAGCCCCAAGGCACCCTGGCCGATGGCCGGGATCGAAAAATCGGTGGGCAACAGCTCGCTGATCACGTCGGTGAAGCCCAGCCGGTTCAGGCCGGCGGCAGCCAGGATCACCGCATCCAGATTGTCTTCCTTCAGCTTGCGGATACGGGTCTCCACGTTACCGCGGATAATGACCATCTCCAGGTCGGGCCGGGCCTTCAGTAACTGGGCCTGACGGCGCAGGGCGCTGGTGCCGATGCGAGCCCCCTGACGCAACTGGCTGAAGGTAATGCCGTCGGCGATGAAGGCGTCGCGGGGGTCTTCCCGCTCGGTGGTCGCCACCAGCCCCAGACCATCAGGAAACTCGGTGGGCACATCCTTCATGCTGTGTACCGCCAGATCGATCTCGCCCCGCAGCATCGCCTCTTCAATCTCCTTGACGAACAGCCCCTTGCCGCCCACCTGTGCCAGCGGCACATCCAGAATCTTGTCGCCCATGGTCTTGATCTTGACCAGCTCCACCACAATGCCGGGGTAGCGCTGTTCCAGCTGTGATTTGGTCCAGTTGGCCTGCCAGAGGGCCAGTTGACTGGCGCGGGTGCCGATACGCAAACGTGAGGGTGCCATATTGCTAACTCCTTAAGGGGTAGTGGGTGGTTCTTCCAGTTCCAGCGGACTGTCCGCTTCATCAACGCCCAGCTCAAGATCAAACAGGGCTCGCAGCGCATCCAGGTACAGGTCGGTGCGATTGCCCTGGCCGGTCCGCTTAAGCACGATGGTCGGCTGGTGCAGGATCTTGTTGATCAGGGCCGTGGTCAAGGCGTCCAGACGCTTCTCCACATCGGGCGGCGCATCCTTCCAGGCCACCAGGGTGCGGGCCAACTCGGCGCGGCGCAGCTCATCCAGCCGCCGGCGCAGGGCCACGATGGTGGGGGTCACCTCCAGGGTGGCGATCCACTTGGCAAACTGGACGATCTCCTCAGCGATGATCGCCTCGGCCTTTTCAGCCTCCTGCATCCGGTTTTCCAGATTGGCGGCCACCACCTGCTGCAGATCATCCATGTCGTACAGGTAGATCGAGTCCAGCTCGTTGACGGCCGGGTCGATGTCCCGCGGCACGGCGATGTCGATAAAGAACATCGGCCGCATCCGCCGCCGCTGGATCACCTCTTTCAGATCCTTGGGGGTCACGATGAAGTGCGAAGCGCCGGTGGAGGTCAGGATAATATCGGCCTTGTGCAGATGGTCGAACAACTCCTCAAAGGGCAGCGCCTGCCCCTCGAACTCTTCGGCCAGACGCTGGGCCTTCTCAAAGGTGCGGTTGGTGACCAGCACCTCCCTGGCGCCATTGGTCAGGAAATGGCGGGCCGCCAGTTCGCACATCTCGCCGGCCCCGATCAGAAGCACCGTCTTGTCGGACAGGCCGTCAAAGATCTTGCGGGCCAGCTCCACGGCGGCAAAGGAGACCGACACCGCCGAGGAGGCGATTTTTGTCTCGGTACGGACCCGCTTGGCCACCGAGAAGGCCTTGTGCAGGAAACGGTTGAGGATGATGCCGGAACTGCCGTATTCGGCAGCATAGCCGTAGGAGGTCTTGATCTGCCCCAGGATCTGCGGTTCACCTACCACCATAGAATCCAGCGACGAGGCCACCCGAAAGACGTGCCGGATGGCCGCCTCACCGTGATAGCTGTAGAGATGCGGTTCAATCGTGTCGTAGGGCAGGTGATGCCAGTCGGCCAGAAAGCGGCGTAGACGGCCGACGCCACCGGCAATGTCGCGGGTGGTGGCGTAGATCTCAACCCGGTTGCAGGTGGAGACGATCACCCCCTCCACGATGCCTTCCAGAGCGATCAATGCCTTCAAGGGCTCCTCGATACTGTTGGGCGAGAAGGCCACCTTTTCGCGGATCTCCACCGAAGCGGTTTTGTGGGACAGGCCGACAACAATGATGTTCATTCGTCAGCGCCCCTTAGTTGTAACTGTGCAGACCGGGGATCCACAGGTTGACCCCGATGAAGGTAAACAGCATGATCAGAAAGCCGGCCACGGTGAGCCAGGCAGCCCGCCGGCCGCGCCAGCCGGTGGTCAGACGGCCGTGCAGCAGGGCGGCAAAGACGAACCAGGTGATCAGCGACCAGGTCTCCTTGGGGTCCCAGCTCCAGTAGCTGCCCCAGGCCTGGGCGGCCCAGATAGCACCGGTAATGATCGCCACGGTCAGCATCGGAAAACCGAAGGTCAGGCAACGGTAGCCGATCTCGTCCAGGGTATCCAGCGAGGGCAGTTTCTGAAACAGGGTGCCCAGCTGCTTCTTCTTCAGAAAGTGGGACTGCAGCAGATACATGCCGGCCACGCCGCCGGCAATGGTGAAAAAGGCATAGGCGCCAAAGGCCAGCAAGGTATGGGAGTAGATCCAGGCGGATTTGAGCGCCGGATTCAAGGGGCGTAGTTCACGGGGAAAGGCGCTGGAACCGATCACCAGCAGCAGCACCAGCGGCAGCACAAAGGAGCCCAGACTGGTCACCTTGAAACGAAATTCGAAGTACAGGTAGGCCGCCACGATCGACAGCGCAAAGAAGGAGAGCGATTCGTGCATGTTGGTGATCGGCAGATGGCCGGCGGCAATGGCACGATGGATCACCGCCAGACAGTGGGCCAGGAAGCCGGCCACCAGCAGCTTGCGGGCCAAACCGGACATGCAGGGGGTCGAACGCAGCAGACAGGCCAGGTAGAGCAGGGTGGTAACACCATACAAGGCCAGGGTCAGATAAAAGGATATATCGGTCATGATCAGGGCATCCAGGGGCGCGGACCTAACAGACGATCCTGCCCGGCTCGAAGTAGCAGGCTGTGCGGCAAACAGCGGACCGACAGCCAAACAGCAGCAGCTTTTTAATGAAGTTGGTATTCTACGTGGCAGCGCAACCCAGCGTCAATGATTTTCGCAGTGCTGCAGCATCAGCTGTCACGGCACTTCTGGCGTTTGTGCGCCACCGCTGCCGAACGTTTTTGCTTGCAAATTTTCCGATCCGCAGTATTATTCAAAAAGTTGAATACATTGCCTAAAGGAGGCCTGCATCCATGGCTAGCGACAACGTGATGACCTTTACCGATGCCAATTTTGACCGCGAGGTGCTGCAATCAGACATCCCGGTGCTGGTGGATTTCTGGGCCACCTGGTGCGCCCCCTGCAAGGCGATCGCCCCTCTGATTGACGCCGTGGCCGATGCCTACAGCGGCAAGGTAAAAGTCGGCAAGGTCAACGTGGACGACAACCCGGCTACCCCCGGCAAATACGGTGTGCGCGGCATCCCTACCCTGATACTGTTCAAGGGTGGCGCCATCGTTGATCAGGTGGTGGGGGCCGTACCCAAATCGCAACTGGACGCCCTGATTGCCAAGGCGCTCTAACACCATGCGCCACTCGGTAGCTACGTTAAAACGGGCTGCAGCGTTCTGCGCTGCAGCCCTGTTGTTTTCTATCGCCACCGCCGACGCCGCCCCACGCCGCGGTCAAGCGGCCCCGGCGTTCAAGGCCTTTGCCATCTCGGGGCAGCCGATCTCCAGCGAAGGCCTGAAAGGCTCGGTGGTGATCCTTGATTTCTGGGCCACCTGGTGTCCCCCCTGCCGTGAGTCGATCCCCTTTCTGGCCGAACTGCACCGCAAGTACGCCAAACAGGGACTGCAGGTGATCGGCATGAGTGTCGACGAAGGCGGCGAACGGGTCGTCAAGGAGTACGTACAGCAGCACAGGATTCCCTACCCGATCGTGTTGGCCGGCAGCAAGCTGACCGCCGACTATGGCGTGCGTGCCCTGCCGGTACTCTACCTGATCGACCAGAACGGCGTCGTAAAAGAGCAGATCATGGGCTTCGCCGCCGGCGCCGAACGGGTGATCGAAGGCCTGGTCAAAAAACAGCTGGCCGAAACAGCCCGCTAGTCCTCGGTCAGCTCCAAACGATAGCCGCGCTGCTGCAGGGCCGCCACAATCTCACGGGCATGGTCCTGGCCGCGGGTTTCCAAGAGCAGCTGCACCGCCGTGCTGCCCATCACCACCCCTTTGGTGCGACGGTCGTGGGTGATGTCGTGGATATTGGCCCGCACCGTTGCCAAATCGGTGGCCAGCTGGGCCAGGGCGCCGGGGGCATCCTGCATCTCGATCCGCAGCTTTAAGTAACGGCCGGCTGCCAACAGGCCCCGCTCCACCACCAACGCCAGGGTGCGCACATCGATATTGCCGCCGGACAACAGACAGACCGTCTTGCCCAGGGGACCGGCCAGCTTGCCGTTCAACAGGGCGGCCAGGGTCACCGCGCCGGCCCCTTCCACCAGCAGCTTGCTGCGTTCCAGAAGCGCCACGATCGCCAAAGCGATCTCCTCCTCCTCCACCAACACGATCTCGTCCACCAGTCGCCTAATAATCGGCGTGGTCAGCTGACCGGCCTTTTTGACGGCGATACCGTCGGCGATGGTCAGTTTGAGCGGCACCTCGCTGATCCGGTTGTCACGCACCGCCCGGTACATGCAAGGGGCAGCCGCCGATTCAACCCCCACCACCCGCACCTGGGGATGGGTCTCCTTGACGGCGGTGACCACACCGGCCAAGAGGCCGCCCCCGCCCACCGGCACGATCACCGTTTCAACATCGGGCAGCTCCTTCAGAATCTCCAGACCGATGGTGCCCTGGCCGGCCATCACCAGCGGATCGTCGAAGGGATGGATGAAGACCGTACCGCACTGCCGGCTGTCGACCTGGGCCGCAGCGAACGATTCGTCAAAATTGGCGCCGATCAGCACCACCTGGGCCCCCAGGTCGCGGGTGGCCTGCACCTTCTGGGGCGGCGTGGTCTCCGGCATGAAGATCCGGGCCGGGATGCCCAGCAGATCGGCCCCATAGGCCACCCCCTGGGCATGGTTGCCGGCCGAAGCGGCGGTTACGCCCTGTTTCAGCTCAGAGCGATCGCGGGCGGTCATGAAGTTCATCGCCCCACGCAGCTTGAAGGCACCGGTCTTCTGCAGGTTTTCACACTTAAGATAGACCGGATGCCCCACCTGTTCGCTGAAATGGGGCGAGGCGATCAGTTCGGTCTGCCGCACCCGCTTGCGCAGACGATCCTCGGCCTCCTGGATCAACTGGTAGCTCAGTTGCTGTGGTTCTTTCTTCATAGCCGCTCCAGCCCGGCAAAACGGGCCATCAACTTTTTGGGCCCCACCGTGGTGAACCAGACCACCAGCTTCTGGTCATCCCCCTGGCCCTCGATCTTGCGGATGGTGCCGGTACCGAACTTGGCATGCCGCACCCGCATCCCCACGAAGACGCCGCCGTACTCCTCGCTCGGTTCCGGCACCAGCTCCACCTCGTCAAGGGCTGACGCCACGGCCGACAGGTTGTGAGAGGCAGGGGCACGTTTGGACGCCGCCTCATGCCCCCTGGCCTCTGCCCCGTGCCCCTGCCACGCCCCTTGGCCCTGATCCGCCAGCAACTCGGTCGGGATGTCCTTCAGGAAGCGAGAGGGCAGGTTGGCCTGTTCCTGCCCGAACAGGTGCCGACGCCGGGTATACAGCAGGTAGAGCCGCTCCCGGGCGCGGGTCATCCCCACATAGCAGAGACGACGTTCCTCCTCCATACCCTCCAGGTCGTCCAGGGCACGCACATGGGGAAACAGCCGTTCTTCCATGCCGATCATGAAGACCGCCTTAAACTCAAGCCCCTTGGCGGCATGCAGGGTCATTAGGGTCACCGACGGTGTGCCGGCCTCGCCCCGTTCCAGATCGGCCACCAGCGCCACCTGTTCCAGAAAGCCGGACAGACCGGCCTCCGGGTTGGCCTCGCAGAACTCTTCAACCGCCGCCTGTAGCTGCTCCAGGTTCTCCAGTCGTTCGCTGTCTTCCTCATCACGGCTCTGACGCAGCCGGTCAAGGTAGCCGCTCTCCTCCATCACCGCCCGCACCAGTTCCGGCAGGCTGCTGCTGGCCGCCAAACTGCTGAAGCGCTGCAGCAGGTCGCTGAAGGCCGCCACCTTACTGCGGGGGCCGCTGGCCAACAGACTGCCCCGGCCGGCCTGCTGCAGGGCCGCCAGCAGAGAGATCTCCTGCCGGCTGGCGTATTCGGCCACCTTGTCCACCGTGGCGGCACCGATGCCGCGGGGCGGCACGTTGACGATCCGCTTCAGCGACAGTTCATCGGCCGGGTTTTCCAGCAGCCGCAGGTAGGCCAGGATATCCTTGACCTCCAGGCGGGCATAAAAGCGGACGCCGCCCACGATATGGTACGGTAGGCCGTCGGCCACCAGCGCCTCTTCCACCAGACGCGACTGGGCGTTGGTGCGGTAGAAAACCGCCATCTCGGTCAGGGGCAGACCGTGGCACTGCAGGCTTCTGATCTCGCTGGCCACAAAACGGGCCTCGTCGCGGTCGCTCTCCTGTCGCATCACCCGGATCGGCTCGCCGTCGGGATTCTCGGTCCAGAGGGTCTTGCCCTTGCGACCGAAGTTCTTGGCCACCACCGCGCCGGCCGCCTTAAGGATCGTGCTGGAAGAACGGTAGTTCTGCTCCAGCCGGATCACGGTCACATCGGGAAAATCCTTTTCAAACTCGAGGATATTGCGGATATCGGCCCCGCGCCAGGAGTAGATCGACTGATCATCATCCCCCACCACGCACAGGTTCTTGCGCTCACCGGCCAGCAGACGGATCAGGCGGTACTGCACCGGGTTGGTATCCTGATATTCGTCCACCAGCAGCCACTGGAAGCGCTCCTGCCAGCGGGCCAGCACCGCCGGCTGCTGTTCGAACAGCCGCACCGTTAAGAGCAGCAGGTCGCCGAAATCCAGCGCGTTGCAGCGTTTGAGCCGTTCCTGGTAGGCGGCGTAGATCTGGGTAAAGCGCTGGTTCCAGAGATCGCCAACCGGCAGCTGATCGGGCCACAGCCCCCGATTCTTGCAGTCGTCAATCCGCGCCCCCACGGTTTTGGGCGGAAAACGCTTTTCGTCCAGGTCCAGCTCCTTGAGCAACTCCTTGAGCAGCCGCTCGCTGTCCTTGTCGTCATAGATCACGAAGCTCTGGTCATACCCCAGCTGGTGGATCTCCTTGCGCAGGATCCGGCCGCAGGTGGCGTGAAAGGTGGCGATCAGCGGCGTATCGTCGCTGCCCAAAAGGCTGCGCACCCGCTCGGCCATCTCCTTGGCTGCCTTATTGGTGAAGGTAACGGCCAGAATGTTGAACGGGCGAACGCCCCTTTCCCTGATCAGGTGACCGATACGGTGGGTGATGACGCGGGTCTTGCCGGAGCCGGCTCCGGCCAGAATCAAAAGCGGTCCTGCTCCGTGCAGCACCGCCTGTTTTTGGGGCTTGTTCAGGTGGGAAAGCAGATCCATGAGATGGTTGTAGTGCCGATCAGGGTGGAGCGTCAAGCAAAACAACGGCGGCTGGCTAGCGCACCAGCCTACCGACCTTCAACGAGAGTGGCCAGCTGACCTGCCGGGGGGCCGCACCCCACAACGGGGCCAGGAGCCCTGTCAACTCCGCCACCGGATCGACGCCCACCAGTTCACGATAGCGGCTGGTGGCCGACCAACTGCGCAGATAACCGGCCAGGTCATCCAGTGACCAGTAGACCTGCATGGCAAAGGACGGCGTCGCCAGTTCGCCAAAGGGAAAGTGTAGCTTGGCGTAGCCGTTCTCCACATGCCGCCGTTCAGCAGGCCAGTAGGGGCCGACGGTCTGCCAGTAGAAGCGATTCAGCAACTCCTGCAACTGTCCAGCGTCACCGCCCTCAAGCCGAAAGACGCCGTAGGTCCAAACCGCCAGCAGCCCTCCCGGCTTGAGCACCCGCCGCACCTCGGCATAGAAGCGTTCCAGGTCAAACCAGTGCAGGGCCTGGGCCACCGTCACCAGATCAACGGACTGCGGCGCCAAGCCGGAGTCATCGGCCGGGGCCACACGATACACAACCCCAGGCCAGGGCTTGGCGGCCTCGATCTGGCTGCTGCTGGCATCAGTGGCCAGCACCTCGTCAAAATGGTCGGCCAAGGCCACCGCCGCCTGGCCGCTGCCGGTGGCGCAATCCCAGGCCAGACGCCGCCCAGCAAGCTGGCTGGCAAGCCAGGAAAACAGAGCATCCGGATAGCTGGGCCGATGGCTGGCGTAGTGCGTCGCCACACCGGCAAAGTGGTCGCTAAAAGCGGTACTCATAGCGACTCCTGCCTGGTCAGACGCTGCAGTTCACTGGCCAGTTCCACGATCTCCACCGGTTTAGCCAGATAACCGTCAAAGCCCTCGGCCAGAATCCGCTGTCGGTCACCCCGCAGGGCATGGGCCGTCAGGGCGATGATCGGGATATGGCCGCCCGTGGCGTACTCCTGCTGCCGGATGGCCGCAGCGGCCTGGATGCCGTCCAGCACCGGCATCTGGATATCCATCAGGATACAATCGTAGGCGGCCTGACGCCACGCCTCGAGGGCCTTCTGCCCGTCCTCGGCCAGCCGGGGCCGGTGCCCCATCCGCTGCAGCATGGCCAGGATCGTGGTGGCGTTCAAGGGGTTATCCTCCGCCACCAGCACCGAAAGCGACCTGCCGTCCTGTGCGACGATCTGTTCAAGCGCTGTCCGGTCAGAGGCCTCATCGTGCTGCCGACTGGCGGTACAGGGCAGTTCAACATGGAAACAGCTGCCAACGCCTGGTTCTGAATCGGCCCAGATACGGCCGCCCATCAGCTCCACCAGCCGGTGGCAGATGTTCAGTCCCAGACCACTGCCACCATACTTGCGGGTGGTTGAGCTGTCGGCCTGGGTAAAGGCGCCAAAGATCCGTTCCAGCACATCGGGCTCCATACCGATGCCGGTATCAGCCAGATCCAACCGCAGCAGACAGTTGCCATCAGGCGCTGTTGCCACCTGGGCCGAGATGGTGATGGTACCCTGCTCGGTAAACTTGATGGCGTTGCCCAGCAGGTTCAAGACAATCTGCTTGAAGCGCAGCAGGTCGCCATGCACCATCACCGGGCCGTCCTGCACGATATTTGTGACCAGCTCCAACTTCTTTTGATGTATCCGCCCGATCTGGGTGGCCACCACCTCGTCAATCGCCTTGGTCAGCGAAAAATCGACAAATTCCAGCTCCATCTTGCCGGCCTCGATCTTGGACAGATCCAGCACATCGCTGATCAGGGCCAACAGATTATTGGCGGCGATCTCCAGATAGCCCAGATATTCGCGTTGGTCCGGGGTTGGATTGGTCAGCTCCAGTAACTGGGCCATGCCGATCACCCCGTTGAGCGGGGTACGGATCTCATGGCTCATGTTGGCCAGAAACTCACTCTTGGCCTGGTTGGCACTCTCGGCCTGGCGGGCCAGCTGGTTGGCCCGTTCGGTGGCCTCATGCAGCAGCCGGTTCGATTCGCGCAGACGCTCCTCGGCCTGTTTGCGTTCGGTGATGTTGCGGCCGATGCCCAGCACACCGATCAACTGGCCGCGCTTGCCATACATGGGACATTTGACGGTTTCAATCAGCTCCTGATGGCCGTCGCTGGCAAAGGTCAGCCGTTCTTCGTTGACACACGGCCCACCGGCGGCCATGGCCTTGCGGTCATGCTCGCGGAAAACATCGGCCAGTTCCTGGTCCACAAAGTCGTAATCGGTCTTGCCGACGATCTCGGCCTCCGTGGCGCCGAAAAGCTGTTCAAAACGCGCGTTGCAGGACAGGTAGACCCCTTCGGGGTCCTTGAGCCAGATCAGGTCGGGGATGCTCTGCAGCAGGGTCTGCAACTGGCCGACCGCCTTTTCAGATTCGCGGCGGGCCTCGGCCAGCCGCCGGTTACCGATAATCAACATCACCGTCAGTCCGACAATGCAGCTGACTGCCAACAGCAGCAACACCAACTGAACCCGATAGCGCTGCCAGACATCAGCCAGAGTGAAGGCGGGCAGATCATCAAAGGGGGGCAACCGCAGCTGTCGCAGCAACTCCTCCACCGGCAGATAATCAGCCGGTATGGTGAAGCCGTAAATCTTTGCAGCCCGGGCCGTGGGGCTATCCGATTCAAGGGTCAGGAGCGCCGCTGCCAGCCTGCGGCCGACATCGCGGGGCAGCTGCGGCAGTGCCACAAAAGACCATTCCGGATAGAGACGAGACGAAAGCAGAAAGGGGAAACCGGGCAGATGCTGAGAATTAAGTACCTTGATCTGCTTAAGGTCCAGGTTTGTGCGTGCCGCCATCTGCTCCAGCAGACCGGTACGTACAAAACCGGCATCCGCTTTTCCCTCCAGCACCGCCTGCACCACCCGATCCTGGGGGGCACCGGTAAACTGCATCTTCAACTGGTCCGGCCTGATTCCAACCTTGAGCAGTTCGTAGATCGGCACCGGATAGGAACCGAGGCTGCCGCTGGCGCTGAAGGCAGCTACCTTTTTGCCCTTCAGATCATGCAGAGTCTGCAGATCACTACGATCGCGACGGGTAAAGATCACCCCCCCCAGACTGGATACCGGCACCCCCCCCTGCAGATCAACCAAGGTGGCCAGGGCGCCGGTCAGGGCGTTTTTCTGGCGCAGCTGCACCAGGTGCGAGGCATTGCTGAACACCAGGTCCAGCCGGTTCCGGTCCAGGGCCTGCTGCAGTTCCTGCTGGTCCAGGGCCAGCAGCTTGATGGTGTAACCGTTGAGGCTGCGGCTGAGATAGTCGGCCAGCGGCTGCCAGCGGGTCTGGGCGGCCGGCTTGGGCTGTATCGCCAGTACCCCCAGGGTGAGGGTTCGGTCGGCCACGGCCGGCGACGGCAGGCTGAATACCGTGCAGAGCAGCACCAGCAGCAGTAGCCGGATCAAAATCGGGTGTGCAGGCATGCTAAAAATCCTTTGCAGGAAGAAAACGGGCATCGAACAACCCTTCCAGACTGGCTGGCTGTTTAAGATGACCATGGCGCCGCATGATCGGTTCAAGGGTCTGGACGGTTGTCAGCAACTGCGCGCCGGGACCCGCCAGGTAGCGCCGGTTGGCGCCGGCATTGGGCAACTCCAACCCTCGATAGGCGTCCAACACGTCGCCAGCCGAAAGCTTGAGGCGCCCGGCCAGCTTGTAGGCGGCATCCTGCGGGTTATGCGCCAGATGGTAACAGGCCCTGAAACGGGCATCGGCCAGGCTGCGCAGCTGCCTCTTGTACCGTTCCAGCAGATCGGTTCTGACCACCAGCAGATCGACGATCATACCCGGCAGACTGCGACTGTCGAAGATACTGTGGGCACCCGCACGCTGCAACCGGCTGACGATCGGTTCGTAGCAGACCACGGCGTCCACCTGCCCAGCCTGCCAGAGCTGATGATGGTTGTCCGGCGTCATCGGCACCATCGTCAGCTGCGAACTGTCCAGACCGACGGTCTGCAGTGCCAGATCCAGCACCAGAACCCCCAGCGCCGATCGCTCCACCCCGACCCGCTTGCCCATCAGCTGACTGATGGAGCTGATACCGGGCCGGGCCAGGATATGATCGGCACCGGCAGAGATGTCAAATACCAGCACAGCGGTCAGCTGCAGACCTTTATCGCGGGCCCGCAGCAGTTCATCCAGGGTGAGGCAGGCGCCATCCGCCGTGCCACGCTCCAGCGTTTCCAGCGATGCAGTGGCCGAACTGGTCTCCACCAGCCGCACCTGCTCTTCACTGAGCCACCCCTCGCGCCGGGCCGGAAAGAGCAGTTCATAGCCGGGCCAGGGATGAGCCGCGATCCGCAAGGGGGGCCGTTGCACACAGCCGGGTAGCAGCGGCAAAAGCACGGTGGCCCCCAGGCCTACCAAAAACTCGCGTCGCGTTGTCAACCAGGTCCCCGTCAGCACACCTCGCCTACAATTCAAGCCGTCAACCGCTGCAGCTCGGCGCAGAGCTGCGCAATGTCGACCGGCTTGGCCACATGGGCATCAAAGCCCTGCTGCAGCAGACGTTGACGTTCATCGTCCATGGCATGGGCCGTTAAAGCGATGATCGGCATATGCCCGCCGGTCTGCTGCTCCCGCTCACGGATCCGGCGGGTGGCCTCGTCGCCCCCCAGAACCGGCATCTGCACATCCATCAGGATGCAGTCGAACGACCGGACAGCCAGCAGCTCCAGCGCCTGCTGGCCGTTTTCAACCACGCTCAGCCGGTGCCCCTGGCGCTCCAGCACTTTGGTGATGAACTGGGCGTTAATCTGGTTGTCTTCAGCCAGCAGGATCGACAGCGGGCGGAGCGGAAACTGCGTGTGCAACGGTTGCCTGCGCGTGGCGAGCGACTGTTCCGGCACCTGGAACGGCAGCTCCACAAAAAAGCTGCTGCCAACGCCAAGCCGGCTCTCCACCCAGATCCGGCCGCCCATCAGTTCAGCCAACCGGCGACAGATGGCCAGCCCCAGACCGCTACCGCCGTATTTGCGAGTGGTTGAGCTGTCGGCCTGGGTAAAGGGAGCAAAGATGCCCTCCATCGCCTCCGGGGTCATGCCGATACCGGTATCGCTGACGGTCAGCCTGACCACCACCTGATCACCCGTACGGGAGACCGGATCTGCGGCGATGGTGATCCGGCCCTGCTCGGTAAACTTGATGGCGTTGCCCAACAGATTGAGCAATATCTGCCGGGTACGCAGCTGATCGCCGCGCAACAGCACCGGCAGATCATCGGCAAAGACCGTTTCTACCCGCAGATCTTTCATCGGAATATGGTAGCGCTGACTTTCCAGCAGCTCCTGAATGCAGCCGCGCAGCGAAAAATCCGTGGCTTCCAGCGGCATCCTGCCGGCCTCGATCCGCGAAAGATCCAGAATGTCGCTGATCAAGCCGACCAGGCTGGTGGCCGAGCTCTCGATGCTCTCCAGATACTGTTGCTGCTCCTCGTTGAGCGGGGTGGTCCGCAGCAGGTGGGTCATGCCGATCACCCCGTTCATCGGGGTACGGATCTCATGGCTCATATTGGCCAAAAACTCACTCTTGGCCCGGTTGGCCGCCTCGGCCGCCTCCTTGGCCTGCAACATCCGCTCTTCAGCCTGCTTGCGCTCGGTGATGTCGGTGGCGATCTCCAGCCGCACGATCCGGCCATCAACCCAGCGGATCGCCCGGTCGCGGATGGCATACCAGCGCCCGGTGACCGTGTTCTGAAACTCCCAGACATACACGCCCCGCGGCACCCCCTGCTCGTCCAGCAGATACTGGTTGCTGCAAAAACTGCAGGGGCCGTTCTGCCCGTGCTGAATCGTCTGCCAGCAGAGCTGACCAGTAATATCACCGAAGGCGTCCTGGACATGCTTGTTGACGAACAGCAGTTCATAGGTCTGCATGTCGGCCACATAAACCACCGCATCCAGGGCATTCAGCACGGTCAGCAGCCGCTGATGCGAATCCTGCAGTTCCTGCTTGGCCTGCTGCAGCTCCTGCTCGGCCTGCTTGCGCTCACTGATATCAAACAGGCTCCAGACCACACTCACTTCACCGTCCTCCAGCGGCAGCCTGACCCCGGTCAGGACGCACCAGAAGGCACTGCCGTCCTTGCGGCGCAACGGATATTCGGCATGCAGCTGGGTCTTGCCGTCCCGGGCCCGCAGGAAGGTGGGGGCCCAGTTGTCATGATGCTCCTGGTCCAGATGCAGCAGCCGCACCGACTGGCCGATCAGTTCATCCTGCTGGTAACCGAACATCTCGCAAAACTGATGGTTCACCCGGCGAATGATCCGCTCCGAGGAGACGATCAGGTTGCCGGTGCCGTTGTACTCAAACAGGTCCTGCAGAAACTTCTGCTGCCGGTGCAGACGGCTGTTGAGCCGTCGCGAGATCAGGATCAGCGCACCCAGCAAGGCAATGATGATGGCAGCGGCCGACAGGGCCGCCAGCAACAGCATACGGTAATCGGTCACCCGCTCGTACTGGTGGGACAACCACTTGTCGGCAATAGCCGCCCGCTCTGAGGTCGGCAGGGCGCCCAACGCCTTGTCCAACAGACCAACCAGCACCGCCTGATCCTTGACCGTTGCCAGACGGAGTTCAGACCGTGGGCCCTTAATGGCCGCCAGCAGGCGCAGTTCGGTCAACAGCTCCCGCTCGATCAGATGGATCGCCACGGCCCGGTTGCCGGCATAGGCGTCGGCCTGCCCCCGGGCCACGGCATGCAGCGCATCCAGGGTCGACGGGTACTGCCGCACCACCACAGCAGGGTAGTTTTTGGCAAAATGGGTAACGTTGTAAAAGCCCTCTTCCAGGGCCACAGTCTTGCCGGCCAGATCGCGCTCCGATCGGAAGGGGGGACATCCCTTGCGACCGACCAGCACATGGGGAATGGTGATGTAGCTGCGGGTAAAGCTGAGCTGTGACTCACGTTCCGGATGCAGACTGATATCCATCAGGGCATCCAGCTTGCCCTCCAGCAGCAGCTCATAATTGTGACTGAAGGCCCCCGGCGCCGGCGCCAGGGCGCCCCCCAGCCTCTGATTGAGGGCGCTGACAACATCAGGGCCGATCCCCTGCGGCACACCATGACGATCGACAAAACTGATCGGCGGCCAATCGGCCATGATGCCGACCCGAATGTGTGGATGGCTGGCGAGCCAGGCCTGCTCGGCCGGCGTAAAGGCAGGCCGTGTCTGCCGGACAGCACCGAGCAGTACGCCTAATACGACCACCGTAACCAGCGTGCAGACCAGTAAGCTGGGCCTGAACCGTAGCAGCCCCGAAAAATGAACCATCCGTTGCAACCTTTCCTGTGGTTTCAGTGACCTGATCTTACGCGACCAGTGCAGGGCAGATCATCACCATGAGCGCGCTCATGTCTGGATCAGCCGTGCCATTTCGGCGCACAACAGCGCCAGATCAACCGGTTTGGCAACATGGGCATCGAACCCGGCCGCCAACAGGCGCTCACGCTCCTCAAGCATGGCGTGGGCGGTCAGCGCGATGATCGGCAGATGACCACCAGTTAGCTGCTCACGCTCACGGATCCGGAGGGTGGCCGCGTCGCCCCCCAGAACCGGCATCTGCACATCCATCAAAACACAATCGAAACGCTGCTGCTCCAGCCGGTCCAGCGCCTGTTGGCCGTCCTCCACAGCGGTCACCCGGTGTCCCATTCGGTCCAGCACCTTAACGATGAACTCGGCATTGACCCGGTTATCCTCAGCCAGCAGGATCTCCAGCGGCCGGGTAAACAGGGCCGATGTGAGTGAAAGCGCTGGTGGCTGTTCCAGCCTGCTCTGCGACTGATCAGACGCCAGCTCAAAGGGCAGCTCCACTATGAAGACGCTGCCGCCACCGGGATTGGCCTCGGCCCAGACACGCCCCCCCATCAACTCGGTCAGTCGGCGACAGATGGTCAGTCCCAGACCGCTGCCGCCATAGCGACGGGTGGTGGTGTTGTCACCCTGCTCAAAGGGGGCAAAGATGGCCTCCAGCTTCTCCGGCGGGATGCCGACCCCGTTGTCGGCCACACTGAGGCGCAGCAGCAGGCGGTTCCCGTGGCGTTCACGTTCCTGACCGGCAAGCGTGATCCGGCCGCCCTCACCGGTAAATTTAACGGCGTTGCCCAGCAGGTTCAGCACGATCTGGCAGGCGCGCAAACGGTCGCCCCGCAACCGGTCCGGCAGCTGATCGGGCAGCTCGATGCTGACCGTCAACTCCTTTTGCCGGATCAGGTACTGCTGGCTTTCAACCATATCCTGCAGGCAATGCCTGAGCGAAAAATCAGTCGCCGCCAACGTCATTTTACCGGCCTCGATCTTGGAAAGATCGAGAATATCGCTGATCAAGGCCACCAGCGAGTTGGCCGAGAGCTCAATATTATCGAGATACTGCTGCTGCTCGGCAGACAGCTCGGTGTTGTGCAGCAAGTGGGCCATGCCGATCACACCGTTCATCGGGGTGCGGATCTCATGGCTCATGTTGGCCAGAAACTCGCTTTTTGCCTGACTGGCCGCCTCGGCAGCCTCTTTTGCACGCTGCAGTTCACCTTCGGCCTGCTTGCGAGCCGTAATGTCCCGCGACAGAACCACAAAGCGGGGTTCAGCAGCGTCGGCAGCCGTCTTGCGGGCCACTGCCAGCTCAAACCAGTGCAGGCCTCCGGGCAGCGGCAGGCACAACTGACGGCCATGGGAATGGCCGCTGGCCCGGGCCTCCTGTAACACCTCCAGGCAGACTTTTGCAGCCTCGACCGGCATCACCTCGCTGACGGTCCTGCCCAGCAGCTCCTCCACCGGAGCGGCCAACTGCTCGCTGTGGCGGGCATAGCAGGCGTAGTAGCGGCCATCAATCCCCATCTCAAACAGCAGATCCGGCACCGCCTGCAACAGGGAGTCCAGATTCCGGCGTTCCTGTTCCAGGGCCTGCTCGGTGGCGATGTGCTGCTCCATCTGCAGAAACAGCAGGCAGACCAGCAGGGTGGCCGGCGGATAGAGCAACAGCACCGGCACGGTGATCTTGGCCAGCACCACCGCAGCCAGTGCTGCCGGCAGGAAGGTCATACAGGCCGTCATCCAGAGGTGCACCAACAGACCGAAGAGCAACAAACCCGGCAGGCTAACCGCCCATGGCCGGTGCTTACGCAGATAGTGCCAGCCGCTGCCGATAACGGCTGAGCCGATGATCACCGCCACCCCCACCGAGGCGCCGACCCCGCCCAGCCAGCAGCGGTAGACTATGGCCGGCAGCGCAGCCAGGGCGGCCACCACCGGGCCGCCAAACAGACCGGCCACCGCCAGGATGATCGAGCGGCCGTCAAAGATCAGGCCGGGCTGGAAGGCCACCGGGGTCAGCATCCCCAACAACACAACGCCGCCGAACAGCGCCCCGGTCACCAGCGGGAAGAGCAGCCCCGTACGCTTGAGGCGTCGTACCAGCAGGCTGTGGACAAAGGTCAGCGCCACCAGCAAGGCTATATTCTGGATCAGCGAAAGGTAGAACATCAGCTATCCCCGGGGAGTGAACAGGCATCACAGAAGCCAGGGCAACTATACCAGAGTTCCGGATTTTTGCAGTAGAGGTACTCAATTGTTTGGACGTAAATGACAGGTAACCGCCCTGACTTTGAAGCCAGGTCGGTTATGGTGCGAGAGGATCAGGCCTTTTTGACGAACTCCGATTTCAGCCCCATGAAACCAAAGCCGTCGATCCGGCAGTCGATGTCGTGGTCGCCGTCTACCAGCCGGATATTTTTGACCTTGGTGCCCACCTTGACCGGCGCGGAGGCCCCCTTGACCTTCAGGTCCTTGATCACGGTCACGCTGTCGCCATCCTTCAGCTCGGTGCCGAAGGCATCCCGCACGACACGTTGAACAACCATTTCCTCACGGGCAACCATCGGCCATTCGTGGGCGCATTCCGGGCAGACATAGTTGTCGCCATCTTCGTAGGTGTAGGCAGAGTTGCAGGCAGGGCATGCGGGCAGTTCGATCATTTGGGCATCCTTTGTCGTAACAGCTTGCGTAGTGCAGCAAAACAGGAGTGTAAGCCTACACCATTGCCGGTCATAAGCGCTGGAAAACAATGAGCCCGGCACAGGGCCGGGCTCGCTGATTACTAACCGTGCGACTGAAACGAGGATTTTTTCGCGAGGTCCAGGAAGGTGAGCGTTTGCGCGGAGGCGTACTGTGCAGTACGTCGCACAAGCAAACGCGAAACCTGACGCCGAGATCGCGGAAAAAGACCGTTTCCTACACCAAGCCGTGGGCGACCATCGCGTCGGCCACTTTTATGAAGCCGCCGATGTTTGCGCCCAGCACGTAGTTGCCCGGATCGCCGTACTCGTCGGAGATGCGGTAGCAGCGTTTGTGGATGCCCTTCATAATGTTTTCCAGTTTTACCTCGGTATCCTCGAAGGACCAGGAATCACGCTGAGCGTTCTGCTGCATCTCCAGGGCGCTGGTGGCCACGCCGCCGGCGTTGGCAGCCTTGCCGGGACCATAGGCGATCTTGGCATCCAGGAACACCTTGACCCCTTCGGGGGTGGTGGGCATGTTGGCCCCTTCGCCCACGGCGATGCAGCCGTTTTTCACCAGGGTGACGGCATCCTTGCCGTTAATCTCGTTCTGGGTTGCGGACGGCATGGCCACCTGGCAGGGAATCTCCCAGATGTTGCCGCTGGCGATGTACTTGGCGTCCTTGTGGTAGTTGGCGTAATCGGAGATACGGCGACGCTCAACCTCTTTGAGTTGCTTGATCAGGTCCAGATCCAGGCCCTTTTCGTGATAGATCACGCCGTTTGAGTCGGAGCAGGCCACACATTTGCCACCCAGTTGGTGGATCTTCTCGATGGTGTAGATAGCCACGTTGCCGGCGCCGGACACCAGGCAGGTCTTGCCGTCGAAGGAGTCTTTGCGCACCTTGAGGGCCTCGTTGATGAAGAAGGTAGCGCCGTAGCCGGTGGCCTCGGGACGTACCAGGGAGCCGCCCCACTTGAGGCCTTTGCCGGTCAGTACGCCGGCTTCCCAGCGATTGGTGATCCGCTTGTACTGGCCGAACATGTAGCCGATTTCGCGGCCGCCCACGCCGATGTCGCCGGCCGGCACGTCGGTGTGCTCACCGATGTGACGGTACAGCTCGGTCATGAACGACTGGCAAAAACGCATGATTTCGTCGTCGGACTTGCCCTTGGGATCGAAATCGGAGCCGCCCTTGCCGCCGCCGATCGGCATACCGGTCAGGGAGTTCTTGAAGATCTGCTCGAAACCGAGGAACTTGATGATCCCCAGGTAGACCGAAGGATGGAAGCGGAGGCCGCCCTTGTAGGGACCCAGGGCGCTGTTGAACTCGACCCGGAAACCGCGGTTGATATGGACATTGCCTTTGTCGTCCTGCCAGGGCACCCGGAAGATGATCTGACGCTCGGGCTCACAGATCCGCTCGATGATCTTGCGCTCAAGGTATTCGGGGTGTTTGGTGACCACTGGCCCCAGGGACTCCAGCACCTCCAGTACCGCCTGGTGAAATTCAACTTCGCCGGGGTTACGCTTCAGTACGTCCTGGTAGATGTTTTCAAGTTTTTCGTCCAGCTGTGCCATGTGTTGCCTCCTGATACGTGTGAAAGGATGGCTACCCCGACGGGCAGTGTTCGTTCTTTTAGCAACTGCCGTGCCAAATCAAGAGCCACAAGATCAAAAAATAAGCAGACGCCCAATGGCTGCCAAAAAGAAAGGCGTTACCCTGTGCTGAAGCGGTCCCTTCACTATGCACCAGTCCGACTCATCGTCGACATAGAGAGTACACAAACAACACTCTGCCAAAAACAGAGTTACACGTTTTAGCGGTACTAAAAAGCCGTAACCGGCACAAACCATAGCCAAATGAGCAGCTTGCATCTTGCCCGCGCTTCACGTATAAAGTCTGTTTTGTACAGTTCCCGGCTCTCGAGCCAACAAGATGCACACAAAACGTGCAGAGAGGTTTTGCATGCTGATCGTCGCCTGCATCAAACAGGTCCCCGACACCACCCAGGTCAAGATCGACCCGGTCACCAACACCCTGGTGCGGGAAGGGATCCCCTTTATCATGAACCCCTACGACACCCACGCCCTGGAGGCGGCCCTGC
>Ga0302250_1000363_pt1 | contig 47833 bp, 51 predicted proteins | sample AAG_RA_Asp_MG_FD_193536 | JGI IMG/M metagenome (GOLD analysis project Ga0302250, IMG submission 193536) | Enriched activated sludge microbial communities from anaerobic digester in WTTP, New Holstein, Wisconsin, United States - AAG_RA_Asp | ecosystem: Engineered > Bioreactor > Anaerobic >...
CTTGAGTTACCTCGCGACTACATCAGGTTGCCGGTCACCATGCTCCGGAATCGCGGTCGCGATGCCAGCGGAATGCCGGTCGCCATCACAACGGAATCGTGGTCGCCTTCCTCCGGAATCCGCAGTTGTATAACTGGTTTACAATGCAGTAGTAAACAGACCGATATTAGGGCTGAAGCGGAGGTTGTCATGTTACGCGGTTTGATTGGTGGGCTGTTAGTCTTGCTTATGCTGGGATGCGGTACCAGGCAGCCGGTCCTCTATCCGAATCAGTATTTGACATCAGTGGGCGATGAGGTGGCGCAACAGGATATCGACGACTGTTTTAAACGCGCAGAAGAGGCTGGGGCCCGAGGCGATCTGGCTGCCGAACTGGCGCTGCGTACCGGCAAGACTGCGGTAGTAGGCGGTGCAGCCGGTGCAGTTGCCGGTGCGATCAGTGGTTCTGTTGGTCAGGGGAGCCTGATAGGCGCGGCAACCGGCGGAACCGTCGCTTTGGTCAGCGGACTGTTCGAAGCCCGTGAGCCTGATCCGTTGGTGATGCGCTTCGTGGAGCAGTGTCTGTTTGAAAAAGGATACCAGGTGTTGGGATGGCGCTAAGACGCGAAATGGTGATTTGTAATCAGGGTTCTGCCGGCATGGGTGGTTGGCGTCCGGTTTTTTTCAGGTATTCGAAAAACCCCTTTTCAAATATCAGTTCAATTTCACCTTTGGGCCTGTTTTCAGCATGTTTTTTGAAGTAGACGACAATACTGCTCAACAGGATGATCACAACCAGCGCCAGCAGGGCGCGGAAGATTTTTGCCTGCAACAGCTCCGTATCGCTCAGCTCGCGCCTGTCGCTCTTGACGTCCCGACCCAGATACTGCTCCCGCAATTGTCGAATACGTTTTAACTGCACGTTTGAGATATATTTGACGATGCAATCTCGATCCCGTTCATCAATAAACAGGAATTCTATGCCGGTATTGAAGCTTTCACGCTGCAACTGTTTGCTGGCAGCATAATTTTGGGTGCAGAGTACCACACGGCCCACTGCGTCAATGATACGGGGGACAGGTTCGGTTGGTACGTAAACCTCAAGTACAATCAGGTCATCTATTTTAAACTGGTGATGGAGCAGAATTCTCAGGCCGCCACCGCTGATGTTGGCCGCCAAGGGGATGACATCGTCCCAGCTGTGATCGGCTGTCGTGTCTTCAACCTCTTCCTCGGTATCAAGATCCGTTTCATCAAGATGAGTTGTTGATGGATCCAGCTCCTCCCGGGGGAACTGCTCTTCATGCTGGGCCAGCATCAAGCGCTGCCAGGGCTTTTTTTCGTGCTGCTTGCGCTCAAGCTCTGCTACTGCGCGAGCCTCGCGCTTGGCGATCCAATCCTCGCGGAGCCGACGCTCACTGGTGTGCGTTGAAATAAAGTATTTAATCGGCAGGAAGGCGTCAATGCGATAAAATTCACGCAGTTCGTCAGAGACAATCTCGCCGATCAGGCGCAGCAGGAGTTCGCGTTGCCCTCCTTCTGTTACGATGATGCCACGGCAGGAGTAGCCGTTGTCGTCCTTGCCGCCACGGATATCGAGAATAGTTCCCATTGAAAGCAGTACACCAGCAGGCAGCACGTCACGTGACAACTGCAACTCCAGCAGGTCTTCATCGATATCGTTGATGATGGCCCAATCGTGGAACACCGATCCGCCTGGAACCGGAATGCCCACATTGACCTTCATCCCTACCGGGAAGTGCTCAATGTAGTGGTCGTAGGCACCCATGGCTGGGAGGTTCAGACCTTTGCCGCTGCATTCAACTCCAGCAGCAGCTGTTCAATGGAGAGTTTGTGGAATTTGGCGCCATGTTCAAGTGTTTCCAGATCGGCGATCTGGCATTCGAAACATTCCAGTTTGTAGCGGGCAAAAACATCGACGGTGGCGGGGTACTGCCGGATGATGTCGCCGATAATCATCTCTTTGGTGATCATGAGCAGACCTTTCGATACTGGCAGACGTAAAAAGGGGGACGCCGGAGCGCCCCCCACAGGATAGTTACTTGAGGTTCTTTATCGCTTCTTCGATACGATCCATCCCTTTTTTGATGTTTTCCATGCTGATGGCGTAGGAAAGTCGAGCATAACGGTCATCGCCGAAGGCTATGCCAGGCACCAGCGCAACCTTGGCGTCTTCCAGCAAGTAGGCGGCAAAATCGGTGGAGTTTTCAATCTTTTTGCCGGCCGGGGTGGTTTTACCGTAGCAGCCGGAAAAGTTGGGGAACACATAGAAGGCACCGTTGGATTTGAAGCAGGAGACCCCCGGCATAGCGTTCAGGCGATCAACGATGTAGGTACGACGCTTTTCAAATTCGACGCACATGGCAGCTACTGCGTCTTGGGAGCCGTTCATCGCTTCAACAGAGGCCTTCTGGGCGATGGAGGCGGCATTGGAGGTCGACTGGGACTGCATCTTGGTCATGGCAGCCATCAGTTCCTTAGGACCGCAGGCGTAGCCGATCCGCCAGCCGGTCATGGCGTAGGTTTTGGAGACGCCGTTGACTACGATGGTGCGACCTTTCAGTTCCGGCACCACTTGGGCGATGTTGTAAAATTTCAGACCATCATAAATCAGACGCTCATAGATATCGTCGGCCACCACCAGTACATGGTCGTGCTTGAGCAGCACCTGGCCCAGTGCGGCCAGCTCTTCCTTGCTGTAGGTGGAGCCGGTCGGGTTGCAGGGCGAGTTAAGGATCAGATATTTGGTCTTGGGGGTGATCGTCTTGTCAAGTTGATCCGGAGTAATCTTGAAGCCGGTGGATTCATCGGTCATGATGAAGACCGGGGTGCCGCCGGCCAGAACCACCTGGTCGGGGTAGGAAACCCAGTAAGGACCGGGGATGATGACTTCATCACCTTCCTGGATCAGGGCCTGTGAGATGTTGTACAGGGTGTGCTTGGCGCCGCAGGCTACTGATATCTCATCGCGGGTGTACTCCAGGCCATGATCACGTTTCATCTTGGCGATGATGGCATCCTTCAGATCGTCAGCACCACCTACCGGCATGTATCGGGTAAAACCGGCATCAATGGCCTTTTTGCCGGCCTCGCGGATGTTGACGGGGGTGTCAAAATCGGGTTCGCCGGCACCGAAGCCGACCACATCGACCCCTTGGGCCTTGAGTGCTTTGGCCTTGGCGTCAATGGCCAGGGTAGGGGAGGGTTGAATCTTGTTGACGCGATCTGCGAGTTTCATGAAAGTTCTCCTTCGCTTCAGGTAGTCACAACAAAAACAGAAGTAGGTACGTCAGTGTTTGTTCAGCTTGTATTTCGTAAGCATGGCCGCCTTGACCTCGGGTGGCACAAAACTGTCCACATTGGCACCCAGTGAGCAGACCTCCCGTACGATGGAGGAGGAAAGATAGCCGTACTGGACCGAGGTCATCATGAACAGGGTCTCTATCTGGTGGCCGATGGTGCTGTTCATCTGGGCGATCTGGAATTCATACTCAAAATCCGAGATGGCGCGCAGTCCACGAATAACGACATGGGCCTTTTGTGCGGCCACATAATCTATCAGAAGCCCGGTGAAAGTGTCAACGGAGACCCGTTCCTCATCTTTCAGTACGGAACGGATCAGTTCAACGCGTTCGTCAATGCTAAACAGGGCGTTTTTCTGTGAATTACGGGCAACCGCCACGATTACCCGGTCAAAGATACGCAGACTGCGCCGGATGATGTCCAGATGACCGTAGGTGACCGGGTCAAAGGAGCCCGGGTAGATGGCAATGCGGCTATGGGGCATTGTTCCCCTCCAGGACATAAAATGCAAGGGCTGTGTCGCCGTAGACCCGACGATCAGTGAGCAGGCAGTTCCCAACCTGTTCCGGCAGGATTTCACGGTTTGCGGCCTCTACAACCACCAACCCGGCTGGAGTAAGCAGGGGCGTGAGGCGCTCCAGTGCTTTTACCTGCAACCCCTGGTTGTAGGGGGGGTCGATCAGGATCAGGTCAAAACGGGCCTGTTGGCGAACCAGTTGATCGAGCGCATGCCAAGCATCAAGTCCGATGATCGTTGCCCGGTTCGTCAACTTGGTGTGCAGCAGGTTTCTGCGTAACGCCTCAAGTGCCGGACGGGATTTGTCCACCAATGTGACGTGGTCTGCACCGCGGGAGAGGGCCTCGATACCCAGGGCGCCGCTACCGGCAAACAGATCAAGCACCTGTGCGCCGTAAACAGCATCTGCACTATCCAGGATGCTGAAGAGCGCTTCTTTGACCCGGTCGGTGGTTGGCCGGGTGGTTGTTCCTGCAGGCGTGGTCAGCTTCAAGCCCCCTGCAGTCCCGGCAATTACCCGCACCAGTTTCCTCCACATGTTGTGATAATTAGGATGAACACGGGCAACCCTACCGGAGGGGCTGCTGGCTGTCAAGTGACAACAAAGACGGTCTTTGACGGCCTAGACCTGTCAATGCAAGCCTGCCTGATTTGCCGGTTTCACATGCCGGCCCAGATATGTTATAGAAAACTCATCTAGTATTGTTTTAAGATGAATCTATTGGAGAACTTTATGCCAACCACTTCTGAAAATTCAGTAGCTGCTGCTGAATCTATTATTGCCTCGTTTCAGACACTGCCGACCATTCCAGCCGCAGCGACCCGTGCGATTCAGTTGTTGAATAAACCAGATCCAGATCTGTCTGAAGTAGCAGATATCATTCTTGCCGATCAGGTGATTGCGGCTCGGGTGATACGGATCATCAATTCGCCGCTTTATAAGCTGCTCCATGAAGTGGAATCAGTCAAACAGGCCTTGATTTATCTGGGGCCGCAAAAGGTGTTTGAGATCATCCTCACCTCTTGCTTTCTTGAGCTAACCGACAGCCGTACCTTGGCCGGTATTCGTCCGCAGAGTTGCTGGGAACACTCCTTTGGTGTTGCGCTGGTTGCTCGTAATCTTGCCGAGTTAAGTGGTGTGGTGAAACCTGAAATGGCCTATGTTTCCGGTATTTTGCATGATGTCGGCGAGGTGATTCTGATGCATTATCGACAGGATCAATTCAGGCAGGCCGTTCAGCTGTCCATAGAGCGTGAGCTTGATATGCACGATGCCGAACGTGAGATTTTTGGCACTACCCATTGTGAGATAGGGGCGCTGTTGGCTGAACAGTGGCATTTTCCCGAGCTGCTTACGCAGGTGATCATGCATCACCATGCTGATCAGATGGAACTGAAGAATCCGTTGATACAGGTGGTGCATCTGGCAGACCAGATTTGCAGCGATGTGCGCCTGAAGTGCTCTATGGATGTCGAGGTGCCGGGTGTCGGGGCAGGGGTGTACGGAGCGCATCTGCCTGAGCTTGAAAAGCAGCTTGCCCAGTTGGGGGTGACGGATATGGACGCCTTCCGCAAGGCATTGGCCCAGATGGTCGATCATATTAAAGCGGCTGTGCAGGCCATTTACACATAAAAATGAGTGCGTTGTATTCTTGTTTTTGTCCTTCTACATAGGTGACAGAATGGCGTCAATTTCCTGATCCAACTCTTCGAGCCGGTCGGCGAAAGGTGCCGCAACATCTCCCACGGCACCGTAAAGTGGTGAGTGTGCCGTCTCCGGGACAGGAGTATCGGTCTTGGTCAGCAGGTCGGAGATATGCACCACCTCAACCAGTTTGGGGTAGTGGACCGCATTCTGCGGGTTGTGGTGATGCCTGATGACCTCTTGTATGTCTTCACTCAGGTTCCATTTTTTCGCCACCACCCCCCCCACCACACTGTGATGGTCCATGATCATCTGATCTCGTTTTTCCGCAGGCAGATCGTATTCTGCAAGCAGTTCCAGCATTACAATCCAGCCCAGGTCGTGCAGTAATCCGCAGACAAAGGCTTGGTCATGGTTGCAGCCCATGTCCTTGGCCAGTTGTTTGGCGATCATGCCGGTGGCCATACTGTGACGCAGCAGCGCCTGAACCTGGTGGGCATTGCGGGGTGAAAAACCGCTCAAGGCGTGCACGGTCACAATGCTGAGCAGGGATTTAAGGCCCATATAGACCACTGCTTCGCGCAGGGTACTGATGTTGGTGCGACGTCCGTAAAAACTGGAATTGCATACGCGCAACACCTTGGATACCAGGATCGGGTCGTCGACGCAGTCGATGATCTCGTCAACCATCAGGTTGGGATTGTTGATCCTGCTCATCAGCTGTTGCATCTCTGTGGGCAGGGGCGGAAGGTTAATGGCGCCCTTGCGTATCAGGTCAAACATTTCATCCAGTACCGAATCGGTGCTGGCTTTACCGGCTAGGTTGGTTTCGTCGATCAATACTGCCGATTCCAACAGGACCCGGGTGGTTGGCAAGGTGACCGGGCTTGACAATACGGTGAGTGGCAGGTGATCGCTGAAACGGAAGCGACCGGCCTTCCAGGTGATGACATCGGCCATGGCCCGCTCAGAGAGAATGCTGATCAGTCTGATCAAGCGTTCCAGAGGGATGCCTTGCTCGCTGGAGAGGTAGCCAACACAGGAAATGCCGAGTTGTTCAGCTGAGCGCAGTGTTTCGTGGACTACCTCCAGAGGCAGTCCGGTGGTCTGGTGCAGGGCCTCACAGAGTTGTTCATCTTCTTTATCCGACCAGAGGAATATCAGGCGGCCGTCCTGAAAGAAGAACCGTTTGGTTAACTCCTCGTTGGCAACCATCAATGTGCCTGAACGGCGCGAAACCTCGATCCATTGCAGCAGGTCTGAAAGCGTCATCAGACTTAAGCTGCCCTCGATGGAGCGGGAGAGCTTGTCGTCGTTTTGTTCAAGAAAGCTCATCAGCATGGCTGCAACTCGTCGTTGTTACGGTCGTGGTATGGTGTAGGCAGGAGTATAGCGACGCTTTTTTGTTTTGCAAGTCAGCATGTCAACTTTCTTCGGCCAGCATGCGCGCAAAAAAATCCATGCCCAGATCAGCCGGCTCAGACGTTGACACAGCAGCTTCCGTGTTGTCGGCAATCAGGTGCGGTGGGAGTTCTGCCAGAAAGCGGCTCGGACTACGTTCTTCCTTGGTGCCGTACGTGCGACGGGTAAGACAGCGGGAAAGCGTAAGTTGCTCCCGGGCCCGCGTAATACCCACGTAACAAAGTCGCCGTTCTTCTGCCACTTCCGGGTCTTCTTCTGCGGAGCGATGGTGGGGCAGCAGCCCCTCCTCCAGCCCGACCAGGTACACGTGAGGAAACTCCAGTCCCTTACTGGCGTGCAACGACATTAAGGTCACCGCATCCTGCGGTTGATGCTCATCGCCGGTTTCACGGCGGTTGTCTTCGGTAAGTGCGATCCGTTCCAGGAAATCGGTCAACCCGGCACCGGGTGAGCGTTCTTCAAAGGCTGCCAGGGCGTTCACTAATTGCTCAATGTTTTCTATCCGTTTGCGAGCCTGGTTGTGATCTCCCAAGGTGCGGCGCAACTCTTCGTTGATACCGAGTCGTTTGAACAGTGCTGCAGCCTGCGCTGCCATGTTGACCGGCTTGAAACTGGCAAGTTCGGTGCGTAGCAGGCTATGGAAGGCGCCAACCGCCTTACGGGCTGCCTCACTGATACCGTCGATTTCGTGAACCCGCCCCAGGGCATCAAACAGGGTGGTGCTCTGCTCCAGTGACCACTGATTCAGGCGCAGCATGGTGGTATCGCCAATGCCACGACGCGGGAAGTTGATGATCCGTACCAGGGCCGCCTCATCGCGGGGGTTGGCCAATACCGCCAGGTAGGCCAGGGTGTCCTTGACCTCCTTACGCTCGAAAAACTTCTGGCCCCCCACCAGGATGTACGGGATTGCTTCCATGCGTAGTGCCTCTTCAAAGGTTCGGCTTTGCGCGTTGCTGCGGTAGAGGATGGCAAAGTCTCGCCATGGGCGGCGTTGCTGATACTGGGTCAGCTGAAGTTGTTCCACCACCTGACGGGCTTCGCTTTCTTCATCCTCAGCCACGATCATGGCTATCAGCTCACCATCACCACTGTCGGTCCAGAGGGCCTTGTCGCTGCGGGTCCGGTTGTTGCGGATGACTGCGTTGGCGGCAGACAGGATAGTGCCGGTGGAACGGTAGTTCTGCTCCAGTTTGATCACCCGGCAGCCGTTGCGCTGGTGTGCAAAGGAGAGGATGTTTTGCACATCTGCCCCACGCCAGCCGTAAATTGACTGGTCATCGTCGCCCACCACACACAGATTGTTGTGACGTTCTGCCAGCAGGGCGATCAGGCGGAACTGGCAGGCGTTGGTATCCTGATATTCATCCACCATCAGGTAGCGGAAGCGCTGCTGCCAGTAATCCCTGACCTCCGGCAGCGTCTCAAGCATCTCTACCGCCAGCATGATGATATCGTCGAAATCAATGGCGTTAAACGCCTTCAGCAACCGCTGGTAACGCGGATAAACCGCCGCTGTTGCAATATCCAAGAGATCTCTGTCGTTTGTGGGGTAACGGTCGGGGCCAATCAGTCCGTTTTTGGCCAATGAGATGCGCCAGCGAATACTATCCGGGTTATATTGTTTGGGATCAAAATTCAGATCCCGCATGGCTTGGCGTAACACGCCGGACTGATCGCTTTCGGTATAGATTGAAAAGGTCGGCTTGTAGCCCAGGCGCCGAATATCGCGTCGCAGGATACGCACACCCAACGAGTGAAAGGTGCTGATTACCATTCCCTGTGCCGATTTGCCGGCCGCAGCCGTCACCCGGTGTTGCATCTCTTTGGCAGCCTTGTTGGTAAAGGTGACAGCAAGAATCTCTTCAGCAGGGATCCGCTTGTTTTTGAGCAGATGCACAATCCGGCTGGTGATGACCTGGGTCTTGCCGGAACCGGCTCCGGCCAGCACCAGCAGGGGGCCTTCGGTGTGGTGAACCGCTTCGTATTGCTGTGGATTGAGTCGAGACATGGGGGGTAGGGTGTACCATAAAAGCGGTGATCAGTGCAATCGGTGACCGAATCGGTTTGTTGCAAGATCGTAACAGCAGGGTACAATTGTCACATGCTATACACTCAGGAGGCGCCTGTGGTTGCTGCAAAGAGTGTGGTGAAAGGTAAAAAGAATATGGACCATCCTGTCGCGCGGCAGGCCGTGCCCAAGCGATCCGACGTATCCGAGCCGTCTGTTAGCGCTGATGGGCGGCAAACAGCCGAAGCAGCTGCAGCTGACAAGCAGCAACCGCCAGCACGCAAAGCGACTACCAAGGCGTCGGCGCCATTGCTCCAGCCGGTCGACCTTGGTGACAGTCAATGGTATCTGAATCGTGAGCTGACCTGGTTGTCTTTTAACCAAAGGGTGCTGCACGAGGCTGCTGATCCACGGACACCGTTGTTGGAGCGGGTAAAGTTTCTGGCCATTGTCGGCGCCAATCTCGATGAGTTTTTTATGAAGCGGATCGGTGGACTGAAACAGCAATTGGCTGCCGATGTACAGGAGTTGACGCCTGACGGCCGTACGCCGCGGCAACAGCTGGTTGAGTGCCACCGGGTGATTCGTGAGTTGGACGCTAAGCGCGAGCTATTGTATCGCCAGGTTATGAAGCTACTCGATGAGAAAGGTATCGAGGTCGTCTCCTGGAAAGGCCTGTCCGTTAAAGAGCAGAAGCAGTTGAAAGAGCATTACGCCCGTGACATTTACCCGTTGCTGACGCCTCAGTCCATTGATCCGGCCCACCCATTCCCGTTTGTTTCCAATCTCTCACTCAACTTGTTGGTAACTGTTCGCTATCTGAGAGAAAAAGAGGTTTCGCTGGCCCGGGTCAAGGTGCCCCTCGGGCCGGGGGTGCCGCGTTTCATGCGCATTGGTAAAGGGGAGCGGTTTATACGTCTGGAAGAGGTGATGGCTGCAAATCTGGGGATGCTGTTTCCCGGCATGAAGGTGGTGGCCTGCGAGTTTTTCCGGGTGACCCGTAATGCTAATACCGAAAAGGATGAAGAAACTGCTGATGACCTGGTTTCGATGATCGAATCTGAGCTTCAGGAACGCAGGTTTGCCCCGATTGTTCGACTTGAAGTCGCCACTGGTATGGACTCGTTGCACAAAGGTCATTTGGCGGCCCAACTGGAGTTGGACGAAGAAAGCGACGTCTTTGAAGTGCCGGGCATGCTGGCTATGCGTGACCTGTTTGAGTTGGCCCGGCTCAACATCGCCAAGTTGCACGATCCGCCCCACCATCCGGTTGACCCGCCGCTGTTTTCCACCAATCGAAATATCTTCCATCTGATCAGGGACGCCGGTTCGGTGCTGGTACACCACCCCTATGAGTCGTTTTCAGCGTCGGTAGAGCGGTTTCTGAATGAGGCGGCTGACGATCCAAAGGTCTGTGCCATTAAGATGACGCTTTACCGCACCTCGCGGGAGAGCCGCTTGGTAGATGCCTTGGTGCGGGCAGCAGAAAATGGCAAGCAGGTGGCCGTGGCGGTGGAGTTGAAGGCGCGCTTTGATGAGGCGGCCAATCTTCTTTTGGCTGAACGGATGGAGGAGGCCGGTATTCACGTTACCTACGGCGTAGTGGGGTTGAAGACCCATTGTAAGGTAACGCTGGTGGTACGTCGTGATTATTCCGGTATCCGTCGGTATGTGCATATCGGCACGGGCAATTATCACGGGGATACTGCCAGGATTTACAGTGATCTGGGCTTATTCACCAGCGATGACGTCATAGGTCGCGATGTGACCGAACTGTTCAACTATTTGACGACCGGTTTTACACCCCGTCGTACCTATCACAAACTGCTACCGGCCCCCAAACACCTCAAGCGCGCGCTACAAGAAAAGATCGAGCGTGAAATCACACAACATCGTGAAAAAGGAGGCGGTCATCTGCAGTTCAAGATGAATGCTCTGGAAGATGCTGATATCGTGGCGTCACTGTATCGGGCAACCCAGGCCGGCGTAAAGGTTGACCTGTATGTGAGAGACTCCTGCCGCTTTCGGCCTGGTATTCCTGGACTTTCTGAAACCGGTCGGGTGGTCAGCATCGTGGGGCGCTTTCTGGAGCACAGCCGGATTTACTACTTCCGTAACGGCGGCGCTGAAGAGTATTTCATCGGGTCGGCCGATGCCATGAAGCGTAATCTTGAATCCCGGGTGGAGATACTGGTGCCGGTTGAACAGGCTGAGCTTCAACAACAGCTGCGCTCGATTCTGGATGCCCACGATGCCGACCGCCGTTCTGCCTGGGATATGCAGTCTGACGGCAGTTATCAACAGCGTCGAACCAAGGCAGGTGGTGAGCAGGTTGTCTTGCATCAGTTTTTGATTGATGAAACAGAGAAAGCCGCCAAGGAAGCCCGGCGTCTGAAAAAACGGTTGGCGCGCGTCAAGCTTGGTCGTTAGGCGAGCTGAGCAGTGAATCGTGGCTACTTGTCGCAAAAAAGTTTGTTGCAGTGCAACATTCAGGTTGCACTGCATGTTGCTTTGCTAACCTACTAATATGGTTATTAAATTCTGGCCGTCAGCCATCTGTGTTGTGACTGCAACAAATAGGCTTTGTGGTTGGCTTAATAACAGTTTGTAATTATAACGTTTTTTGTCTTGGCCCGTATTTTGCTAGTGAATCGGTACATTTGATACCGGTTCAATAGGTAAGCTGGACAGGAGGATGCCATGAAGGCAAAACATAACTACGGTGGATTGGTGGGAGTTGTTCCGTTGTCAGGTAGCAATCTACTGGAAACGGTTACCATAAGCGGCAGCGAATCACTCGTACAACGGGCGGACGAACTCTTTCAAACCGGCAACGAACAAGATGCTCGAGCTGCTGTGCGTGAGGCATTACAGATAGCCATGCGCCGCCTGGATACCAAGCATGGTGCTGGTCGGGATACAAAGAAAGATACTTCTGATTTGCATGAGGTGCTGTGGAAGGGGGGCGAAGTGCCTACCTGAGCCCAGCCAGATCGAGCAATTTTCCCCAGATTTTGTTGAACCAGCGTCCAAGACGTATTGAAATTCTTTCCAGCCAGGTTTCTTCGCCGCGCTTTTTTTTTAGCACCAGCGCCATGTTGAGACGTGTTTCATAATCTTGAGGATTAACGGCTTGTGCAAGTCGCAACCACTCCATTGCTCCGTCCAGATCGTTGAGCATGGCAAGTGATATGCCGAGCTGGCGCATGGCATCATAGTCCTGATCGTTAACCATCAAGGCCCGCTTAAACCACCCCAGCGCCTCCTGGTCATCTCCCAACTTGGAATAGGAAACCCCAACCTGACGAAGAGCATCGGCATCATGGGGATTGACGGCCAGAGCGGATTCAAAAAAGGTGATGGCCTTACGATCCCTGTCCAGCCGTGAATGGGCGATTCCCATGCAACGCAACGTGTCTGCATCGTGAGGATCAAGCGTCAGCACCTTGTCAAAGGTTCGTACCGCACTCCAGGTTTTATTGTTCATCAGCTGCCAGATCCCGACGCTGCGCAGCAGGAAAACATCATCAGGAGCAAGCTCTGCTGCCTCGTGGAGCAGACGTCCCTGCTCCTTGCTGCTGCGGTGCAGATACCAGGCCGCCTCGGCCTGGAAATAGCGTTCATAAGCAGGAGCGCCCTGCGATTTTTCAAGCGCAGTGGCCAGAGTCTGTTGCCCTTCATCTATTCGTCCCAAGTCAAACAGATCATCAATCTGGGCGGCTAATTGTTGCAGCGCTGACCGTTCCACGTTGTGAGAACTCCCCAAGTTAGTTGTCTGACAATCCGTAACGTTTCATCCATCGCCACAGGGTAGTGCGTTCCACGCCGAGTTCTCGAGCTGCGTCTGCACGATTACCGTTATGGGCCGCCAATACCTTGCTGATCTCTTCTGCTGTTGGCAGACGACCGCTTCGGCGTGGTTCTGTTGCCGTTGCCCCGACAGTGTTTTCAATAAAACTGCGCGGCAGGTGCTCCAACTGGATTTCATTTCCTTTGCACAAAATGACGGATTGTTCAAGCAGGTTCAAGAGCTCTCGTACATTACCCGGGAAACTGTGATGCAACAGAAGCTTTAAGACATCAGGGGCAACATTGCGAACTTTTTTGTTGTAGGACAGGTTAAAACGTTGCAAGGCCATATCCACCAGCAGGGGGATGTCCTCGAGGCGTTCTCGTAGCGGCGGTATGTTGAGGGTAACAATATTGATCCTGAAGTAGAGGTCCTGGCGGAAGGTTCCGTTGGCAACCATCTCTTCCAGGTTGCGGTGCGTTGCAGTGACAAAACGCACGTTCGCCTTGATTGGCGCACGGGCCCCCAATGGTTGGAACTCGTGATTTTCAAGCACACGCAACAGTTTGACCTGAAGCGGCAGTGGCAGATCGCCTACTTCATCAAGGAAAAAGGTGCCACCCTCACAGAGCTCTAACCGGCCGGGACGGTTTTCAGTGGCCCCGGTGAAGGCGCCTTTACGTACGCCAAAAATCTCTGACTCGAGCAGTGTTTCCGGCAGTGCACCGCAGTTTACGATGACCAGTGGACCGTTGCGGCGAGGGGACAGCTCATGAATGGCTCGGGCAAACAACTCCTTACCGGTGCCTGATTCACCATGCAGGAAGACGGTGGCGTCGCTGGCAGCAATATCTTCCATCACATCAAACAGGCGGCGCATGACGGGGTTGCGACTTACCAGGCTGCGGAAGGTGTATTTGTCACGCAACTCTTCCCGCATGCTGCTGATGGGGGTCAGGTCACGCACCGTTTCAATGCCGCCCATTACCTTGCCGGCGCAGTCGTACAGCGTTGAGCAGCTGACTGAGATCAGTTTTTTGCGACCGGATCGGTCAGTAATATCTACTTCTCGTTGAATTGATTGTCCGGTTGCTATCGCCTCGACCATTGGACAGGCGCCGGTGCATACCTCGGTCTTAAAGATTTCGTAGCAGGGGCGGCCAATGGCCTCATCATGGCTGACACCGGTTATTTCTTCACAGGCCCGGTTAAAATGGGTAATCAGCATCCCCTCATCAACGGTGAAAAGACCATCGGGAACCGAGTCCATAATGGCATAAATTCTCCGCAAGCTGCGAATAGTCTCGACACCGCCGATCGGATTGCCTTTACCGTCATACAGAATTGAGGCACTTACTGATACCGGTACCGGCTCATCCTGGCAATTCTGTATGGTTACCTCACGGTTGAGCACCGGTTTGCCTTTTTCAATCGCCTCCCGTACCGGACACCTGCTGAAACAGACGGCAGTACGGAAAACCTCATGACATGGCCTGCCAACAGCTTTTTCGCGCGGTATGCCGGTTATCAACTCTGCAGCCCGGTTATAGGCCATGATCTTCATGTCTCGGTCAACGGTGAAAACACCGTCTGCGACCGAGTCCATGACATGGCTGGCATATTCGAGATGTTCGCAGTTTTTTTGCTTGGTCATTGCCTCTCCACCCTGGATAGGTCGGGAGTTACTATCAGGACTTAATGGAACAGCGTAGTTGGCGTTCGGTATGGTTGCGCGAGATACGCATCAGCATGACGCCGGTCATGGAAAGCAGGACACCGCCCACCAGCATGCTAAAACCAGTCACCGTGCGATCACTGGCGCCAAAGGCCAGCAGGCCAATGCCGCTAAACGTGCTGATGCCGCCACAAATATACAGTACCAGGGCAAGTATGGGAACTGTTTGTGCTACTTTCATAGTGTATTCCTTTCTTCAGGATTTTTTAAAAAAGGGGACGCAGCATCGAACTGCGTCCCCTGGTCTAAAAGACTTACTTCAAGAAAGCAAACAGCATGCCTACCACCAGAGCCAGGCCGGTGAAGACAGCCAGGAATCCGAAGGTCTTGAAGAGGAAGTCATACACCACGCCGCTGGGCTTCTCGCAGACGAAGTTTTCGGTGATGCCCTGCTCCTCATAGCGTTTCCACTGATCGCCGCGCTCCTCGATGAACTCTTCCTTGGACATCTGACCGTTAAAGATCACGAAATCCATCGGGAACTTTTCAGGGCGCCCGTGGGTGTTGAAGAAGTGCACCGTAAAGATGAAGCCGGTGGCCAGCAAGGCCTCGTCAGAGTGGACAATGGTTGCGACGTTCATCATCCAGCCCGGCAGGAATGTGCCGAAAAATTCGGGGAACCAGAGGATCAGGCCGGAACCGCCAATGGCAAACATACCCCAGAAGACGGCGATGAAGTCGAATTTTTCCCAGTAGGTCCAGCGCTCAAAGGTGGGCTTGGGACCCTTGAACAGGAACCACTTGACCATGCCGATAACATCCTTTACGTCACGGAAGTTGGGCATCAGGGAGTCGGGGCCGAACATCCGCTGCAGGAAGTTGCCCTTGATGTCCTTGCGCAGGAATAGAAAGTCAATGCTCATCCAGAGTGCGCCCAGGAAGTAGTAGAAGGTCAGCACGGCGCAGCCACGGTGGATCAGACCGGCATACTCAATACCACCGTAGAAGGACATCAGCGTCTTGGCCCAGCTCTGGTCGGCGAACTTGAGCGGCAGACCGGTCAGGGACAAGCCTAAGAAGCTGACGATCACGGTGAAATGCAGGAAGATATGACGCTTGGTGAAACGCAGATACTGCTTGTGCGGTTCTGCTACGTGATGCACATGGCCTTCTTCAAGTGCACGCTGCTTTTCACGATTTTCAACAAAACCACGGAACAACCAGAGCAGTGTATGGAGCCAGAACACGGCAAACGTGCCAACCAACAGTCCGCTCATGGCAATAAAGGTCCAGTAGAGCAGCGGATAGTTCTCGCGGTCGGAATGGCTACCGTGTGAATAATACTGGGCAAAAAGCGGAGTAGCCTTGGCATGGCAGGTCTGACAAGACTTGTACAGGTTGTCGGGGTGCACTGAAGAGGCACTATCTTCCTTGGGCAGCACGTTGTGGGCGGTATGGCAGTCCGAACAACCTGCAGCCTTTTCCAACATGCCCAGACGATAGCCCTTGCCGTGATAGCTCTCCAGATAGGTTTCAACTGAGGTGTGGTTGACGTGGTTGCGCTCCATCATCTCTTTGTCATCGTGACACTTGATGCAGGCATCGACGTGGAACATACGGCCTTCTACAGTAGTAGCCGGCTGCATCTTTTTGACGCTGTGCAATCCATGGCAGTTTGAGCAGTCAGGGGCATCCTTGCTACCTTTGAGGATAGCTTTGCCATGCACCGACCCTTCAAAATTTTTGGTATTGGGATGGCACTTGAGACAGGAGGCCATAACCGCCTTCTTGTCCCCTTTTTTTGCCGTCATGCTGTGAATATCACTGTGGCAGGAGGTGCAGGTAAGGCCCTGTTCGGCATGGATGCTTTTGGCAAACTCCTTGGCCTCATTGCCATGACAGCGGGAGCAGTTAACCTTGTCGAGCTTAACGGCACCAGTCATGTGACGTTTCAAGTCAGCACTCTGCAGGTGGCAACTGGTACAACCGTTTTTGCCGTGTGGGGAGGCGCCGAATTGTTCAAGGCTGATCTTTGAACCGTGACAGCCCAGACAGTTTTCGGGATCATAGGCCATGCTGCTGGTCTCGGCAGCTACAAACGCCGGGGCAGCCAGCAGACCCAGGATCACGAACAGGACCAAAATGGGGGTGGCAAGATGTCGCATGGTTTAGTTCTCCTGATGGATAGTGTGATCGATCAACAATTGAGTGCAAAGGTTTGCAGCGTCCGGACGCTGGCGAACCTTGAAACGGAATTCCATCTCCCGCAAAAAAAGAGGAAAGTTATGACGAAACCCACCCTGGTAGCGTGCCAGCCCTTTTTTGGCAAACTGCCAGAATTGGCGCGGGAGTTCTGACTCATGATTAGTAGGTAGCATGAGATGCATCTGGTCAAGCAGGTGCCGCTCGATGCTTTCCTGATTGCGTCCGTACAGCCATCCAGCAACATCATTAGCGGTATGCTGGCAGGACACGTCGTTTCCGTCATCAACAAACAGTAACGATAGCGTATCGGAAGAAACTGCTATGGCGCATACCGGTTGTGCTTGCATACCACATTCGGTTCGTGACGGGTCATTTTCAAAACAGCTGAAAGGGAGGCGATCACTGCCAAAGTGAGCAATTGCCGAATGCTCACAGCAGCGAGCCATCCCCTCACGTGCCCGCAGGAAGTAGCGCTGGACGGTTTTGATATTCAGATGTAATTCAGCCGACACCGCTGTGGTGGGCGTCATCTCCCAAAAACGTTGCGCAATAACACGGATGGTCCCTTCAGGAAGGTGAGAATGTCTGGGAATCGGTGTAAATTTATGGGCGCATTGGGCACACTTCATCCGACCATCCTCAAGACGGTAGGTTTTTCCCTTGCCGCAAAAGGGGCAATGAAGTGCAGTCGTGGCTGAAACGCTCATGATATCGTCCGCTTTGATGGTGTAGTCCGAAAATCTGGTGTAGTTATCAATAGGGCGCAAAAAGACAGGAAGGGGTTCCTTCCTGTCTTTTTTGTTGCAACTTTAAATCTGGTTAGCTCACCAGTTTGATTGCGATGTGTGAAAGGGCGGGCCAAGCTACTGCCAAACCTGCACCTGCGGCGAACACCCCTGCTACTGCCAGAACCTTACCGATGTACTTACGGTCATCAAGATCGGAATAATTTACTTTTGCCTTCATGGTGAAGCTCCTTTCATTGTTTTATCGTTGCTGGTTAGCTAAAGAGGCTGACGATTGCGCCGACTGCGCTGGCTGCTGACCAGGTTACAAAGCCTGCCAGGAAGATGGTGATGCCGGCGAATACTGCCAGGCTACCGCGTGCGGTGGTTTCTGCTACCAGGGTCGAAAAATTGCTTTTTGCTTTCATGGTCCTACTCCTTTCGTTGATGCGTAGTTAGTTGTACCAGCTTGCCTTTGTTGTCCATTGATCACTAGATGACGTTAAGTTGTTTCAAGAGCTTCTTTGCTGCTTCACTCCCCTCGCTAAAAACCCTGATGCCGGCGCTGATCATGGTTACGAGGGTCTTTTCATCAGGCTTTTTACTGCAGACCACCTGTTCTACACCGATGTCGTGTAACCATGAGGTTAGAAAGGGTGTCTGCTTTGCGTCCCAGATGCCCAGGCTGACTGATTGTTGTTGAGCGGGGCGCTGGGCGTCATGATCGATGATGAAAAAGATCCGTTCAAAGCCACTGGTGGGGTGAGTCAGGTTCCCGTAGTAGGGTATGGCGATCTTTCCAGTGGTCATGGCTTCCTCTCGGCTTGATTGCTTCGTTTGCTTTTCTATATTCCACGTAGCGTGCCAACTACGATAATTTTTCTTTTAAAAATTTTAATACAACAATATCGTATAGTTATACTTTTTTCAGGTGTGAGCGTGTTTGGGCCGGGGCAGTTTAGGTGGATGTTGCGTTTGCAACGCATTGTTGATAGTTTTTATTTATATAGTTGTGATTATTGATGTATGTAATGGCGCAACATATGTGCAACGTGTTGCAGGTTGTGCAACGTGCTGGGCGGGCATAAAAAAACGGGGCGGATTGCTCCGCCCCGTACTTCTATTGCTGGTTGTACCGGTTTGCTGCGCTTACTCGCTGATTGTGTAGACACCGTCTTTAAATTTGACGTTTGCGTTCAATACCTTAAGATTTTTGAGGCCCTTGGCCTTCAAGGTCTCATAGGCAGCGCTGGAGCGGATACCGGTGGCACAGTGAATTACGACGGTCTTATCCGCTGGTACCTCTTTGTAACGTGTTGCCGCTTGTTCAAAGGGGATATGCAGTGAGCCCTTGAAGCTGCCGGTAGCACGCTCTGCGTCATTACGTACATCGAGAATAACAACGGAGGGGTCGTCCAGCATTTTTTTAAAGTCTTCAATGGTTACATCATGCGGCTTCAGCACGCGTACAAAGGTCAGTTTTTCAGGGGCAGGCTTGGCGCCGGTTTCAACCTGATAACCGAGTTTTTTCCAGCGCTCAAAGCCGCCAGGGAAAACAGTGGCTTTTGAGAGGTTGTAGTCGTACATCAACTCACGGGCCTTGTCGATATCGGCCTGGTTGTCGCTGTAGAATACGATCGGAGCGCCTTTAAAGGAAGGCCAGTTTTGCTCCTTGTATTGGTCCAGTTTTGCTGCCGGCAGGTTCAATGCGCGGGGGATGTGACCGGCAGCGAACTTGTCAGCTGAACGCAGGTCCAGCAACAGGATGTTTTCCTCTTTTACAAACTTGGGCGAGGAGTGGAAAGGATGGTCAGCGTTGGCCCAGGCAGGGTCACCACCGGAATAGACCTTGACGTTGGTGTAGCCATTTTTTGCTGCCAGACCGGCAGCTTTAATGGAGAACGGTCAGGTGGGGCCTCCGCACCAGAAGATTATCAGCTTGTTCTTGTCTTCGCCAAGACGTGAAGCAACCTTGCCTTCTTGGTCCAACTTTGCCATCTCGGTGTCGGTCAGGTTTTGTGAGGTCGGGATGGTGGCGGCGTGGAAGCGGCCGGCAGGGCGGCTGTCAAACAGCAGATAATTCCCTGCTTCCGGTCCCTTGTCTGTCAGTGCTTTCAGGGCTTCGGTGCTGATCACGCTGACGCCGGCAGGCATGACAGGGCCAGCTGGCTTTGCGGATTTGACTGCTGCAACGGTTTGTTGAGCAGGGGCCTCGCTTCTTGCCTCTGGACCGGTTTCACAACCTGCCAGCAGGGCCACGGCCATCAGTGTCGCCAGGCTGGCGACGAGTCTGGTGCGGATACTCATGATGCCTCCTTGTGGGGTGATATTCCCTGATCGGGAATTATTAAGCCGTATATTTGAATATTCTAATTTATATGCAATAAAATCAATTAGTTGAGTGGCAACATACGCAGCGAAGCCAATACTGTCAAGTAAAAGAACGCATCAGCCTTTAGAAGATAGGCCGGTCGTCCTTGTGCTTGATTCAACGGCGATGCCAGCTTGCTGTTGATCACTTGGTGCGGTAATGAACGCTCCCCGGGTGGGTCGTTCTTTACGGTAACCGCAATAGGTGTTAGCGGTCACTGAAAGGCCCGCATTTTTGGTCATGTGCTTGTGAGCTGGTCGGCAAAGACGAGTTCAAGTACCTTAGGGGTAGCATCCAACACCTTGGACATCTCAACCAACTCCTTGGCAATGGAGCTTTTAGCCATGGTGACGAACAGGTTCTGTTGTGGGTTGAATTTTCGACGCATGATGGCACCATCCATAGGTAATAGTGTAACAATACCAGACAATTGCGTCGAAACAATATCACAAATGGAGAAAGAACAAAAACAAAATATACGGGTTTTGATATAAATATCAATGCGTTAGAGTTTCCGGATGGAAACTATCTAATATATCTACCGAAATCGTCAACAGCAAAACGTTGTGGCTCATTCTTGGTTGTGCCACGTATCTACGCAGCTTGGTGTCGAGTTGGTCAAGATACCTTGCTTGTGCGGCAAGTAACCGCAGGTCGATGTCGCAGATGTTGCTTGACAGTGGCTTGGTGATGCTATACTGAAAACCTCTAACATCGTTATAAACTGTAATCCACAGACGGGAGGCGTTCGCAATGAGCCTGGTGAAACTGTACGATACAACCCTGCGGGATGGCACGCAGGCCGAAGATATTTCGTTCCTGGTGGAAGACAAGATCAGGATTGCGCATAAGTTGGATGAGCTGGGGATTCATTACATAGAAGGTGGTTGGCCCGGCAGCAACCCCAAGGATGTTTCTTTTTTTAAGGATATTAAGAAGGAGAAGCTGCAACAGGCCAAGATTGCTGCCTTCGGCTCCACAAGGCGGGCCAAGACCACTCCGGATCAGGATCACAACATCAAGACCTTGGTCGCTGCCCAGCCAGACGTGATTACTATCTTTGGCAAGACCTGGGATTTTCATGTGCGTGAGGCGCTGCGCATATCGTTGGATGAAAACCTCGAGCTGATCAACGATTCGCTGGTGTTTCTCAAGCAAAATGTAGGCGAAGTATTTTACGACGCCGAGCACTTTTTTGATGGCTACAAGGCCAACCCCGATTACGCCATCAAGACTCTGCTGGCTGCCCAGGATGCCAAGGTGGACTGCATTATCCTCTGCGACACCAACGGTGGTACCATGCCCTATGAGGTTGCCGAGATCATCACCAAGGTGCAGCAGCAGATCAAAATTCCACTTGGTATCCATACCCATAATGATGGCGAATGCGCTGTGGCAAACTCCATCGTGGCGGTGGAGCGCGGCATCGTGCAGGTTCAAGGTACCATCAACGGCTTTGGTGAGCGCTGTGGTAATGCCAACCTTTGCTCGATCATCCCGGCCATCAAGCTGAAGCTGAAAAAAGACTGCATCACCGATCAACAGCTCAAGACCTTGCGCGAGGCCTCACATTTTGTCTATGAATTGGCCAACCTTTCACCTCACAAACACCAGGCCTATGTGGGCAAGTCGGCTTTTGCCCACAAGGGCGGGGTACATGTCAGCGCCATCCAGCGTCATCCCGAAACCTACGAGCATATCCGCCCTGAACTGGTGGGCAACAGCACCCGGATTCTGGTCTCCGACCTGTCCGGTAAGTCTAATATTCTCGCCAAGGCAGAAGAATTCAACATCAACCTGGACAGTAAAGACCCGGTCACCCAGGAGATTCTGGAAGAAATCAAGGATATGGAGAACCGTGGTTTTCAGTTTGAAGGGGCTGAGGCATCCTTTGAGCTGATGATGAAGAAGGCACTTGGAACCCATCGAAATTACTTTCAGGTTATGGGGTTCAGGGTTTTGGATGAAAAACGCACCGACGAACAAAAACCAACCGCCGAGGCCACCGTCAAGATCAAGGTGGGTGGTAAGATCGAACATACCGCAGCCGAAGGACATGGGCCGGTGAATGCCCTTGATAATGCGCTACGCAAGGCGTTAGAAAAATTTTATCCAAAGCTGAAAGAGGTCAAGCTGCACGATTATAAGGTACGGGTGCTGCCGGCGGGTCAAGGTACGGCCTCATCGATCAGGGTCTTGATCGAGTCCGGCGACAAGGCTTCCCGCTGGGGCACGGTAGGCGTTTCTGATAATATTATTGATGCATCCTACCAGGCGCTGATTGATGCCATTGATTACAAACTGCATAAGTCTGAGGAAGTCGTTCAGGTATAACTGATGATCTGGCAGCGTCTGGCTCTTGTCTTGGTGGTTGCCGCGCTGTTGCTTGTGCTACTTGTTAAGGGCCGTCACAGGGGAGAACGCACCTCTGTAACGGCCCTTCGAGTTGTGCCGCCGCCAGCAGCCTGGCTGCATCTCACGGGTGATGTGCGCCGTGATGGCGTCTATCCGGTAGCCGACGTAAAAATGACGAAAGATGTCATTAAAATGGCGGAGCCGTTGTGTGTGATTCACTGCAATCAGATGCAGCTGGAAACTGTTTTAAAAAAACAGCCTGGTCTCAGGGTCGATATAGTCTGTCCAGCAGGCCATACATCCGGTCTGGTGAAGATTGAGCCGTTGACGGCCCAGCAAAGTCTTGTGCTGCTTGGTTCGGTTTCGCTGAACAACGCAACAGCCGATGAACTGTGTCTTGTTCCCGGCATAGGCCCGATCTTGGCCCAGCGTATTCTTCAGTTCCGTCAAAATAATGGCGATTTTGCAAATTTTGATGAGCTATTGCAGGTGAAGGGCATCGCAGAAAAGAAGCTTGAAATTTTAAAACAGTATTTAACTATCTAATATTATATTTCTATTTTGGAGTTGAAGGTAAAATTACTGCGGCGATATTTGGCTTGGCATGCAAGATGTATAGCACAATCCCACCTGTTTGATCGGTTTTGAGCTTACATTCATGCGTGCGAAGGAGGGATCGTTATGAAATGTCCACGTTGCCAGGGACGGATGTTTGCAGAGAAATTTTATGATTTTGTTCGCTCCTTTGATGCCTGGAGATGCACCTGCTGCGGTGAGGTGGTTGATTCGACGATCCTGGCAAATCGGGCCCGCTGTTCGAATACTTTTTTGGGCTGATTAACTCCATTTTTTGTATGACACTACGGGGGATTCGCGTTGCGAATCCCCCGTTTTTGTTGACAGGACGGGTTTGAATCCGTACATTTTCGACACTAACGAAAGAATGAGGTGGTTCTATAGTGCGCACAGAACGCAGTAATCAGCAGCTTCGTACGGTCACGATCACCAGGCATTTTATCAAGCATCCCGAGGGTGCTGTTTTGATTGAGTTTGGTGACACCCGCGTAATCTGCACCGCTTCAATTGAGGAATCGGTGCCGCCCTTTCTGCGTGGCAAGGGGACCGGCTGGGTAACAGCTGAGTATTCGATGTTGCCCCGGGCCACCCATACTCGATCTCCCCGCGAGGCAGCCAAAGGCAAACAATCTGGGCGTACCTTGGAGATTCAGCGTCTGATTGGTAGATCACTGCGGGCAGTGACCGACATGGCACTGCTTGGTGAGCGAACGATCTATCTCGATTGTGACGTGATTCAGGCCGACGGCGGGACGCGCACTGCCTCCATCACCGGTGCTTATGTTGCTCTGGCTGATGCGGTCGCTTCACTGCAGCAACGAGGCATGCTGTCTGTCAACCCACTCAAAGAGGCGGTTGCTGCAGTCAGCGTTGGCATTGTCGACGGTCAGCCGTTGCTGGACCTGGACTATCATGAGGATTCTGGAGCCGAGGTGGATATGAACTTTGTGATGACTTCGTCGGGACGCTTTGTGGAGGTGCAAGGCACCGCCGAGGCCGAGCCGTTCACCCTTGAGCAGATGGATGCCATGCGCAATCTTGCCATGGACGGTATTCGCCAGCTTTTTGATCTGCAGCGGGAGTCGCTGTCGCGATGAAACGGTTGCTGGTAGCCACCCGTAACCGGGGTAAGCTTAAGGAAATTCGGGCCGTCCTGGATGACCTGGTGGATGAGTTGCTTTGTGTTGCCGATCTGCCAGAGCTACCGGAAACGGTGGAAGATGGCGCCACCTTTGTCGACAATGCCCTGAAAAAGGCCCGCGAGGCCTGTCTGGCCAGCGGCCTGCCGGTGCTGGCCGACGATTCAGGTCTGGTGGTGGATGGCCTGGATGGGCGTCCAGGTGTGCTGTCGGCCCGTTTTGCCGGACCTGCCGCTGATGATGCCGCCAACAACCGTAAGTTGCTTGCTGAGTTGGAAATGCTGCCCATGGCCAGCCGTAAGGCAGCCTTTGTCTGTGTGTTAGCCTTTGTTCATCCTGACGGCACAGAGCAGACCTTCCAGGGAATGGTCATTGGTCGTATACTGGATGATTTTCGGGGGGAGGGTGGATTTGGTTACGACCCCCTGTTTCTGGTGGATGGTTTTCAGCAAACCATGGCCGAGCTGTCGCTGGAGGAGAAAAACCATATCAGTCACCGGGGGCAGGCCTTGCGGTCTTTTCAGGCCTATTTGCGACAGCGGGAACAGCGATGATTGCCTACCTGCTGCGGCGTATTTTGCTGTTGATCCCGCTGATGTTCGGCATCACGCTGATCACCTTTACGGTCATCCATCTGGCTCCTGGTGAGCCGGTTGAGATGCAGATGGCCATGAATCCCAAGGTCGGCAAAGAGGCCCGTGAACGCCTGCAGAAGTTTTACGGTCTGGACAAACCACTGCACGTTCAATACATCACCTGGCTTAAACAACTTGCCCAATTGGATTTTGGGCGCTCATTTTCAAGTGATAACCGTCCGGTGCTGGATAAAATCAAGGAGCGACTGCCGGTAACCCTCTCGCTGAACATCGTGGCGCTGGTGATTGAATTCGGTCTGGCAATCCCGATCGGTGTGCTCGCCGCGGTGCATCGCAATACCCTGCTGGACAAAGGGATCACGGTGTTTGTCTTTTTGGGGTTTGCCGTGCCCACCTTCTGGCTGGCCCTGCTGCTTATGTATCTGTTTGGCGTCAAGCTGAATTGGCTGCCTATCTCGGGGTTGCATACCCTGGGCCATGAGGCCTACGGCTGGTTCGGTCAGTTGCTGGATCTGGCAAAACACCTGATCATGCCGATTATGGTGGCCTCCTTCGGTTCGCTGGCTGGCGTCTCCCGCTACATGCGATCGGCCATGTTGCAGGTGATCGAGCAGGATTACATCACCACCGCGCGGGCAAAGGGACTTTCCGAGCGAGTAGTGATCTGGAAGCATGCCCTGCGCAATGCCCTGTTGCCGCTGATCACCCTGGTGGGTTTCTCTCTGCCCGGTTTGATTGGCGGCAGTGTCATCTTTGAGACTATCTTTTCCATTCCAGGCATGGGGCAACTTTTTTATCAGGGGGTAATGGCTCGCGACTACCCGGTGGTGATGGGTATTCTGGTGATCGGAGCCTTTTTGACCCTGCTGGGCAACCTGTTGGCCGATATCAGCTATGCGCTGGCTGATCCACGCATACGTCAACATTGACAGGGACCATGATGTTTAAGAAGAGTTTTACCTATACGGTTTTTTGGCCGCGTCTGCGTCACAACCGTCTGGCCATGATGGGGGGGGCAGTGGTGGTGCTGTTGTTTGCCATATCTTTACTGGCACCCTGGCTTACGCCGTATCATCCTTCAGCCATTAATGCCTGGGAAGTGTTACAACCGCCCACTTGGCAGCACTGGTTTGGTACTGATGAACTGGGGAGGGATGTGCTGGCGCGGGTCTTGTATGGTGCCCGAATATCGCTCAAGGTCGGCTTTGTGGCGGTGGGGATTGCTGTGCTGTTGGGTGCAATAGTCGGTTTATTGGCCGGGTACTATGGTGGCTGGCTGGATACTCTGTTGATGCGGCTGGTGGATATCATGCTCTGCTTCCCCAGCTTTTTTCTGATTCTGGCGGTGATCGCCTTTTTGCAGCCTTCGATCTGGATCATCATGGTGGTGATCGGCCTCACCGGCTGGATGGGGGTTGCTCGGCTGGTGCGGGCCGAGGTTTTGACCATTCGTGAGATGGAATACATTTTGGCAGCCCATTGTATTGGTTGTTCTGATCTCAGGATTATGACACGGCACATCTTGCCCAATGCTTTATCCCCGGTATTGGTCGCGGCTACCTTGGGTGTCGCCGGCGCGATATTGACTGAATCAGCACTTTCCTTTCTTGGTATTGGGGTCCAGCCCCCCACGCCGAGTTGGGGCAATATCCTCACCTCGGGTAAGGATTATATTGAGTTTGCCTGGTGGCTTTCGCTGTTTCCCGGCCTGGCGATCCTGATCACCGTTTTATCCTATAACCTGCTGGGGGAGGGGATTCGCGACGCCCTTGACCCGCGTACGATCCGTTAAAGGAGATCCTCGACTGTGCCGCAGATAACATTTGAACATACTGATTTTGATTTTGAGAGTCTTGAAGATGAGTTGAGGGTGGATGGACTATGCCGTCAACTGCTTGAAAAATTCTATTTTCACTTACAGAATAGCGGCCTAACCCCCGAACAGGCTTCAGGTCTGGCCTACTCAGCTGACTATTTTGTGCGTGATTATGTGATTGATTTTTTGCAACAGAATATCTTGTGCCCACAGCCAGGCTTGGTACGGCATTTTGCCGGCAATTGGTATATCACACGCACGCTTGAGCCGGAGATGGAGGTCCTGGAACGCCACCTGGAAGGGGTAGTTGCCTGGTACCGTTTTTTGCGCCGGCAACATCTGATATCAGCGGATGAGTTGGCCGAAGTTGAGCGGGATGCCGTACCGTTGGATTATTTCAAAGACCGGATGGAACGTTTTTTGAGCCTTGCAGGGGACGGTTATGAGGCATGGGATGCTGAGTGTCCACGTTACACTGTCCGGCAGGAGGCAACATGACCAATCAACAGGTTCGTCGCGATTTTGATCGTGCCGCAGCCAGTTGGGATCAGAAGGAACGGCGGGTGAAGCTGGCGCAGGCCGTAACTGACCTCATTATCCGCGAGGCTCATCCCGACAGGTCGATGCGTGTGCTTGATTTTGGTTCTGGCACCGGCCTGGTGACCTTGTTACTGGCTCCGCTGGTGCGTGAGATAGTAGCGGCCGACAGCTCTCAGGGCATGCTGGAGCAACTGACTGGCAAGTTAACAGACGCCGCTATCGCAAACGTGAGGCCGTTCCTCCTTCCTCACGACGGATTAGGCGCATTACCACCGCCATTCGATCTGGTAGTCAGCAGCATGACGATGCACCATATTGCCGATGCTGGTGGTCTGATCAGACGATTTCAGGGCATACTCAGCCCTGGCGGTCAACTTTGTATTGCAGATCTGGATGCCGAGGATGGCAGTTTTCACGATGATCCCACCGGTATTGAACATCACGGTTTCAGCAGCAGGGAGATGGAACATCTGTTTTGTGAAGCAGGCTTCAGTGATGTTCGCACGGTGCGCGTGATGGATGTGGAAAAACAACGTGGCAACGATATTCGGCGGTATCCGGTAAACCTGACCACCGGTCGTCGTTAAGATTGACAACTATTTGCATATAGAATAAGTACGTACCAGTTCTGTGCAGTTGTTCGTACTTTCAGGAGGGGTGCATGTCCCAGGTGGTGATACCGGAAACGGTCAGAAAGCTGCTGGCCTCACAACCGATCGAACTGCCGATTTTTCATCCGGTGGCGCTTAAGCTGCAGCGGATGCTGTCGGATTACGATTTTACCGTCGATGAAGTGGCCCAGGTAGCCAATGAGGATCAATCACTGGCCAGCCAGATGCTGAAGATGTCCAACTCGCCCATGTACATGGGACGCACCAAGGTGGCCACCATCAAGGAAGCGGTGATCCGTCTGGGGGCCCAGCAGGTGATCAATATCGCTATTGCGGCCTCGCAGGCTTCGGCCCATGCATCAGAAAACGCCGCGCTTGATCGGTACATGAAGGCGATGTGGCTGCATAGCCACGGCAGTGCTTTAGGCGCCCGCTGGCTGGCTCAAAATTGCGGTATGCGCGGCATCGCGGATGAAATTTATCTGGCAGCCCTGTTGCATGATGTCGGCAAGCTGTATCTGCTTAAGTCTATTGAGCGGTTGGTGCAGGCCGGGGTGATCAATTCCATGTTTGACGACGAACTGGTGCTGGAGATATTCGAGGCGATGCACGTTGAGCAGGGGCATCGTCTGATGCAGCACTGGAACTTCCCGGCCATGTACTGTGACGTTGTGCGTGATCACCACCTTGAGGAATGGGATCCGGCCAACAAGATGCTGGCCATCGTACGCTTTGTGAATCAGTCCTGTCATCGTTTTGGTTTAGGGCTCAAGCATGATCCTGATCTGGCTTTGCAGCAAACTCTGGAGGCCGAGGTGCTGGATATCGGTGAGATGCAGATTGCAGAACTGCAGGCGCTTTTGGAAGAATCTCGCGAGGCCGAATTTTAACGTTTCAGCTTTTTCTTGCACAGTACTATACAAAAGCCCCGCTCAACCATGCCTGAGCGGGGCTTTTGTATTTAGCGATGGTTGAGACGTCGCATCAGCGCCTGGACTGTTTCCGCCTGCTCAGGTACCCCGAGGGCTGCAGCCAGCTCATCGGGCGACGACATGTCGGGCCTGGTCAGCAGTAGGGCCTGTAGCTTGCGCTGCAGGTCAATGACAGCCCCGGCAGCCTTTTTGCCCGCCTCAACACCCGGCTGATGATACGCGTTGATATTGATCAGTGAGGCATATAAGCCAACCGCCCGCTCAAACAGCGCGATCAGAGAGCCGACCGTACGCGCATCAAGACGCTCAACGGTAATGGTCATGGAAGCGCGACCCTGCTCGGTCAATGCCTGGCGGGTGCCGTACAGAAACCCAAACAGGAAGTCACCACTGGTGATGCCAGGCTCAACCTCCATCGATTCCCCCTGGCGATCCTGCAACACCTCGATGAAGGTAACAAAGAAATTGTGTACCCCCTCACGCAATTGCTGCACATAGGCGTGCTGATCGGTAGACCCTTTGTTGCCATAGACCGTCAATCCCTGATGCACTTGCCTGCCGTTGCGGTCAAGCTGCTTGCCGATTGATTCCATGATCAGTTGTTGCAGGTAGCGCGAAAACAGCAACAGGCGATCCTTGTAGGGCAACAGCACCAGATCCTTTGCGCCACAGCCGTTGGTTGCGTGATGCCACATCAGTGCCATCAGGGCCGCCGGGTTGGTAGGGGTGTCACTGCTGCGGGTTGCCTGGTCACACAAGCGGGCCCCCTTCAGCAGACTCTGGATATCCAGCCCCTGCAAAGCGGCAGGCAACAGTCCAACGGCCGACATGACCGAGGTGCGTCCACCGACCCAGTCCCACATCGGAAACCGCGTCAGCCAGCCTTCTGCTGCAGCCAGCCGATCCAGCTCGCTGTCTTCTCCCGTAACGGCCACGGCCTGCCTGCTGAAATCCAGACCGGCGTTACGCCAAGCAGCTTGTGCCTCCAGCATACCGTTGCGGGTCTCTTTGGTGGAGCCACTTTTGGAAATGACCAGCACCAGACACTCAGCCAGCTCACCGATCTGTTGAAATACACGGTCCATGCCATCAGGGTCGGTGTTGTCGAGGAAGAATGGAACCATTTTGTCGCCTGGTCCACCCAGCGCGTCAGCCACAAACTGTGGCCCCAAGGCGGAGCCGCCAATGCCGACCAGCAACAGCTTGGTAAATAGGCACCCTGCGGGAGAGCGGATGGCGCCATTATGGATATCGGCCGCAAACTGTTCGATCTCCCGAACGGTTTGTTCGATCTCTTGTTGCAGTTCCTGTGAAGGGGCGAGTTGAGCATCCCGCAGCCAGTAGTGGCCCACCATCCGGTTTTCATCACGATTGGCGATTGCGCCTGCCTCCAGGGCCTGCATCTCTGTGTACGCCTGCTGCATGGCCGGTTCCATCCGTTGCAGAAAACCGTCATCGAAGCCCATCCGGCTGACGTCAAGCCAGAGACCGAGTTCGGGGCGGTGGCAGAGATGTTGTTGATAGCACTTCCAGAGCGAGACTGAATCCATGGGGTTGGGCTCCTGTACGTTGTGGTAGTGTCTTGTGCTATACCACAAGCTGGATGAATTGCCAGTCTGTGCCGCTACGTCAAACGGGCGGGGAATTGCTCCCGCCCGTTTGACAGCATCCGACCCGATAAGCGGATCTTATTTTTTCAGGTTATAGAACACGTCCTTGCCTTTGAACTGGGCTGTTGTATCAAGCTCGTCCTCAATCCGCAGCAGCTGGTTGTATTTGGCCACCCGGTCGGTGCGGCAGAGCGATCCGGTTTTGATTTGACCGGCATTGACCGCCACAGCCAGGTCGGCCAGGGTGGTATCTTCGGTCTCACCTGAGCGGTGGGAGATGACGGTGGTGTAACCGGCCCGCTTGGCCATTTCAATCGCCTCAAGGGTTTCAGTCAGGGTGCCGATCTGGTTCAGTTTGATCAGGATCGAGTTGGCGATCCCTTTCTGGATACCTTCTTTCAGGATCGAGGGGTTGGTCACAAACAGGTCATCGCCTACGATCTGGATCCGCTTGCCCAGGCGATCGGTCAGCAGTTTCCAACCATCCCAGTCGTTTTCGGCCATGCCGTCTTCGATGGAGATGATCGGGTACTTGTTGACCAGGTTTTCGTAAAACTGCACCATCTCTTCTCTGGTCTTGATCTTCTGTGCTTCGTTCTCCAGGGTGTAGGTGCCTTTTTCCTTGTCGAACAGCTCTGAAGAGGCCACATCCAGGGCCAGCAGCACATCGTCACCCGGCTTGTAGCCTGCCTTGACGATCGCCTCCATGATCACTTCCAGGGCCTCTTCGTTTGACTTCAGGTTAGGTGCGAAGCCGCCCTCATCACCAACGGCGGTATTGTAGCCTTTGGCTTTCAGCACACCCTTTAAGGCGTGGAAAATTTCTGCCCCCATCCGCAGGGCCTCGGCAAAGCAGCAGGCGCCGGCCGGCATAATCATGAACTCCTGAATGTCGACATTGTTATCGGCATGTGCTCCACCGTTGATGATATTCATCATCGGCAGCGGCAACTCTCGGGCGTTAGCACCGCCAATATACTTGTAAAGCGGCTGGCCGGCCTCTTCAGCAGCGGCCTTGGCGACGGCCAAAGAAACACCCAGAATGGCGTTGGCTCCCAGGGTGCTCTTGAACTCAGTGCCATCCATTTCCAGCATCCGTTGGTCAATCCCCACCTGATCGCTGGCTTCCATGCCGATCAGTTCATCAGCGATCCGGTTGTTTACGTTTTCAACCGCCTTGAGCACACCTTTACCCAGATAGCGAGACTTGTCGCCATCGCGCAGTTCCAGCGCTTCGCGTTCACCGGTGGAAGCCCCGGAAGGAACGGCGGCCCGGCCAAAGGCACCGGACTCAAGAAACACTTCGCATTCCAGGGTTGGGTTGCCGCGGGAGTCAAGGATCTCCCGTGCGTAGATGTCGACGATTTCGCTCATGGTAGCTCTCCTTCTGAAAAATGGTCTGGCCGCAGCAGAGGCGGTCTCTCTACAATAAAGTCTGTCTTGTATAGCAACTGGCACGCCAAAAGGGAAGCCCACAATGCTTAAAATAAGGTCATTTGGTAGTTTTCGCGTACTCTGTTTTCGATTTTTGTCCTTTAGGAATCGCTTTTCCGAGTTAACGGCAAGTCTGAAATTAAACTAATGTTTAGCTCGGCTTGACAGTGCCGGTGTAACAGGCTACATAACATACCACTTAGCAGACAAAGGTCTTGCCATGGTTCCCCACAAAAGTGTCTCCCCGACAATCACAGCGCTTGATCTGCGCGAGCTTTCCATTCTGTTTGCCGAAGACGATGAACTGGTCCGTAAGCATGTTGCCCGGATCCTGACACCGATCTGCGGCGAGCTGTATCTGGCTGAAAATGGCCGTGTGGCGCTGGAACGCTTTCGCAGGCAGATGCCTGACCTGGTATTGACTGATCTTACCATGCCCGCCATGTCTGGATTGGAACTGGTCCGTCACATCAAGCAAGAACGCCCCCAGGTTCCGGTGATCGTCGTCTCGGCCTGCAGTGATACCGAGCATCTCTTAAAGGCTATCAGCCTGAAGATAGATGGCTACCTGCTCAAACCTGTCGATATTGAACAGCTGCTTCACCTCCTGCAAAAAGAGGCTGCTGCCCTGCGTAGCCAGCGCCTTGCCAGCCAGCAATCCCGCCTGTTGTCTGGTGTGAACATGGCAATCCAGTATCTTTTGTCTGCAGATGCCAATCAAGATGCCGTTGATTTTGCCCTGCAGGAGATGGCCAAGGCTGCTCAAGCCGATAAGGTTTGTCTGTTCAGCTATCAGGATTCTTTTTTTCATCAGCGCGAAGTGCGCCTGGTGAGCGGCTTTGCAAGCGGTGACATGGTCAGACGGGTGCTGGACGGTATAGATCCTGAGGCACCGGAATTGCCCTATGTTGAGCGCTGGCAACGAATGCTGGAGCAGGGTAAATCCCTGTCCGGTCCGCGCACCTCTTTTCCTCCCGAGGAGCGGACCATACTTGATGCACTCAAGATTCGTTCGCTGCTGATGACGCCAATCTTTGAGGATGGGCGTTTGTGGGGCTTTGCGTGTTTGTATGACATGCAACGTGAACGGGCATGGTCAGATGCTGAAACCTCAATGGTTATGACCGCTACTCGAGGGCTGGGAAGCTTTATGGGGCGTGTCAAGCTGGAAGAAGAGCGGATAAGCGCCCGCCGGGCACTGGAGCTGGCCAATGTCCAGTGGCGGGAAACCTTTGATACGATCCCTGACATGGTCACGGTGATCGACACGGCCCATCAGATTGTGCACATCAATAAAGCCGCCCGTGAGCGGCTGGGGAACGACGATACCGGACTGTCTGGTCGAGCCCCCTGTTATCTGCAGTTCCATGGCGCCAGCCATCCTCCCGACAGTTGCCCCCATGTGGCATTGCTCAAGGATCATCAACCACACGAATCCGAAGTGTTCATCCCCCACATGGACAGTTATTTTCATATTACGGTCAATCCGACCTTTGATACGGATGGCAATCTGGTGGGCGCGGTACATGTCGCCCGCGACGTCACCAAACGACGCGAGATGGAGGATCGGCTACGCTATCTCAGCACCCATGATGAACTTACCCAGCTTTTCAATCGGGCCTTTTTTGAGGCAGAGCTTGAGAACCTGCGCCAGGGGCGGACAGCTCCCATTTCGGTGGTGATTGCTGATCTGGATGGGCTCAAGACCGTTAACGATCAGTACGGGCATGATCATGGTGACGCCATGATCAAGGCGGCGGCCAATCTGCTGCGGGAGGCATTTCGCGGCGGAGATACCATCGTGAGGTTGGGGGGCGATGAGTTTGCGGTGCTGCTGAAAGGGGTGGGGGAGGAACTGCTCGAAACCATCATGCAGCGCGCCCGGGAACTGCTGTCCAGTGGTAACAGTCGTACCGAACACGATCTGCCAATTCGGTTTTCACTGGGGGCTGCCACTACGCACGTCCCTGCTCGTCTGCATGAGACCATCCGCGAGGCAGACCTGGCTATGTATGAGGACAAAAAACAGCGCAAAAAGTCTTAGTCTGATTGTCTGCGGCGAGCAAGCAGCAGCAGGAAGTTTTGGACTAGCGGCTGGGGAAACTCGGTACCGGCCTTCGACAACAACAGGTTGGCAACCTCGCCGGTCTCCCGTGGCGCCTGATACGGACGACGGGTACGCATAGCATCAAAGACATCGGCAATTGCAGTCATCTGGCTGGCCAGGTTGAGCCGCCACCCTCTGGGGGCGTGCGGATAACCGCTCAGGTTGTCGCGCATGTGATGCTCATAGGCCACGATCGCGGCCAGTCTTGGTACCCCGGGTGTCTCCAGCAAACAGCGGGCGCCTTTTACCGGATGCCGCTTCATGATGGTAAATTCATCATCCGTCAGTTTACCCGGTTTGGTCAGTATCTCGTCCGGCACGAACATCTTGCCGATATCATGCAGCATGGCCGCCATGCCGATATCGTTCAAGAGTTGCCCCTTGATGCCCAGCGACATGGCTTGGGCCATGGTCAGAATAGAAACATTAGCGTTGTGCGTAAAGGTGTATTCATCTTTTTCGCGCAAGGCAGCCATAACCAACAAGGCTTCACCTTCCCGCTTGAATGCCTCCACCAGTTCGGCAACGGTAGTTGCAATACCACTCGGTTTCAGCCGTTCGTTGCGTTTGATGGCCTCATAAACCTCAGTCAAACGGGCCAGTTCGACTCCCGCCAGCTCCTCGAGGCTGAAATGTCTGTTGCCTGCGCCTGCACTGCCAGCCCCGAGACTACCCGCATCATCACCACGCTCGGGCAGTTCTACCCGGCCAACCCGGATATACTCGCCGGATCCCAGGGAAGTATTGTTCTGTTGTGCAAGGCTACTGATAAAGGACGTCAATTCGTCCAGCGAAACCCCAGCCAGAAAACGCAGGTGACCTATTCCGTTGTCTTGCAACATACGGGCAAAACGTTCCAGCACCAGAGAAAACGGTTGCGGTTCAGCATCAATCACCAGCTCACCATTAATCTCCAGCATGGCAATATCGGGACGGACAGCCAGTGCCTTGCTCAGGCTGGCGTAAGCAACTCCCACCAGACGTTGTACCTGTTGATGAGACATGCCATACAGGCCAGCCGCAGCCGATGACGAAAGCAGGTGACGGATAAATTCATGAACGTTCTCGGTCATGATTGCTTTATTCATACGGTCTTGCTCCGTACCAGCTTCAGCTGTTCCGACGCCAATAAAGCCAGTTCGTCCGAACCCCTGGCAAGGCGCTCGAGCAGCGGAAGTGCTGCCTGGGGTGGATAGCGATCCAAGGACCTGACGATATCGGCCTTGAGCCGGTTAAGGGTTTTAAAGGCCAACCAACTGCGACTGCCAAGCAGTTTTACCAATTCGGGCAGTGTCTCGGGACGTCCTGTTTCGGCCAGTGCCTGCACGCAGGCTGCCTTCAATTCGTATTCGACCGGGCTGTAGCCGCCAGTTGAAAGCAGCTGTACGAGCTTTGCAGTCATCTCTGGTGGACTGGAACGGTCAACCAGGCTTAACGCTGCCAGCTGGGTCTCGCGGTCTGTTGAATCAAGGTCGCGCATCACCTGGCGTTGGGCGATCGGATCACCGCCTAACAGCAGTGACTTGAGCACCTCCTGACGGACCTTGGCATTTGCGTGTTTCAGGAGCGGCCGCAAACGATCTGTTTCCTGGCCCGGCGCCAGATTGCGCAGCATAACGATGATATTACGCAGTACGTACCAGCGGCTATCAGAGAGCCGTTCCAGCAGAGCTGGACGGGCCGCCTCACCAAAGGCCAGCACTCGATCCATCATGAATCGGCGCAACGACATGGTTTCTTCTTCGGCTAACCGGTCAAGCAACGGGTCGAGGAACGGTTTTCCGATAACCTGAATCAACAGGCCAACCTGCTCGTATTTGGGTTTGCCCCAGATGGTCAATCCCGACAGAATCTCGTCTAAAAACTCCCGTCGGCTGAAGGCATCGCGCAACGCAAGCCGCAGCTGTTGCGGCACCTGCGGTGAAGCGGCCTGGCTGAGAATCCGCAGCACCTGCCCATAATCGCCCAATTCCAGAAAGTAACCGCACATATCGGACAGATTGCGGATCAGTTGTTCGAGATCTTCTCCTTCCGGGTCAGTGACCACCAGTTGCAGGATGATCTCGCTGGCCCGGCACTCAATGGCGCTTACATCGAGTGTTGCCAATTCTTCGCGGAGCACGGATGGGGCAAGCTGCTGTAAGGGTGTGCCGCTCAGGAGATCCTGCAAGCCATCCAGATAGTCATCAGGGATATAGGTTTCCTGACGGTGCTCTTGTAATAAGACCCGCACCTTGTCGCGAATTTCTTCTTCTTCGCTGCTGGTTTCGTATGAGGTTGTCATCTGCGGCACCAGTTTGCGCAAAATGCCCTTTAATAACTCAGGAGCGGTTGCAAACTGCTCGGCCGTTGCGTAGGTTTCCTGCAGGATGCCTGGACCGAGATGACGGAAAAAGGCTTCCATGGCCGAGGCATCACTCGTGCCGATCTCACAGAAACCGTCCAGAATCTGACGACGGAGCGCGGGATCCAGTGCGGCAACAAAGGCAGCAAGGCCAGCCTGTTCGCCGGTTACAGGGTAAGTCGGCAAGTCAGATGTTGCTTCATGAGCGGCTGAGCTCTTGGTGTTTACGATGTTTTGCATGGTTGACAGCGCATCTCTGAGTTGATTAAAGGCCAGGCCACTGCCCACACCCATACGTTGCGTGAACAAGGCGTTCAAGGTGGCTGCCAGCACCTCCGGACTCGTCTCTCCAGTATGATCCTGACCTGCCAGGCCGACCTGACCCTGCATCAGCAGGTGTGCAAACCGGTCCCATAGCGAACCATTGTCCGTATCAGCTCTTGTTAACTGTAGTTCTTCTGTGCCGCTGAAGCGATCATAGCGGATGGCGCGCAGTTCAATGGCGTCGCTGCCTGCTTGCTGCCAGACCGTTTCGATGCCGCCTGCTGTCAGAATCTCTTCGCGTTTGAGTGCCAGCACGTGCAACAATGCTTGCAGCTCGTCAAGAGATGGTTGTTTGCTGATCACCAGTGCCCCAATGCCACGCTCAAAGAGGGCAATAGCCATGGCACGGCAGTTTGGGCTGGCTTTGTCGAGGTAGCCATCGCCCAGTAACAAGCCGTCACGCGTTACGCCGATTGTAACCGGTGACCGGATGGCAAGCAGTTGCTGAAACGATTGTTGTATTTTTTGCAGACCGTTTTGGACCACCGGATGGCCCGGAGGGTAGGCGATCCAATGGCGGCGGATCAGATGCAGGTCGGTGATCAGCAGACTGAGCGCCCTTTCCAGATCAATGGGTGCGGTCATATGCTGGATGTCGGAATCGAACACGGATACTCCAGTGCGGGGAATGTTTTGACTATAGCGTATAATTCCGTTAATTCAAACAGGAGCAGTGTTTAAAGGGGGGTATCCATGACTGACAGACGTCGTGCCGGCGTATTACTGCACCCAACTTCGCTTCCTGGTAGCGGTGGCATCGGTTGCCTGGGGCGCGATCTGTTCCGTTTTCTTGATTTTCTCTCCGAGGCCGGTTTTTCGCTCTGGCAGGTGCTGCCTCTTACCCCGCCAGCAGCGGGAAATTCTCCCTATTCATCCTACTCAGCCTTTGCCGGCAATCCTTTGTTGATCGATATTGAAGCCATTATAGAAGATGGTGATCTGCCCGCTGATACGCAACTTGATGGTTTTTCCACCGATCGTATCGATTTTACAGCTGTTGCAAGCCAGAAAGAACAGTTGTTGGCTACGGCCGCAGCCAATTTTTTTGCGCAGGGCCGAACGCCGCGACTCGAAGCTTTTTGGCGTTTTTGCGACTCTACCGGGTGGCTGCATGACTATGCGTTGTTTCAGGCCCTGAAAGGTCACTTTCAAGGCCTGCCCTGGATCAGTTGGCCCCAAGAGCTGGCCCTGCGTGACCCGACGGCCTGCGAACGCGTCTCTTCAACTCTGGGAACCGAGATCGGCGTCCATAAATACCAGCAGTGGCAATTCTGGCTTCAGTGGCAACGCGTGCGCACTTATGCAGCTGAGCGCAGCATCGCTATCGTCGGTGATTTGCCGATCTTTGTATCTCATGATTCGGCCGATGTCTGGTGTCATCGCAACCTGTTCCTGTTGGACGACAAGGGCTTTCCGACCGAGGTTGCCGGTGTTCCGCCCGATTATTTCAGCAGCACCGGCCAACTGTGGGGTAATCCGCTGTACCGCTGGGAAGAGATGGCCCGTGACGGTTATTCGTGGTGGATTGATCGCATCAGGCAGATGCTGACGCAGTTCGATTTGGTACGGATTGATCACTTCAGGGGGTTTGAGTCTGCCTGGCAGGTGCCGGCTGATGCCACAACCGCCATACACGGGAGTTGGGTGCCGGGGCCGGGGGGCGGTTTTTTCACTGCGATACAGAACGCCATCGGCAGCCTGCCGTTTATCGCTGAGGACCTTGGTGTAATTACTCCGCAGGTTGAGGCCCTGCGTAACCAGTTTGGATTACCCGGGATGAAGATCCTACAGTTTGCCTTCGATTCGGATGCGTCCAACCCGTATCTGCCCCACAATCATTTGCCCAATAGCGTGGTCTATACCGGCACCCACGACAACGATACCAGTTACGGCTGGGTAGCAACCTTGCGCCCCGAGGTGGCTCAGGCGATGCGTGAATATCTGGGCGTTGCCGGTGTTGATCTCGCTGCTGACCTGATCCGGACCTGTTTAATGTCGGTTGCAAACCATGCGATCCTGCCGATGCAGGATGTTTTGAGATTACCTTCTGAGGCCCGTATGAATCTTCCCGGCACGGCGTATGGGAACTGGGGTTGGCGCATGCCGCCGCAGTCGCTGACACCGGCATTGGCGGCGCATTGCCGACAGCTCGTCAAGCGTTATGGGCGACTGGGTACGTTGACGAAGGCATGAAAAACCTTGCTTAAAAGATAATTGTTGCTTATGTTTTTCGTGTTGTTTTGTTGGATTAGCTTTTTAATCAGCGCTAAAAAGGAGTTCGCATCATGAGAAAAAGTATTTTTGTTTTTGTGGTTGTCGTCATGCTCGGCCTTTCATCGCTTGCTCTTGCTGCTGACCAGAAGATTGTCGGGGTGGTTGAAAAAATACAGTTTTCCGGCAACAGTGCCACGGTCATGCTGAAAGACAACAAAACCGGCACTAAAGTGCCGATCACCGTCACCGACTCCCTTACTCTGGATAAGCTGCGCGATAAACGGATCGGCGTAGGCGATGAAATACGGTGTAAATTTTACGATACTGACGGCAAGAATGTCAGTAAACTGTTCCGTAAGACTGCCGGCTGTTAAACTCTGAAATGATCCTTCGCTAGACGTGGAAGGGCGCTGATGCTATCAGCGCCTTTTTTTGTTACTTCTTGTCTGCAATCAGCCTAGTGAGTCGCTGCTGAAACTCTTTGCGACAGTCACGCTCAACCGATACCAGAGCGCTGAATGGTTCTCTAAAATCTTTCTGCCCGATACAAAAGACACCGTGTCCGCGCACAATAACCGCCCGCTTGCCGGTAAGTTTAAAGGCGCGAGGCAGGGTCTGGGCCAGGCCGCCCTGTCCGCCTTCACCTCCCACCACCGGCACACCACAGACCTGATCGATCCCTTCATACCCCGTAGGGCTGCTGAAAAAACTCATAACCACCGAAAAACGGGGATGTCCATGCAGAACGGCACAACAGCCGGTAGCCGCAACAATGGCCCGGTGAGCCGGCAGTTCACTGGATGCGGTAATGCCGGCTGTTGAAGAGTTGTCATGGGGAATCGGATCAATCTGGTGTTCCAGTTCGTCAAGACGGGCTGATGTCTGGGAGATATAGACGGCGTCATGACTGGTGTAAGAGATGTTGCCAAAAAACGAATCCACCAGACCCATCTTGACGGTGGCGCGTCCAACGGTGGCGAGCTCGCTGATGATGCTCGTCGCATCAGACAGGGGGGCAGTGTAAAAATCGGGTTGGTCTCCGTTTGTGAAGGGAAAAGGGGCCAGCAACTGTTCAACGGTTTTCGCCTCCTCAGGTAGCAGAGGGCCATGGGTAAGCAGGTCTTCGAGATATTTGATGAAGGTGGCGTGGTACAGTGATGACCAGCCAATGTAGGCCTGCTCTACGGTCAGCGCGCCCTGTGCTACCAAGCCGACCCCACTGATGATGGCGCCTTTGCGACGAGCAAGCGCCGAAGCGATCAGATCTGGCAAGGAGGGGCCGTTTACGGCAGCAATAAGCGGTATGTCGTGCAGCGATGCACGTGATTCTGAATCGCGTGGCACAATGGTTTTGAGATGAGGTGCGGTACGACGTAGCAACAGCTCGGAATAGGGCAGTAGTGGTTCTGCCACAACCAGCGCTGTGGAGGGTAGACGCTCCATGACTGCGTAAGCCAACGCCGTAAGATCAGCCGGGCCGATGCACGTCGCGGCATCGTTGCGACCGACCAGGGCTACCCTGCCAGGACGCACACAGCGTTCATCTGCCAGCAACCGGCTGTATCGGGCTAATATTTGATTCACTACGGGATGGCGTTGGGCAGGTTGGTGATCAGCAGTGAACCATCAGCCAGTACTTGCTTGCGAAAGCTGGCCTTGGTTCGTTGATGGCTGGGTAAGGAAGCAATCTTGAGCGTACTGCCAGGCATAAAGGCAGGGGTGACGTTGTTGCCAGCCTGCCAGGCTTCAAAGTGTACATGGGGGCCTGTCGAGCGGCCGGTGCTGCCGGCCAGGGCCACAACATCGCCTTTCTTGATACCCTGTCCCACTTCAACGGCTATTGTACTGTTATGAGCGTAGAGCGTGATCATGCCGTTGTCGTGCTCAATCAGCACGGTCCAGCCGTAACCGGAGCGGAGGCCGGCATACAGGACCGTGCCGTCGGCCACCGACTTGACCGGAGTACCTTCAGGCACTGCGATGTCGATTCCGTTGTGATTACGCCAGTTGCCATCAATAGGGTCAACGCGCATGCCAACCCCTGAGGTGATCTGGCCATCCACCGGTAGCAGTGTCTCGTGTAATGTGCTGTCTGGCAGTGCGGTCTGGGCCTGAATGGTCTTCTCGATAATTTCGTGCAGCGAAGGGGCTGGCGCACGCCTGGTTGTTTTTGAAAGACGCTTAGCCGAGGTAGTGCGAGCACTTTTAGCGGTATCTTTGATGACAACCTGCGCCTCTTTCTCAAGCGGCGCATCGGTAAAGGTTTCGACACCGTCAATGGTTACAAAACGGTAAATATCAGCCTGGGCTGGGGAGGGTGGGGTGCACAGCACCGTCAGGCAGATGCTCATCAGCCCCACAAACAACCTGAAACGTGTATCTTGGACCATACTGTTTTTTTGCATATGAGTGCTTGTGATAGGCCTTTTTTTTTGATAGAAAAAAGAAGTCGCTGTAACTATACGCTTTTTTTAAACCACATTGCAATCGCTTCTCTACGCCAAACAGGCCAACTTCCAAGGATTCGACGTGGATTTTTCCTACTACGATAATGTGGTTCGTGGTTCCGAGCGGGAAGACAATCTGCTCATCATACAGTTTTTGAAGGGGATGGTTGGTGAAACTTTCTCGTTCCTTAACTACTACAAAGAAATCCCAGTGTCTTACGATGCTCGTCTCGTGTCTATTGATAATGACATGGCCGAGTTTGAAGTGCATGAATACCAGGCAAAGGTGATCACCCTTGAAAAGATGGTGCTGATCCGGTCTCACGAAAAAAGCCCAGTACCCGAAGATCTGGTTGGTGAAGTATTCTACGTCAACGCCAGTCGCAAAAAAGTCATCCTCAGTCGCTTCCGCTACGCAAAAATCCGCTCCGACCTGCGTCGTTTTGTGCGAGTCTGTCTCGATGGACAATACGGCCGTCACTCTGATGCCGATATCTACTGCGATTCCGAGATTATTCCAGCCACGGTCCGGGATATTTCCCTGGGCGGTGTTGCTCTTCAGGTTCATGGCGAGCTTGGACCTCTTGCATCAGGCAAGGAAGTCAACCTGATACTCAAACTTGAAGCCCCTGATAATCTCTCGGTACGCGAAATCGGTGTCACTGCAACGGTTGTCAAGATCGTTGAAACAACGCCGTCAGTAACCTGCTTCCTCGAATTTCATTCCGAACGCCATTCACAGCAGTCCCTTGCCTATTACATCAACCAGCGCCAGGTCGAGATTATTCGCGAACTGAAAGAACTGACCGTTTAGCCGTCTACCCCGTGATCAACAAGTAGGCACGGATGCTTATTATGCCTTTTATTTGTGCATCAAGTATCCGCCCCGCCTGTACGCCCAATGCGTAACATGCAATGATTACTGGTTTTTGTTTTGTTGTTAGATTTGGCAAACTGCTTGCAAACGATGTGTGGCGAGACCACAATGTTTAAAGATTCCACAAGCCCGGTGAAATGGCCCGTTTGAGAAGGGAGGATACACAACGTGAAAAAAGTAGAGGCAATTATCAAGCCGTTTAAGCTGGACGAAGTCAAAGAGGCCTTGAACGAAATTGGCATTCAAGGCATCACCATCAGTGAGGTAAAGGGGTTTGGTCGCCAGAAGGGGCACACCGAACTGTACCGCGGCGCTGAATATGTGGTTGATTTTATACCCAAGATCAAACTGGAGATCATTGTCGCCGACGGTATGCTGCCAAACGTGGTTGAAGCGATTGAAAAAGCCGCCAAGACCGGTCGTATCGGTGATGGCAAGATATTCGTAACCCCGGTTGAAGCCGTGGTTCGCATCCGTACCGGTGAGACCGGCGAAGAGGCACTTTAACGAGTCAGCTCGTATTTTCCTGCTAAGACAAAGGCAGTTACGGAAAGGAGACGTTCAATGACCCCGAAACAGGTGGTTGAGTTTGCGAAAGAAAACGGCGTCCTGATGGTTGATTACAAGTTCATGGACTTTGTTGGTACCTGGCAGCATGTGTCGGTGCCGATCACCGAGTTTGACGAAGACACCTTCGAGGAAGGCCAGGGTTTTGATGGCTCCTCCATTCGCGGCTGGCAGCCGATCCATGCATCGGACATGATCCTGCTGCCCGACCCGGCCACCGCCAAGATTGACCCTTTTGTTGCCGTGCCGACCATGTCGTTGATCTGCAACATCTTTGACCCGATCACCAAGGAAGACTATACCCGCGATCCGCGTAACATTGCTCGCAAGGCCGAGGCCTATCTCAAGTCGACCGGCATTGGCGACACCGCCTTCTTCGGTCCTGAGGCCGAGTTTTTTATCTTCGACGAAGTGCGTTACGACTCCAGTGCCAACCAGGCGTTTTATATGGTTGATTCGTCAGAAGGCGCCTGGAACACCGGCCGTGAAGAGTTCCCCAACCTGGGTTACAAGCCGCGCCACAAGGAAGGCTACTTCCCGTGTGCGCCGGTTGACTCCCAGAACGATCTGCGCAACGAGATGGTGATGGAGCTGCAGAAGGTGGGCATTCGCGTCGAGTGCCAGCACCATGAGGTGGCCACCGGCGGCCAGGCCGAGATCGATATGCGCTTCTCTTCGCTGGTTGATATGGCTGACCAGTTGCAGTGGTTCAAGTATGTTATCAAGAATGTTGCCTGGCGTAATGGTAAGACCGTTACCTTCATGCCCAAGCCGCTGTATGGTGACAACGGTTCCGGTATGCACTGCCACATGTCGATCTGGAAGGATGGCCAGAACCTGTTTGCCGGTGATAAATACGGCGGGTTGTCCCAGATGGCCCTCTGGTACATCGGCGGTATCATCAAACATGCCAAGGCTCTCTGCGCCATCACCAATCCGACCACTAACTCCTATAAGCGTTTGGTGCCGGGCTTCGAGGCGCCAGTTAATATGGCCTACTCCAGCCGTAACCGTTCCGCCTCCTTGCGGATTCCGATGATGTCCACCAACCCCAAGGCCAAGCGGATCGAGTACCGTACCCCTGACCCATCCTGCAACGGCTACCTGGCCTTTGCAGCCATGCTGATGGCCGGGCTGGACGGTATCGAGAACAAGATCGATCCGGGGCAGCCGCTGGACAAGGATATCTACGGCCTGTCTCCTGAAGAACTGAAGGATATCCCCTCCGCTCCGGGCAGTCTGGACGAAGCGCTCAAGTGCCTGGAGGACGATCATGACTTCCTGTTGAAGGGCGATGTCTTTACTCCGGATGTTATCGAGAAGTGGATCGAGTACAAGATGGAGTCCGAAGTGAACCCGATGCGGATGCGCCCGGTGCCGCTGGAGTTTGCTCTGTACTACGACATCTAGTCACTAAAGACTAGATGTATAGCTGGAGCAAAGGGCGGGAGCAATCCCGCCCTTTGCTGTTGGCTTAATTGACGCCAGAACAGCTTTCATGGTACACAAACGGACCTGTAATCAATCGGAGGTGCTGTGGAAGATTTTTTTCTCAAACTGTCCATCAAGCTGGTGCCGGGACTGTTTGCCATTACCTGTCATGAAGTGTCCCATGGCTTTGTGGCCTGGCGGTTTGGTGATCCTACCGCAAGAATGGAAGGGCGCCTCACGCTCAACCCCTTAAAACACCTTGATATCATCGGCACCCTGATGCTGTTCATCATTGGCATCGGCTGGGCGAAACCGGTGCCTGTGCTGATTGAAAATCTGCGTAACCCCAAGCGTGACATGATCTGGGTCTCAGCAGCCGGTCCCATTACCAATTTCGCCATTGCTATCCTGTCAGCTGTTCTGCTGCGCGCCCTTTCCAGTGTGTCTATGGGGGGCCTTGAGGCATCAAGCACACTGCAGGTACTGAAACCGATCGAATACATGCTGGCCTTTTCGATCTATATCAATCTCTTGTTGGCGGTCTTTAACATGATCCCGATTCCGCCACTGGATGGCGGACGTGTGATGATGGGTGTTTTGCCCTACCGACAGTCGATGATCCTGGGGCGGCTTGAGCCTTACGGCATGATCATCATTATTCTGCTGGTATTCTTTACCCCGGTATTTTCCTATATCCTGTTGCCGTTCCTGTCCGCAGGCATCAACCTCTTGGCAGGTCCCTACAGTATGCTGGTTTACAAGGTGGCCAGCTTCAAGATCTTCTGAAACGAGGTAGCAAGTAACATGCAAAAACAGCGTGTTGTCAGCGGCATGCGCCCCACCGGGCGCCTTCATATTGGTCATTATCACGGTGTTCTTGAAAACTGGGTCACGCTTCAGGATCAGTTCGACTGTTTCTTTTTTGTGGCTGACTGGCATTCGTTGACCACCGAGTATGCTGATACCGCCGGGATTAAGGATTCAACCCGCGAGATGGTGCTGGATTGGGTCGCCTTTGGCCTTGATCCACAAAAATGCCTGGTGTTTGAGCAGAGCCAGGTTGACCAGCATGCCGAGTTGAACCTGATCCTGGGGATGATCACGCCGGTTTCATGGCTGGAGCGCAACCCGACCTACAAAGAGATGCTGGACAACATCGAACAGCGCGATCTTTCCACCTTCGGTTTCCTGGGGTACCCGGTGCTGATGGCGGCTGATATCATCCTCTATAAAGCACTGCGGGTGCCTGTTGGGCATGACCAACTGCCCCATCTGGAGATCACCCGCGAGATTGCACGGCGTTTTAACCACCTCTACAATTGCCAGGTATTCCCCGAGCCGGAGGCACTCTTGACCGAGACCCCTAAATTGCTTGGGCTGGATGGACGCAAGATGAGCAAATCCTACGGCAACTCGATTTACCTTTCCGAAACAGCCGAAGAAACAGCTGCCAAGATCAAGGGCATGGTAACTGACACTCAACGGATTCGGCGGGCTGATCCCGGCGACCCTGATCAGTGTGTGGCCTTCAACCTGCACCGGATTTATGTGCCGCAGGACAAGCTGGATGAAATTGTGCCGGCCTGCAAAAACGCCTCGATCGGTTGCGTGGACTGTAAAAAAATACTGACTGAGCACCTGAATGAGCGCCTGGCCCCGTTCCGCGCCAAGCGTGAAGAGCTGGCTCAGGATCCGGGCTTTGTCAACGATCTGCTGACAGACGGCAGCCAACGAGCCACGGTGGAGGCCAAGAAAACCATTCAGGATGTCCGTGCAGCCCTGAGAGTCTGAGTATGGCCATTCTGGCGGATAGCGCATCACTGTTTGAGGGCAGTTCGTCCGCTTACAGCGTCAAGCTGGATACCTTTGAGGGACCGCTTGATCTACTGCTGCATCTGATCCGTAAAAACGAGCTGGATATCTACGATATCCCGATCGCCCTGATCACCAAGCAGTATCTGGAGTACCTTTCATTTTTGAAAGAGCTGAATCTCGAGGTGGCCGGCGATTTTCTGGTAATGGCCTCAACTCTCCTGCAGATCAAGTCGCGGATGTTGCTGCCTGACCCCGAACCGGATGAAGGCGAAGGGGAGGGCGAGGAAGATCCACGGGCTGAGCTGGTGCGTCGTTTGCTGGACTATCAGCGTTACAAGGAGGCCGGCCAGTACCTGGGAGAACGTGAGCTTTTGGGCCGCGAGGTCTTTGCCAGGCGGATTTCGAACCCGGATCTACTTCCTGTCGCCCCTGAAGAAGGCCCGCTGGAGCTGGACCTGTTTGAACTGGCCGAGGCGTTTCGTTCGCTCCTGGCGCGAGTACCCACCGCACGCGTGCATGAGGTGATCGGCTTTGAAAGCGTCAGCATCGCCGATGCCATTAACGAGATCCTTTCACTATTACAGGAACGGGAGATGCTGGCCTTTGATGAACTGTTCAACCTGGATAACAGCCGTGAACGCCTGATTGTAAACTTTCTGGCGCTGCTTGAACTCTGTCGGCTGAAGATGGCAAAAGTATTACAAAACAATGATTGTGGTATAATTTGTATTTATCCGGCTGTTTCCGTTGAAACGGTCGATGGAGCAAGCGGTGGCGACACCCTCCCTTAACGCAATCATCGAGGCGATGCTATTTGTGGCCGATTCTCCGGTGACGGTGGATCGTCTCAGTGAGTTATTGCCTGAATATGAGCGCGCTGCCATCAGGATTGCACTGCAAGAGTTGCGCGATGATTACCAGGCCCGTCACGCCGGCATCCACCTGGTGGAGGTGGCCGGTGGCTGGCAGTTGCGCACCTGGCCGGAGCTGATGCCTTTTCTCTCCCGACTGGTAAAAGGTAAGCCACTACGGTTTTCTCCTTCGGCTCTGGAGACTCTGGCCATAGTGGCCTATCGACAGCCGATCACACGACAGGAAGTCGAATATCTGCGCGGGGTTGATACCGGCGCGGTACTGAAGTCACTGCTTGAAAAGCGTTTAATAAAAATATTGGGCAAAAAGGATATTCCTGGTCGTCCGATTATCTACGGCACCACCCGCGAGTTTCTTGAGATATTTAATCTTAATGACCTGAAAGGCCTGCCCACCTTGCGTGAAATGCAGGCCCTGGATGAGGTGCCGGTGTTCGAGGTACAGGAGGAGCTGCCGCTCAAGGCTGACAACCCCTGAAGGAGGTGTGTCATGATCCGCAAACCGGCCGTGGCAGGACAGTTTTACCCAGGCAACGCAGTTGATCTGCGTAACCAGTTACAACAGCTGATTCCTGAATGTGCTGTCAAGCGCCCTGTGATCGGCGTGATCTCTCCCCATGCCGGATATCAGTATTCCGGCAGTACTGCCGGTCGGCTGTTGTCCGGCATCGACATCCCGCGTACGGTTGTTCTGATCGGTCCTAATCATCGAGGCACAGGTGCCTTGGCTGCACTGGCCCCTGAAGATGGTTGGCAGACACCTCTGGGGGTGGTGCCGCTCGAAAAGCGTTTGGGCGATCTGATTAAACGCTTGATACCGGCGGTGCAGCCGGATGCTGCTGCTCATGCTTTTGAACACTCACTGGAGGTGCAGGTTCCCCTGTTGCAGCATCTGCGCCCTGATGTCAGTATCGTGCCGCTGTGCCTTTCCTTTGGTGATACTGTCGGGTGCGAACTGCTGGGCAAGGGTTTGGCTGCTGCGATCCGAGGCTTTGGTGAGCCGGTGCTGATGCTGGCCAGTTCCGACATGACCCACTACGAATCAGCCGAAACCGCCAAGCAGAAGGATATGCAGGCATTGAAGAAGGTGCTGGCGCTTGATGCTGAAGGCTTGCTGGATGTCTGCCGCTTACGGCATATCACCATGTGTGGGGTAGTGCCGGCTGCGGTGATGCTGGTGGCAGCCAGAGAGCTTGGTGCCACGCAGGCTGAATTGGTGGCCTACACTACCAGCGGTGAGGTAACCGGTGATCTCAGTGAAGTAGTGGCTTACGCCGCCGTGTCCATCTGGTAGGCTTGCAGCTATCTTGTTACAGGAGAAATGTATGTCTGAATTTGCCAATGTAACCGTCGTTCGGGAAGCCAATATCTATTTTAACGGTGGAGTGGTCAGTCATACGGTGCTGTTTGCTGATGGTACCAAGAAGACCTTAGGTGTTGAGTGCCACCACATCGTGGACGGAAATAAGTGCCAGCACATCGTAGACAAAGTTCTCTGACAATCGAATAACCACCACGTCATTCTGTGAACACTAATTTAACCAGGAGGTGTTCATGGAAGA
>Ga0302250_1000364_pt1 | contig 47703 bp, 33 predicted proteins | sample AAG_RA_Asp_MG_FD_193536 | JGI IMG/M metagenome (GOLD analysis project Ga0302250, IMG submission 193536) | Enriched activated sludge microbial communities from anaerobic digester in WTTP, New Holstein, Wisconsin, United States - AAG_RA_Asp | ecosystem: Engineered > Bioreactor > Anaerobic >...
GCGGTCCGGTCCCAGGAGGTGGTCCGGGAAAACCTGCGTCTCCAGCAGGAGTTGCAGAGCCTCCAGGTGCGCCTGGATGCCCTGGTCGAGCAGCGGACCGCCAGCCTGGTCCAGGAGAACGTGGTGTTGCGGGAGATGGCCGAGCGGGACGCCCTGACCGGGCTGTTCAACGCCCGGGCGTTGCACAAGCGGCTCCAGGAGGAGCAGGAACGGGTCCACCGCTACGGGGAGATCGTCTCCCTGGTGATGATCGACCTCGATCACTTCAAGGACGTCAACGACACCTGGGGGCACCTGGTCGGGGACGCGGTGCTCCGGGAGGTCGGAATGACATTGCGACGGACCGTGCGCCAGGGGGACTTCGTCGGGCGATACGGAGGGGAGGAGTTCCTGGTCATCGCCCCCGGGACTCCCGAGGAGGGTGCGGTCCGCCTGGCGGAACGCCTGCGAGCGTCCGTCGAGTCCATCGCCATCCCGGCCGGTCCCGAGACGAGCCTTCGGCAGACCATCAGCCTGGGGGTCGCCACGGGCCGCCGGGGGGAGGAGGCCTCGCTCCAGGAGGTGCTCCGCCGGGCCGACGAGTGCCTCTACCGGGCCAAGAGGGACGGGCGGAACCGGGTCCTCTGCTGGAGCCAGTTGAAGTTCCTGATGGCGAGCCGTCCCCAGTCGGTGTTCGTGGCCCGGACGGCATCCGAGACCGGCGATCATCGGAACTGAGAGGTCGGGGACTCAGGGCGCGGAGGCCGGCACCTCGACCTGCTGGATCAGGCTTCCGTCCAGGTCCATCATCCGGACCACGAGGCGGTCGCAGGAAGTGTCCACGATGGCGAAGTTCGGGATGCCGTAGATCCCGTTCCACGGTTTCGGGAAGTCCTCCGGGACCGGGCAGATGTCCGGGTCCATGTGGCCGTTGAGCCCCCCGATGATGAACGAGGCCACCCCGTTCACGTCCCCCCACTCGATGCCGTGCATGTGGCCGTGGAAGGCCGCCTGGACACCGATCTCCGCCAGCAGCGGGTAGAGGGTCGTCCGGACGCTCCACTCCCCGGTATAGGAGCACCTCTGATCCCACTGGGCCGTGTAGGGCGGTTCGTGGAGGAAGAACAGGCGCCAGCGGGCCGTCTGGAAGGGCCGCTGACTCGCCTCCCGCCGGATCCAGGCCACCTCGCCCCAGTCGCTGTCCGGGGCCGAGAAGTAGAAATCCCGGACCCACCCCCCTCCGATCCAGACGTTGCCCAGGCGGGAGGACCAGAAGGCCTCTCCCAGGCCGTTCGCCACCTCGTCCCAGTTCCCCTGGGGCAGCGAGAAGGATTCGAGGTACTCCTCCAGGTGCCCGGAGTCGTGGTTGCCGAGGACGGTCCAGATCCCGACCCGGCTTCCCAGGGCCCGGAGACCGTCGAAGAAGGCGTCATATTCCTCCCGGAGGCCCGAAACGGTCAGATCCCCGACGACCACCGCGAAGTCCACGTCCTCCGCCAGGGCGATCCCGCTCATCCGGCGGAGGTTTTCCGCGCTGGCGTGGGCGTCGGCGAACACCGCGAACCGCACCGGGACCGCCCGGTCCGGCAGGGTCCGGAACGAGAGGTCCCCCGTCCGGAGATCCCCGACGGCGACCTGGTAGGGGATCTCGGTGGCCGGGGCCAGGCCGGTCAGCGTCACCTGGTACTGGCCGTTGCCGTCGGGGGCGGCGCAGAGGGTTTCCTCGCCGTCGCCCGGCCACAGGGTGACGCATCCCGGTTCGCTGCGCGGCGGGCTCACGCGCCACAGCACGGTGGCCTCAGTGGACGTCACCCGCTGGAGCAGGGGCCCCCGGAGGAAGGAGAAGTCCTCCAGGGCCGTGAAGGGCAGGGGGGCCTGCCGGTCCTCGCAACCCTCGGGGGCCTGGCGGGCGGGGGCCGGATCGTGTCCCCCGATGGTCGGGGGATCGCAGGCCGGCGCGTCGGCCCGTCCCAGCAGTTCCTCCAGGGAGAAGCACCGGTAGGCCATCTCGTGGAGCGGCGGTTTCCCGGCCGCCAGCCAGAACAGGCGCCGCTCCGGGTCGAAGACGACGAAGTGCATCGGCCCGTTCGACCCCAGGCCCACGTTGTTGTCCCATCCCTTCTGTTCCAGGTCGGCCCGGGAGGGGACCTCCCCGGACCAGGCGTCCACGATGTCCTGCATCACCCGGGCCAGACCGTCGGGGTCCAGTTGCCCGTACCGCGACTCGTAGAACCCCGGCGTGAGCAGCTGCCGGAGCCGGTCGTATCGCTTCAGGCTGCCCTCGCCCGGGTTCGGGTCGTCCCGTCCGGCCATGTTCGGGGACACGAAGTGGTTGGTCGCGAAGACGACTCCCAGGTCGCCCGGGCGAAGGACCTCGATGGCCCGGGGCGCCTTCTCGAAGATCGCGCCGGTCCGGCCGTCCCCGTCTCCCACGACCAGCGTGCCGGTCATCATCGGGGTCTCGGCCCGGACGAACTCCTCGACCTCCGGCAGGGACCGGAAGCGCGACAGGATCTGCCGGGTCATCTGGACGTTGCTCCGACCCGCCGCGGTGGTCTCGGTCGGGTCGGCGGGGTCGATGGCGTTGGTTCCCAGGGAGATCCCCGCCTCGTTGATCCCCGTGTAGGGGGAGAGGTTCATCGGGAAGCCGATCACGGCATGGGGGATGCCCCCGGAGGGCTGCCGGACCTGGATCGTCGGGTTCTGGTGCACGATGGAGATGTCCATGCTCCCCCAGTCCAGGTTCCGGGCATGGAGCAGCCGCCCGTCGGCCGTGGCCGGACCGGTGGCGATGACCCCCGAACAGGCCTCCCGGGGCGGGATCCAGTCCGGCGGAAGCCCGTGGAGCACGAATTGGAGCATCACGTCGCCGCCGTTCAGGACCAGGCAGCGGGTCATGTCCATGCCCACGTCTCCCGCCGCCTCCACGAGCCCCTCGCACTCCTCGATCACGTCGGGATAGGCCGTGGCCCGGAGGATGTCCAGCACCCCGGTCTGTTCGGCCAGTTCCGGAAGCATGGACATCAGGGGGTCCTGTTCGATGAAGTCCATCGCCGTGGCGATCAGGTCATGGAGCAGGGTCCCCTGCTGCCGTCCCATCTGCCGGGGAGTGCCGGCCAGCCAGAGGATCCGGATGCCCTGGCGCATCTCCACGTGGGGCTCCACCGCGTCCTCTGGCAGGGGCGGTTCCCCCGGGTCCTCCGGGCCCGGGTCCGTCCAGTCGTCGATCCCGGCGTCGAACCCGCCATCCCCGGTCCCGTCGTCCGGCGGCGGCGCATCGGATCCGTCGAGTCCCGGGGCGTCCGGTTGCCAGGCGTCGAGGCCTCCGGGGTCTGCCGGGGAGGAGGACCCTCCGCAGCCTCCCAGGACCAGCGTGGCGATCGTGAAGGAAGTCCAGGCCCATCCACGAAGCGAGGTGGCGCGATGCAAGGGGGGTCTCCGCGTCGGTCAGGAAGATTCTAGGGGAAGCGCGGCGCTTGTCGAGGTCAGAGGACGGTCCACGACCGCCCCAGGGAGGAATGGCGCGCCGAGGTCAGCACGGTGTCCCCGTCGGGGCCCGTCTCGATCAGGATGGTGTAGATCGCATCGGCCTTGGGCCCGGGATGCTGCTGCACCCGGACGATGATCCCCTCGTGCCCCAGGTGGGGCCCGGCCAGCATGCGGATCCGGGTCTTTTCCTGCAGCACCGGCGAGGCAGGGGTGTACCGGGGGGCAGGGGACTCCGCGGCGGCCCCGGCAGGCGGGGAGGGCTCCCCGCTCCGGACCTCTTCGTTCCGGGACGGATCGGCGGGGAGTTCCTCCCGGAAGGCGGCCTCGGGGGGCCCGGCCGAGACGTCGGGAAGGCTGTCCTGGTCCCGTCCGTTCTCGGCGTCCGTTGTCTGGCCCGGTCGGCGCCGCACCACCTTCGGCGGAGGCGCCGGCGGTTCGTTGCGGGGGATGGAAGGCGTGTCTGCGAGCACCCAGGAGATGCCGAGGGAGCCGTGGTTCACCTGGGTGCGACCCTCCTCGCCGCCGGGACCTACGAGGTTCAACGCGTAGGTGATGGCGGTCTTCTTGTCCCGGATTCCCGAGACGACGCCTTCCCACCCGGCGTACTTTCCCTTCAGGACCCTCACCCGGGTGTTCCGCGGCAGCAGTTCCGCCGGACGGGTCGCTCGCCTCGGACCCCCGCCTTGGCCGGGACCGCCCTTGCGGGTCTTCTTCCCCTTGCGGGTCCCGGCGGAAGCCCGGACGGGAGATGCCGCCCGGTTCCCGGGTTCGGCCTGTCCGGGCGCGTCCAGCACCACCCACTTGCGACCGAGGCTTCGCTCGGTCACCTGGGTGCGCACCGCCCGGCCGGCGGGGCTTCGGAGGGACAGGGTGCAGATGGTTCCCCGGGGGCTTTCCCTGCACCACCGGATGACGCCCTCCAGGCCGGCATAGATCCCCTCCAGCATCCGGGCCGGGCGCCCCACCTGGAGATCCGGCTTCCGGGGTGCGGTCCTCGACGCCTTCTGGACGCTTCCGGTCTTCCGTTCGGGGAGTCTGTTCCCGGACAGTCCCTTCAGCACCTGCTGGCGTGCCGGTGCCGGGAGGTCCTGGTGGGCCTCCAGGATGGCGATCAGCATCTGCAGACGGTTCCGCCGGGCCGTCCACTCGTCGATCTGCCGGTCCAGTTCCGCGGCTTCCTGCCGCAGCCTCTGGATCTCCTGTCCCACGATATCCACGACACCTTGCTTCTTCATGTCACATCCTCGTCATGCAGCAGGAACAGCGAAAACGAAGCCTTCAGAAAACCCCCACTACAGTAGGGTGACTTCCGCGCATTGTCAATGCGTCGCGGTTTCCGGTGCGGCGCGGGAATCCGGTATGCGCGGCCGTGGATGCGCGATATCCTCTGTGTCGGGCAGGGTCCTCCGGCGGATACGGAGGACCCGGCCTAGGACCGGTTTCGGGCGGTTCGATCCGGGACGTCCCGGAAGGTCCTTGCGATCGGGGAGGAGGCAGACTTCCTGCCGCGGTGGGGAAGGGAATGGACGGCTGGGTGATGGGAGTGTTCCTGGTCGTGTACGGAGGCATGATCCTCGGAGGCATTCCCGGGCTGTCCCTGGATCGGACGGGCATCGCCCTGCTCGGGGCCATCGCGCTGGTCGTCCCGGGCCGCCTCTCGGTGCAGGAGGCCCTGGGCAGCGTGGACGTCCCGACCATGGTGCTCCTGTTCGGGTTGATGGTGGTATCGGCCCAGTTGCGCCTGGGAGGTTTCTATACCTGGGTGGTGCTGCGGTTTGGGGGGGCCCGCATCGGCCCGAAGGCGATGCTGGGCGGCCTGGTGCTGACCGCCGGGGTGCTTTCGGCGCTGCTGGCCAACGACGTGGTCTGCCTGGCGATGACGCCGGTGCTGATCGAGGTCTGCTCCCGGCGCGGGTGGCGTCCCGTTCCCTTCCTGCTGGCCCTGGCGGCCGCGGCGAACGTGGGGTCCGCGGCGACGCTGATCGGCAATCCCCAGAACATGCTCATCGGGCAGGCCCTGCACCTGTCCTTCGCAGGCTACCTGATCCAGGGAGGGGTGCCCGCCCTCCTGGGCCTCGGGGTGGTCTGGGCGGTCGTGGTGGCGACCTGCCATGGGCGGTTCGACGGGGAATGCGCCTTGTCGGCCCCGGATCTGCCTCCCTTCCACCGCTGGCAGAGCATCAAGGGCCTGCTGGTCCTCGGGGGCCTGCTGGTTCTGTTTCTGGTGGAGCCGGTTCCCCGGGAACTTGTGGCGCTGCTGGCAGCGGCGATCCTGATGACGAGCCGGAAGATGGCCTCCCGCCAGGTGCTCGGGCTGGTGGACTGGCAGTTGCTGGTCCTCTTCCTGGGGCTGTTCGTGGTGAACCACGCGATGCAGGAGTCGGGCCTGGCGTCCCGGATGGTCCTGGCGGTCTCCAGGCAGGGGGTGGACCTGTCCCGTCCCGGATGGCTGTTCGGGACCAGCGTGGTCCTGTCGAACCTGGTGTCCAACGTCCCGGCGGTGATGCTGCTGCTGCCGATGGCCGACCATCCCCTGGCGGGGCCCGTGCTGGCGCTTTCGAGCACGCTGGCGGGAAACCTGCTGCTGGTGGGAAGCATCGCGAACCTGATCGTCGTGGATCAGGCCGGACGGCTCGGCGTGTCCATCGGGTGGAAGGACCACGCCCGGGTGGGGATCCCGGTCACCCTGGGGACGCTGGTCATCGCGGCCCTGTGGCTGTGGGCGATTTCCCCCGGGAGAGCCGGATGATTCTTCGGGAAAGGAGGCCTCGATGAAGATCCCGGGGGTCCGGGGGCCCATTGGGTGGTGGTTGGGGATCGGGATCCTGGTCGTGGCGGGCTGCCGGGACCCGGAACCCCGATGGGTCGTCGATCGCGGTCCCTACCGCCCGTGGAGGGAGGCCCAGGAAGGTCGTCGGCCGGTCCGGGCGCGGGTCTCCCTGGAGATGGGCTTCGCGGAACTGGCCGAGGAACTGAGGCCGGCGGTGGTGAACCTCTATGCCGAGGTCCCCGTGGACCGGGATGGGGAGGTCCAGGCGGACCCCGAGGGGAACCCCTCTGTCGATCCCCGGGTCCCGGGTCCAGGGGCTCGCATCCGGACGCTGGGATCCGGGGCCATCGTGAGCCCCTCGGGGCACATCCTGACCAGCCGTCACGTGGTGGCCGGCGCCCGGTCCATCCAGGTGCGCCTGCTGGATGGTCGGGAATTCGCCGCCACGCTGGCGGGGGAGGACGAACGCTACGATCTCGCGCTGCTGAAGGTCGAAAGCGAAGAACCGCTGCCGTCGGTGGTCTTCGGCGACTCGGAATCGCTCCGGGTGGGGCAGTGGCTGCTGGTGGTGGGGAATCCCTTCGGCCTGGAACACACCGTTTCGGTGGGCATCCTTTCGGCCCGGGACCGGAACATCGGGAACGGCCCCTTCGACGACTTCGTGCAACTGGACGCCTCGATCAACCCGGGCAACTCCGGCGGGCCCGTCTTCGACACCGACGGGAAGATGGTGGCGGTGGCCCGCCTGAGCCGCCGGGGGGCCCAGGGGATCGGGTTCGCGGTTCCCGTAAACGTCGCCAAGGAGTTCATCGAGGAGGTGCTCAGCGGCGGGGCGGTGGTCCGGGGCTGGATGGGAGTGGCGGTCCAGGAGGTCCGTCCCGGCGAGTGGGATCGCCTGGCCGTCGCCCCCGGGCCCGGGGTGCGGGTGGTCCGGGTCGTGGAGGACAGTCCCGCGGCCCGGGCCGGCCTCTCGGAGGACGACGTGATCCGGGCGGTGGCGGGCCGACCGGTGTCCAGCCGGTCCGACTTCCGGAAGGTGATGGCGATGACCCGGGCCGGGGAGACGGTGGAACTGCTGGTCTCCCGGCGGGGGAGGGAGGGGGGCGTCCCGGTGGTCCTGGCGGCCCGTCCCCGCTTGCCTCCCGCCGAGCCGGATCCTCCCGGGGGCGTTCCCTGACCGCCGGGCGGTCAAATCCCTTTGCACCGGGCCGCGGGGTGGCGTAGGCTCCCCCTGTTCCAGGTCCCAAGAAGGAGGGGTCGATGAAGCGGCTGGCATGGTTCCTCTGCGGGGTGCTGTGGGCGTGCGGAGGAGGCTCGGGAGGCGGGGATCCGGGAGGCGGCCAGGACGTTCCCGGGGATGGTCCCGCGATCGACGTTCCGGCCGACCTTCCGGCCGACCAGGGGCGGGACTCCGGGGGCGACCCGGGCGCCGATCCGGGCGTCGATCCGGGCAGTGATGCCGCCGGGGATTCCGGTCCCTGCGCCTGCGACGCGGCGGGCCCCTGCTGCGACGGCTGCCAGCCGATCCACGAGGGCGAGGCCTGCGGCGGCGAGGCCCCGTGCACGGTGGCCGGGGTCTGCCGCTCGGGAACCTGCGAGGGAGAGGCGCCCCTGGCCTGTCCGCCCCCCGACGACTGTCACCAGGGGGAGGGCCAGTGCAATCCCGCGTCGGGTCTCTGCGAGTACGCCGCGGCGGAGGACGGTCAGCCCTGCGCGGCCCTGCCGGAAACCCCGGGGAGCGGATGGTGCTTTCAGGGGACCTGCCTCGGGCTCGGCGAGTGCGACCATCGAACCTACGGGCAGCCCTTCGGGTCGGCCTGCAACTTCCCCGGGGAGTGCGCCTCGGGGATCTGCCGGGACTGGGGGGACGGGTGGACGGCCACATGCAGCGTCCCCTGCGGCCGGGACCTCCCGGACTGCCCCGGTGGGGCGATCTGCATCCGGTTCCCCGAGGGGGCCTTCTGCCGCCCGGCCACGGTCGATGCCACGCTTCCTGGGGACGCCTCGGGTCGGATCTTCCAGGTCTGCAATCACGACGGCGACTGTGCCGGGGACCTCTGCCTGGGGATCGACGGCAAGCGGTTCTGCGCGGACCCCTGCGATGACGGCGCGGGGAGCGCCGCCCCGGAGAAGTGCGGTCCCTGCGGGGTCTGCCGGGACAACGGGGACGAACTGGGGTTCAAGCACAAGTTCTACTGCGTGCCGATGGGGGTGATGGAGTTCGGCCAGCCCTGCGGCTTCTCGGGCGAGTGCGCGACCCGCTTCTGCCAGGACGGGTTCTGCAGCGGCCAGTGCCTCTCCCTGGGGGAGGGCCTCTCGACCTGCCCCGACCACATGGACTGCGTGGCGGGCCCCATCGCCGCCGACCCGACGATCCAGATCTGCGTGCCGAAGGGCGAGACCGGCAAGGGGTTCTTCGATCCCTGCCGGGCGGACTGGGCCTGCGCCCAGGACCGGAAGTGCCTTCCGATCGCCGGGGAGACGCGGTGCACGGCGGCGTGCTCCGACGAGGCTCCCTGCAGCGAGGGGGCCTGCGTGGTGGACGACACGAGCGGGAACTCCCTCTGCGTTCCCGCGGACCGGGTCGGCGTGCTGGGACAGGGAGAGGTCTGCAAGGGGACCTGGCAATGCGCCGAGGGCCGCTTCTGCTACGGAGGCGCCTGCCTGTCGCCCTGTCCCGAGGACGGCGACTGTGGGGATGGGGCGACCTGCTTCCTCGACGCCTTCTTCCAGGTGCAGTACTGCACGGGGACCTGCGGGGAGGACGGCATCTGTCCCTCGGGACTGCTGTGCTTCCAGGGTCACTGCGTGCTGTCCACTCAGGGCGGGGGCCATTACCTGGGCACCTGCCGCAGCGACCGGGACTGCGAGTCCGGCACCTGCCGGAAGGGGGTCTGCACCGAGTCCTGCTCGACGGAACTCCCCTGCGAGGGCTCCCGGCCGTTCCCCGAGCAGCCCGACGGGCTCTGCCGGCCCTGCGATCCGGCCCTCTACGACACGGACTGCAATGGCGGGGGCTGGGGAATGAACGTCTGCATCACCGGCAGCGACGGGAGCCACTTCTGCGCCACCGACTGTACCTTCCAGGCCTTCTGCCCCCTGGGGACCCGGTGCTACTCCCTGGGCTTCCAGAGCGTCTGCGCCCCCGTCGCCTTCAACTGCAACGACACGATCGCCTGCCTGGCCGACGGGACCTGCGCCCGGCGCCTGCCCGACGGGGCCCTGTGCCGGGAGGACGCCGCCTGCCGGTCGGGGGTCTGCGACGACGGCGTCTGCGGGCAGCCCCCATCCTGCTCGGTGGACGCCGATTGCGGGTGCGAACTGAAGGTCTGTTCCGGGAACGCGTGCCGGTTCGCCCCGGGCCTGGTCCGGGAGGCCGAGCCCAACGACGTGATGCCCGAGGTGCTGTCCGGCGATGCCGGGAGCCGGGTGGCGGCACTGTATCCCGAGGGGGACCTCCCCGACGTGGACCGCTTCCAGGTGAGCCTTCGGGCCGGCCAGGCGCTGGACGTCTTCACCTCGGCCCTGTGCGGCGCCGAAGGGGACACCCTGGTCCGCCTGCTCCAGGCCGACGGGACGCCCATTCCCGGCTGGGAGAACGACGACACCAGCCTCTTCGACTGGTTCTCGAGCCTCTGGGCCTACCGGGCCGAGGCGGACCAGGACCTGGTGATCGAGGTCGTCCAGTCCCCCTACGTGTCCGGCTACGCCCGGTTCCCGTACCTGCTGACCTGGCGGATCTACACCGTCGCGGGGAACGACACCTGCGGGAGCGCGTTCCCGCTGGCGCCGGGGGTCCTCCAGGGAGAACTGGGATCGGGGACGAACCAGGTCTCGGCGGCGGTCTGCACCGGGACCCCGGGCCTCGGTCGGGACCTGTCCTTCGAGGTGACCGTGCCCGCGGGCCAGGTGCTCCGGGCCCGGATCGAATCCGGGGGCGACGCGATGATCTACCTGCTGGGGGACTGCGCCGATCCGGACGGATCCTGCCTGGCCGGGGCGGACCAGGTCCACGGGGCCGGGGAGGAGACGCTGTTCTGGTGGAACCAGGGGGCCGAGCCGGCCCGGGTGATCCTGGTGGTGGACACCCCGGACATGGCCATCCTGGGCCCCTTCACGCTGCACCTATCCCTGTCGATCCCCGAGGTCCCGGTCAACGACCGCCCCGAGGGGGCCATCGACATGCTCTCGGGGATCCCGGTCTCCGGGACCCTGGTGGGGGCCGCCAACGATGCCGACCCGGGTGACCAGGGCTGCGCCGGGCGGGCCCTCCCGGGGGCCGACGTCTTCTACCGCTTCGAGGTGCCGGCCGGGGCCTTCCTGACCATCGAGATCCTGTCCTCTCTGGGAGGCCTTCCCTTCCTGTGGCTGGCGGAAGACCCCGGTGTGCCGGGTTCCTGCGTGGCGGCCGGACAGGGCTTCGTGTCCTACCTGGCCCAGGGGGCCACCGTCCTGATCCTGGCCGTCGATGCGCCGGAGGCCTCGGCCACGCCGGAGTTCCAGTTGCTGGCCGTGATGGGGGCCCCCGAGGCGTGCTTCGGCCCCTGCGACCCGACGGCGGCAGCGATCGCCTGCGATCCGGGGGATGGGCGGATGGCATGCTCCTGCGACGCGACCCGCCGGGTCTGGACCCGGATCGACTGCGATGCCCGATGCCGGGGATACGGAGCGGTCGGGGGAGCCTGCCACGTCTTCACGACTCCCGGGTTCGAGAAGACCGACTGCCATTGCGAGTGGGCCTGCGACTCGGCCGCCACCGCGGACCAGTGCGGCCAGATGGTCTATACCAACTGCACCTGCGCCGCGTCGGACCCCTGCGGCTGGGTGGGCGATCAGGCCTGCGACCAGTTCTGCTCCATCGAGTACGCCGGGGGCTTCGAGGACCCGGCGGACTGCGCCCAGCCCTGACCCCGACAGGCCAGGACCCTTCCCCCACCGGCCTTGATCCCGGAGGCGGCCGTGCCCATCCTGGGGTGCCGGAGGTGGGCCGATGGAGAATCCCTGGCAGATCGAGACGACCGACCGGACCTTCGAACAGGACGTCCTGGAGCGGTCCCGGGAGATCCCGGTGGTGGTGGACTTCTGGGCATCCTGGTGCGCCCCGTGCCGGGCCCTGGGCCCGGTGCTGGAGAAACTGCTCCGGGAGGGGCAGGGCCGGTGGGTGCTGGCCAAGATGGACACCGACCGGAACCCGATGACCCCCCAGAAGTACCGCGTTCAGGGCATCCCGGCCGTGAAGGCCTTCGTGGACGGGCGGCTGGTGGACGAGTTCACGGGGGCACTGCCCGAGGGCGAGGTGCGCCGGTGGCTGCGCCGCTTCTTGCCCAGCGAGGCGGACCGACTGTGGGCAGAGGGACGGCGGGAGGAGAGCGAGGGGCGCCTGGACCGGGCCGAGACCCTCTACCGGCAGGCGCTGGAACAGGACTCCCGGCACCCCGGGGCCCGGATCGGACTGGCCCGGGCGGCCCTGCGGCAGGGCCGGGTCCAGGAGGCCCGGGACCTGGTGGAGGACCTGGATCCCCAGGGGCGGCAGGAATGGACCACGGAACTGGCGGATCTCCGCCTGTCCCTGACGGGCCAGGGGACCGAGGACTGCGAAGCGCTGGAGGCCGAAATGCGGTCCCGGCCGGAGGACCCGGACCCCCGGTACCGCCTGGCGATGGCCCTGGCCGCCCGGAAGAGGTACGAAGAGGCCCTGGAGCACCTGCTGCACCTGGTCGTGCACCACCGGTCCTTCCGGGACGACGGCGCCCGGAAGGCCATGCTGGAGGTCTTCGAGGCCGTGGGCCCCCGGAGCGACCTCGCCGAGCGGTGGAGGGAACGGCTCGCCCAGGCCCTCTACCGCTAGCCTCCGGGCGGACGGTTCAGCGGCAGCGGAGGGAGACGTCCGCCCAGTCCGCGACGTCCCCCTTCGGGGAATCCCCGGCGGCGGTGACCTTCAAGGTCAGGGTCCAGGCGTCCGACAGGTCGAGATCGACGTCCAGGGGGGCGGATCCCTTCCGGAGGACTGGGGAGGCCCAGGCCTTCGTGCGATCCCGGAAGACCTGGAAGACCACCGAGGCCTCTCCGGGGGCCTGGTCGTCCACTCCCACCCGAGCCGTGAAACGGTCGCACCGTCCTCCGAGGTGGACCTGGATCACCGAGGGGGCCCGGACCCCGAGGCCCCGAGCATGGGTCTTCCCTTCCAGGCGAATGGGCGGGGCCAGCAGGGGATCGTCTCCCGAGGCCGACCGGTTCCTCCGGGCCGCCACGGCCTCGAAGGCCTCGTGGCGCCAGGGCATGTCCGCCAGGGACCAGACCCCGGAGGGCGGATCGGGTTCCCGTCCCTGGACCAGCAGCAGGCGGGAGGATTCGGGGCCGACCTCCAGGTGGATGGATCCGTCGAAGCGCCCCAGGGACCGATCGGCCCAGACGTCCCGGACCTCCATCAGGCCCGGGGCGAGGCCCAGGTCCCGGAAGGTCACCGTTCCCTCGTGGGATTCCTCGGCGAAGGGGTTCAGCAGCAGCACCGCCCGGAGGCCGTCCCGGGCCAGGGGCCGGGCCAGCACCTGGGGAGGCCCCATCTCCAGGCGCACCGCCGGCAGCCCGTCGGGGTCCTGGTCGATGGCGATCACCTCCGGCCGGGTCAGGATCGCCCGGGTGTCGTCATCCATGGTCCGCAGGTCGTTGCCGAGGATCAGCGGGGCGGACATCATCGCCCAGAGGCCCATGTGGGCCCGGGACATGTCGGGAGTCAGGGCCCCGTTGCCCACCTCCAGCATGTCCGGGTCGTTCCAGTGTCCCGGACCGGCGTAGGCCGCGAGCGGGATGGCCCGCTCGGCGTTGACCAGCACGCTGAACCAGGAATTCGCGATGTCCCCGGAGGTGCGCCACAGCCTCCCGACGCCCTGTTCGGGAGCCCAGATCCACGGCTCGGACTTCCCCCACTCGCAGATCGACAGCACGATGGGCCGCCGGGGAGCGAGATCGTCGATGGCCCGCTGGAAGACCGGGTATCGCTCCCGGGCCGAGAGACCCTCGGTGAAGCACCAGTCCACCTTCACGAAGTCCACGCCCCAGGAGGCGTAGGTCGCGATGTCCCTGGCCTCGAAGCCGTAGGACCCTGGCCTCTGCTGGCAGGTCATCGTCCCGGCGCAGGTGTACACGCCGAACAGCAGTCCGGCGTCATGGACCTGCCGGGCCAGGGCCTCCATGCCCGAGGGAAACCGGGGGTCCTCCAGGATCGTGCCGTCGGGGAGCCGGTCCACCTGCCAGCAGTCGTCGAGGTTCAGGTAGCGGTACCCCGCATCCCGGAGGCCGCTCCGGACCATCGCCTCGGCGGTCTCGAGGATCAGACCTTCGTCGATGTCGCAGGCGAAGCGGTTCCAGGAGTTCCAGCCCATGGGCGGCGTCGCCGCCAGGGGGTCCTCGGGGCAGTCCTCCGGGCACCGGGCCGGGAACTCCCCGAAGGTGCACAGTCCGTCGCCGCAGCGGCAAGGACAGTCGTCGGGGCAGGATCGGCAGGACTCGGCCGCCTCGCACGTCCCGTTCCCGCAGGCCGCGGGGACGTCCGTGTCCGGTGCCGCGTCGGCGGTTCCGGAGGTTTCCGGGGGCGCGTCCGCCGGGAGGTCCGACCCCGGATCGGAACTGCCCGCACATGCCGTCACGAGGCCGGCCAGGATCGGCCAGAGGGCGGATCGGAACCGTCGCATGAGTCCTCCGGGAGGCGCAGCGCGGGGGCAATGCTGCCACAACCGGCCCCGGGCGGGAAGGCGATCCGCCGCCGGGCGGGCCGCCGGCGGCGTCCGAACCCGGTCTTCCGGCTGCCGGACCTCCGGATGTCCCGGGAGGATCCGGCCGTCGGGAGCCGCGCCGGGTCGGCCCCGGGGGCGGGGATCTCGTTGACGGCCGGGAGCGCGCGGAGTATAGGGAAGGGACCATCCAGGAGGGAGGGGACATGGGCCCATGGCGATCCGCGTCCGGTCCACTGGCTTGCTGCATCCTGTGCCTGGCCTGTTCCGAGACGACCCTCGACCCGCCCGTCCAGTACGGGTATGACGCCCAGCCCCACCCGGTGCTGATCGTGAACCCGGACTGGGGCGTCCTTCCCCTTCCCAACGACCTGCTGAACCCGGTGCGCCAGGCGTCGGTGGTGCATCCCTTCCCCGGGCTGCCCGTGCCCGAGGAGCCGCCCGTCGGCATGGCGCTGCCGATCCGGGATGGCCAGGCGGCCGCCCGGGCCCAGGCCCTGGGATATCCGGTCCAGGAGGACTCGCCGCTGACCAAGGCCCTGGTGAAGGGACAGAACCGCCTGGACGGCTTCCTGCCCTCCTTCACCCCGGCCATTCCCTTCAGCCGTCCCCTGGACCCCGGGAGCCTCGTGCCCTACGACGGCACCAACGGCGCCACGGCGAACTTCTGGTTCCTGGACGTCACCGGCGAGCAGCCGGTCGTGCTGAAGCCCGACGAGTACCTCCGGGTGTTCGACTGGGCCGGTAGTCCCCGAATGCCCTACGTGCTGAACCTCCGGCTGCCCTCTCCGGGGCCTCTGCAGCCCCCGGCGGACTTCGCCCCCGGGCATACCTACCTGGTGGTCGCCACCGGCTGGACCGACGGGGGAATCCGGGGCGTCCCCGAGGCGCCGGCCACGAAGGGCCTGCCGGTGGTCGCCGACGCCCCCTTCCTGCTGATGTCCGCCCCGACCCTGTTCCCGGACACCGGGACCACCTACATCGGTCCCGACGGCGGCGTGCGGAGCGGCCTGGTGACGGACCTGGCGGCGGCCCAGTCCCTGGAGGTGGCCCGGCAGGTCACGGACCGGGGGCTCCAGGTGTGGGAGTCCCTTCCCGGCGTGGCCGGGCACTGGGACCGCTCCCACGTGGTCGCCGCCTTCTCCTTCACCATCGCCACGAATCCCGTCGCCCTGTTCTTCGACCCGATCATGGCCTTCCTGGGGGCCCAGGCGATCCTGCCCACCCCGGCGGACTCCCTGGACCCCGCCACCGGCACCATGTCGCCCGCGGCGGCCTCCTGCCAGGACGTGCTGGAGTTCCAGGTGGACCGGCCGATCCAGCCCGAGTCGGCAAGGCAGGCGGTGCTGCTCTTCGAGGTCTCCGGGAACCGCTACCGGGAGGTGCCCCTGGAGGTCGCCGTGACGGGGGAACAGGCTCCCCTGGTCCGCGGCACCCCCAAGGAGGCCCTGAAACCCTCCACCCTGTACCTGGCCGTGGTGACCTCGGCGTTGCGGAACGCCGCCGGGACCCGTTCGGCCGTGGACCAGTCCTATTTCGGGGCGGTCCGGGCCGGCTGGCTGGACGTCCCCGCCGGCGGGGGCCGCGCGACCTTCCTGGACACCCCCCTGGTCACCTTCGGATCGGACGGCGCCCCAGTCGCCTGGAATTCGCCCTACCTGGACAGCCGCCTGGACACCCTGATCCTGAACGGGGCGGTGGACCCGGTCACCCCGGAGGGGCTGGCCGCCGCCGAAGAGACGCTCTTGAAGATCCTGGCCTACCTGGAGGGGTTGCGGCGGAACCTGAAGCCCCACCTGGACTGGCTGGTGCTCGGGGACGACGGGCTTCCCGGTCGTCCGGGAGAGCCCGGCGTCGATCACCGGGTCGCCGAGCGGGAGGACGTGGTGCTGGCATGGACCTTCACCACCGGGACCTGCGGGCAGGGAGGTGGCCGATGAAGACCCGACATGTGGCAAGACTGGCCGGATTCCTGCTGGTGCTGGCGCCCTCCCTGGCCGGGGCCAACGGGTTCTACATCCAGGAGATGTCCGCGGCCGGGACGGGCCAGGCCGGGGCGCTGGTCGCCGCCGGGGGACGTCCCTCGACCCAGTTCCAGAACGCCGCCAACCTGTCGTTCTCCCGGGGGCTGCAACTGGAGTTCACCGGGACCACCTACTTCATCCACGGGTCCTACGAGAACCCCCAGGGGCAGAAGACCACGAACGCCACCCCGCCCATCTTCGTGCCGTACTTCTTCGCCTCCTACAAGGTGAACGACTGGCTGGCCGTGGGGGTGGGGGAGTTCACCGCCTTCGGCCTGAAGAGCGTCTGGCCCTCGGACTGGGAAGGGCGGACGGTCGCCATCGAGTCGGGGCTCCAGACCTTCAACATCAACCCGAACCTGTCCTTCGGGCCCATCCACGGGTTCGCCATCGCGGTGGGGTTCAACGCGGTGCACGGGTCCTTCCGGGTGCTCCAGGGACTGAACCTGGGCCAGCCGGCCCCGGGGGACACGGCGGCCAACACCGTGGACCTCCGGGGGTCCGCCTGGGGGTACGGGGTGAACCTGGGGGTCTCCTACCAGCCCGCCCCCTGGGTCCGGCTGGGCCTGGCCTGGCGGTCGGGCATCCGGATCTCGGCCTCCAACGGGACGGTGGACTTCGATGTCGGCAAGGCCTTCCAGGGGCAGTTCCCGGACCAGCATTTCCGGGGGAAGCTGGACCTTCCGAACATCGTGATGGGGGGCGTGCGCTTCTGGCCCCGGAAGGACCTGTCCCTGGAACTGGACGCCCAGTGGGTCCAGTGGTCCTCCTACGACCGGCTGGAATTCCGGCTCTCCGAGGGGATCATCGTAGGGCCGGGACAGAGGCAGATGTCCCTGTCCACGGAGAAGAAGTGGAAGGACACGGTGCAGTTGCGCCTGGGCATGGAGTGGGTCGGCCTGAACGACCACCTGGCCGTCCGGGCCGGGTTCCTGTGGGACCAGAACCCGGTTCCCGACAGCACGGTGGACCCGTCCCTGCCGGACAACCATCGCCTGATGCCCTGCATCAGCCTGGGCACCCAGTGGTCCGGGGTGTACCTGGACCTCGCCTACATGCCCGTCTTCAACCTCCCGCGGAAGGCGAGGACCAGCGACGGAGCCCCGATGGGAGGCACGTTCCGGAACCTCACCAACGACATCATCTTCACCGTGGGCTACCACTGGGACCCCAAGCCCCGGGCGAACTGACCAGGCGTTCCGGGGCCGGGCATTCCCGCCAGAGGTCCAAGGAGGCATTTGACGCGGACGGCATCGGCGGAAGGCTTTACAATCCCCCAGGCGGTTCGAGGAGGAGGTCCCATGAAGCGGCTTGCCTGGGGATTGATGGGGGTCCTGCTGGCCTGCGGATCCGGTGCCTCGGGGTCGGACCCGGGCAACGACCCGGGATCGGACCTCCCGGGAGGCGGACCCGATGTCGTCGCCGACCTGCCGGATGCGGCGGAGGTCCCGGGGGACCCCGGGGTCGTGGACGAGGAGGCCGTTGGACCGGTCGATCCGGGCATCCCGGACGAGGGGGACCCGGGGCCCGGGGACCTTTCCGACGGCGGGGCCGATGCCGTTGCGGACGTGGGATTCGAGTGGGATCCGAGTCCCACGCCCGGGTGCGTGGACGGCTTCTGCGCCGCGGGGCCGGACCACGCGCCGGACCCCCGGGTGCCCGGCCCGTTCCCGGTGGGCCTGCGGCGGGTCGTTTTCACGGACCCTTCCCAGGTGAACTACGACGGCACCCCCAGGACCCTCGTCACCGAGATCTGGTATCCGACCACCCGGGAGTACTACGACTCCCACCCGAAGTTCGCCTACGACATCCGGGAGGACATCCGAAAACTGCCCGAGTTCGCCCACCTGCTGGACGAGATCGACGTGGACATCGGGACGTTCCCGGTGGACGCGGTGCTGGACGCCCCCGTGCGCCACGGCGACGGGCGCTTCCCCCTGGTGCTCTTCTCCCACGGGGCCTTCGGCATCCGGTACCAGAGCATCTTCTACACCGTGCCCCTGGCCTCCCACGGCTACATCGTGGTCGCGCCGGACCACGAAAAGAACACCCTCTACGACCTGCTGGCCTCCGGGTACTCGGGGACCCACCTGGCCGACTCGGCGATGGCCCGGCCGAAGGATCTCCAGTTCCTGATGGGCCAGATGGAGCGCTGGGACGCCGATCCCGCCAGCGACTTCTACAAGACCATCCAGACCGACAACGTCGGGATCACTGGGCACTCCTTCGGGGGCTACACCTGCTTCGCCGCCGCCTATCCCTCCGACGAGAACGGCTGGGCGGAAATGGACCCCCGGGTGAAGGTCATCGTGCCCCAGGCGCCGGCGGGCTACCTGCTGGGGGCCCTGGGCATCTACGGCCCCGATTGGCATCTGCCCACGATGATCCAGGGCGGGGAGATGGACCGGACCCTGGAATTTCACCAGGCCTTCAAGGACCCCTGGGACACCCTGGGGGCGCCCAAGTGGTTCCTGGACCTCAAGCGGGGAGGGCATTTCACCTTCTCGGACCTCTGCCGGCTGAACCTGCTCCAGGTGGCCGAGGAACTGGGATACGACGACGCCAAGAACGCCCTGACCGACGGCTGCGGGGAGATGAACTGGGACTGGCGGGAGGCCCACCGGGCGATCCGCCAGTACTCGATCGGGATCCTCAACCGCATCCTGCGCAACAGCCCCGGATCCGACGCCTGGCTGACCGCCGAGGCCGGTGCCGAGTACGGCGAGGAGATCGAGTTCCTGAGCGTCACGGAGTGATGAAGGCGGGGCGGTGGAGCTAGGGGGATTCGAACCCCCGACCTCACGGATGCGAACCGTGCGCTCTCCCAACTGAGCTACAGCCCCGAGGCTCGCGGTGGCGATACCGCCGTCCAAAGCGGTCGAAGTCTAGCGGCAGCCCGCCGTCCCGTCAAGTGGCCGCCCTGCGGAAGGCGAGACAGGGAGTTGCTGGTGGTCGGGGGACATGCCGCGCCGGGGGGCTGCTCTCTCGACCCCGGAAGCCTCGGCCGGTGCCGAATGGGCGGACCTGCCCGGCCGGCCAGGGGCCGCCTTTTACGATGGTAGGGATTCCGGAAGGCCTGTGGGATACTCTGGCGCGGGAGGTGCCACGATGGGATGGGAACGCCTGCTGGAGGTGGCCAGGGACCCGGTCGCGGAGGCGAGGGCCCGGATGGATCGGGAGGGGCGTCCGCTGGCCGTCGCCCTCTCGTCCTACGTCCCGATGGAGATCCTGGATGCCTTCGGGCTGTGCGCGGTCCGGTGGGGGCCGGTCGCCGAGGATTTCCCCCGGGCGGATGGCGTGATGCAGGCCTACGCCTGTTCCTTTGTCCGGTCGGCCCTGGAGGCGCTGCTGTCCGGGGACCTGCCGGCGGGACTGGTGGCCACGGCCAGCGGCTGCGACGGGATCACCGCGGTGCCGGGCATGCTGTCGGTGGCCCGGCCCGACCTGGCGACGGCGCACCTGCGCCTGCCGATCCGGGTGGACGGGGCGGCGGCCCGGACCCAGGCGGGCCGGGCCCTGGTGGCCTTCTGCGAGGAGATCCGGGAGCGCCTTGGAGTGCCGCTGGACCTCACCCGGCTGGACCGGTCGGCCCGGGATCGGCAGGAGGTCCGGAAGCGGATCCTGGCCTGTTTCGAGGGGCTCGCCGCGGGGTCCTTCTCGGCCGTGCCGGCCTACGGAGCGGCCCTGGCGGCCCAGGCGATGGACCCGGCCGAGTGGCTCGCGGCCTTTCCGGCGGAACCGATCCTGCCCGAGGCCGGTGGCGTGCCGGTGATCCTCTCGGGGGAGTCCGTGCCCTCCCTGGAGGTGATCGAGGACCTCGAATCCCTCGGGTTGCGGGTGGTGGCCGACGACACGAACACGGCGACCCGGGAGGCGAGCCGGAGGGTGGCCCTGGAGGCCCAGGACCTGGTGCAGTCCATCGCCTCGAGCCTGGTGGATCGACCCTGGCACAGTCCCGAGCGGCTGGTGCCCGATCGCCCGACCGCCGTCGCGACCCGGGCCCGGGACGCCGGGGCCCGGGCCGCGATCCTGCTGCACCAGAAGTTCTGCGACCCCTGCGCCTTCGAGGCACCGGGGCTCGCAAGCGCCCTTCGGGAGGCGGGCATCCCGTCGCTGGTCCTGGAACTGGACCGCCAGAAGCGCCTCACCGGAGGCCAGCGGACCCGGGTCCAGACCCTGGTGGAGTCTCTGCCATGAGAAAACTGCAACACAACGCCGTGCTGGCCCGGACGATCCGCAACCAGGTCCTCTGGACCCGCATGGGCTCCCGGCTGGGTCTTCCGGTCGCCTGGGTCACCTCGGGATCGCCGGTGGAACTGGTGCTGGCCGCGGGATTCATCCCGTTCTACCCCGAGAACCACGCCGCCATCTGCGCCGCCCGGGAGATGTCCCAGGGCCTCGCCGAGCACGCCGAAGGGCGCGGCTACTCCCGCGACCTCTGCTCCTACGCCCGGGTGGACCTCGGGTCCCAGTGGACCGGCAGGACCCCCCTGGGGCGGCTGGTGCCCCCGGACCTGGTGCTGGTCAGCAACAACATCTGCGGCACCGTCCAGAACTGGTTCCGGCTGACCGCCGAGCACTTCCGGGTCCCGATGTTCTTCCTGGACACCCCGTTCCACGACGGTCCCCCCACCGAGGGGGACGTGGCCTACGTCCGGGAACAACTGGTGGCGATGGCCCCGGAGATCTCCCGGGTCGGCTGGCGGCGGATCACCGAGGACCGCCTGCGCAGGGTCACGGAACGGTCCCGGGAGGCCCTGGAACTCTGGGCCCAGGTCCTCGAGACCGCCTCCGGGCGCCCGGCCCCCTTCACCTCCTTCGACGCCTTCGTCCACATGGCCCCGATCGTCTCGATGCGGGGAACCCGGCGGTGCGTGGCCTACTACCGGGGACTCCTCCAGGAACTGCGCCAGCGGTCCGCTCGAGGGGATTCGGCGATTCCCGACGAGCGGGCCCGGGTGATCTGGGACAACATCGCCATCTGGCCGGCCCACAAGCCCCTGAAGAAGCTCTTCGAGCGGCACCGGGTCGCCCTGGTGGCGGACACCTACACCAGCGCCTGGACCGTCGAGCACCTGGACCCGAAGGACCCCTTCACGGGCCTGGCGAAGGCCTACACGGACATCCTGCTGAACCATGGCGTCGCCCACCGGGTCGAGGTCCTGACCCGCATGATCCGGCGCTTCGGAGCCCAGGGGTTCGTGCTGCACTCGAACCGGTCCTGCAAGCGCTATTCCCTGGGCCAGTACGGCGTTCGGCAGGTCGTCACCGGCCGCACCGGCGTCCCGGGGGTGGTGATCGAGGCCGACATGGCCGACCCCCGGGCCGTCTCGATGGAGCATCTGGAGCAGCGCTTGGTCCCCTTCTTCGAGAGCCTCGGAGCCGGGACATGAGCCGGGCCAGCGCCGGTCTCGACATCGGGTCCACGGCGACCAAGTGCGCGGTGGTGGAGGACGGCCGTCTGGTGCGGTCCGTGATCGTCCCCTCGATGCCGGACATGGTCGAGGCGGCCCGGGAGGCCCTGCGGCAGGCCGGGGCCGAGGGCCTCCCGGTGGTCACCACGGGCTACGGACGGGCCCTCCACGATCCCCGCCTGGCCCAGGTGAGCGAGATCACGGCCCTGGCGGCCGGGGTCGGGGCGCTGCGGCCCGAGGCGGCCACCGTGGTGGACATCGGGGGCCAGGACAGCAAGGTGGTCCGGGTCCAGGACGGGAAGGTGCTGGACTTCGCGATGAACGACCGCTGCGCCGCCGGGACGGGGCGTTTCCTGGAGGTGATGAGCCGGGTGCTGGGCATCCCCCAGGATCGCTTCGACGAGGTCTCCCGTGCCGATGTGGAACCCCTGCCCATCAGCAGCACCTGCACGGTCTTCGCCGAGTCGGAGGTGGTGGGGCGCCTCTCCCGGAGGGAACCCCCGGACCGCATCCTGAAGGGTGTCCTGGCGGCCGTCTGCAGCCGGGTCGCCGCCCTGGGCAGGCAGGTGGGGGTCGCGGCTCCCGTCGTGGCGACCGGGGGCCCGGCCCGATCCCTGGCGGTGATCCGCGCCCTCTCGGAGGCCCTGGGGATGGAGGTCGTCCCGCTGCTGCCCGATCCCCAGGGCGTCACCGCCTTCGGGGCGGCCCTGATCTGCTCCCGCCGGTCCGGGGGATGACGCGTTCCCGGAGCCGAATCATCGCCAATCCTCGCTCTCTCGCAGTCCATGGACGCAGTGTGTCAAGGGGATAAAGAAATGGAATATTGACATTTGACAAGGTTCTGTTGGAATGAAGGGGTTCCGTAGGGACAACGGTGCTTTCCGATAACGGAGGAGGGCAGGATGAGCCGGGTGCATGCACTGGTGCTGGCGGCGATCGTTTCCTGGACCTGGGCCTGCGAATCGGGCGATTCCGGGAAGGACACCTCGACGGGACCGGACGTGGCGGCGGACACGGGCGGCGGCCAGGACCTCCCGGCGACGGACTTGCCGGCGACGGACCTGGGCACGCCCGATACGCCGCCGGTGATGGGGACGTTCAAGGCCACCCTGATCGACTTCCAGTCGAAGGACCCGGTGGAGGGGGCCCTGGTGAAGGTGCTGGACAATGCCACGGGCCTTCCGACGGGCCAGGAGGTCCGGTCGAAGGCCAACGGCCTGGTGGAACTGCAACTCCCGAAGGGGATCCGGGTCGGGTTCCTGGCATCGGGGGCCGACGCCAAGCCGACCTACCAGTTCAACATCGACTCCGAGGCCCAGGACGAGACGCTCTGGCTGGTCAGCGAACTGACCTACAACGTCGCGCCGGCCCTGGCGGGCCTGACCGTGGACCCGACGAAGGGCATCGTGGCCGGTGGCCTCTACTTCTTCAACGACAAGAACCAGGATGGCCGGATCGACGAGGGCGAGGAGGAGAAGGTCGGCTGCGGCACCATCGAAACGACCCCCGCCGGCGAGTACCGCTACTTCAACCCGACCACCGGCCTGCCGGCCTCCCTGGAGGCGGCCCCCACCACCAGCAAGAACCTGTCCTACTTCCTGGCGGGCAACGTGGCCATCGACCAGAGCGGCAAGGTGACGGTCACCGCGAAGGTCGGAACCACGGTCGTTGGCACGGTGGACATCTTCGTCCAGCCGGACAGCATCTGCATCAGCAACATCTACGCGGACACGCCGGCCAATCCGACTCCCGGGGACTGCACCCGGTGATCCGGCGGCCTGACCCGGGACCGAACCACAGGAGGACCCGATGAATCTCTCTCGCGGGACGAGCCGGACCTTCTGGACGGGAGTCCTCGGCATCGCGTGCCTGCTGGGCCTGCCAGGGACCGCCCGGCCGGCACCGGGGGAGGAAGAGGCGCCGCCGGGAGTCGTGGTCGATGGGACCGGTGCGGCCCCGGGGGCCCCGGAGGGGGAATTCCCGGCCTACAGCGAACCGTTCCCCGGCGAGGAGGCGCCTGGGGTCGAGGCCCAGGAGGATCTCTACGGGTCCCGGGCTCCCGGGGACCCCTTCGGGGAGCAGACGGGCCGGTTCCAGGTCAACGGCTACCTGCAGACCCAGTTCGGCGTCTTCTTCGGCTGGGAGAAGGACCGGTACGAGGAGGACGTGAAGGCGAACAAGGTCTATCCCACCGACCACGGCGGGAAACTGGGCGAGTTGTCGATGTTCCGCAACACGCTGCAGATCGAGGCGGACTGGCAGCCCACCCGGGCGATCTCCCTCCACGCGATCCTCCGGGGCGTGCTGTCCAGCAAGCTGCCGTCGGACCGGGACGCCCAGGTCCCCGATGCGGGCTACGTCGGGCAGGCCGAGAAGCGCCGGCAGTGGGTGCTCGACCGCTACTACAACGAACTGGACGTCCGGGAACTCTACGTGGACATCGAGGCCCATCCCCTGCTGAACTTCCGGGTGGGACGCCAGCAGGTGTCCTGGGGAGAGACCGGGCAGTACCGGCTGCTGGACGTGATCAATCCCACCGATTCCACCTGGCACTTCGGCCCCCTGGAGTCCTTCGAGGACCAGCGGATTCCCAACTGGATGCTGAAGGCCCAGTTGGAGATCCCCCCGCTGCGGGGCTGGCTGGAGAGCGTCTGGGTCCCGGCCCTGGACCGCCCCGAGGACATGGTCACGGTGCCGCTGACCTTCGTGGGCGCCTGGGGCCTGCCGCCGCCCCCGAAGCAGGGCGACGCCTCCCTGCACCCGAACTCGATCCACTCGAAGGTGTTCCTGTGGCCCCAGCGGGACGTCCGGAACAGCCGGGCCGGCGCCCGGTGGCGGGGTGAGGCGGGCCCGGTGACCTACACGCTGGCCTACTTCTGGACCCACGTCCAGAGCCCCCCGATCCCCCTCTACTTCGTCGCCCCCTTCACCTCCGGGGCCAGCGGCTACGACGTGTACCTGGGGTTCCCCAGGCAGCACGTCGTCGGGGCCTCGATGGAGGTGGCGGTGCCCCATCCCGTGGCCCTGAACATCAAACTGGAGGCGGCCTTCGAGCCCGACCGGACCTACCCGGTGCACTCGCTGAAGAAGCGGATCCGGATGGACCCGGCCACCGCCGCCGAGATCGGCGGGGACCGGGCGGTGGGCTACTACTTCGACAACCCGAAGAAGAAGGTCTTCTCCTGGGCCCTGACCCTCCAGAGGCCCTCGACCATCCGCTGGCTCAACCCCCAGCAGTCCACGATGTTCGTGCTGCAGTTCATGCACACCTGGATCACCGACTTCAAGCCCCTGAAACGCGACGCCGACGGGCTGGTCGTGGACCAGGGGGACTACATCCTGGAGGTCCCGGGATACGACTCGACGCTGGCCGAGGAGCACTCCTTCCGGCTGGTGGGGGCCGTCTTCACGTCCTACCTGAACGGGATGCTGACGCCCCGGATCGTCGGGGCCTGGCTGCCGAACAACGGCGGGTTCCTCAGCGTGCAGATGGACGTGGCGCTGGGCAACCACTGGCGGATCCTGGCCGCGGTGAACCAGTTCTTCGGGGACGACCCCTACAAGGGGATCGGGCTGTTCCGGGACCGGGACGAGGTGAACGTCCGGGTGCGGTACCAGTTCTGAACAGGAGAATGCCGCCGGGGAAGGCGGGGGAGGGGAACATGCGAGGAAGGACGCTTCTGCCGGGAATCGGCGCGATGCTGGTGCTGGTCCCACTGGCGGCCTCGGGCCAGTGGAAGCCCGGGGTGACGCTGACGGCGGACAACTGGGGATCGATGGTGGGGTTCCGGCCCGACACGACGGGTTTCAAGCCCGGCGTCGTGCTGGACGCGTCCAACTGGAAATCCCACGCCTCGTTCATCCCCGAGGCCCTGGGGCTGCTGTTCGAGCGCTACGGGCTGAAGGCCTGGACGATCCCCTACAAGCCGATCCACCCGTCCAAGGGATACATCGAGGCGACGAACCAGTACGCCGGCCAGGCGCGGCTGCTGGATACCGGGGACAACCCCCGGAAGAAGGGCATCGAGAACTACACCGCCGGGCTGCCCTTCCCGAACCCCCAGGACGGCCTACAGGTGGCCTGGAACTACCAGTATTCCTACAACGGCGACGACGGGGGGTTCCACTACGGGGTGTACTGGATCAACGGCAAGAAGGGGGTCGAGCGGAGCGAGGAGTGGCGCTGGCTCTACATCATCCGGGCCATGTTCCGCACCGACGTGCCTCCCAAGCCCCACATCCCCGAAATGGCCCAGCGGGGAGTCCAGTACACCTCCATGACCTGGGCCATCGAGCCCTACGACAAGGCGGGGTTCGGCGCTCTCTACAGCCGCTACACCGACCCGAAGGACCAGGAAGGCTGGGTGTACATCCCGACGATGCGCCGGACCATGAAGGCCTCCTTCGGGACCCGGGGCGACGCCTGGAACAACACGGACATGCTCTACGAGGACGTCCGGGGCTTCATGGGCTACCCCGAGTGGATGCACTGGCGGCTGGTCCGCAGGACCACGATCCTGGCGCCGATGCACGCGGGGATCCGGGCCGGGAAGGAGCATCGCGACCAGACCTTCGACTTCAAGACCCCCCCCTACTGGAACTTCCGGGGCAAGTGGGAGCCGCGCCCGGTCTACGTGGTCGAGGCGACCCCGAAGTTCAAGGACTACCCCTACAGCCGGATGGTGTTCTACTTCGACGCCGAGACCTTCTACATCCCCTTCAAGGAGGCCTACGACAAGAAGGGCCGCCTGTGGAAGGTGCTGATCAACGCCTACAACGACAGCCCGGACATGGACCGGTATCCCCCGGACATCGGCACCTCGCTGGTGATCGACCTCCAGGCCGAGCATGCCACCGCCTTCCCCTCCTACAACTCCTTTGCCAACAAGGGGCTGGACCCGTCGCAGTTCACGCTGTCGAACCTCCAGAAGATGGGCAAGTAGTCCGGGGATCTCCGCCCGGGGCGAGAACGGGGAGGGGCCATGAGACGCGGTGCGGTGGCTTGGCTCGGGGTCCTGCTGGCGCTGCCGGCGCTGGCCCGGACGGCGGCGGGACCCGGAGGGCGGGACCCGCTGTTCGACGCGGTGATCGAAGGGAACCGGGCGGTGATCGTCGGCTTTCCGGGGCTGATCTGGGAAAGCGACGACTCGGGACGAACCTTCCGGTCGGTGGGCCCGGGGGGCCCCTTCGGGCTGCTGGCGGCGGACCTGGTCCAGGGGCGGCTGACGGCCTGCGGGCGGGACGGCCGCGTGCTGAGGCCCGACGGTGCCGGTGGCTGGGTCGCCCTGGCCACGGGCACCCGGGAGCACCTGCTGGCCATTCGCTTCGCGGACCTCCGCCGGGGCATGGCCGTGGGCAACTTCGCCACGGCGATCCGCACCGACGACGGAGGGGACTCCTGGGAACCGGTCCGGATCGCCCCCGAGGGCGAGGACCCCACCTGGAACGGGGTGGCCTTCCTGGACCGGGAGACGGTGGTGGTCGTGGGGGAGTTCGGCTGGATCGCCCGGTCCGAGGACGGAGGCAGGACGTTTCGCCGCCAGGACTCGGCGGGAGTCGAGGTGTCTCTGTTCGGGGTCGCGGCGGCCGGCGGCGGCATCGTGGCCGTGGGCCAGGACGGCACGGTGGTCTTCGGGCCCGGAGGCCGGGACTTCCAGGTGGTGGAAGTGCCGACCCGGGAGCACCTGGTGCGGGTGGCCGCGGCCGGTTCGAAGGTCGTCGCGGTGGGACTGGGCGGCACGGTGATCCGGGCGGACGATCCCCGCGGTCCCTGGGAGCGGGTTCCGGTGCCGGTCTTCGGCTGGCTGGCGGGGGCGGCCCTGTCCCCCTCCGGGGCCGGCCTGGCGGTGGGCGCCGAGGGGGCCCTGCTCCGGACGGAGGACTTCGGACGCACCTGGGTCCGGGAAGGGGGTGACCGATGAAGGCCCCCGGGACCGACGTCCGCGTTCGCATCGCCCGCTTCGTGCTGCGGCACCGGGGACCCTTCTCGCTGGCCATCGCGCTGGTCACGGTCTTCTTCGCGCTGCAGGTGCCGAAGGTCACCGTCGAGAGCCGCCTGATCGACCTCTTCCCCGAAACCCACGAGTTCGTGGAGACCTACAAGGAGTTCCAGGACGTCTTCGGCGGCGCCAACGTCGTGGTCCTCTCGGTGGAGGTCACCGAGGGGGACATCTACAACGTCGAGACCCTGGAGAAGGTCCGCCGGCTGACCAAGGAACTGGAGGTCTTCGACGGGATCAACAACTACCAGGTCCTGTCCCTGGCCCAGCGGAAGGTCAAGGACATCACCGTGGACCCGGTGGCCGGCTTCCAGGCGGTGCCGGTGATGTGGCCCGAGGTCCCGAAGACCCCCGAGGAAATCGAGGCGCTCCGGAACCTCGTGCGGCGGATCCCCCGGCTCCACGGGGTCCTGGTCTCCCGGGACGAGACCGCCGCGCTGGTGGTGGCGGGCTTCTTCGAGGGGCAGTTCGATCCCCTGAAGACCTACCGGAAACTCCAGGAACTCGCCCGGTCCCTGGAGGACGACCACACCCGCGTCCGGATGATCGGGCGCCCGGTGCTGCTGGGCCACATCCTGCAGCACTACCCCACCCTGGCCTGGTGGCTGGGACTGACGCTCTTCTCGATGGTCCTGCTGCTGGCGCTGTATTTCCGGGACTTCCGGGGCGTGTGGATCCCCTTCGCCACCGCGGTCCTGTCGGCGATCTGGGGACTGGGCCTCCTGGGCCTGCTGGGGCACAACTTCGACCCGTTGATCCTGGTGATCCCCTTCGTGATCAGCGCCCGGGCCCTGTCCCACTCCGTGCAGTTGATCGAGCGGTTCCTGGAGGAGTACGGCCGGGACGGGGACCGGAGGGAGGCCGCGGCCCGGACCTGCTCCGCGCTGATGGAACCGGGGGTGATCTCGATCGTCACCGACGCGCTGGGGGTCGGGGCCGTCTGGCTCACCCCCATTCCGCTGATGCAGAAGATGGCGGTGATGGGGTCCTTCTGGGTGATGAGCCTGATCGTCACCGACGTGCTGCTGAACCCCGTCCTGCTGTCCTGGCTGCCGCCTCCCCGGAAGCGCACGGTCCGGGCGGAGGGGTGGCTGTCCCGGGGCCTGGTGCGGGTCGGCACGGCCTGCCTGGACCGCCCCTGGAGGGTGATCGGCGTGACGGCGCTGCTGCTGGTGGTGGGCGTGGCGGGGGCCAGCAGACTGGTGATCGGCGACGTCCATCCCGGAACGCCGATGCTGTGGCCCGACTCCTCCTACAACCTGGACAACGAGGCCATCGGGGCGAAGTTCCAGAACACCGAGGTCCTCAGCGTGATCGTGGAGGGGGACGCCTGGAACGCCATCAAGTCCCCGGACGTGCTGACGAAGATGGCGATGCTGCAGCGGGAGATGGCCTCGATGCCGGAGGTGGGGGGCACCTCGTCGATCGCCGACCTGGTGCCGCCGCTGATCCGGGCCATGCACGGCGGCGATCCCCGGTGGGAACTGATCCCGACCGACGGCCGGGAGAGCGGCTTCTTCCTGGAGATGATCTACGGCGCCAGCGAGCCCGGGGACCTCCAGCGGTTCATCACCCCCGACAGCCGCCACGCCAACATCGCCATCTACCTGAAGGACCACCGGGGGGAAACGCTCCGGGCCGTCGAGGACCGCCTCCGGACCTTCGTGGACCAGAACCCGATGGACCATGCCCGGTTCCGGCTGGCCGGGGGCTTCGGGGGCCTGCTGGCCGCCGTGAACGACGTGATCGTCCGGACCGAGGGGCTGGTGACGCTCCTGGCCTTCGGCACGGTCTTCCTGTTCTGCTGGCTGGCCTACCGGTCGCTGCTGGCGGGGGTGCTGTTCCTGGTGCCCCTGGTCCTTTCGAACTACCTGACCCTGTCCCTGATGGGAATCCGGCGGATCGGGCTGGACGTGAACGTGCTGCCCGTGATCTCCCTGGGGGTGGGCCTCGGGGTGGACTACGGCCTCTACGTCGTGAGCCGGATCCAGGAGGAGTTCCAGGTGCTGGGCGACCTGCGATCGGCGATCCTGCGGGCCATCGCCACGTCGGGCAAGGCGGTCTTCTTCACCGCCGCGACGATGACCGTCAGCACGGCCTTCTGGGGCTTCTCGTTCCTGCGGTTCCAGGCGGACATGGGGGTGCTGCTGGTCTTCTGGCTGGCCATCTCGATGCTCGGGGGACTGGTGCTGCTCCCGGCGCTGATCCACGTGATCCGGCCGGCCTTCGTCATCGGCCGGCGGTAGGCGCCGCGCACCGGAGGGCCTTCAGCGGGCTCCCTTGCAGGTCCGCCTCAGGCGCTGGATCTGGGACCGGGCCCGATCGGCCTCGGGGCCCTTCTTCGCGAATTCCGCCAGGTACTGGTACACCCCGATCGCCTTCGCGCAATCCCCCTGCTTCAGCAGGCACTCGGCGATGCGTTCCAGGGCCCGGGCCACCGGGGCACCCCTGGCGTCCTTGTAGCGGTCGTGGACCCGCTGGTACTCCTTCACGGCCTGCCCCCACTTGCCCTCCTGGAAGAACGTCTCCCCCAGCAGGAACTGGGCCTCCGGGGCCCTGGGCTCGTCGGGGAAGTTCTCCAGGAACCGTCGCAGCAGGCCCCGGGCCAGGGGCCCGTCCTTCTTCTGCAGGGCCTCCTGGCCCGCCCGGAACAGGCTGTCCCGGTCCTCGGTGACCCCCTCGGGCAGCCGCACCACGGGGACCCCCAGGGCGTCCAGGGACTTCCGGACCTCCTGGAGGTCCTCCTGCTGGCGGGAGATCGCCCAGGCGACCTCCTCCTGGGACCCCTTCAGCCGGGCCACCTCGGTCTTCAGGGCGTCCACGTCGGCCCCGAGGTTCGCCCCTCCGGCCCGCAGGGCCTCGGTGGCCTCGACCATCTCCTCCCGCACCTGGCCCATCTGCTGCTGGGACTCGGCCTGGGCGGCCTCCAGGGCGGCCTGCTTCTCCTCCAGGGCCCGGAGCCGGCCCCGGAGGTCATCGACCGTCTGGTTGAAGTTCCACAGGGTCACGCATCCCGGCTGAACGAGCAGCAGCAGGCAGGGCCAGAGTCTTCGCATGGCGGGTTCCTCGAAGGATCGGCGGGGGGAACGCTCGGGAACGGCCGGAAGTCCGGGACCGGGCCCCTACTGGGCGACGAAGTCCACCCGGCGGTTCCGCTGCCAGCAGTCCTCGGTCTGGCTCGAGCAGACGGGATTGGCCTCGCCGTAGGACACGGTCTGGATGTCCTTGCCCTTCATGCCCAGCCGGACCAGGTACGCCTTGGCGGCATTGGCCCGCCGGGAACCGAGCTGCATGTTGTACTGGTCGCCGCCCCGCTCGTCGGCGTTCCCTTCCAGCTTCACCCGGGCGACGCCGCGCTTCTTGATGCAGTCGTAGTTCGAGGTCACGACCGGCCGCTGGTCCACCCGGATCTCGGCCTGGTCGAAGTCGAAGAGGACCGGGCTCATCTGGCAGGTGTCCTCGACGCACCGGCCGTAGTCGCAGCGCTTGCCGGCCGGGCAGGGATTGTTCGCATCGCACTCGGCCTTCGCGACGCAGGAGTTGTTCGAGCAGGCCTGACCCGGGCCGCAGTCGGCGTCGGACAGGCACTTCACGCAGGTGCCGCGGTCCATGCCCGGGGCCTTGTTGCACTTGCCGCCGTTGCAGTTCAGGTCCGAGGTGCAGCAGTCGCCCAGGTTGCCGGCGGGCTTCTGGCAGGTGTATCCCGATCCGCAGTAGGCGCAGGGGCCCATGCTGGCGCAGTGGGCGTCCACCGCGCACTGGCGGCACAGGCCGTCCACGCAGAACTCGCCCTTGTCCTTGCAGTGCTTGTCCTCCTTGCAGTTGGGGTACTTCGGGCCGCAGGCCGCGAAGGACAGCAGGGACACCGCGCCGAACGCCATCCACAGCACCTTGAATTTCCTCACCATCGCTCCCTCCCTGTTGGTTCCCGTTCCCGGGAAATGCGACCTTGGTTCAGATTTTCTCTTATAGAAGGGCGTCCGGGGGATGTCAAGATCGGCCGGGATGTGGATCCGCATCGAACTCCCGGTTCCTCGGGATGCCGGGACGACGCGTCCGCGAACGGGGTTCCCGACCGGGTCGATCGCCCGGGGAGCGGTCCCGGGAAGGCCGTGGCCCGGTCCCGGGCGCGGCCCCGGGCGGATCCGGCGCCCCGCCGGAGGAGGCCGGGGGAGCCTTCGGTTCCCGTCCGCTTGTCCCTGGGGCATGGTCGGCCCTAGAATCGGGGGGCGTGTCGGCGGTCCGGAGAGGACATGGGACGTTGGGCGATCCTGGCGGTGGTGTTTTCGACGGGGTGCGCGGGGTCCCAGGCCGCCCTGGAGGGTCGCCTGAGGGGCCTGGAGACGCAGGTCCGGGACCTGGAGCGGTCGGCGGCGGCCCAGCGCCAGCAGGTGACGAGCCTGGAGAACCGCCTGATGCTGCTGCAGGACCAGGTGGAGACCCGGCAGATGGCCGCCGGGCGGGCGGCCGCGGCCGGCACCGGGGCGCCTCCGGGAGTCCCCGGGACCCTGGCCGCGTCGCCGGCACCCTCCCTGGAGGTTCCCAGGGCCCTTCCCAGCGTGCGCCTGGTGCCCCGGACCGAGGAGGACGAGGAGGAGGGCGACGAGGATCCGGGGGAGGGGGATCCCCGGCCGGCGCCGAGGGCCCGGAGCGGGCGGGAAGGGGCCGTTGGCCGCCCCGACGAGATGAGCGACGTCTACGCGACCCTCACCGAGGACGGCCGGGTCGTGTCCTCGGGGAGCCGGCCCCGCCCGGCCGCCTCCCGCGGACCCAGGACCGGGACCTCCCGGATGGCGGACCCGGCGCCGGAGGTCGGGGAGGACCGGGTCCTGTCCGCCTACCGGGAGGCCTACGAAGCGTACCAGCAGGGGCGTCTGGACGAGGCGATGGCGGCGTTCCGGGACTTCCTGCGCCGCCATCCCAAACACCCCTACGCCGACAACGCCCAGTACTGGATCGGCGAGTGCCACTACGACCGGAAGGAGTGGGCCCAGGCCCGCCAGGAATTCCTGAGGGTGGTCACGGAGCATCCCGACGGCAACAAGGTTCCCGACGCGATGGTGAAGGTCGGGCTCTGCGACCAGCGACTGGAGCAGTGGGACGAGGCCCGGCGGATGTACGACGCGGTGATGCTGACCTACCCGGAGAGTCCGGCGGCGGCGGTGGCCGTGCGCCTGCTCGGGGAACTGCCCTGAGACCGGAGGAGAGGATGAAGACGAGGTCACGGGGAACCGGTTCGGTGCGGTGGGCGTGGGTCCTGTGCGCGGCCCTCTGGTTCACCGGAGGTGCGGCCCGGGCCCAGCAGGTCCAGGTCAGCGGCGCCAGTTCGGGCGAGGTGAACGTCTACATCGCCGAGGCGGGAGACACCCTCTGGGACATCGCCGACCGGTTCTTCAACGACCCGGACTACTGGCCGACCCTCTGGTCCTTCAACCCCCACATCACCAATCCCAACTGGATCTTCCCCGGGGACCAGGTCTTCCTGGTCCCGCCCCAGCCTCAGGTCCAGGCGCCCCAGGGATACCGCGTCACCGAGTCCCGCTACTCGGGCGGTCCCCAGGTCGAGATGGTGCTGGGGCGCCGGGTGGGCTTCCTGTCCGAGGACCAGTTCAAGGGGTCTGGAGTGCTGTCGAACAGCCGGGAGGAGCGGGTGTACCTCGGGGAGACCGACGAGGCCTACATCCGGTTCGAGACCCAGCGACGGGTGAAGCCCGGGGACCTCTTTCTGGTGTACCGGATCGAGAAGCGGGTCAAGCACCCGAAGAGCGGCAAGAAGATCGGGTACATCGTCCGCTACCTGGGGGTCACCAAGGTGACCTCCACCGAGACGCCCCTGAACAAGGCGGTGGTGCTGATGGCCTTCCAGGAGATCGAGCGGGGGGACCGGGTGGTCCCCTTCGCGCCGATGCAGCGGGTGGTCCCGGCGGTCAGCAACGCCACGGAACTCTCGGGAACCGTGGTGTACAACTTCGAGGGGCTGGAGTCGCTGGGGGAGTATCACTACGTGATCATCGACAAGGGCACCCGGGACGGGGTCCAGGCGGGCAACCGGTTCGTGGTGCGCCAGAAGGGGGACGGGGTGGACGCCTTCAACCCCAAGCCCAAGAAACGGAAGGACTTCCCCGAGGAACTGAACGGGGAAATCCTGGTCATCGAGGCCCAGGAGGAGAGCTGCCTGGGCATCATCACCTACGCGAACCGGGAGTTCGGGGTCGGCAGTCCGGTGGAGATGATCGCCGGCTACTGACGGGAAATCCCCGGAGGCCCTCCGGGCGGCAACGGCCCCCTCATCGCGGACCCCGTGACGAACGCGGCAGGGGCCTCCCTATCCGGGGTCGATCTCCCGCTCGATGCGGTCTCCCCCGGCGGCCTTGCACCGGGCGACCGCCTGCCGGGCCCGGGCCAGGAGTTCGTCGATCTGCCCCTCGGTGGCCGGGACGCCCCGGGCGATCCCGATGCTGACGGTGACCGGGACCGGCGAGCCCTGCCAGGCGAAGGGGTGCTCTCGGATCAGGGTCCGCATCTTCTCGGCGACGGCCAGGGACCCTTCGAGGTTCCGGTCCACCGTCAGGATGATGAAGTCGTCCCGGTCCCAGCGCCCCACTACGTCGATCGTCCGGGTGTGCCGCCGGAGCAGGGTGCCGATCTCCCCCAGCACGTAGTCCCCGGCCTCGGTGCCGAGGGTCTCGTTGATCCGAGACAGGCCGTCCACGTTGATCAGCAGCACCGAGAGGTGGGCCTCGAAGCGCCGGGCCCGCTGGGCCTCCTGGGGAAGCCCGCGCCGCACCGATCCGGAGTCGTGAAGGGTCATGGCTGCCAGTCCTCCATGTCAGGACGGTTCAGGATACCCGCGGTTTCCGCTCCGTGGCAAGAGGAACGGCCCAGTGGACGGGATGTCCGGCTCATTGGTTGGGATCGATGGCCGCCAGGCCAGGTAGGGTGCCCCGATCCTCGGCGTCTTGTAGAAAATCCGGCACTGAGCACGGGTGATTTGCAGAATATTCTGCCATTTCGGTCTCTCGTCTCCTGTCCAGCAAATGAAACTACTTGTGGTTCCAGCAAAATTCTGGATGGCATGTCCCATGCGTCCATTCCGGGTGGTCGGCATGTCCGGCGATGTTCTCTCCGTTCGGGAGGCACCGAAATGAAGAAACGACTGCTGTTCGTTGGCGTGGCAACGGTCCTCGCGGTTCTCGCCGTGCAGAGGGGCGTGGCGAAGGAAGTTCCCCGGGACCGGGTCATCTGTCCGGTGATTGGCCAGCCGGTCGAGGACAAGGACCGGGCTCCGAGGAGCGAGTACAAGGGCCAGACCTACTACTTCTGCTGCCCGTCCTGCAAGGAAAAGTTCGACAAGGACCCCCGGAAGTACGCCGGGAAGATGGGCCAGGGTCACGAGGGTCATCAGGGACACAAGGGTCTCGAACCGACCTGCGGGGGGGCGTCCGGGTGCGAGCATCAGGGACATTGATGTCAGGGGAAAGCGGGTGGTGATGGCACGGCGTTTCATCCGGGTTCTGTTCTGGATCGTTCTCCCTTGCGGCTCTGTCCTCGGACAGGAGCCGCCGGCCGCCATCCCCCCCGGCCCCTCCGTGGAGGACCTGGTCACCAGGGCGCTTCAGCGTTCACCGACGCTCGATGCGTGGAAGGCGCGCTACTTCGCGGCCCTGCGCACCGTGAGGCCCGCCGGTGCCCTCGCGGACCCGATGGTCGAGTTCGGATACCGCAGCGAGGGCCGGCCGTGGGACCCCACGCGCCCGGGGAGCATGGCGGAGGTGATGGTGACCCAACCCATCCCGTACCCCGGCAAACGCGAGTCCTGGCGCGAAGCGGCCAGGGCGGAAGCCCTTGTCGCGGAGGCCGAGGCCCGGGAATGGCAGCAGAGGCTCATCGCGGGAGTCCGCATCCTGTATGCTCGCATCCATGCCCTGGACCGCGAGCGAGATATCCTGCACGCCTCCATGGACCTCCTGGACCTGCTCCAGGCCACAACCGCCTCACGATACGCGGCCGGGCAGACGGACCAGGAGGCTTTGGTCAAGGTGCAGGTCGAGCGCCTGCGACTGCGCGAGCGCCTGACCGGCGTCCAGACCGAGCGGGAGGACCTCGTGGCCTCCCTCCTGGTCCTCCTCGACGAGCCATCGGATTACGCCATGGGGCCCGTGACGACCCTGCCCGATGTTTCCATCCCGGAACAGGACATCGAGGAGGACACCATTGCATCGAGCGGCGTCGTGGTCGTGGCCCGGGCACGCCTCGATGCGGCGCGACGCCGGCTCGAAGCAGCCCGGCTCGAGACGCGTCCGAACTTCCTGGTCGGGTTCGGGGCGGGTTCCACCCTCATTCCGGAAGCGGTCTTCACCATCCGGTTCGGCATCGAGATTCCGTTCTGGGCGTCGGACAAGCAGGAGCCACGAATCCAGGAAGCGCTCCTGGAGGTGCGCGCCGCGGAGGCCGATCAGCGCGAGAAGGAGGCGATGGCCCGTTCGGAGTTGCGTTCTGTCCTCGCGCATTTTCGGCGCGCCGAGGATCTCATCCTCGTCTATCGGGAGGGGATCGTGCCCCAGACCTCACTCGCCTTCGAGGCCGCCCTCGCTTCGTATCGTGCCGGAACCGGGGACTTTTCGACCGTGGCCGAGGACTTTCTGGGCCTCCTGAACGCCCGGATCGCCCTCGCGCGAATCGAGTCGGATCGATTCGCGGCCTGGGCCAGACTGAAGGGGCTGGTGACCCCGATCCCCGCCATCGAGGAAGGATCCAGATGATTCGCAAGCGCGCAATGCTGGCTCTTGTTTGCGCGACGGCGGTCCTGGGGACGGGAGTCACGGCGATGTCATGCTCCCGTGCCGCCGAGGAACAGAAGACCCTGTATCACTGCCCCATGCACCCCATGTACGTGTCCGACCGGCCGGGCGACTGTCCTATCTGCGGGATGAAACTCGTACCGGTCGAGAAGGATGGGGAAGGGGCGACGTTGGCCCGCGGTACGGCCGGGACCGCCCGGGCCCCGAAGAGGACCGGGGAAGGGAAGTACGTCTGTCCCATGGAGGACGGCGGGGTGTCGGACAGGCCGGGGAAGTGCCCGAGATGCGGGATGGACCTCGTGCTCGCGAATGCGCCCGAGACCCCGCCGGGCATGGCCGAGGTGCCCGTCTCGCACGAGGGAATGAGAATTCTGGGCGTGCAGACCGTGACCGCGAATCGCGGCCGCATCGAGCGCACCGTCCGGGCGGTCGGAACCGTCGCGGTGGACGAGACTCGGGTCCACCGGGTCCACACGAAGGTCGGCGGCTACATCGAGCGCCTGTACGTCAACCAGACCGGCCAGGCGGTCCGCAAGGGACGACCGCTCCTGGACCTGTATTCCCCGGAACTTCTCGCCTCCCTGGAGGAGTATTTGCGGGCTCTGGAAGCGGCCCGTCGGTTTTCGGACTCCTCGCTCCCCGAAGTCCGCGCCGGTGGACAGGAACTGCTGAGCGCGGCTCGACGAAGACTCGAACTGTACGACGTCCCATCGTCTTTGTTGAACAGACTCGAACGGGTGGGTCACCCCCCGAGAACCGTGACACTGGAAGCCCCCGCCTCGGGGATCGTGACCCTGAAGGGGGTCTTTGAGGGTCAGCGCATCGAGCCCGCGACCGAGGTCATGACCATCACGGACCTCTCCAGGGTGTGGGTCGAAGCCGACCTCTACGAGGGCGAGGCTCGCGGGATCGCCCTGGATACGCCGGCCGTCGCCTCGCTGTCCTACGATCGAAGTGTGCGTCTCGATGGGCGCGTCAACTTCATCCATCCCATCCTGAACCCGAACACGCGCACCTGGAAGGTCCGGTTCGAGTTCCCGAACCCGGATGGGCGTCTGCGACCCGGCGACTTCGCCAACGTGGAGATTCCGATCGAATCGGGTGAGGGGGTGCTGATCCCGGACACCGCCGTCATGGACACGGGCGAACGCGAGGTCGTCTTCACCGCGGCCGACGACCACCGCTTCGTCCCGAGGCAGGTGGTCGTGGGACTGCGCCATGACGGACAGGCCCTCGTGTTCGAGGGCCTGAAAGAGGGCGAACGGGTCGCCGCGGTGGCGACGTTCCTCCTGGACTCGGAGTCGCGCATCCGGTCGGCGGTGCAAGAGACAGCGGGGCCGGCGCCGGCCCCAGCGGGTCACGAGGGGCACGGGCGATGACCCAGAAGATCATCGAATTCTGCGCACGCAACCAAGCCCTGGTCCTCCTCGGGGTGGGGGCCCTATGCGCCCTGGCCGTGGTCAGCCTCCGGGTGATCCGGCTGGACGCCCTGCCCGACCTGTCGGACACCCAGGTGATCATTTTGTCGCGCTGGGACCGATCCCCGGACATCATCGAGGATCAGGTCACCTATCCCGTCGTCTCGGCCCTGCTCGGCGCGCCGAAGGTCAAGGCCATCCGAGGGTTTTCCGACTTCGGATATTCCTTCGTCTATGTGGTCTTCGAGGACGGGACGGACCTGTACTGGGCCCGCTCGCGCGTACTCGAGTACCTTTCGAGGATCCAGGGGAATCTTCCGGAGGAGGTGCGAACCGAGATCGGCCCCGACGCGACCGGAGTCGGATGGGTCTTCCAGTACGCCCTGGTGGACCGCTCGGGTCGCCACTCCCTGGACGAGATGCGCTCCTTCCAGGACTGGACCCTGCGATACGCGCTCCAGGCCGTGCCGGGCGTCGCGGAGGTCGCCTCCATCGGCGGATTCGTCAAGCAGTACCAGATCACGGTGGACCCGAACCAGATCGCGGCCCATGGCCTGTCGCTCGACGAGGTGATCCGCCGGGTGCGCGACTCCAATGCCGAGGTCGGGGGCCGCCTGATCGAGTGGAGCGGCACGGAATACATGGTGCGAGGCCGTGGCTACGCGCGGTCCATCCAGGAATTCGAGGAGATCGTCCTGAAGACCGGCCCCCTGGGGGTCCCGGTCCGCCTCCGAGACGTGGCCCGCGTCACCATCGGACCCGAGATCCGCCGTGGGGTCTCGGACCTGAACGGCCAGGGAGACACCGTGGGCGGCATCGTGGTCATGCGACACGGGGAGAATGCGGGGAACGTGATCGCCCGCGTGAAGGCTCGCCTCGATGACCTGAAACCCTCCCTGCCGGACGGCATCGAGGTCGTGACCACCTACGACCGATCCGACCTGATCGATCGCGCCATCGAGACGCTCCGGCACGAACTGGTCATCGAGATGATCATCGTCTCACTGGTCATCCTCATCTTCCTGTGGCACATCCCCTCGGCCATCGTGCCGATCCTGACCATCCCCATCTCGGTCCTTCTCGCCTTCATCCCGCTGTACGTGATGGGCGTGAGCGTCAACATCATGTCGCTCGCCGGCATCGCCATCTCGATCGGGGTCCTTGTGGACGGCGCCATCATCGAGGTCGAAAATGCCTACAACAAGATCTATTTGTGGCAACAGAACGGACGGCGCGGGGACTTTCACGAGGTCCGCCTCGATGCCCTGAAGGAGGTCGGACCCTCGGTCTTCTTCTCGCTCCTCGTCATCGCGGTGGCCTTCATTCCCATCTTCGCCCTGGTCGAGCAGGAGGGGCGTCTGTTCCGGCCGCTCGCCTGGTCCAAGAACCTCGCCATGGCCCTCGCCGCAGTCCTGGCCTTGACCCTGGACCCGGCCATGCGCATGCTCTTCGCTCGGGCCGACCCCTTCACGTTCCGTCCCCGGTTCCTGTCCTGGTTCGCGACGAAGGTCGCGGTGGGTACCTACCTCTCGGAGGAGCGGCACCCCATCAGCCGGGCGATCTTCCGGGTCTATGAGCCCGCGTGCCGCCTCGTCCTGCGCCGTCCGTGGCTGACCATCGGGGCCGCGGTTCTCGCCGTCGCGGCGAGCATCCCCATCTATTTCCGCCTCGGCACCGAGTTCATGCCCCCGTTGCACGAGGGTTCCATCCTGTACATGCCGACCACCCTGCCCGGCATCTCGGTGGGGGAGGCCGCGCGCCTCCTCCAGGCCCAGGACGAGGCCCTGGCCTCGTTTCCAGAGGTCCAGACGGTCTTCGGCAAGGCGGGACGCGCGGACACCTCGACCGACCCCGCGCCCTTCGCGATGATCGAGACCACGATCGTCCTGAAGCCCGAAGGGGGGTGGCGCTCCCGCGAGCGCTTCTACTCGACGTGGGCGCCGGACTGGTTGAAACCCCTGTTCCGTCCCTTCTGGCCCGACCGGATCACCTTCGAGGAACTCGTGGACGAGATGGACCGGGCGCTCCGCGTTCCCGGAGTCACCAATGCCTGGACCATGCCGATCAAGGCGCGCATCGACATGCTGACCACGGGCGTGCGCACCCCGGTCGGTATCAAGATCCTGGGTTCGGACCTCGCGGAAATCGAACGGATCGGCAAGGAAATCGAATCTGCCCTCCGGGCCGTCCCCGGGACCCGCAGCGTCTATGCCGAGCGCACGGTGCGCGGCTTCTATGTGGACATCGCGCCCAGGCGGGAGGACCTCGCCCGCCACGGCCTGACCATCGGCGACCTTCATGGGGTCATCCGGAGCGCCATCGGTGGCGAGAACGTCACCACCACCGTCGAGGGACGCGCGAGGTATCCGGTCAACGTCCGATACCCCCGCGAGTTGCGCGACGACATCGCCCGCCTGGAGCGGGTCCTCGTCGCGACCCCGTCGGAAGCCCAGGTCCCCCTGTCCCAGGTCGCGGACGTCCGCGTGGTCCAGGGTCCTTCCATGATCCGCAATGAAAACGGCTTCCTGGCGGGCTACGTCTTCGTGGACGTGGCAGACCGGGATATCGGGGGCTATGTGGACGAGGCGAAGCGCGAGGTCACGAATCGGGTGCGCCTGCCCCCGGGGACCACCCTCGTCTGGAGCGGTCAGTACGAGAACATGAGGCGCGTGCGCGAGACCATGAAGGTCCTGATCCCCGTCACCATCGCGCTCATCTTCATCCTGCTGTACGCGAACTCCCGCTCCGCCTTCAAGGCCGTGGTCGTCCTGCTCGCGGTGCCGTTCTCGGCGGTCGGCGCGATCTGGCTGTTCCACCTGCTCGGATTCCACGTGTCCATCGCGGCGTGGGTCGGTATGATCGCGCTGATGGGCCTCGACGCGGAGACGGGGGTCTTTATGCTGCTGTTCCTGGACCTGTCCCTCGACCGGGCACGCCAGGAGGGTCGCCTGAAGGACCTTCATGACCTGGACGAGGCGATCGTCCACGGGGCGGTCCGGCGGGCGAGGCCCAAGATGATGACGGTCCTCGCGGCCTTCATGGGCCTGCTGCCGATCCTGTGGTCCACGGGCGCGGGCGCGGACGTCATGCGCCGGATCGCGGCCCCGATGATCGGAGGACTCGTCACGTCGTTCATCGGGGAACTGCTGGTCTATCCCGCCATCTACAAGGTCTGGAAGCGGCGGGAAGTCCTTCCGGCGAGGGGGGGCGCCCATGGATAGAAGCGGTCCGGCCGTCCTGATCATCGAGGACGACGAGGCCATGCGCGAGGTCCTTGCCTGGGAGGCCCGCGAAGTCGTCGCCGATGTGACCGTCGCGCCGGATGGTCCCACCGGCCTGCAAGCGTTCCACCCCCGACGCCACAAGGTGGTCCTGACCGACCTGCGCATGCCGGGCATGGGCGGCATGGAGGTCCTGTGCGAGGTGCGTCGTCGCTCCCCGGAGGCACTGGTCATCGTCATCACCGCCTACGGCGACATCCCGACCGCGGTGGCGGCGATGAAGGCCGGCGCCCACGACTTCCTGCCCAAGCCCTTCGATCGCGAGCACCTGCGCGCGGTCCTGCGCAAGGCGTTCGAGATCGTGGCCCTGCGGGGTCGGGTCTCGGAACTCGAGGACCGCCTGGAATGGGGCGAGCGGACCCTCGTCTTTGCCTCGCGCTCCATGGGCGAGTGCGTGGACCTGGTGGACCGCGTCGCCCCAAGCGACGCGACCGTGCTCCTGTGCGGCGAGAGCGGCACCGGCAAGGAGGTCCTGGCGCGCCGCCTTCACGCGAGGTCCCCTCGTCGCGCCCGCCCGTTCGTGGCTGTGAACTGCGGTGCGATCCCGCGCGACCTGCTCGAATCCGAGTTGTTCGGGCACGTGCGGGGGGCGTTCACCGGGGCCGTGCGCGACGTCAAGGGACGCTTCGAGCAGGCCCATCGCGGCACCCTGTTCCTGGACGAGATCTCGGAGATGCCGCTGGACCTGCAGCCGACGATCCTACGCGTTCTCGAGGAACGCCGGGTCCCGGTCGTGGGGCTCGGGGGAGAGCGGGAGGTGGACGTGCGCCTCGTGGCCGCGACCAACCAGGACCTCCAGGAGGCGGTGTCGTCGGGCCGCTTCCGCCGGGACCTGTATTACCGCCTCAACGTCGTTCAGGTCCGCGTCCCGCCCCTGCGCGAACGACCCGAGGACATCGCGGTGCTCGTCGGCCATTTCCTGAAGAAGTGGGGCGGCGACCGGGTCCCGCGGGTCGAAGACGGCGTATGGGCCGTGCTCGGGTCGGCTCCGTGGCCCGGAAACGTGCGGGAACTGGAAAATGCCTGCCGCCGCTTCTGTCTGCTCGCTACAGACGGGCGCGTGACCGAGGCCCTGGCCCGCGAGGCTGTGTCGGGACAGGCTCCATCCTCGCAGTCCGACTCGGTACCGCAGTCTCTCTGGGACCTCGAGCGGGCCGTGATCAAGAAGGTCTTGCACGAGTGCGGGTACAACCAGACTCGGACCGCGAGGACCCTGGGTATCCCGCGCCACGTCCTGCTGTACCGGATGAAGAAATTCGGTATTCCACGGGGACCCGGAAGGGGGTCAGCGTGACAGGTCCCGTGTCAAGTCCAGAGCCGTGGTCGCGCCTGTGGTCCTGGCGGGCCGCGGCCGCCTTGTGGGTCCCGATCGGCGTGGTCTCCGCGGCCCACTACCTGACGGGTCATGAACTGCATCACCTGCATGACATCTTCCGGCGCCTGTACTACATCCCGATCATCCTCGCGGCGTTCCTCTTCGGGATGCGCGGGGCGGTCGTCGCGTCCGTCGTCGTGTCGCTCGTCTATGTCCCGCACGCCTTCACGACCTTCGTCGTCATGGACCCGGCCTACGGCATCGAGAAGGTCCTCGAGATCCTCCTGTACAACGTCGTGGGCGTGGTGACCGGGATCCTCGCGGAACGGCAGCGCCGCGAGCGCCTTCGGGCCGAGGCCCTGGTCCGGTCCCTGGAAATCACCCTGGAGGACAAGCGGGTCATGGAGGCGGAACTCGTGCGCGCGGGGCGCCTGTCCGCCCTGGGACAGATGACTGCGGGCCTCGCCCACGAGATCAGGAACCCCCTCGCGTCGCTGAAGGGAACCGCCCAGATTCTAGGGGACGAGATTGCGGAGGATTCCCCCAGGCGCCGGATGCTGGACCTGCACCTGCGCGAGATCGATCGCCTCGCGGCGACCCTGGACCGATTTCTCGCCTTCGCCCGACCGCACGAGGTCATTCGCCGCGAGACGGACCTCGGTCGCGTGGTGGACGATGTGTTGGCCCTCGTGGAGCCCCAGGCCCGGAAAGCCCAGGTCCGTCTGATTCGCGAACCCGGCACCGTCTCGCCCATCTCCTGCGACCCGGACAAGATCGCCCAGGTCCTGATGAACCTGCTTCTGAATGCCATCCAGGCCATGCCGGACGGGGGCAAAGCCAGGGTATCCCTGTTCGATGCCGATCGTGGGCCGCGTCGTTTCGCCTGCATCGAGGTCTCCGATACCGGTACGGGGGTCCCGGAGGACCTGCGCGACCGGATCTTCGATCCCCTGTTCACCACGCGCCCCGAGGGCACGGGACTGGGACTGTCGATTTCGGCCCGGATCCTGGAGGCCCATGGCGGTCTGATCGAGGTGCTGGACGGTCGCGATGGCGGCGCATGCTTTCGTCTGCTCCTCCCGGCATTTCAAGATCCTGGGACCGCATTCGAGACCGATTCTTCCGGATCCATGGGGTCATGAACGTCAGGGTCCCGGGTTTCATGGCCCCTGGAGAGGTCATCCGTATCTTCCGGCCAGGGGCGGCATTCCGCAAAAGTCTGCGAGGAGACCCGATCGCATTCCGGGAGCCTTGCCACCTGTTCGTTCCCGCCCGGCGAACGGCTGCTGGTTCCGGAGGGACGGTTGCGATCCGGGAATCGATGCCCAGAGTATCGGCCAGCCGCGGGACCCGGGGTCCCGCCCCCTTCAAACAGGAGCGTTCGAGATGAGGCAGGTGATCATCATCGGTTCTGGACCGGCAGGGCTGACCGCCGCGATCTACACCGCCCGGGCGAACCTGAGGCCCCTGGTGCTCGAGGGCGTCCAGCCGGGAGGGCAGCTGACCCAGACCACCGAGGTGGAGAACTTCCCGGGCTTTCCCGAGGGCATCCAGGGACCGGAACTGATGGACCGCCTCCGGGAGCAGGCGACGCGGTTCGGGGCCGAGTGCACCTTCGCCACGGCCACGAAGGTGGACTTCGCCCGGCGGCCCTTCCGGGTCGAGGTGGACGGGGAACGGTGGGAGGAGGCCGCGGCGGTCATCATCGCCACGGGGGCCAGCGCCCAGTACCTGGGGCTCCCCAGCGAGCAGGCCCTGATCGGCCACGGGGTGTCGGCCTGCGCGACCTGCGACGGGTTCTTCTTCAAGGGCAAGGAGATCGCCGTGGTCGGCGGCGGGGACAGCGCCCTGGAGGAGGCCACCTTCCTGACGCGGTTCGCCACGAAGGTCACCGTGGTGCACCGCCGCGACCGCCTGCGGGCCTCCAAGGCCATGCAGGACCGGGCCTTCGCGAACCCGAAGATCGCCTTCGCCTGGAACCGGGTCGTCGAGGAGGTCCTCACCGAGACCGGCAAGGAGGTCTCGGGCCTGAGGCTCCGGGACACCCGGACCGGCGAGGAATCGATCCTGCCGGTCCAGGGCCTCTTCCTGGCCATCGGGCACCGGCCCAACACCGAGGTCTTCCGGGGGCAGGTGGAACTGGACGACAAGGGCTACGTGCTGCAGAAACGGCACACCGAGACCAGCGTGCCGGGCGTCTTCGCCTGCGGCGACGTCGCGGACACGAGGTACCGCCAGGCCATCACCGCCGCCGGGAGCGGCTGCCAGGCGGCGATGGACGCCGAGAAGTTCCTGGAGGAGCATCCACTGTGACCGGCAGGCGGGAGGGCGACCGGCGGGAGGACCCGTGAAGGCAGGGACGCGGAACGGCCCGGTGTCCGGGGCCGACTGGGACCGGCTGGTGGAGGATCTGCGCCGGTGGCTGGGGGACCTGGACCCGCCGTCGGTGACCCGGATCGCCGAGGGGACCGAGGACCCCTTCCGGGTGCTGGTTGCGACCATCCTGAGCCTGAGGACCCGGGACCCGGTGACGGACCTGGCGGCCTCCCGGCTGTTCGAGGCGGCCCCGACGCCCGAGGCCCTGGCGGCCATGCCGCTGGAGGTCCTCGTGGAGACCATCCGGCCGGTGAACTTCTACCGGACCAAGGCCGTCCGCCTGAAGACTCTCGCCGAGCGGCTGGTGCGGGAGTTCGGAGGACGGGTCCCGGCGGACCTCGAGGTGCTGCTGTCCTTCGACGGGGTCGGGCGCAAGACCGCGAACCTGGTCCTGGCCGAGGGCTTCGGCGGGCCCGGGCTCTGCGTGGACACCCACGTGCACCGCATCCTGAACCGCCTGGGGTTCATTCGGACCCGCTCTCCGGACCGGACCGAGGCGGCATTGCGCGAGGTGCTGCCCTTGGCGTTCTGGAGGCCGATCAACCCCCTGCTGGTCCGCTTCGGCCAGGAGGTCTGCCGGCCCCAGTCGCCCTGGTGCAGCCGGTGCCCCCTGTCGGACCGCTGCCGCCGCGTCGGGGTGGGCCGATCCCGCTAGCGCCCCGACCTTCCTGGGGGTTCCAAAGCGCCTTGACATCCCCGGGACGGTCGATAGCATTGCGGCGCCCGGAACTTGCGGGTTCTTGCAGGAGGCAGTCACAGATGAATTCGCCCAGGAACGTGATCATCGTCGGCGCGGCAGGAAGGGACTTCCACAACTTCCACTGCCTCTATCGGGACAACGAGGCCTACCGGGTGGTGGCCTTCACCGCGGCCCAGATCCCCGACATCGCGGGCCGGACCTACCCGGCCTCGCTGGCCGGCCGGCTCTACCCCGACGGCATCCCCATCGTCGAGGAATCGGAACTGGAGAACCTGATCCGGAAGCACCAGGTGGACGAGGTCGTCTTCTCCTATTCCGACGTTTCACACCAGCACGTGATGGAGATCGGGTCCCGGGCCATCGCGGCCGGGGCCAACTACGTCCTGGCGGGGTCCCGACCGACGATGATCCCCTCCCGGAAGCCGGTCATCGCGGTCTGCGCCGTGCGCACCGGGTGCGGCAAGAGCCAGACCTCCCGGTACGTCTCGGCGGCGCTCCGGGAGCAGGGGTGGAAGGTCGCGGTGGTGCGTCACCCGATGCCCTACGGGGACCTGGAGGCCCAGGCCGTGCAGCGGTTCGCCGATGCCCGGGACCTGGATCTCCACCGCTGCACGATCGAGGAGCGGGAGGAGTACGAGCCCCACCTGGAGAACGGGAGCCTGGTCTTCGCAGGCGTGGACTACCACCGGATCCTCCAGGCGGCCGAGGCCGAGGCCGACGTGATTCTCTGGGACGGCGGGAACAACGACCTGCCCTTCTATCGTCCCGATCTCCACGTCGTGGTGACCGACCCCCTGCGCCCGGGCCACGAGACCACCTACTACCCGGGCATGGCGAACCTGCTGATGGGCGACGTGGTGGTGATCAACAAGGTCGATTCGGCGTCCCAGGAGGCCCTCCAGACGGTGCGGGAATCCATCGCCCGCTGGAATCCCCGGGCCGACGTGGTGGAGGCCGAATCGACGATCCGGCTCGATCGCCCCGTGGACCTGAAGGGCAAGCGGGTGCTGGTGGTCGAGGACGGGCCGACCCTGACCCACGGCCAGATGCCCATCGGGGCGGGCTTCGTGCTGGCCCGGCGGGAGGGGGCGGTGCTGGTGGATCCCACGGTCCACGCCGTCGGATCCATCCGGGCCACCTACGAGAAGTATCCCCACTGCCGCCAGGTGCTGCCGGCGATGGGCTACGGCGAGCGCCAGATCGCCGAGCTGGCCCAGACCATCGCCAGCACCGATGCGGAACTGGTCCTGATCGGGACCCCCATCGACCTGGGGCGCCTGATCCAGGTGGACAAGCCGATGGTGCGGGTCCGGTACGACCTGAAGCCGATCGCCGGGATCGACCTTTCCGCCCGGGTGCGGCAGGCCGTGAAGACCCGCCAGGGGGCGTGAGAAGCCCGAGGAGCAATCGATGAACGCCGTGGAGGCCTTCGGGCCGCTGGAGCAGGACTTCGACCGGATCGTCCGGGGCCTCGACATCGGACTGATCATCGAGCACATCCGGCGCCTGGACCGGATGGCCTTCGCCCGCCACTTCCAGGGCTACCGGCCCCAGACCCTCGGGCGGAAGCGGGTCACCGAATCCCTGCGGTTCGAGTTGTACCAGCGGCACAACGAGACGGTCGCCGAGGTGCTGGTGCTGCTCTGGAACCAGTTCCACCGGGACCTCTACCAGGCGATGCTGGCCCTGGTCCGGACCATCAACCCCAAGGTCGAGGAGATCGAGCGGATTCCCGACGACCGGGCCAACGACTTCATCGACGAACTGCTGCTGTCCTTCGACCGCCGGGACATCCACGCCTGCGTCCGGCTGAACGAGGTGCGGTTCTCTCCCGAGGTGATCCAGGCCCGGCTGGCGGGGGTCTCCGCCGAGGCGGGGAGCCCGACGGGAGCGCCCGCGGGAGCGATCGGGGCCCCCGGGGAACCGGCTTCCCTGCCCGGGGATGCGCTTCCGGCCGCCGGGGAGGGGACCGGGACCGAGGGTCCGGAACAGGCCTGACCGTCCCGAAGGGGGCAGGGCCGGGGCGGCGGTGGAGGCTGCCCCAGTTCCTGCGGGGCCGGCAGAAAAAAAGATTGACATCGCTTGTCGAAGTTCCCGATAATCGCACTTGCGGATTGCTGGAGGGGTTCCATGGCCACCCGTCTTCCGGTGTTCAAGAAGCGTCTACAGGATTTCTTGTCCAGCGAGGAAGGAAAGATCACCCGGGGCCAGGCGGCCGCGGTGGGGTCGTTCCTGCTGATGGCGGGGGCCAGTGGGCATGCGCTGGCTTCCGGAGCCCACGGGGAGGGCGGCCCGGCGGCCGATCTGGCGGCCGAGCAGCACTGCTCCCACGGGTCCCACGGGTCCCACGGGTCTCACGGGTCCCACGGGTCTCACGGGTCCCACGGGTCTCACGGGTCCCACGGGT
>Ga0302250_1000365_pt1 | contig 47587 bp, 41 predicted proteins | sample AAG_RA_Asp_MG_FD_193536 | JGI IMG/M metagenome (GOLD analysis project Ga0302250, IMG submission 193536) | Enriched activated sludge microbial communities from anaerobic digester in WTTP, New Holstein, Wisconsin, United States - AAG_RA_Asp | ecosystem: Engineered > Bioreactor > Anaerobic >...
GATTTAACACGTGCCATAATCACCTCCGTCGTTAATTATTTTTACATTTAGGAAGTAATTATAACCGATATTGTTACGTAAAGCAAATTTTATTTACGAATAAGCTCTAATTTAATCGGCTTGGTAATAAAATGACGAATCTCCAGGGCTGCCATTTTTTCGGCATCTTCCTTGTACTGAAATCCAGAACAGATAATGATCGGTATTTCTCCGTTAATATTTCTGATTTCCCTTGCCAGATCAAACCCCGTCATATGTGGCATGGTTTTGTCGGTAATGACAATATCAAATGACTCCTTATTTTCCCTGAAATGAGCGATTGCTTTCACAGGGTCTGTTTGAGTGATCACTTTATATCCCATGTCCTCAAGGTATATCTTGCCCACCAGCGCCAGTGTCTCCTCATCATCAACAAAAAGGATGGTCTCACTTCCTTGCACCAATATCTTGTTATCTTCATCGCTTTCAGCTTCGGTCAATTTTTCGACCAATGGAAAGTAAATGTGAAATACCGTTCCTTTCCCGATCTCACTATAAACTTTAATTGCGCCGCCATGGCTCTTGACGATGCCGTCTACCACGGAAAGCCCAAGTCCCGTTCCCTCTCCTTGTCTTTTTGTGGTAAAATATGGCTCAAATATCCTCCCCAGTTTATCTTGATCCATGCCATGCCCCGTATCGGTGACGGTTAATAGCAGATAGCGGCCAGCCTGCAAAGAGGGCAGAAGTTTGTTCGTCGAGTTGACCGTGGTTTGATTCAAGGCGATCTCCAGAAGTCCTCCTTTCTCCTTCATGGCATGTCCGGCGTTTGTACACAGATTCATTATCAGCTGATGTATCTGTGTTGCATCAGCCATAATCACATCCGAGGCGGCATTTAGAACATTGCTTATTTCTATGGTCGTCGGCAGTGATGATCTCATGAATTTGGTGACTTCCTTGATCAGCGGAGTCAACATAACCGGTTTTTTCTCCCGATCTGTCTGGCGACTAAAGGTCAAGATCTGTTTCACGAGGTCACGAGAGCGATCGCATGCCTTGAGGATATGTTCCAGATATGGAGAAATATTATTGTCTGTTGACTTGAATTTTGCCAGTTCCGCAAATCCCATCATTGCCCCGATGATATTGTTGAAGTCGTGAGCAATGCCCCCCGCCAACGTTCCGATGGCCTCCATCTTCTGCACTTGGGAAAGTTGCTGCTCAAGCTTCCGTCTTTCCTCCTCCATACTTCTGCGGTCCGTAATATCCTGCAACACAAAGACGAGGCCTTCCTCCCCGTTAATCATCATGGAACGGGCCGAATATACACCCATGTGTATCGAACCATCCTTGTGCCTAAATTGGAATTCACGATGAATGACATCCCGCCCGGCCCGCAAGTCCGATGCCATAAGGTCCCTGTCCAGCATATCCACCCAGAAGTTGATATCCGTGGAGGTTTTTCCAACGGACTCAGTTCGTTTCCAGCCGGTTATCTCCTCAAATCCATGGTTTACATCAAGGAGCATCCCGTCTGTTATCCGGGTGATTGCTATACAGTCCGGGGTGGTCATAAAAACATTCATGAATTTTTCTTCAGAGTGGCGCAATTTTTCTTCTGCTTCCTTGCGCATGGCAATATCTCGACACACATGGACAGTTCCCACAGGCGTCCCGTCAACGTCCCGCAAAACATCCCCATTAACCTCAAAAGGGATTTTCCCGCCATTTTTCATCATTAGTCTGTATTCCTGCGGACCGAGCTTTTTCTCCATCATGAATGATAGATTCTCGCCCAGTCGGCCCCTGTCTTCAGGAGATATAAACATAAAAATGTTTCGACCTACTATTTCCTCCTGTCTGTACCCGCTTATCGCCAGGGCCTGGTCGTTCACAAAGGTAATATTTCCATCAAGATCGGTACGGAGAATAACATCGGGGATTGCACCGATGAGGCTTGTGTACAATCTTTCGCTTTTCCGCAACTTCTCTTCCGCCCGCTTACGTTCGGAAATATCCACATTAGTGCCCTCAAGGTACAGAATTTTTCCCTCGGCATTCCGAATGGTATGAATATTTATAGATATCCAGAATCTGCTCCTGTCCTTGCGGTAAACTTCAACTTCATATCCCTCCACCTTGTCGCGTTCAAGGAGCATCCTGACCATCTCTTCTCGATCCTCCGGGTTTACGTAAAGCTGATGGCCGATATTGGTTATGGAACCGATCATTTCTTGTGGCGATGTATAGCCAAACATGCGTGCGAAGGAAGGATTAACGCTCAGGTACCTGCCATCAGGGGTCGTCTGATATATGCCCTCGATGGCCTCCTCAAATACCTTGCGGTATTTCTCCTCACTGGCCTTGAGTTCCTCCTCGGCAAGCCATTTTACCGTTATGTCGATACAGCTTCCTTCGATGAATTCCGGAACGCCGTTCTTGTCATTCACCAAGCGGGCGTTCAAAATCACCCTCATCAGGGTTCCGTCTTTCTTATTGACGATCAGCTCGCTACCCCTGATTTTTCTCTCCTTCAGGAGACGGCTGACAAGAACTCTTCGCTGTTCCGGATCGGCATATATCTGCGAGCCGATGTCTTTCAGAATATCAGCAACATCATTGCGGGAATCATATCCGAACATTCGGATCAGGGCATCATTGACCATAACCACCACCCGTCCGTCCAGTGTTGTCCGAAACATGCCCTCCAGGGACTCCTCGAAAATCAGCCGGTACCGCTCCTCTTTTTCTTGTAAGGCTTCTTCCGCACGCTTGCGTGCCGTGACGTCCCTTATGACATACATGACGCCGGAAGGTTTTCCATCCTCGGTAAGCAGCGTCGAGTGGGTGTCAAATACCACGACCCTGCCATCGGGATGAATGACCTCCCACTCTGCTTCCATGAAGTCGTCACGCCCTTCACGACGTAGCTGCATCCGTTCTTTCTGTAACTGATGAGTATGTTCAGGGGTAAAATCCAGGACGCTCATCCCTACAGGGTTGAAACCCCCAAAAAAATCAAGCAGTGATTTGTTCACATAGGTAACCTTGAAATCGAGATCTGCCGTGATGATAAAATCATGCGACGATTCCGCCAACTGGCGATACTTCTCTTCACTTTTGCGCAGGGTTATCTCCGCCTGTTTACGTTCCGTGATGTCACGGTCAACGCCCCGGTACCCCAGATAATTCCCCTGGGCATCGATAATGGGGACGCCGTTCGTTTCAAGTATTATCTCACGTCCGTCCTTATGAATGTTTACATTTTCCAGTCTCGAGAAAGGACGTCTGGACGCCGATATTTCCTTAAAAGTTGAGGCTATGTGCTTTGCCGTATCTTTCGGCATCATGTCCAAGGGTGATTTGCCGATTATTTCCTCCGGTTCGTATCCAAGGATTTCCTTTATCTTCGGACTTGCATAAGTATAGATCCCATCAGCGTTAATTTCCCATATCCAGTCGCTCGTCATCACCGCGAGAGAGCGAAATCGCTGGTCGCTTTCCCGCAGACTATCCCTTGTCTCTTTGAGTCTTGCTTCAGATTGCTCAAGCGCTTTAATTCTCTGCTTTAAGGTGGCAACCTCTTCAAGCAGCTCCTGATTTGCCTTGTCTATACCGTTCATTTGATGCTCCCATTCGGATCGGATCACATCGAGAAAAGCTGCCCTGAGAGGGGCGGGAAGGAGGGAGGAAACCCGTCCCTCTCAGTATTTCTGAGAGGCAGCCTGCTAAAAATCCTGGAACTCGTCTTTACTTGAGACCCCTTTTCCGTCATGGAAGGGGATCATTTGCTCCGCCGATATCTTCTTCTTAACACCATTTATCTTCCCCTTCCTCCCGGCCGCACCGGCGCCCATGGGTGCAGCCGACCGTCGGCGTTCATGGAATGCCGACGCTTCGATGTCATTGGCACTGCCGCCAACGACGTCAAGGAGGACCTTGGCCACCTGCTTCACCTGTTCGGCCTGGGCATTCATCTCTTCCGACGCACTGGCTGTTTCTTCGGCGTTGGCGGCGCTCTGTTGAACGACCTTATCCATTTCCGAGACGGCGCGGGTGATCTGGTCAATCCCCGTCGATTGCTCGTTGGAGGCAGCGGAAATCTCGGCTACCAGTTCTCCCACCTTGACCGCGCTCTGGGCAACGGCCTGGAAATCATCATTCGTCGTATTCACCAGGCCCGAACCATCGCCGATCTTTTTGACCGTGTCCTCGATGAGGACAGCGGTGTTTTTCGCCGCCTCGGCGGCCCGGATGGCCAGATTTCTCACCTCTTCGGCCACGACGGCGAATCCCGCCCCCGCTTCACCCGCCCGGGCCGCCTCTACGGCTGCGTTCAGGGCCAGTAGGTTGGTCTGGAAGGCGATCTCGTCGATGGTCTTGATGATCTTGGAGGTGTCCTCGCTGGCCTTCGAGATCTCAGACATGGACCGGGTAAGCTTCGTCATGGACCCCTTGGCCCGCTCGACAACATTCGTCGTCTCCATCATCAGTTGGTTCGCATGGCCGGCGTTATCGGCATTCTGCTTCGTCATAGAGGACATCTCCTCCAGGGAGGATGAGGTCTCCTCCACTGCGGCCGCCTGCTGGGAGGCCCCCTCCGCCAGGGACTGGCTCGCCCCGGAAACCTGGGAGGACGCTGAGGCCAGTTGCACCGCCGCGTCGTTGAGCTCATGGGCCGCCCTGGTAATGGGCACGCTTACCCGCCGGGCAAAAATGAGAATCATGACAATAGCAACGCCTAAAAAGACGGCGCTGATGATGATCATGACGTTGCGGATCATACGAGCTTCGGCCATGAATTCATCCGTATCCTGGGTCATCCCCACGCTCCAGCCCGTCATCTCCACGGGGGCGAAACCGGCGATCTTCTTCACCCCTTTGAAGACATATGCTTCGGAGCCCTTCTGTTTTGCCAGCATCTTCGCGACGGTATCCTCCATCCCAACTTGCTTCTTCAGATCCAGCTCCAGGATGAATTCCTTTTTGGGGTGAATGATAACGACACCGGCCTGGTTAATCACGAAGGGATACCCCGTCTGACCTACTTTGACGGCAAGGATCTTTTCCATCAGATAATCGATCTTAACGGTTGCCGCCGCCACCCCGACGATTTCACCCGACCGGGCATAGATCGGAGCGCCAACGGGGGCCACTGGATTGCCGGTGGCCTTGGATTTCACTATTTCGCCGACCGTGGCCTTGCCGCTCTTTGCCCTTTTGAAATAATCGCGTTCGCTAAGGGCGAGGCCGATGAACTTGCCGCCGATGCTGTCGGCGCATACCCTACCGCTGGCATCAATAAGAAAGATCTGCTCATAATCGCTGTCCACGGTCTTGGCGATAGCCGCCAATTCTGCGTTCATCGCCGCGATTTCCCCAGGGGAGGCGCCCCCGCCTGAGATCTTTCGGACCGTTTCTATTACGGAATTACTGGCGGAAAGTTCCTTGACGATCTTGAGTTCCCCCCGCATGACCAGTTGCGTCATGGCCGCCAGAGATCCGGCGATCTGCTCTGCCTGTCCCTTGGCTTCTCTTTCCAGGGCCTGGGAAGACTTGAAGGCGGAAAAGGTCCCGACAACAAGGAGAGGAAGGAGGACCACCAGGATCCCGCCTACGAGTAGCTTCATTTTTAAAGTCATTTTTTCCATTTTAAGCTATCCCCTTTCATATATTGAATTTTTATCACACTTTCTCTGCAATTTTATTAGCAACTATAATGCCACTTTCCGAGTTTACTAATAAAAATCGAATATCAATATGTTACGGAACAAAGTTGCGCTGTGGACATTTCCTGTCCGCAATCACAACTATGCCATTTTGCAATCCCAGGTCATGTTAATAGCTGTATTAACTTCTTAATAGCGGTTCATCCGATTAAAGCGTACTTCGTCGTGTGAAGGGCCATGATTTTGAGTTTGAAGAACTCCATGTCTCTGAAGCCATAGGCCATTCGTTTCATGGTTTTGATTTTGTTGTTGGTACCTTCGAGTGGGGCTGACGAGATACGATAATCGTAGTAAGCGAGGATCCCTGATTTGTAGGCGGCCAAGGTCTTGGCGAACGTTTTGAGCATTTTGATTCCCGTTGCCTGTGCTCTTTTGATCCAGTCGGTGAAGACCCTTTCGGCAATCTCCTTGCTGGGTTGCACCCAGATCTGACGGAGGTCTTCCTTGAGGTAGTAAGCGCAGGAAAGAGGTTCGTTGAGCTTCAGGGCTTCCGCCAGGCGTTCTTTCTCTTTCTTGTCTGGATCGAGGTTTTCGGGATTCTTCAGAAGGAGCCACCGGGTTCCTTTCAAGACAGACTTTTTGAGACTCTCTTTGGTTTCCCGGTAAAGATCTCTCCGGAGATCGGATAGTTTGTCATTGAAAAGCTTGATGACATGAAAATGGTCAAACACAATCGTCGCGTCGGGAAGATGGTCAAGAACGGCGCTGATGTATGCCGGCGACATATCCATGGCCACGGCTTTCACCTTTGCCCTGGCACGTCTGAGCCTCTGCCAGAAGGGATCAAGGGCGTCACCTCCTTTGCCGTCACCAACGAAAATCACCGCCCCTGTGTCCATGTCCAGAACCACCGTCAGATAACGATGCCCCTTGCGCACCGAGATCTCATCAATGGCGATCCGCTTGACGTTCTTCAGGCACGGCCTCGAAAAACGCTTGGTCAAATCCCGTTTCTGGATCTCCTTGATCGTGTCCCAAGAGATACCCAGATGCCGGGCCACATCCTGAATGGTCATATGTCTCGACAGCTCCAGAGCATATCGTTCAAAAGCGTGGCTATAGGAAAATCGGGGATCGGCAAATCCGAGTTTCTCCTGCCGGATCTTTCCACAGCGCCGACATTCAAGCCGCTGAACCTCATAATCCAGGAAGACCCGCTTCGATCCGATCGGAACCATCCGGAATCGCCTGGAAAGTGTACCCCGAAGGATAACATCCCGGCTCCGACACGCCGGGCACCAAAATTTCCCCCTTTTCCGCCTGGCGGAAAAGAAGATGGCCCCTTCCTGGTATCTACTGTGGACATAGTCGTAGCCAACCAAACCAAAACCATGGTACAAGAGACTCGTGGACATGCTCCCCCTTTTGTAACTGGAAATCCTCGATAAATTTCCTTTTGGGGGGTATGTCCATTTTTTTCAACTACAAAAAGTACGCATCAACCGGATGAGCCAAAAAAGAGTTGTCGGGGAAAGGACTGGCGCGGTTCCTGGGCATATTCCCGGCCCGTTTCCAGCCCCTCCCCATAGGAACTGCTCGTGAGGTTTTCCCTCAAGCAGCTCGCCCAGCAGTCTTCTCCGAAAGGGTTATGTGTCCTGGTGATGCCAGCAGCCACTTTCACGAATACGCCTCCACATTTTGCAGGGGATGGATTTTCCAATCCCAAAACAGCCCCAACACACCATAGAGATACTCGTTACTCCACCGCCGCCAGCCCACGCTTTGTTTCCGCCTGCGCTTTCGCCGTGTCAACAGAGTCCTGACCTTCATTTCCAGATAGACCCGGACTTCGCTGAATGCCCGGCTTGAATTGCCAACCCGGAAGTACTCGACCCATCCGGCCACGCTGGCATTGATCCTCTTGATCAAGTCTTCAGCGACGGTAGCGCCCCCAAATTGAATGATCTCGCGAATCTTTGCCTTGATGGCCTTGCGGGCTTTCTTCTTCGGTGTCAGCAAAATGTAATGGCGGTTCTTTTCACGGTTCAATATGCGCCGAAAATCAAACCCGAGGAATCCAAAGGTGCCACCATCAAGCATGTTCACCACCTTCGTCTTCTCCATGTTCAGCTTCACGCCTAACGGCTCTATCTGTTCACAGAGGCGTTGCAGGGCTCTTTCCGCCCAGCCTCGCTTGGTATGGTGCCCGCTTACGGTGATCACTATATCATCGGCAAACCGATGATAGTTCACAGCCTCGAATTCCCCTTCCGCTGTCTTGCGACGTATCCCGTCAAAGTACCAGTCCACCTCGTTCAGGTAGATATTAGCCGCCAGCGGGCTGAATGGCCCTCCTTGTGGAATGCCTATCTTCCCTGTTGTCTTCAATATCACCTTCACGAGGTGCAGCACTTGGGGGTCTTGAATGTTGATTTTCACATTAAATGGACGGGTATTGTCTGATTAAATGGGACGGATTTCAGTTTTGTTAGATTATATGGACGGGAAGCCCGAGTGAGGGCCTCCCTTGTTTGCATATTTTAAATATCCGTTATTATGTTTTGTAGTTAGAAGATTTCCGTTGCAGCCAGGCGGACATGGTTGGCGGAGACGGAAGATGTTTGTTCATGAGCGGCGGCGATGAGGGCGCCTCTGGCGAGGTGGTTTGCTTTTCGGAACAGGCCGCCGGATCCCTGGTGGATGGCGGTGATGGCGGTTTCGTCGAAGAGAGGTGTTTTGACGCCGGCGATGTTCAGGTGGTGATTCAAGTAAGCTTCCATTCCCTGGCGATTGACGCTTACGAGATGAGCTTTGGCTACTACTCGAGAGGCAAGGGGCATTGATGATCTATAGGAGAGTTTATCGACGAGATTGAGTTGTCCTGCCATGATCAGGGGCAGCCATGGTTTTGAGTCCTGTTCGAACTGACAGAGGGTATGGATTTCGGCCAGGACATCCATACGCAGCAGGGATGCTTCGTCGATCACCAAGACGGCGTGGATTTTTTTATTGCCGACTATTTCCGTGATTTCTCTACGGATGCGTTTGAGCAGGACGGCCTTGGAGAAGCTGGCGGTATCGGTGCCCATTTCTCCCAGGATTTGTCTGTACAACTCGATGATGGAGCCGGAGGTGGCGACGACATGAAAGACGCAATAGGCGGAGGGGTGCAGATGCCCGGCGGCGTATCTCAGGGCGGTGGATTTGCCGCTGCCGATTTCCCCGGTTACCAGGGCCACGGCTCCCAAACGGACGGCATAGTCGAAACGATTTTTGACATCTTTCAGATCAGTGGTTTCCAGGATTTCCTTGAGGCTTATCTCTGAGCCGAAGGGTTCTTTTGTAAGGCCGTAGAAGGCGCGATAGGAGTCATTCATGATTGACCTCCCGGTTGTTGGACCACAGCATCCCGCCGCGATAGTTGTTTTGAGTCTCCGGTGTTTCCACGATTGTTTTGCCGTCCCGGCGCTTGACCCGGCAATTGACGTGGATATCCACCGGGACAAGATGCCCGTATGATTGTTTGCTGAAGCGGACCTCGACCCGTTCCGGATCATTTTCATGGTACAGGACTTCGACGCGTTTGCCGATTAATGCCACGGGAGCTTCATAGAGCTTTCCATTGATGGTCAGGGTCCGATCTTTGGCCACAGTGCGCCTGGCTACGGTGCGGAAGTGGTCGCGAAGGTCAGCCTGCGCTGTTCGCAGGCAGGCCATGTTGGCGGTAAAACGCTCAAAAGGGCTCTGCCCGGTGGAGCTGTGTTTCCGGATATGATAGACGTCCCTCAGCCACGCATCAAAAGCCTCATTTAAAAAATCTTTCAATTTTCCCGCGACCTTGTGGCTTGTAAGGGCGGGAATGGATCAGGGCAATGCCCAGAGACGCCGTAATATGCTCCAGATGGAGGGATCGGAAGGCGGGGCCGTTGTCCAGGTATAGCTTCCTGGGCAGTCCACGCTTCAAAAGCGCTTGCTCCAAAGCATTTACATAGGAATGGATATTCTCGGAAAGATAAAACTCCCCATGGGTGATCAGACGGGAATGATCATCGAGCAGGGCAATCAGATAACTTTTTTTCGTCTTGTCTCCCACTGAAACCATGGGACCATGCATCACGTCGGACTGCCAGATGTCATTGGGCAGTTCCGCTTCAAACTTACGACGATCCTCCGTTTGATGTTCTTTGACCTTCATGAGGCCATGCCAATTCAATAAACGGTAAACCCCGGAAAGATTCAGCGTTGTCCCGGGGGTAATCAGCTTACGTTCAATCATCTTGCCTATGAGCAAGGGTACCGTCGTTTTCGGCATCTCCCGGCGCAAGTTGACCAGAGCCAGGGTTGTTTCCTCATCCATGGTACGACTCTTTCCCCGGTCGGAACGGTCAGCGGGATACAATGATTCAATCTTCCCATCACTATCCTTGTATAACCGCACCCAGTTCAAGATCGTACTGCGACCGATCCGGCTCCTCCCTGAAAAGGGGATGTCCCATTTCCGGGCGCACTTCCCCCTGAGCAACTCCTCTTGAGTCTCCTGATTGACCCCGTTCCCGTCGATCAGGTCGTGAATCACCCCGAACCGAAACACCGCCACCCGCTTTTTCTGCTCTTCCGTCACAAAAAAGCCTCCTTTCCTTTTTTCCAGAGGCCTTTATAACAACCCAACGAGCCCGGCGATGACACTCTTCGGTAGGGTGTATCAAAACCACCCCTTCTTTCAGGTTATATGAAACGACTCACGGGAATCTGACCCAGCGCCATAAGACGATCGAATGCGCAAAGAAGGCCGCCTCGCCAGCGGTTGTCTAAATATGCCGCCACACGCTTCACCAATGCCCGCAACCAGTGCCTTTGGCGATTGCGCGTCATCCCCGGCGGCCATCGCCCGCTCAATAACCTAAACGACAACCGAGAACGAATGTCTTCAATAGAAGCCTGAAATCGACGAAAATATCCACAGGGACGAACACGAATCACACAACGGCAATGAGGACAACGCCATCTCCGCAAATATACAAAACCAGAAAAACCATCAAAATACGCAGAAACAAAACCGTGACCCCATACATGACTCGCCCGGCAATTAGGACATCGCTCCGGCTTGGGCCAAACATAATCCTTTCCCTTTTCAAAAATCTCCTTGACCGCGCAGCAAACGTTGATTACCATCTGGCCACCTCATATGTGATTCCTATGTTTCCCTATGAGAAAGGGCGGTGCCTCTTCGAAAAGTTCACCGCCCTCCCAATAATAAAAAAACCTCTCCAAAGAGAGGTCCATATATTCTGACATTCCAACTCTACTTGTCAATCCATTCCGAAATTATCACCCCTATCCTTGCTCATATATTGTAGAAGCCTACATACGGCAACCTGGGGTGGATTTCCGAGCATCAGGAAGATATTGAGAGGCGTCTTTTTTCGTTTCGTGGTCCTGTCGCTTCCCGGGATTTTTTTCTGTACGATGTGACGAGCAGTTATCTTGAGGGGGAGGATAATTATTTCAGTGCATACGGTTACAATCGTGACGGGAAGAAGGGCAAGAAGCAGATAGTGATTGGCCTTTTGTGCGATGGGAATGGCGATCCCGTTTCGGTGGAGGTCTTTCCCGGCAATACCCAGGACATGAAGACTTTTTCTTCTCAGATCCAGAAGGTAAGGGAGCGTTTCAGTTGCGAGCGAGTGATCTTAGTGGGGGATCGGGGGATGATAAAGACTCCCCAGATCAAGGAGCTTCCCGAGGGGTTCCATTATATTACCGCCATCACCAAGGCCCAAATCGATGTCTTGATCAAGCAGGATGTCATTCAGATGGACTTGTTTGATGCAGAGCTCTGCGAGGTGGAAGACAACGAAGAAGGCGTCCGTTACATTTTGAAGCGCAATCCTGTCCGCGCCAAGGAAATCGAGAACAATCGTCTTGCCAAAAGACAGCGTCTGGAAGCGGCAATCTGCAAGAAAAAGAATACCTTGCCGCCCATGCGCGAGCCAGGGTTTCTGTTGCCGTAGATGACATTGCCGCCATGATCAAGAATCTCAAAATCGATTCCTGGCTGAAGGTTCAATCCGACCAGAGGATGCTTTCGCTGTCCATCGACAAGGATGCTTTGGAGGAGAACTCATGTCTGGACGGCTGTTATGCCATCAAGACCGACCTCCCGAAATCGGCGGCGAGCAAGGAAGTCGTTCATGGCCGCTACAAAGATCTGGCGATGGTAGAGCTTGCCTTCCGGACCTGTAAACAGAACTACCTGGAGGTTCGCCCCGTCTATGTCAGAAAGGAAGAAACGACCCGCGGCCACGTCCTGGTCGTTATGTTGGCCTACATGATTGTCAAGCAACTGCGATCCGCTTGGACTGATCTCGACCTCACGCCCGAAGAAGGCGTGAAAAAGCTTGCCTCTCTTACATGTACAAAAATGGAGATCAAGAACATGGCCTGTTGTTGGAAAATACCACGGCCCAGAAAAGAACTTAAAGAATTGCTCGACGCCCTGGGTATAATCATGCCGATGGCTTTGCCCCACAGAGATATAAATGTAGACACAAGAAAAAACTCCCTGCACATAGATAATAATAACAAATCAAATAGTTACATGATAAGTATCTTTGTTCTGGCCTGGAACATCCGCTTCAAAGTCTTTATGTTGAGCCAGCCACCAGTGGCCCTTATCGGCGAGGCGATTTGTTTGCGGGCGGGTGTCCGGTTTGTCGGGGAGCGTCATTTCGATCAGGTGTCGTCAAGGGCTGGCTTGAGATATCACTGACGGAACGATTTGTGGCGGGAAAAGCCAAGGCGAATTGGAAGGCCTCCCGGCCCATCTCGCCTAGGCTCGCCGCAAACAGTGCGCCGGCTTGAGGGGAAATTAGGGGTAAGGGCGGTTGCCGCATCCAGGATCATCCGCAACATGAAGGCTATAAAGGGCGCGGAGTCAGTCAGGCGGCAGTGAAAAGTGTCTTTGTACATTATGCCTCAATGCCGGACCAAAACAGAGGCAAGGTGTCGCCACCTTGCCTCTGTTGTCAAAGGGTTTCTATATCGCGGATCAATCGGTAACTTTGGATATGGCTTTCGGTCTGAACTCGAGATCCATGTACCCGTATTTGTGATCCTTGAGAATCTCGGGCGTCGGGAAGCGACGATCCGGGGCGTTGGTGAACATCCAGTGGTTCAGCTTGATGCCGAGTTTTTCCACCGCCGCCTTCTCCAGTTCCGCACGGTCGTCCGGGTGGGCAATAGAGATGATCTTCTTTGCCTTTTCGGCGTCGGTGCAGCCCATGATGTTGACGATGCCGTATTCCGTGCAGATCCAGGTGACGAGCTGGTCGGGGACGGTGACGGCGCTGCCGGGATCCAGCGCGGCCAGGAAGCGGGAGCGGCCCTTGCCATCCCGGGACGTTGCCGCGAGGATGGCCCGGCCGCCCTTGGCCATCATGGCGCCGAGGGTGAACTGTAACTGACCGCCCGTGGAGGAGATGGGACGGCCGCCGACGTTGCCCGCCGCATTCACCCCTCTCAAGTCCATCTGGGCGAAGTTGTTGACGGTCACCATGTTGTCGATCTGGGCGAGCGACGCGATGTTGTTCGTGTAGCCGATGTCATATCCGGCGAACTGCGGATTGCGATGCAGATACTCGTAGTAGCGGGGGGTATCGACGGGCATGATGTAGGCCCAGCCGCTGCGACCCGCGTCAATATTCTTCCGGGAGTTGTCCACGGCGCCAGCTTCGAGGAGGGTGAAGGCGTACTCGCCGATCATCTCGCTGTGGACGCCTAAGTGCTTCAAATGGTGATCCCGCATGCCGATGACGACCGCGGTGGGGAGGGCGCCGATGCCGACCTGGATGCAGTCGCCGTCGCGCATGATGGAGACGCAGTTTGCCGCGATGGCCTTCTCGACATCCTTGGGCTGGATGTTCTTTTCCGCGATGAAGGGCCACTGGTATTTCGGATCGTCCACGTCCACCTCGACGAAGTAATCCACTTCATCCATGGGCAGAAGCATGCCCCGGCCGCCTTCGCACCAGGCGTAGTCGGAACGGATCTCGCAAACGAACTTCCTGCAGGACTTGGCGACAATCATGAAGTTGTTGACGCCGTAACTGCCGTTCACATACGAACCCTGGGGCACGGCGCAAGCCTGGACGCCCCAGTCCATGGCGCGCTTCTCCCTTTCCTTCCGGTAGAAGCGTGCGTATTCGGCGTCCATGCCCAGTGACCAGCCCCAGTGCTTCCAGTCGAGCCCCTTGTACCCCTTGCCGACGAGGCCGCGCAGGGGGGGAAGCAGGAAGGCTTCATGGACGACATGGTATTTGGCTTCCATGTCAGCGGCGGCGCAGAAGCCGTTGCCGCACATGATCGCCTGGTTCCAGATCTCGATGTTGTTCAGATCGCCGGGGCCATCGCCGAGGCGGGCCGCTAAAGCCTCCATGGTCACGAACGTATCAGAGCCGGGTCCGCCGCGGTTGATCCACTCGCCCGGCTTTACCATATCGGCCCACTGTTTCGCCGTGATTGTCTTGTCCCTGAGCTTCTGCTGCACCGGGGTTGGCATCCAAATCTTTTCTTTGTTCGCTATCTTTTCTTGCGGCATATTTAAAATCCCTCCATAATAAATAGTAATTAAGAATTTGATCGAGCAAGGCATCGATCCACTTTGTGTGTCGACCTAAGACCCCGTCCTAATTAGGCAAGCTTAAAAAACGTCCGAAACCGGAAGCTCTATCCCCCCTTTCTGTGTTGTGTTGGCCTGACTCCGACGAATGGTCATCCTGAAAACCAATGAAAATTTGAGTACATGCAAATTATGAAGTGTGGATATAACAATTTGCATCTCCGGCACTGCTCCAAATGACGGCAAACCGACAACGCCTGAGAACCGCGCCATCCAACAGTGCATTTCCGTTTTTTAATTTAAGGATGCGCTTTTTTAAACCGTATGACATTATATGTCAAGGAAAAATCGGTATGAATCGATAAAGTCATTGAAGAAAAAACTTTATTATCCTATACTTCCCCCACGGTGTTAAATATAGCTTCTAAATACAAATAGTTATAATAAATCGAACGGCGCTTGAGGCAGGGCATGGAAAATGTGTTCATCTTTTCTTCCGATGTGGAGACTATCAAGACCGGCTACAGCGATGAGGGGCAAAAAGGTCACGGGATTGAAAGGGTATCGACGCTAGTGGAGGAACGGGATCTTGTTGAAAGGCTCCGTAATATCTATCCCTTGGGAAGATGCTTTATCTGGGGCGCCCAGGAAACGGAAGATAATTATTTGCTTTGGCTGGAGATGGAGGCGGAGGATTTCATCCTGGGCGTCCGGGGGCGGTCAATCATTTCCGCCGCCCGGATTTTGATGAAACAGAAGGCACCCGGTCTGGCGGCAGGGGTCTGGGATAGTGAAGCTGGGGCGCCGTTCAGCCTGATCTGCTTTATGGACGAGCCCCTGACCGGAGAGGCAGCCATTGAGCCATCGATGAGTCGGTATCTCGATGCGGGCGCCGGCGAATTCAAGAAACTCGCCGCGGAAAAGAGGGACTGCATGCTCAGCGACTACGCGTCCATTTCAAACTTCGTACGGCTCGGCCTGGGATTCGATTTCCCCTTCTCGTTGCGCCATAGTGAATAGCGACCCACACCCCCTGGGGCGCCTTATCTTTAGTAACTTGAGTGAAGTTACTCGGAAGTGTCCCAGCCCGCAGTGTCCTGGCCTGGATGGGAAAGTAACTTGCCAAGGGGCAGCGCTGAAGTTACTTGGAAGGCATGACTGCTTCGTGAGAAGTCGCAACTCACCCTCCCCTTCAAGGGAGGATCAAGGTGGGGATGAGTCTGCATGTTATAAACATCAAGCTTCGCTTTCATCCCCCTATGTGACGGGATACCGTCGTGGGTGTTTGATATGCTGATGATGGAGATGGATGGGATGATCTTCAAGAACTTCAGGCAGTCAAAAAAGAGTGATCCGGACTGGATGCGCCGGGTGGTCACCGCTGAAAGCATTCTGGAGAAGATCGAACCGGGGATGTCCATATTCCTGGGCACCGGCATGGCTGAGCCGCGGACTTTAGTCAAGCATCTCATGGCTTCGATCCAGCCTAATCTTCAGGACCTGGAGGTGATCCAGTTGGTCAGCCTGGGCGACGCCGTGGCCATCGATGAGAGATTTTCCAGTAAGTACCGTCTGAAGACATTCTTTTCCGGCTGGGTGGCGGGAGAGGCGATTCAGGAGGGAAGAGTGGATCTCATCCCCAGCCGTTTTTCCCGGATCCCCTGGCTTTTCCGCACCGGGGCCATCCATATCGATATCGCCTTCATCCAGATCACACCGCCCGATGAAACGGGCTACTGCAGCCTGGGGCTCGGCATGTCCGTGGAGCGCCAGGCCATGGAGAGCGCCGCGATAGTCGTCGGTGAAATCAATCCCCGGGCCCCCCGCACCCTCGGCGACACCCTGGTCCACATCGATGAGTTCGACGCCCTCATCGAAGGTACGGAACGGTTCTTCTATGTCCCCCGGTGGCCCCTGGACGAGGTCTATCTGAAAATCGCCGGGCATGTGGCCACCATTATCGAAGACGGGAGCTGCATTTCCTTCGCCATCGGCCCGCTCTACGAGGCCTTGGGCAGCCAGTTGAAAGGCAAGAGGAATCTGGGCATCCATTCCCCATTCTTTACCGACGCCCTGATGGAGCTGGTGAAAAGCGGCGCCGTGTCCAATCGGCGCAAGGTCGTCTTTCGGGGGAAATCAGTCGCCTCCTATATCCTGGGTACGGAGGAGCTTCTGACCTGGCTGGACCGGAATCCCCTGGTGGAATTTCAGCCCATTGATGTGGTCCTGAATCCCAAGGTCATTGGACGCAATGACCGGGTGATGGCGATCCTGCCTGCCCGCAAGGTGGACCTGACCGGCAATGTGGCTCTCCACATGGGCAAGGGAAACGTCACCTCCGGCCCCGGCGCGGTCCAGGAGCTTTTCATGGGGGCCGCCATGTCCGCCAAGGGAAGAACGGTCTTTGCCCTGCCGAGCCGCAATCGCCAGGGCGAAGCCAACATCGTCGTTTCCGTGGCCGCGATGCCCTACCAGTTTTCCAACCGCGAATCTCTCGACATCGTCGTTACGGAATACGGAGTGGCCTACCTGATGGGAAGAACCCTCCGGGAGCGGGCCTTGGCCCTGATCGATATCGCCCATCCCGACGACCGGGCGGAGCTTTTCCAACAGGCGAAACAGGCCAAGATGATCTATGCCGACCAGATATATTTCGCCGAATCCGGCCATCTGTATCCGGAAAAGGTAAGCGGCGCCCACACCTTCAAGGACGGATTATCGGTCCGTTTCCGGGCGATCAAGCCGTCCGACGAAGACGAGATGCGACGCCTCTTTTACCGGTTTTCCGATCAGGCGGTCTATTATCGCTATTTCAGCCCCATCAAGGCGATGCCCCACAAAAAGATGCAGGAGTATGTCAACGTCGATTACCGACGTATTATGTCCATTGTGGGTGTCATCGAGGATTCGGGACGGGAGCGGATCATCGCCGAAGCCCGCTATGTCCGCGCCCCGGAGCGCCCCTGGGCCGATACGGCCTTCATCGTCGATGAAACCTTTCAGGGCAGGGGAATTGCCTCATTTCTCTTTTCCCTGCTGGCGAAAAACGCCCGGGAGGAGGGCATCGAGGTCTTCACCGCCGATGTGCTGGCGGGCAACAAGGCGATGCTGCGGGTCTATGAGAAGGCGGATTTTCCCATCAAAGCTGTCCTGCAGTCGGGGATATACGAGCTGACCATTCCCCTCCTGGAAAAGGCGTCGGATAATGTGAAGGAAGCTGTCCCCTGAAAAAGCTTGCAAAAGGCAAGGGTTTGGGTTAAAGCCTCGCTTCTTTTTGGATATTGTTGACAATCTTTTCGTCAATGCATATATAGTTCTGGGTCAATCAGCGAGAGTGGCGGAATTGGCAGACGCACTGGACTTAGGATCCAGCCCGCGTAAGCGGTTAGGGGTTCAAGTCCCCTCTCTCGCACCAATTGACCCTGCCAGGACCAACATCACGAGGTGAAGGAGAAGAGAAGAACGGTGAGCGAAGGAAACCAACTGGTAACGATCGAGGAAATTAGTCCGGTAAAGAAGAAGCTGAACTTTGAAATCCCCTGGGAGGAGACCAGGAAATCCCTGGACAATGCCTATCGGATAATCGCCAAAACCGCCAAGGTTAAGGGGTTCCGACCGGGGAAGATACCCCGGTCCATCCTGGAGAGATATTATAAGGAATACGCAGAGGAAGAAACGATAACCGATATTTTCAATCGCTATTTCTGGGATGCATTGAAAGAACACGACATCGAGGTCATTGCTAGGCCCGAGGTCGATCAGCAGGGTATCACCGCGGGAGAATCCTTTTCCTTCAGCGCTACGGTGGAGGTCGAACCGGACTTCGATCCGGAAGGTTACCTCGGCCTGGAAATCGACCGGGAAGAGGTGGAGATGACCGAAGACGATATCGCCGCCAAACTAGCCGAATTGCAGGAGATGTACAGCACGATGGAGGAAACCGACGAGGAGTCGGAGGTCGCAAAGGGCCGGTACGTCGTCATCGATTTTCAGGGCGTCCTGGACGGCCAGCCTCTGAAGGAAATGAAAGCCGACGATTATCTCCTGGAGATCGGTTCGCAGAGCTTCATCCCCGGTTTCGAGGATGAGCTGGTGGGGATGAAGAAGGGGGAACGCAAGGAATTCACCATAACATTTCCCGATGGTTACCACCACCAGGCGGTGGCGGGCAAGGAGGTCGTATTCTCGGTGCAGCTCAAGAACATCAAAGAGAAGAGGCTTCCCGAGATTAACGAGGAATTTGTCAAGAATTTCGAGGAATTCAACAGTCTTGAAGAATTGAAGGCGGATCTGCGGGTTAAGATAGAGGCCCAGAAAACGGAGAAGGCCGATGGAGATATGAGGATTGCCATGATGGACCGGCTGTTGGAGAAGAATCCCTTTCCCGCGCCGGAAACCCTGGTGGAAAGGCAGATCCTTTCCATGATGGCCGATACGAAATGGCGCATGGCGATGCAAGGGATCGATCCCGACAAGGCGGCATCGATTCTTCCTCAATATCATGACCTGTATAAAAATGACGCTAACCGTATTGTCCGGAGCCTCTTGCTGATGAAAAGGATCGCCGTCAAGGAAAATGTAGCAGTGGAAGAGGATGAGATCGAGGCCCGGATCAGAGAGATGGCCGTCCAGCGCGGCCAGACTTACGAGCTCTATCGCGAGAACCTGGAGAAGGAAGGAATGATCGCCGAGATCCGCATGGAGCTGAAGAACAAAAAGGTCATGGAGCTTATCGAAGCGCGGGCGGTAATACGCCCCGTGAAAAAGGCGCCGGCGGCGCCGGGGGAGGTGAAGTAGATGCCCTTGATCCCCATGGTAGTGGAACAGGACGGTCGCGGCGAGCGGGCGTTCGACATCTATTCGCGGCTTCTGAAAGACCGGATCGTTTTCCTCGGCACGGCCATTGACGACACCGTGGCCAATCTGATCATTGCCCAGATGCTGTATCTGGAATCGGAGGATCCCGATAAGGAGATATTCTTCTATCTCAATACCCCCGGCGGCCATGTGAGCTCCGGCTTGGCGATCTTCGACACCATGAACTACATAAAACCCCCCGTGTGCACCTTCTGCATGGGTCAGGCGGCGAGCATGGGCGCCCTGCTTCTGGCCGCCGGAGCCAAGGGGAAGCGATTCGCCCTGCCCCATGCGCGGATTCTCATTCATCAGCCGCTGGGGGGATTTCAGGGACAGGCCACGGATATCGATATTCAAGCCCGGGAGATCCTCAGGCTCAAGGACGAGTTGAACCGGATTATGGCTGCCATGACCGGTCAGCCCCTGGCCAAGATCCAGGCCGACACGGAACGGGACTATTTCATGAGTGGGCAACAGGCCCGAGAATACGGGATCATCGATGTCATCATCGAGAAGCGCCAATAAAACAATAATCATGAGGTCAGTGTAAATGGTCAGAAAAGGTAGAGATACGGCGGGCGGCGGCCCGGGAATCCTGTACTGTTCTTTCTGCGGCAAGAACCAGAACGAGGTGCGAAAACTCGTGGCCGGACCGACGGCATACATTTGTGACGAGTGCATCGAGCTGTGCCGGTGCATCGTCCAGGAGGACGGAGAGGCGCCGCCGGCTCTGGATAAGGCCAAGGGTACCCCCAAGCCCAAGGAAATAAAGAAATTTCTCGACTCTTACGTGATCGGTCAGGAACGAACTAAAAAGATTTTGTCCGTAGCCGTTTACAATCATTACAAACGCCTGTTCCGGCCCGCCGACCTGGAGGGGGTGGAGATTCAGAAGAGCAATGTCCTGTTGATCGGACCCACAGGTTCCGGAAAGACCCTGTTGGCGAAGACCCTGGCCAAGATGCTCAACGTGCCGTTCACCATCGCCGATGCCACCACCCTTACCGAGGCCGGCTATGTGGGTGAAGATGTGGAAAACATCATCCTGTCGCTGCTGCAGAACGCCGATTACGACGTGGAGCGGGCGTCCAAGGGGATCGTTTACATCGACGAGATCGATAAGATCGCCCGCAAGTCGGGCAATCCTTCCATTACCCGGGACGTGTCCGGGGAAGGAGTCCAGCAGGCCCTGTTGAAGATCATCGAGGGGACCATGGCCAACATCCCTCCCAAGGGAGGGCGAAAGCACCCCCAACAGGAATTCATCCAGGTAGACACAACCAACATCCTGTTCATCTGCGGGGGCGCGTTCAACATCCTCGAAGACATCATCGCCAAGCGGGTAGGATTCAGCAATATGGGTTTCGGAGCGGAAATCAGAAGCAAACAGGATCGGAAGGTGGGCGAACTTCTCACGGAGGTGCAGCCCGAGGACCTCTTGAAGTTCGGTCTTATTCCGGAATTTATCGGCCGCCTGCCCGTTATCGCCACCCTCAATGAACTCAATGAAGAGGATATGGTACGCATCCTAAAGGAACCCCGTGACTCCATCATCAAGCAATACAAACAGTTGTTCGATTTGGAGAACGTGAAACTCAAATTCACCGACGGCGCCCTCCGGGCGGTGGCGAAGCTGGCCATAGAGAGAAAGACGGGGGCCCGGGGATTGCGGTCCATTCTGGAAAATACCATGCTGGAGATCATGTATGAACTGCCCTCCCGCCGAGATATGCGGGAGTGTGTCATCAGCGAAGAGGTGGTTTTGAACCGGGAGAACCCGATTCTGATCTTCGAATCGGCTTCGGAAACCGCCTGAGAAAGCTACATAAAGGAAAATATCACATTATATGCCTGAGTACTTGAAAAATAAAGAAATAGGTAAAATAACGGTTATGCCATTGCTGCCGTTGCGGGACGTGGTGGTTTTCCCCCACATGATCGTCCCGCTCTTCGTCGGCCGGGAAAAATCCATTGCCGCCTTGGAGTCGGCCATGAAGTATGAAAAGAGCATCTTCATGGTGGCGCAGAAAAACGCTCAGAAGGACGAACCGACGGAAAGCGATATCTATAGGGTCGGGACGATCGGGATCATCATCCAGTTGCTCCGGCTGCCCGACGGGACGGTGAAGGTCCTGGTGGAAGGAAAAGAGCGGGGGGTCATCAAGGAGTTCAACACCGGGGAGGATTTTTTTTCGGTGGAAGTGGAGGAGGTCGTGGAGGATGACGAATCCTACGGCGATCATGTCAAATCCGAGGCCTTGATGCGCAGCCTCAACGAGTCCTTCGTAAGCTATGTAAAGCTTGGCAAGAAGGTTCACATGGAGATGATCAACACCGTATCCACTATCGAGAGCCCCTCTAAGCTGGCCGATGTGATCGTTTCCCATGTGGGGGTAAAGCTGGAAGAAAAGCAGAAGATACTGGAAATATTGAATGTCAGTGAGCGGCTGGAGGCCGTTTACGAACTGCTGCTTGGTGAGATCGAGATCCTCCAGGTGGAGGAGAAGATCAAGCGCCGCGTGAAGAAGCAGATGGAGAAGACCCAGAAGGATTACTATCTGAACGAACAGATGCGGGCTATCCAGAAGGAAATGGGGGAAAAGGATGATCTCAAGAGTGAGATCGCCGAACTGGAGAAACGGCTCAAGGCGAAAAAGATGCCTGAGGAGGCCTACAAGAAGGTCAAGGCGGAGATCAAGAAGATGCAGATGATGGCCCCCATGTCCGCCGAGGCCACGGTGGTGCGGAACTATATCGACTGGCTTCTCGATCTGCCCTGGTACGAGAAGACAGAGAACAAGTACGCCCTAAAGGAATCGGAAGCGATTCTGGAAGAGGACCACTTCGGCCTGAAGCAAGTCAAGGAGCGGATCATCGAGTATCTGGCCGTTCAGAGCCTCATCAAAAAGAACAAGGGTTCGATCCTGTGTCTCGTGGGTCCGCCGGGGGTGGGAAAGACCTCGGTGGCGAAGTCGGTGGCCAGGGCCACGAATAGGAAGTTTGTCCGCTTTTCCCTGGGCGGGGTCCGGGACGAAGCTGAGATTCGCGGTCACCGCCGCACCTATATCGGCGCCCTGCCGGGAAAGATAATCCAGTTGATGAAAAAGGCAGGAACCAGCAATCCCGTCCTCTGCCTAGACGAAGTGGACAAACTGAGTTCCGATTTCCGCGGCGACCCCTCGTCGGCCCTCCTCGAGGTCCTGGACCCGGAACAGAACAACGCCTTCAACGACAATTACCTGGAAGTGGATTACGATCTGTCGGACGTCATGTTCATAACCACGGCCAATGTCCTCCAGACGATCCCGGCGCCGTTGCAGGACCGGATGGAAGTGATACGCATCGCCGGTTATACGGAACCGGAGAAGCTTTGCATCGCCCGGCGCTTTCTGGTGGCCAAGGAAATGGAGGCCAACGGTCTCACGGAGAAGAATATCGATTTTTCCGACGGGGCGATCCTGGCCATCATCAGGAAGTACACCCGCGAGGCGGGGGTACGGAATATGGAAAGGGAAATCGCCTCCATTTGTCGGAAGGTGGCCCGAAAGATCGTGGCGGAGGGTATTCAGGAACAGATTCGGGTAACATCCAAGTCGGTGGCCAAATACCTGGGGCCGCCGAAATACCGTCACGGCGAATCGGAAGGCAAGGCACAGATCGGCCTCACCACCGGCCTGGCATGGACGGAGGTCGGCGGCGAATTGCTGGTTATTGAGGCGACGATCATGAAGGGAACCGGAAAGATGGTCATGACGGGCAAGCTTGGCGATGTCATGCAGGAATCCGTCCAGGCCGCCATGACCTATGTCCGCTCCCGGGCCGATGAATTCAGTCTGCCGGACAATTATTACAAAGAGACGGATGTTCACGTCCACGTACCCGAAGGCGCCATTCCCAAGGATGGACCATCGGCGGGGATCGCGATGGCCACCTCCATCGCCTCGGCGTACATGAAGAAAAAGGTCCGGGGGGACCTGGCGATGACCGGCGAGATCACCCTGCGGGGCAGGATCCTGCCTATTGGCGGGGTCAAGGAAAAACTTTTGGCCGCCCATCGGGGGAACATGAAGATTGTGATCATCCCTAAGGAAAACGAAAAAGATCTGGCCGAGGTGCCGGCCAATGTCCTCAAGGCCATGAAGATCGTCTTTGTGGAGCACATGGATGACGTTCTGGCGGCGGCCTTTGCCGAGGATGATGACCAGACGGGAAAGGAGGCGGAGGCGGTGCCGGCGGTGGATTCTCTGACCAGCTCACCCGCCGCTGCCTATGTAAATTGATGATTTCTTTTTCCTTGACAAGCATGGACAATGTTGATAGTTTGCCGATCTTACTTGAGGCGACAGCAAGGGGCGGGTAGCTCAGATGGGAGAGCGCCACGCTTACACCGTGGATGTCACAGGTTCGAGTCCTGTTCCGCCTACCATTTAACAATTCAGCAATCATCAATGCAGACCAATACAGACAAAATACCCGTGAAAAATCGCGGGTTTTTTGTTGACCGCCGTTCAGTCAAGATCAAAGACGATCAATAAAAGTTGACTGAAGCCACGATTTTTAGGTATAGAAATCGCCCAAAGTTACTCCTACAGCCGATATTTTGGAATAACTTACTCCTACGAACATAAGGAGAGCCTCTATGCCCAGAATGGTCGTGCCTTTAACCGACACGAAGGTGTCGAAATCCAAGCCCAAGGAGAAGCCATACAGCCTTTTTGACGGCGGAGGTTTGTTCATCCAGATTCTACCAGCGGGCGGAAAGTTATGGAGATTCAAATATCGTTTCGCCGGCAAAGACAATCTGCTGTCCTTTGGAAAGTATCCCGAAGTCAGTCTTGCCGAAGCGCGAAAGAAAAGAGATGAAGCCAGGCAACTGATCGCAAGCGGCGCAGACCCATCCACGGAACGAAAAGCGCAAAGAACGCTCGAAACGACGGATTCAGACACACTTGAGAATGTTGCTCGTGAGTGGTTGCAGAAGTTCATGACCTCGTTGAATCAAGGCTACTACATGAGGGTTGTCTCCTCGCTTGAGCACGATATATTTCCCTATGTAGGCCAGAGGCCCATAAGAGAGATAATGGCTCCCGAACTGCTCTCCGTACTGCGCAGAATCGAAGATCGGGGGGCGCTCGATACAACTCGACGAGTCAAAGAGTTTTGCGGGCGAATATTCCGCTATGCCGTAGCTACTGGGCGGGCTGATCGTGATCCCACGGGCGATTTGCGAGGCGCAATACCTCCGCCCGTTTCCCATCATAGAGCAGCCATTACCGAACCCAAGCGGGCGGCTGAATTATTACGGGCTATCGATAGCTACAGCGGCAGCATCCCTGTTCTATGCGCCCTGAAGCTGGCGCCGATGCTGTTTGTCCGGCCAGGAGAGCTGAGAAAGGCAGAATGGTCCGAAATCAATCTTGATAAAGCTGAATGGAACATACCGGCAGAAAAGATGAAAATGAAGATAGCACACCTCGTTCCGCTACCACGACAAGCTGTAGAGATACTGACAGACCTACGTCGGTACACGGGGCGTAGCCAATACTGCTTCCCGTCTGGCCGATCCTTTCAGCGGCCACTGTCGGATGTAGCGTTATTGGCGGCATTGCGACGCATGGATTTCGGTAAAGACGAGATGACTGTGCATGGTTTCCGTGCAATGGCGCGAACGATTCTCGATGAAGTGTTGGGAGTGAGGCCGGATATTATTGAACATCAGCTAGCCCACCAAGTAAAAGACCCACTGGGGCGTGCATACAACCGAACGAAGTTTATAGATGAACGCCGGAAAATGATGCAACAATGGGCCGACTACCTTGATGGACTGAAAAAGGGGGAGCTTACGACTGTTCGATGAACCGTCTGATGTCAGACTTCTTCCATAGTGGCGTCCTCTCTCCCAGGTAAACGGGGGCCGGGAAGATACCCTTTTTCACGCCAGACAAAAAGCTCGTCTTTGAGATCGGGATTATGGGAGGGATCGCCGCTTGATTCTTTGCAGGGTTCGCCTTCCGGCCAACTATTTGAACCAGGCGCAGGAATCCTTCTACCGGCATGTCATCTGCCGGAGTTTCTTTTAAAATCTGCATGGCATTTCCGCTGTTCACCTTCTTTTTCCTCCTTTGCCGTTGTCTTATTTATACGCCGGCGCTTCCCTCTTGCGCATAGCATGATAATTTATACCATTATGATACTTTCCACGAACAGCTAGTTTGCCTATTTTGTATCTGGCTACTGCTGGCTACCGCGAGTTGCCACGTTTTCGGGTAAGCCATGCATGAAGGCGCAATATCCATCTGCCTAATACACCAAGAGCAAAGTAAAACAGTACGGACGGGATAAACAGCATGCCAACGCTACCGGCGGCGTCGCCATCGTAGTAATCAATCAATTGGTATGTGTCGAGCATCAACACCGTGGTCAGGGTAACGACCATTTGCGCTGTATAAGCTGCGCACAGCCAGTAATACCTTTCCCCGAGGCTTGCTTCTTTCCAGTATGGATATAAGGAGCTTCCAAGGGTCACACCGAGGGCCGTAATAATGGCTAACCCGATAATAACGCAATAGAGAGTGTGCGACGGGAGGTAGGCAGCCGAAGGATACCGCCAGAGGTGCAGGGCAAACAACGGCAATGCCCACCACAGGGTCATCAACAGCAGTATTAACGCTGGTTTATCGCGATACACCGTCTAATTATGCTCCATAATTACTGGCGTCCCGCCAGGCTGTCCGGCAGGTTCCCGCCGGATGCCGTCTTGCCTATGTCGTGTAGATAGCCGGATACGCCGCAACAGGCCTGTAAGTTGTCGTTGAAGCCGGCGCACGCCGCCATATGGCGGGCTATGGTCGATACCGCTTGTAAATGATTGATGAGCATTGCTGTGGGCATAGTCCTTCCCCTTTTTTGTTCGTTTATCCGTATATTACTTCCCAGACCGCACTACATGGCGCTTTATATATAATACGCCGCTGTTCTATTGAAAACTACCGTGGCTGATTTTTTTGTAACTTCTGGAGTGCTCGACGGCATCCACGTCAAACGTGACGCCATGTATCTTTTTGTCGTACTTGGAGGCCCAGAACTCAAGCTTTTCGCGGCCCTGATAGTACACTCCATCCGGCCCGAAGGATCTTGTGTGGCCTTGCCACTCGTCGCCTATGCCGCATTTTGCGTAATAGTCCCCAAAAGGCACTTGAACTGTTATCTTGCCGCCGGCCCGGACAAATACCGTCACCACGGGACTGCTGGACTTAGATCGGATGCGGATCAGCTTGATTATGCCGTGTTTTTTTCGATGGCCCGTGATCTCCATGGGAGCGACCAGGGCTGTGCGGGCCGCATCCGTATATGTGGCGCCCGATGCAGGCACGGATTCCTCGCCCCTGCCTTGGCTTCCGGGCTCAGAAAGGGCAGCCCTATAGACATATTGCCCGGCCACCGAGGCCAAGATTATCCCGATGGTCAGTGTCACCGTAAGAATGGCAACGGTCCGTAGCCTGGGGTGTTCGCGCCACAGAGACAACGGCCGGCGTCGTTGTTCCCACAGCGATGCCAATGCCTTAATAAGCGCAGCACCTTTCCGTGGGGCTGCCTCGCTGCTGGACACCTCTGCTTCGTCGGCGACCGGGGCCGGTGCATTGTCGGATTGCTGGTCTGGCGAGGGTTTTGCGTCTTCTTTTGCTTCGGACGCGGCGCCTTGAGCTGCCTGGGTATCGCCTTCCTTTGATCCTTGTTCTGCGGCCGCTTGAGCCTGCTTCCTTGCGCGTCGTGATCGCTGTTGATTGGATCCTTCTGTGGTTGCCAGGTCAAGTTGGCCAGTTACCTGGGCAGCTCTGCTCTCCTGATTGCTGTCCGGCGGTGTAGCTGCGCCTGCACGCGTGTCTGTGGCCGCATCTGCGACGCGTGACGACGTAGCGGCATCCCCCGCGGCGGGCGTGCTCAGCTGCGCATCTTCTCTGGGAGGTTGAGGTCCGGAAGGAGGCAAAGGAGCGTCTGTGGAGTTATCCGGCACGGGAGGTTCCGCCGGCAATGATGGCTTCTCGGCCTCGGGGGCGGAGGCGGGCGGAGGCGCAGACTTCTCCCGTCGTCTGCGAAATGGCGATATGGGGACAGACTTGGTTTCGCTCGTGTATTCTGTCTTGGGATGAGGGCCGAATATTTTCGACTGGGGAGGTGTCACCTTTATCCTGCTGATGTCTATCTGGGGGCTGCTCTCCGGGTTGGGCACGAATGGGGTTGGCTCGGCTTGGTCAGATAAATAGATTGCATTCAATGGCTCTAATCCTCATCAATGTTCAAGTTCTATGACGATTTCGGATACGCCGTGAGCATGAATGATTTGTATGCGGCACCTTGGATCGGACAAGGCATTGCCACGCAGGACTACATCGGGCCGTACTAGTACGTGAAGTTGGCCTGTTCGATGATTCCTCGTTGCCTGGCAGCCGCCCCCACATGACAATAATTCCTCGGGCCGAGCGGTTGTCTTTGCCTCTTGAACGCGCTTTGTGTGCATTTTCTCATTTTTTTCTACTGGCCTCGTCGTCCATGTTCCAACAAACATAGCCGAGCGCGAGAGCGACAACGCTGCTAAGACCGAGCAGTACGATTTCCATATTCTCGATTATCCTCTTTTGATCGCAACTGATTGTCCCGCAACGTATCCCGCAGTTGACCGAGATCGTCGGGACCAAAGATGTTATCGGCAAAGCTGTACATATTCTCAAAATACCCAGGGGGAAATTGTCCCCAAATATATAGCTTTTTCCCGCAGCCTTTCGCGTACCCGCCCTCGAGATGCGAGGAATTGCCGCAGGGATAGATCATCACCACCGCGTCGCACCAATCGAGGTACTTTTTGTCTTCCTCGAACGCCCGGCGTGCTTCCGGTAAAGACAAAAAAGAAAAGACGTTCGCGTCCTCTATCTTCTCGAAGTGATCGGTCCAGCGGAAGCAGTACCGTCCGGTAGAGGTGTCGCAGAAGCAATCAACCTCGTGACCGTCCTGCCGCAAAATAGTGGCAATAATTTTTGCCAGTTCTTCGTTTCGCCACGACGTCGCAACGTATATCTTCACCGATTCCGTTTCCTCCGCTCCTAAACACTCAAAAACGTGACCCGCTTTGTCTGGTCTATGTTCGTACAGGCTCTCCTGAAGGCAAATACCTGTCCGATTAAAAAAACCTTCTTCTCCGCACGGGTCAGGGCCGTGTAAAACCACTTGTTGTTGAGCATCAGATAGCTGCTGTTGCTCATGGGCAGGGCGACGTACTTGTACTGGCTGCCCTGGGCCTTGTGAACAGTAAGGCAGTAAGCCAGATCAACCAAATGCTGGATATGATCGAACTCGTACCGGACCAGGAGCTGGTCCGGATAGAGGACATAAAACTCCTCGTTTTCGTGATCTATTTTCATGACCAGGCCGACGGAACCATTGAATATGCGCTGTTTCCCATAGTCACGTATATCGCCCTCCAAAATGTGCGGGTGATACCATACCGTCTCCATGTCCTGGTTCCGCAGATGCACCACCTTGTCGCCTTCCTTGATCTTGATTCCGAACGCCGTCACAGGATTCCTGCCATGAGGATTGAATATCTCTTGCAGTGCCGGGTTGAGCGTTTCGGATCCCAGGATGCCTTTCCTCATAGGAGTCAACACCTGAAAGTCCCAGGAAGGATGAGCCAGTTGAGCAACCATCTCCGACGCTACCGCCTTGATCTTGTCCCGGATCTTTTCGTTGTTGGCATCCCGGAGTTTCCTCAGATCCTCTTCCGGCTTTTCCTTCTTGAGGGCGTAATAATTGGGTATGTCCTGGAGCATGAAACAATAATCCAAGTAATTCTTCGCATACCCGTCGGGCACCTCGCCCTTGCGTATCTGGTTCGCAAAATGGACCAAAACGGAATTCTCACTCTGCCTGAATATAGCGGTCAGGATTGTTTTCGGGAACTCCCTGGGCGCCGTGATGTCGCAAAAGACATTGCCGGCGCCGATGGGCGGAAGCTGCGCCGGATCGCCCACCATGATAAAAAGCGCGTTGGGAGCGATAGCCTGAGCCAACCGATAAAACAGGGGCAGGTTCACCATGCTGGCCTCATCGAGTAAGATGACCCGGTGGGGCAGGGGGTTGTCCTTATCAAAAGCAAACTTGTTTTCTCCCTGGTACTTCAGCAGGGTGTGAATGGTAAAGGACGGATAGCCGGTGAGCTTTTTGATTCTTGTAGCGGCCATGCCCGTGAAGGCGCAGCACACAATATCTTCCCGCCGGCAATAATTTTCCGAAAGGAAGTCCAGAATGGCCCGCGAAATGGTTGACTTGCCAGTGCCGGCGTAGCCCAGGAGGGCGTAAACGCTGGTCTTGCCCGCCGCAATACGGCGAATGATATTCTTCTGATCGGAAGAAAACTCGAAACCAAGGTACTGTTGGGATCTGGCAATGAACTGCTCCGCCTTATCCGGCAGGGCAATGGCTGAATAATTGTCTATGCAGCGATTCTGGAAGAACTTCAACAGCCAACGCTCCATGTGCCGGTAGGAGGCTATAGACACGCCTGCTTCATCAACGATTACATTGCCCATTGCAGACAGCGAGAGCAGGGCGTCATCCATCGCTTGGTTGGTAGCCTTTTCCGTGTCCGTATCGAGGATTTCGTGCAGCGCGACACACAGATCCTCGACGGACGTACAGGTGTGGCCGCTGTCGTCGGCCGCCTTGTACAGTACATAGATAATGGCGGCCTGGATCCGGAACGGAGAATCAAAGGCAACGTCCAGCTTGCGGGCCACATTGTCTGCGGTCTTGAAGCCAATTCCCGTAATTTCAGTCAGGCAATAAGGGTTCGCCTTGACCTTTTGCACCGCGTCCGCGCCGAACTGGGTGAACACGCGCACCAGCATGTTGGAGGTTACGCCGGCGGGAAGCAGATAGTCGGACAGGTCCCGGAGACACTTCTGCTTTTCCCAGGAGGCCTTAATGCGGGCAAGCTTTTTTTCCTTGATTCCCTTGTATTCCAGCAGGACCTCGGGCGTCTTGTCCAGTATCTCGATCAGGCGGCTTTCCCCGTAATGCTCGACAAGATCCCTGGCCATATTCTCGCCCAGGCCCTTGACCATTTTCGCGAGAAACTGGTGAAGCTGGCTGCCAACCATTTGCCCGTAGGCGAATGAAAACTGCCGGCCATACTTCGCGTCGGCCTTCCAGTCCCCCTGGAGCATGTACTCCATGCCCACGAGATCGGTCGTAGTCATGGCATCGGGAAGAATGCCCACCGCTGTAACGTCCTGTGCGGTCCTGGCCGTGGAACCGCCCTTGCCGCGCAATACGACGAAGCCATTGGTTTGATTCGCGTAGGTGACGCGATCTATTTTAATCCGCAGGCTTTGCTGCATCAAAGCTTCCCTCGATTCCCCCGGACACTCTGCCATCGGCAGATGGCGCTTTCAAAAGTCTTTTGGATAGATAACTCTCGATCATCGTTTCCAGCATGTGGCTCATCCAGAATTTGTCTTCCCTGGCAGCTTGGCGGAACTTATTCCACACGTCTTCCCGTATCCTGATGCTCCTGATTATTCTCACAACGAACTTATCCATTGTAATTGCGGTCCCCCCTCCCCGCTTTTTACGGCGTGGTGCGCCGGCCTGTGTCTCTCAACATCTCCAGCGGGCTATAGCGTTTGAGCATGGAGTTCATGTCTTTCTGAGTTGCTGACCTGCTGATCAGGTAGATCGTCGCGTTTCCCTTTGGAGGCACCTCGTGGCGATCAACCGATACCGCCAGCACTCCCCGGTCGTAAAACTCGTTTTCCGCCACCCGGATTGTCTCTCGGGAGACATTCGTCAACATTTGCACCTCACCCTCAAGCGAGGCCCCGACATATCGTGCCATCACCTTTCTATGCGTGCCCTGCCAGGAACGCACTTCGCGGCTGTCCTTGTTCAAGGCGAACCCCATGGGCGGAGATTCAAGGTACATCGCCTTGATGAGTTCCTTGAGGCCGCTTATATGGTCATGACTCTGTTCCCACAGCGTAGCATCATGCAGGGCCTCCGCTGGCGTCCTGGCTATGACCATCTCGGCAGGAACACCCTTGGGAACCAGCATTAACAGGTAGGTCCCTCCGGGGGCGACTATGAACAATTCCTGCGGCGCCGTGGCGCTTTTATCCAAGACGTTGATGTAGATGCTGTCCCCTTCAACCTTAACATCGAGCATCCGGCTAACCGTGTACGCCTTCAGGTTGCTTATCCCCGGCAGCTTGACCACGTTCAGATCCTTCTGCGATATGTCTATGAACTGGGTTGCACCCTCTTTGAGCATCACGGTTTGCAGAGCAGAGGCTTCCTGCACAATGACACAGGCGAGAAGCGCGAACAGGCATGCAATCAGCCTGATTTTTAGATTTCTATTCGGTTCCCTTCCCACTCTTAGCCCTCTCTTTTTCCTTTTCCTTTTCTTTTTCTATTTCCACTTTTTCTTCTCGGGCCGCCTGTTTGTCCCGGCCAGGATACTCAGTGTAGAATTCCTGCAACCAGAGCTTGTAATTCTCGGGATGGAACTTTATGCGCAGAATCATCTTTTCTCTGGAGATCCGGGTCGTGCCAATATTGCGGATAACCTCGCCCTCGATGGTAACGGAGTTGAATTCGGGATCGACATTGACCGCCGCCGGATAGAAGGACTGCGTAATGTTGTTCTTCTTGATATAGAGCGCCTGTGCAGCCAAATCCGCCTTGGCGTCACTGGTCCCCGAAGAACCGCCTATGTGATGTATCAGCAGGGAGACGTTGTACTCGGCGTTTTCAGGAGACAGATTGCCGCCAAGCATGGCAAAGAACATTCCCATTTGCTCCAGATATTCAGGCGCAGCACGCTTCGACTCAATCCAGAATTGCTTTGTTACCTGCGGGGGAACGATGACAACTCGATCGTTTGACTTGAACACCGTGGCGTTGAGAATCAAGCCGATGGCAAGGAACAGGCAAAGCGAACGAAGAAAGAAGTTTTCCGCCAGGGCGGTTTTCCAGTCTCGAATCCATTTATCGTATAGCACAATGCCTCGCTTATTCTATGTACGACCTGAAATGACTGGGCGGACAACTTTTTAGATTGAGGCCGGCCACCCAGTAGAGAACGTGAAGGAAAAACCCGTCCGATCTTCCGGCTTTCACGCGGGACAGCAAGTACGCCAGGACAACCCCCAAGGTGATCATTACCGTGGGAACCCCGGTGATCGTACCGATGGAAAAGCAGGTGCCAAATACAATGAACTCGTCAAGCTCCCAAAAGAAAATTTGCGGGGGGTCGTCAATATACCTGGATATGCGCGTCATGCCGCCGTTCCTCCTTGTATTACTTTGTTTTATATTACTTCCGCAGAGCGCCGGATATTAGGAATATTTATCCAATGGGGCCTTGACCCGCCTGAAAGGCGAGGATTCTCGGGAATGCTCAACGTGCCAGAAGCTATGCGCAACTGGTATAGGTCGATTTTATTGGGCGCGGTATGCCAGGAAGGTTCTCTTGATGGGGACAGTTTAGGAATTCCCGGCTTTAGCCGCAGGGGGGGACAGGACAGGCTTCGGAGCAGGAGCAACGTGCGTGTTGCCAACCGGCGACACATTGGCATCCGCCTCTGCTCTTTGAGGCTTATTTTTGATCTCCAGCTCGACTCGGCGATTCATGCTGTTGTCTTTTTCGTCTTTGTAGCAACACTTGCCCTTTCCGGTAACAATCGCATCTTCGTATCCCAGTTGGCGATTGACGGTTTCGGCACGCCGTAGCGCGAGCTTGTCGTTGTAGGACCGGGAACCGATCTTGTCGGTATAGCCGGTTATAACGGCCGTGCTTTCCGGGGCCGGGGCCTTGTGCTTTATCCGCTCTATCTTCTCCTTTTCTTGTTTGTCCAGGGCCGCCGAATCAAAATCGAAGTACACCGTTTCCCGGACAGGCGGAGTGGCAACGGAACGAGGCATTACTTTTTGAGCACTGATTCTCATGGGTGTAGCGGGTCTTTGTACGCGAACCTGAGCATACGGTCGTTTTTTCGTGGGCGTGCTGCAATCAGGCCCGGCGCATAATATAAAGGATGGTGATTTAAGGTACTTGCCAACATCGGACGGATACGCATATTCGGCTTGGCTGGTTTTGATGACCTGCGCACCGGCGATTACATCCCCAGGAATCGTCAAGCTGAATGCGATTGCCAATGCGATTATGGTTGTTTTTCGGTCTATATTCATAAAATCTCTCGCTTCTTCTCTTAATGCGCGACGGGAGACTGCTGTTCCCGCTGCAATTGTTCCAGAATGGCTTCCTTGATGGTCATGCCGCTGTCCGTCATTTGCTTTAGCACCAGGAATTCCTCCGGCTTTGTCGTGTAAAGCAACTGGGTGAACCGATCCACGACCAGGCGACCGATGGCGATCCCGTCGGGAGCATAAAGGAATATTTCAGAGTAATTGTCTGCGTCGGTATGCACCGATTTGAGCAACTCGTACATCCCTTCGGATAGAGACACCTTCTGGGACTGCTTGAGCGCCTCTATGCTTTCCGCACGTTGCCGCAACAGGAAAAAATAATCGGAATTCTCGACAATGGCGACGCCGGCAGGATTCTTGTGAAAGTCATTGATGGACTGCGTTATTGACAGACACGCGCCACCATACTTGCGAAAGCGGCGATACCCGGTTTCCATGAACTGACTGGTGTTGCCGCCGCTCAGCAATTCCCACGCCTCGTCGATGATAACGAGCTTGTTTTCGCCCCGCTGCATCATGTCCTGCTGGATCTTGTACACCAGGGTGAGCAGGACGACTTCCTGGAGATCCTTCTTCGACTTCAATTCCTCCAGCTCCAGGCAGACGAATCCGCCCTTGGGATTGAAGGTGCTTGGGCCTTCGAAGAAAGTTGCATAGGAACCGCCCGACGTGTATGGGTAAAGCTTCATGCCGAGATCCACTTGCCTTGTATCCGGCTTCGCCGTGAGATACGAGGCAATATCCGTTATCGTGGTAGAGGTGCCGTGTTTGGCGAAACAATCCTTGATCGCCTCCTCCATGTACGACTGAGAAAGGTCGTCCAGGGGACTGTTTGAGGCCATTTGCGCGAGGATTGCCTTGATCATGGTCATTTCCTCGTCAATGTCCACCACGGAAGAGAATGGGTTGAGGCTCATGTTGGTCGCCGTATCGAACACAAGGAAATCGCCGTCCAATATCGCGCACAGCTTTTCATAGCTGCGTCCCACGTCGATAATCCAGACCTTGGCGCCCAGGCCGAGGTAGGATACGATCAGTTCATTGACAAAAAATGACTTGCCGGCGCCCGTACCGGCACATACCACCCCGGAATAGCCGCCTCGCTTGTTGGAGAACAGGTCAATAAATTGAAGCTGGCCCCGGCGGCTGATCAGGGGCAGGACCGGACGCCCGCCACCCTTCCAGTCGGACTGTATAGGGGCAATTTCGGCCACATTCGCCGTAGTGAATGTACGCCGCCGACGCAGGTCCCTCTGTGCCTCTCTATGATAACACATCGGGAGCGCCTGCAAGATCAGGGGCAGCATAATGTAGTTGTCCTCCTGCAATATAAAGCCCATGCCGCGATAGAGACTCTGACAAATGCTCCCCATGGACGTGGCCTCAGCCGCATCCTTGGCGTAAATAAACATGTTCAGGTAAGCTTTGAATGGGGTCTCCCCATGCTCCAGGGCTACTGTGAATTCGTCGAAATGCTCCTTCCGCATCCCGATCTTGGGAAACCACTTGGCAAACTGCCCGTATGCCTGATAACTGGCTACCGTGGCTTTCTTCTGAATCTCGCGCCTTGTGGATAGCTGATCCAGATATTCGCAGTTCAAGACCAGCATGAAGGGAGCGCCTATCTGCTTCACGTTCTGGTACACATCACCTGTATAGGAGATGATCCCGGACGCATCCCACTCACGCGGATATTGCTTCACGGTAAAGCTTTTTACATGATAGCCGTCTAGCACCAGGCAGTCCTTGCGGACCTCCGTTTCCGTATCGGCGTATATCACCTGGTCCTTTATGGCCGCCTTGGGATCGTAATAAAGGTTGTCCGATAAACGATGGCCCGGATTGAGCAGCTCGCTCAGGATGTTGATCAGTTCCTCCGGTCCTATGGCGGTGGGATACAAGCCCGTCGTGTTCAACGCCTGGTAAACGGTTTCCCTCATGGTCGGCAGGATGTTCTCTTTGGCGTTCTTTATGGCCTGGGGAGTGTGAGCACATGGCGTGGCGACGGATACAATCATCCGGAAATCCCGCACGCGAATATCGCAGCCCTTGAAAAGGGACTTGTCGGCGCCGGAGTTAAGAAACTCCGCACGCTGCCGGGCAAAATCGGAGAACATGGAATTCCCGTGAGTGTTCTCTCGATACATCACATAAGCGTCAAGCTGCTCGTTGATTTTCCGGGATGAGTAAAGCATTATCTGGAGAGAGGTGCCGGCGGGAAATTGCGTTTCGAACAAGCCTCGCAAAGTCGATGCCGCACTACTGCTCGGATAGGGCAGGGGATGGCACTCGAAAATCAGACCGACGGCATTGTCAAGGATGTACGCCCTGGATTGCTCGTCATAGGCCAGATAGGGCAAGTACTCCGATAACGGTTGCCGGTCGAGAAGCATCTTGGCGGCCCTAAGAGAGTCCATCTCAAATTCGCGGCGCGGAATCCCCTGCCTTTAGGCATCGGGAGGAGCGCCGCTTCCTCCTTTCTTTTTGTAGTCTATCCCTATATTACTTCCGGGCCGCCGGGTAAGTCAGCCTTTCGGGCAGGGAGCGTATTTTCCACAAAAAAACCGGACGGAGAACGGTCCCCGCCCGGTCGTGTGCCGCAAAAGATGTTTGGTGGTTAGTATCCTTCTACCGTGACCTCCTTGGATACCGTCGTTGAATCGCCGTTGTCATCATAAGCAGTCAGCGTGGCGGAGTAGGTGCCACCCGTATCATATTTCACGCTGGCTTTCCGGGTACTCGCCGTCAGGCCGCCTCCGAAGTCCCATTCGTATCCCTTGATCTTGCCGTCCGGATCTTTGCATACTGCATCATACTGCATAACGCCGCGCTTCTGATTATACTTATGGGCAATCGTGCAATTAGGCGGCTGATTCTGAACTACCGTTATTGTCGTTGACCCCGACCCTTCATACCCATATTGCGATGTTGCAGTGAGACTAATGTCGTAGGTTCCCGGCTCATTGAAAGTAAAGACCCCCATGGCCTTGTTGTCACCCATGGGCGCACCATTTACATACCATTGATAGGTCTGTATCTTGTCCTTCTTCTGATTGCCGCCAGTGACTTTGGGTCTTAATCTTACCGTCAATGGAGCTTTCATGTACTTGTTGCTCGTACTTACCTTGATGGAACCAACGACAATTTCGGGCTGATCTGCTACGGTTACGGTATCCGTAATGGTCTGTGTATGGCCTCTTGTGTCGCTGACAGTCAGGCTTACATCATATGTTCCGCCGGCCGGGTACGTGTGCGTTATCCTTTTGTCTTCGGTCGTGTAAACCGTCCCATCGCCCATATCCCAAGCGTAAGTAAAAACTTCTCCTTTGGCGGCCTTTAAATCTGCGTTTATTTTGTAGGTCACACCGTATGGCGCCGTCCCCGTAGGTTTGTGGTTTTTCTTGATAGTAAATACCGGCATAACATAACGAGAAACCTTGACCTTGGTTTTGGCTGTCGATAGCGCCGATTCGTACCCCTGTGGATGCACCTGAGCCGTAATCATTATGTCTCCCTCGTCTGACGGGCGGGGAGTGTATGTTATGCTCGTGCCCGTAGGAGTGGTAAGATCAGGCAATTGCCATGTCACTACCGGCGTGAGCCCTTCTTGCAGCTTGGTTACTTTTGCTTCCAGGATCATTGGATAGCCCACCTCGGCCCTGCACTTGTTGGAACAAGTAATAGTCATCCTTGGCGGGGGAACGGCCCGTACAGATACAGTTATTGCCGTTTCACCTATCAAATCTGGATGCTCTTCGCGGTACGCTGAGGCTTTAATGACATATCGGCCCGGTGTATCCATGTGAAAATCAATATAATTGCCCGACATGGTTTCTCCGTTAACATCCCATGTGAGGACCATATTTTCGCCGGATGCATCAGCGTCTGTTATTGCGGTGTAACGCGTGGTTGCCTTCTCGACTACCGTTTTGGGACCGTCAATGGCAATTTTTGGTTTGGCTGGCGCAGTAACTTGAACAGCCTTCTGGGCCAGCGTTCTATCCGGTCCATCAAGGCCCCCGTACCCGGTGCTGATTACACCTATAAGTAGAGGTGTGGAGGTAGAGTAGGTATGGTACGAGGATACAAGCTTTGTACCGGCAAGATTGCCGGTCTTTATGTTGCTGCCGCCATCTGGGATAGCGTATATTTGGCCTCCCGCAGCGTTTGTGCCTCCTCCCGGTGCGCTACCGTTACTCGTAAAGGGGATTAGCTCACCGTGTGGAACCGCTATTCCGATGCTGTAACCGGGCTTGACTGCTGCGGGCTTGTCTAACACATAAGTGTGCGCTTTGCCGAGTTCCTCTGCGGTTGCGGTAATCAAGCCACTACTCCATGTTATCCTATTCGTATCGTCAACAAGCACGAATTTGTAGGAGCCAATGTAATCAGGTGAGCTATGATACGCATACATGATTTCTTTTAGCCATCCCGTATTTTTTGCAACTCCGTTTACTTTGTCCTTGCTATGCAGAAGATACACTTGATGCCTGGCCACTGTGACATTTGGCTCGACTTTGCTCATAATAATCCAATTCTGCAGGGCGCCACCGGTTATACCGAGGGTCTTCAAAGTGTCCGTACTATATTGCGTAAAGCCCATGTAGAAAGTCTCAGCCGCAAAAGTTGTCGGGGTCAAGATGTCAACTGCTATCACTTCTGGTCCGGAAACTTCCCCGGCAGTCAGGTTGACGCGATCAGTTCCCTGTCCAGATACGATGGAGCTGAACTTCATGTCATGCCAATCGTAGCCCACTATATTGCCCTCGGCAACAATATTACAACTATAACTTGTGCCTGTATATACTTTTGCCGGACAGATCATGTCGATCACGGCAACTACCGGATCCCGTGGGGTTGTCGTAATCGGAGCAGAAGCAAAATCCCAGTGCAGTCCCGCATCGGGAAAACGAGTAGGGATTATACGCGCCTTTACAACAAAAGGCCCGCTCGTGTTGGCTCGAATGGCTACTGTACTACCATTAGATGCTTCCACTACTGCGCCTCCTTCAATGCTCCATGTCACTGTCATGGGTTCAGTAGTGCCCGGAGTGCTGTACGACAGGCTACACTGTGCCTCCCTCCCTTGGTATATGAATTCGTCGCAAGTAATCGTTCCCTGGACATCGCCGGACAGACCGTTGTTGTACACAACGAACTGTTCGCGAAAAGGATGCTTGATGCCATAAATCCGGTTATCGTCCAGCACATCACCGGCCCATAAATAATCTGGCAGATGACCCGCCACACCAAATGTTGCATCCTTGGTGCCGTCCATATTCAGCCGCGTTATGCCATCCTCTTGCATGAATAAGGTTATCTTGTTATTCTTTATGACGATATTGACTGGTGTGGCTTCCAATGCCAGGTATCCATCTGTTCCAAATCCTGTATCGAGCGTCATGGAAGGAATATTGATCCTGCAGAGGGATAGCTTGGAGCCGTTACTATAATTGTTAGTCACTACATATAACGCCTCAGTGCCGTACCCGGTGACATAAACTGGGTCGCTTATGGGCAACAGTTGGGGGGATACTGTACTCGTAGCAGAGATTGTGCCTGTTCCTACTCCATCCACCTGCACCTGTACAAGCTGCCGCTTGCTCAGATCGGTTTCATTTCTCTTAAATAAATACACATGTTGGGTGCTCGGCGTTGTGGCAACCGTGACGGATTTAGCGGAATAGGAGTTGTCCAGGGGGACAAAGGCGTACCCTTGTGTCGGCGCTACCACTTTGATTACCAGGCCATATAGACTGTCTTTTACTCTGGTGGCGATCATTGCCATTAAGGTATGTTCTCCATCCATGCCGGGCATGATTCCCTGCGGGTAAACAGTCCACTCCCAGTTCGCCATTCCCTCAATGGCATACGAATACGTGGCGGAGCCCTCATACCTTTTAAAGACGACCGTACCGTTACCACCTTGTATTACCACTAACCGCTTTTCTGGGTGAGTGTACACTATAGGAGCGCCGCCTCTGCTCGTGTTAGAGATAAATGATGCGGGCTCTGGATATGTTGGTATTTCGATGGTCCTTAGAGAACCGTCAAAGTGTGTGTGGATAGTAATGTATTGATTTCCATCATTTACACAGGACCTAATCGTCGGGGTAGGATAAGTTTTGTAGTTTACATTGGTGCTCCTTTGAGTCCAGTCCCTGACGAAGTCATAGTTTACGTAGTCTATGCTTTCCAGGGCCGCAAACCCCGGAGACACCCACATAAGGAGTGTCGCGGCCACTGCAAGAGCCAGCAAGATTTGTGTGATTCCTCTTTTTTGTTTCATTTTTTTGTCTCCTTATTTTGTGCGGATGTAGGGCTCTGGCACCCAGGCCGGGTTGCGAAGTACAACGTTGACATCCTCCCCGGTAAGCTATTAGGCTGAATCTGGCAGGGCGTCTCTCCCCGGCCCAAAGGCCGGGGTTTACGCCCCCATCTCAAATTCGCGGCGCGGGGAACCCTGCCTTTAGGCATGGGGAGGAGCGCCGTTTCCCCCTTTCTGTTTATAGTTGAAATAATTGTAGCCGTTGGATCGGTGCAGAATCACACAATGCCTATGGTTTACGCCCTGGACCGTGCCGCTTGCCTTGGCTATATTGAAAGAGTCGCTGCTTCTCACGGCCACCCTGCCTGCCTTAAAACAACTGGGCCGTGACCATGGTTTCGATGATTTCCGGCGTATATTGTACCGCCATGCCGGCGCCTACACCTACTGCAATCGCCATAAGGGACTGACGGACAATCCCGATGGCCATACCCGTCACGAACGAACTGATCGCAATCAGTTTACCCAGGTATCCCTGAGACCACCCCGAGACCGTATCGTAAAGTGTCTGGAATTCATCACCCTCCGCACCTGCCCACGCTGCCGATGCCCATACCAGCAGCAAAACGAAAGCTACCCAAAAATCTTGTTTCGTAAGACGCTTATTGATCATTTCGATAATCCTAAATTCGCGCATCCTAAATTCGCGGCGCGGGGCTCCCTGCCTTTAGGCATCGGGAGGAGCGCCACTTCCTCCTTTCTTTTTGTAGTTTTTGTAATTGATAATTGTAAAATCCCATCGTGCTCACCGCAAATTCGCGGCGCGGGACCCCTGACTTTAGGCATCGGGAGGAGCGCCACTACGTCCTTCCCTGATCTTCTCAGGGCTCCTTCAAGCCCCCGGTAACTTATACCTCCTTTCTGTTTGTAGTGTTATCCGGCGCTCAACTCGTTGAGCGATATGAAAACATGGCTGTATGTCTTGACATCCTCCCCGGCCTTAAGGCCGAGGATTCCGTGTTTATCGCCGCGTTCGCATCGGCGTTATCGGTATAATACTTACCTATCAGGCGTAATTCGGATTATTTTTTTACGGAGGGGAGTTTCAGGGTCGGATCGTTGGCGGGAGGTCTCCACTTATCAGCGGTGGTTTTGGATTCTTTTTGTTGTCCAGCTTGCTGCTTTTCATATTTTCTTTCCTCGGCAAGAGCCTTTCTTTCCGCCTGAGCTGCTCCTCTTGCCGCATCCTTGCCTTGGCGGTCTTGTACTGCTCCTGTCTGTTTCCCGGCTGTTGGATCGGGTTGTCCCTCCTCTTCGGGAGCGTCCACGGGCGTCAAGAGTGCCGCGGAACCCGATACCTGCCTTTCGCCGAAGACCCATCGGCCCCGCTTGTCGTTGATTTCACTAAATATATAGCCAGGCTGATGCAAATCTCCGTCCGCATCTTCCCAGGGCGCTATCCAGATACGAATCACCTTCGGGGGAACACGCACCGGAACCTTCACCTCATACGCTGATCCCTGTACGAGGGCCACGCCCATATCGGCGGCCCGCTCCTGAACGGGAGGAGGTGACTGTGCCTTCTCCCCGCTGTCTTCCTCTTGGGGCTTCTGGGGGTCGGCTTTGCCACGCATCTTGATGTGATACATATTACTGACTGAATGACAGCGCGGATCATCAAGGTTCACGGAATCCTCGCAGGCGAATTTTGGCGCACAGCCGGGCACGCAGCACAGCAATGCGATGATGCAGGTTGCCAATGACATTTGAAGGATTATTCTGCTCATTTGTCCTCTGCTTTGATCAAGGCGATCAGATCAGCCTCGCTTTTGTAGCCTACCACTACCCTGCCGCTCTCGAAGATCATCGTGGGAGTCGAGGATATGCGATGGCTTCTGCCGACGCGGATGTTGTCCTCGATCGACGCCATGCAAGCTGCCGACGGTTCACCTTCGGCCTTGAAAGGCTCTTTTGCAAACCAGGTCTTGTTCAGGGCGGCAAGACTGTCGCCCGCGCACAGAATGGAGGCCGCCTTCTTCTTGGCTTCCAAGTTCTGCGCGGCCAGGGGATACAGGTAGATATATGCGGTAACATCCTTGAGTTTGCTCAATTCACCGTGCAGCTTTTTACAGTACCCGCAGTTAGGGTCGGTAAACACCGCTACAAACCTCTTGCCGCTTCCCATGCTAATGGCGTTTTTAGTGTTTAGCGTCTTGAAGTCTATCCGGCGCAATGAATCGATTCGTTCAGTGGTCAGGTCGCGCTTGGCGTGGATGTCAAACACGCGGCCCACGATAAAGTAACGCATGTCCTTGGTGAGGTAGGCAGCCTGGTTGTCGGACACGACTTCATACATATTGAGACCCTCGACATACCTGATCGTATCGATCCGTAGACCATTCAGGGTCCTCTTGATGGCTTCGTGCTCCGATTGCGCCTGGGACCTTGCATAAGAGGGGATCAGGGCGGCCGCAAAAGCGAGCAGGAAAGCGGTCTTTTTGCAAAGCATAATTTTTCTCCTTATCTGTGTTGGGACAAGCTGCTTCCGGATATTTTAAGCTCCTGGCCTTTCAAGAGCACAAGCTCTACCTCGCGGCCAGCATCTATCTCAATAATCGGAAACAGCCTTTCCGCCATGCGCATATAATACTGCGCTACCATCTCCAGCGCCTTCCCCGTGCCGCCTAGCCCGGCGGACTGCAACACATCGCTTGTGTCAGGACGCGAGAAGTTGGTGTGCGTGTTGGTGTCGCCCGTGGTAAGTTGCAGTGTCGTACTTGAGGTAGGCTTGACCGCCGTGGCAATGCCGCTGAGCGTGCCGGCGAAAATCGCCATGGCAATCTGCTGGCCCTGCTTGCTCACCAAGCGGCCCCGGAGTCCCAACTTGCCGTCTTCCCCCATGACTTGCCCCTTCATCCCCACCTCGATAACCTTGCCGTCCGTGCGAACGCAGGACAAGGTTTCCGTGCGGATGTAGGCCCGCTCGTCGGAGATGTTGCCCAGGCCGGCGCCGATGACGAAGCACTCCTTGAGGTTCATCTTGAACAAGTTGGGTAGCACACTAAGATCAGTAACGCCCAACAGAACGGGGTAGGGCTCGGCGGAACTCTTGCCACCCGTCGTAGGCGCGTCAAGCCCGGACAGCAATACAGCCCGCATGAATGATCCTGCGGGCAAGTAGGTTGTGGGCTCCTTTTTCTTTTTCGCTGTTTTCGAGTCCGTCGCTTTCTTTGCATCGTCCCCGAATTTCCGGATCGTTCCTCCAGCGGGCGCTTCCGGCCCGGACCTTCCATAACCAGTTCTAGCACCCACTCCTGGAGGAGGTGGGACGGTATCCATGACAGAGGAAGGATAGGGGGTCGCCCCTTTTACAGACGGCACTGGTGGAGTCGCTACCGCGCCTTTGGCGTCGCCGCCGCCGGTCGGGCTCCCCTGTTTCGGGGCCGGCGGTAGAGGGAGGGGGGACGCCTTCGGCTTCTTTGCAAGCTCCTTCGTCTCCGTGATTTCCTTCTGCATCCGTTCTAGTTGCGTCTTCAACTCCTCGTTGCTTTTTTCCAGGGCCTTGATGTTCTGGCCCTCGGCGGCAACCCACAGCTCCTTTTCAACCTTGTCCGTCAAAAGCGACATCTTTTTAGATGACACCTTGCGTTCCTCGACCTTTTTCTTTTTCTTAGTCATCTCCATGCCGTATGACGCGATCAGCGCAATTATAAGAAAGGCGACTATGATCAGCACGGCAGCGCCGCGTTGCCGATGTTTCGGCGATAATCCATTAAGGAATTGTTTTATTTTCTGCATAATCCTGTGCTCTTTTTAAATGAGAGAGCACCTTCTCCGCGTATGCCCGCCGGCGCTCGGGTTTGCTGCTGTTGTAGCAGCCAACAGCCTTCCAGGTGTAGCCGTGCCTCTGTATGCACTGGGCGAGCACCCAGGCCCCAACGTGTACATTGAAGCACGGATCGGCCAAACGGTCCCATTGCTCCTTGCCGAGCACGCGAAACCAATTCGAGTTGATTTGCATTACTCCATAGTCATATGACCCGTTGGAGTTGTGGTTTATCGCCGCAGGATTGAACGACGACTCCACGGATGCGATGCTCCACAGCAACAACGGCGATATGCCGTAGGCTTCTCCCGCTTCCTCGAAACAGAAGGCGGAGGCATTCACCGCCGGCATCCACCACAGCGTACACACCAGCAGCAGGGCCGCGAGGTATCTGCGTCGATTGACATTCCTTGCAGAGTGGTCGCCGGGCCCGTGGGCGATATTCACCTGGTGTTGGTTGTCAGTGTGCGTAGGCATATCCGCCAGCTACGCGCTTACGACAAGGCGGCGACGGTTTTGGCTTGGTTTTCGATCTCCCCCATCTGGCGCAAAACCCAGTTCATATTTTTGGGCGGTTCATACTGATAATTGATTGTCTTGGACAGATACATCGTCAAATCACTGAATGACGATATGGTCTGCAATACAACTCGGACGACCCGTCCCACCTTTTCGTAATCATCGCAGGTCGTGCGGTACTGTACCAGCAGTGGATCGAGACGCTTGATCATATACATCATCTCGCGTCCTTCCGACGTACTGGGCAAATACACGTATGATGACCTTTGTTGGGCGAGCAGCAGACGGGTATCCGGGGTATCCATTTGAGAGGACATAAAGGTGCTTATACCGGATCCGTCTGATAGAGACGTGAGCAGGGCGTTCATTTTCCCATGAAATTCCCGTGCCTTTTCTAAACAGGACATCACCGCGCTGATTGCCACGGTCGTTCCACCGTTTAGCCGGAGGCGGTTGATGGCCTTGTCGTATCTCATAGCAATCTTGATCATGGCGTGCCCCTCCCGCGTCTTGGGGGCAATGACAAGCGACATTGGGTTTGCCACCTCGATCATCTTTCTCTTCAGGATGTCCTCGGGCGTCTCCTTTGGCCGGACGGACTGGTCCACACCCTTTTTCTGTCCACCGGATTTGCCCATTTTTGCCTTTTCCTTCTTTTCTTCGCTCACTTTTCTTATTCCTTTCTCCTCGTTAGAGGTATCTCAGACGGGCAGGATGTTGAGCTTCGCACCCGTCAACTTCGCCGCAGTGGCAACATTCATGCCCTGCCGGCCCAAAAACACTCCTTTTTGCAAGGAGCTTACATATACCGTGTATTCTTCGGCATCCTTGTCATATATTACTTTCTGAATGTGATCACGGGACGCAGGAATAAGAGAATTTTTGATATATTCGATTTTATCATGTGAATATGCGACCATAGTGATGGTACTGCTCGTGTATTCCTTTGCGTCATGGATATAGACCATGCTCTCCTGTATCGGGTTACATCCATTCAATCCCTCAATGGACACCTTCGCGAAACCAGCGCCTCGTATTGCAGCGGCGTGACATACTTTCACCTTGCCCTCCATCAGCAGGGGCGAGAGCAGCATCTCCACCAGACGACGGTAAAAGACCGCCGTCTGCTGAGTCAAAAGTACACGCTCTCCCTTGAAGGCATGCACGACAGCGGCAGTGCAATCGCCAACTTGCATGGTCTTGCCGGCATTCTCCTTCGCCAATAGCGCCATGATCTCGGAATTGGCTATCGCCATCAGGTACGAGTCATGATCAGGCATCGCCTTGATAACTGTTGCCGGAACCAGGTGTCCGATCTTGAGGTACATGCATCAAGCAAGGATCGAACTCTTTTGCTGATCTTCCGGCAGCATCGGGGTTACATTTGGCAACTGCAAGGCCGCCTTGCTTCCCGGATCGGGTAATCCATTGAGCACTTCTTTAACACGCTGCCTGTACTTGCGCAGCCGGATGTTCACTTCCTCCATAGTCTGAGCATCCCAAGCGTAATCGCTGTCCAGATACGCCGCAAGACAGCCCAACGTATGATCAAGGTTGTCCAACGCAGTTCTGATGATCTTCGGCGAGTACAAGAGTTTGAGCTTGGCGACACAATCGTCCTTGAACATTTTGGCCGACACCTCCGCTGATTTCACGAGCGTTTCCGTGTCCCACACGCGGCGTTTCTGGTGCTCGATCTCTTCGTTGAGGCGTTCTATTTCAATGTCTTTTTCGCCCATCGCTTTCTGGATATCGCTCATTTGCTGGCGAGTCTCCTCTATTCGCTTCTCGACTTCGGCCCGCAACGATTCCCTTGCCTCCTGGAACGACTGCTCCTTGAGTCGTGCGATATTCTCTTGCTGATCCTCGATCAGCTCCCGTGCTTTGTCTTTCTGCCTTTTCAATTCACGAAGCTTCCTTTCCATGTCTTTCATTTCTGTTTTCAGCGTCTCTACTGTGGCCTTGTGCGTTTCCACTTCTGCCTGTATCGACGCTACTTTCTGGGCATGACGCGCCTCTTGCTCCGGGTCGGCAGGCTCGATGATGACGGTCTCCTGGATGGCTTTCTCCATTGAGTCAAACGCTTCCGCTTGGACGCTGGCGGGGAGTGCAGCAAGGTGTAATGCTATCTCGGAAGCAATCACCCCTTCGTCATACAGCTTTTTTAGAGCAGGGTGCAGATGCGATTCCAAGCGTTTTTCGATGGCCGCCTTGTGTACGGCGTTTTTTTTCGCTATTAGCTCTTTCCTCTGTTCCTTTGTGAGCATGCGCCGATAAAGTTCTGTGTCAAGAACGGCGCCTACTTCGTCTGTCCGCACAAGAACACAAGGCAGCGTGTGCAACGACAACTCCTTGGCAGCCCTGTGGCGGTTATGCCCACAAATAATCGTGTAATCTCCATTGTTGGCGTTACGACAGATAATCAGGGCGTCTCTGATGCCGTTTGCACGGATGCTTGATTTCAATTCCTGATATTCGTCAGAAGGCAAGGGATCAAATAAGTTGTCGGGGTTTGGATGGAGCCTTTCCGTCTCAACATACAGCATGACCATATTTTATATCCTCCTTTTCTGTTTTTTTGATATTATGCTTGTTATTGATCGTTTGGGCAGTGCACAAAGCAATTTTGCCCGCCGGGGAGTTCAGATACTTCATGAGTAGGACGACATAAGCTTCCTTCATTGTTAACCCGGTATGTTTTGCGTATTCGCATAAAGCGTTCTTCATGTTTATATTGCAACGCACAATATGTCGGTTTTTCAATCGCCCCTTTGTCGAATGATCGCCAGCCACGTCTGTGTTGCTTGCGCCGCAATTACTAAGGTACTCATTGTATTTTTTTCTTATGATCTTGTTTTGCATGGCAATATCAAAATAGGAGCCTACAGGGAGTTCCATGTCTAAGAAAAATGATGTCTGTGGGCGATTATCTGTGGCATTTAATACTTGGGCATTTGTGTTTGTGGCGACGTCATCTTTTTGTGCGATTGTTTCAACGTAACGTATGCGCAATAACTTATCTACTTCCTCTGGATTGCTGAGTTTTATCTGATACGTGTATTTTGCCCCGACCTTTCCTGCCGCTATGCGTCGTACTTCCTCTGGGAATATGCCGGCTTGTATTAGTTGACGGATACGGCGTACTGAGATCTCCTTTGCCCAGGTAGCGATACGCCGATACTCCTTAATGCTGCACCACGATATTTCCATTACTACAAACTCCTCATTGACAATGCCACTTCCTCATATATTACTTCCCATGTCCCGTGGTGGGAAATCCACGACCGGAAATTTCCCATGTCCCGTGGTGGGAAATCCACGACCGGAAATTTCCCATGTCCCGTGGTGGGAAATCCACGACCGGAAATTTCCCATGTCCCGTGGTGGGAAATCCACGACCGGAAATTTCCGGTTCATCCGGTTGATGCGTACTTTTTGTAGTTGAAAAAATATGGACATCCCCCCCAAAAGGAAATTTGCTGAAGATTTCCGGTTACAAAAGGGGGAGCATGTCCACGAGTCTCTTGTACCACGGTTTTGGTTTGGTTGGCTACGACTATGTCCACAGTAGATACCAGGAAGGGGCC
>Ga0302250_1000366_pt1 | contig 47514 bp, 73 predicted proteins | sample AAG_RA_Asp_MG_FD_193536 | JGI IMG/M metagenome (GOLD analysis project Ga0302250, IMG submission 193536) | Enriched activated sludge microbial communities from anaerobic digester in WTTP, New Holstein, Wisconsin, United States - AAG_RA_Asp | ecosystem: Engineered > Bioreactor > Anaerobic >...
TCGTATGCATGATCCTCCATGTCGGTATTTATATCTTCGGGGTCGGATGGGTCGGCGCACAGATATGGCACTGTTCTGATCCAGTGATGGCAGTTTTCCATGACCAAGAACATGGGCCGGCCATCAATACCTAAGCCTTGCAAATATTCGTGGACCTTCTGGAGTCCTATTATTCTATCATTCTCTCCCTTTACCATCGTCCAGCCCACCTCCTCAAAATACTCTGCTATCGTTGCTCCCTCGTCTTTGTGCTGCCAAATCGATGGGTCTGCAACCATTGTCGTCACCCCTTCGGCTACAGACATATCCCAGGCTTTTTTTGCCAGAGCCTTGGATCCAAGCCTGATACCTTCGTCCTTATCCCCGCTAGAGCCGTACCACTCGCGATAAAGGATCACCCGACCCTGACCGTCAACCGCGAACCACAAGACAGCGAAAGGTTTGGCGAACCCCCAATCAAGAGCAGCAAACTTGTACCATGACTGATCAAGCGGGGCCTGACGAATAACGTGCTTGTATGATGAGAATTCGGAGAGGACCTGGCCGATTACTACTGACCAATCTCCGTATCTTAAAGCCTTACGCAGGTGCGGCTCAAAATGAAGGAGGCGCCGCTCGTAATCTGGATCATTGGCGATAAGTATTTTGTTATCCTCTAGCCTGGATGGGATAAAACAACGGGTAAGTCCCGTCTCTGGATCGGTATAAAGCTCAAACGGATGGGCTACGTCTACAAACCTGGCTTTGACCCATCCATGACCGGGCCGGCCAGGGTTGCCTGTTGATCTGATACGGCAAGGCGCTCCGTATGCGGAGCGGCAACAACCAATCATAAATTCGTAGGGACCGCCTGTTGGGTGCTCTGTGAGCTCATCGAATCCGATCCACGGATACTGGTGGCCGTTATACTCGCCAACATCCGCCATATTCCTCAAGTTTCTCAGGCGCAATGTTGCGTAACCAGGGTATTTTGCATAGGGGGCCGGAAGATACCAGGTCCTCTGATCACCGCCCTTATAGTATGCCCCGGGAATCTTCCCGTAGATCTCATGGCTCCGATGTATTATTTCTTCAAGTTCTTTGTATTCTCTGCGAAAAAGGATCCCCCTCCACGCTACTCCCCACTCCTCCCAATCATAGAGGAAGTCACCTAGAATGAAATCAGATTTTCCTCCTCCCTTGGCTCCTCCAAAGAAGAGCTCGAAAGCGGGATTGCTGATGGCGTCTCCCTGTCTTGGTTGTGGTAGCCAGATAGATCCGTCTCGTAATATGCTCTCCATTCTTCGACCGTCCTCCGTTGCACGACGTACACTCGTGCTGACGGTCCACCACCACTTCCGGGATCGTCCTGCTTTTGCGGCTTAACCCGGTTAACGATCTCCATGTAATCTTTCAGCATGATAAGAGCCTTGTCTCGGTCAGCGAGCTTGTATACTATGTGTTCATTTCCGTCCCTATCTATGCGTTTGTCTATATCCACTATCACGCACGAAAGGCCTTTTTTGCTGAGCTCACTAAGCGGCGCAACGAGATCTCCCCGTGCATCAAGGATGTCTGCAATGTCATAAAATGCTCGCGTTACATACATTTTTACAATTCTGAGATCGATACCAAAAATAGAATCACCGATAGACGATGATATTTTTTCGGCAAAATGCTCCTGAAACTTTTGTGAGCGTAATAATCGCTTATACCCCACATAGGCAGAATCCCGGGAGCACCCGAACGCTTCTTCGTAAGCCCCAGCAGCATCCTTGAAGTCTCTCTCTGTATACTTTTCGATAAACAAATCCCATTTTGGATTTATTACTATCTCTTTTTTATTTGACCTCTTCCGTGCTGCCTTACTCATAGATCCTAACAATCTCCCCAGAATCAGATACAGTATACGTGTCTATTCCTTTCCGTCTGCGATACAGGTGACTACGGACTTGCGCTATTGTAAGACCTTCCTTATCGCACAACTCGTCCAGGTCCCTGTATTCTTGACGATAATGTTTTGTTTCAATTATGTACCTACACTTCCTCCTAGGTCTCCCGTTACTTTCGCTGAGACCTATTTTAACTGATGACAAGAGCAGCCATGACGGACCAATATTATCAGTACTCGACGGCTCCTTACACACTGACACTATTCATCCTCCGTTCCTTAATCCGGCCGCCCGGTGTTTCGCGTCGTACCCGTTGTGGCATTTCTGGCACAGGAAGGCGAGATTTTCGTCCAGGCATCGTTTTTCTCCTTATCTATGGTATGCCCACAACAGTGACGCACTGATTCGGTATACTCTGTGCGCCCGCCTATTTTCTTTGTAATCATAGTACCTCCGCAAGAACAAACCTGTCACCGTCTTCGTGCTTTGCGATGATGGAGTCCCAGCCCATATAAAGGTCGGGTTTCTTGCCGTTCCCGACATGCCACGGCCCCGGCGTCGCCTTGTCCATCGCCGCGAGTGCCTCGCTTAGTTTGCTCATCGTGTAGCCTCCTGTAATTCTGATTGGAGTTTTTCTATTGCCAGTTTAGCTTCTTCAAGTTCTTTTTTAACAACACCGCCTAAAGAATTGGCTTGATCTACAAGAAATTTCGACATCCAAAATAGAATTTCATCCTCATGTGTTTTTAAATATTGTATAAAAGCCTTGCGCACCTCTTCAGGTTTTATCGCATGAGAAAAGGTTGAGCACGAAGAAGAGCCGTAGTGTCCTATCCATGAATCAAACGAAACAGTCGTTTCAAACATAGAAAACCGCTTGTCAAGACAGAAGCCAGCTCCGTATTTATCTATATTGGGTTTATCTTTAATTATTTTAACAAGATCATTTTTCACTGTCCTTAACATCTTAGCATCATCTAACAGTGCTTGTACAAAGTCGACTTTTTCAAAGGCCATGTTTATTCCTCCTCTCGTTTAAACTCAATCACCCACACCCAGGGGTTAACATCCCATCCATAGCCAAGCTTGGTGTTGTTGGATTCCCAGAGTTCTATGCCAGTGGTTTGGCGCTTCGTTGATATGCTCAAGCCACGTTGTACGCCGCATCATGGTCTTTCGGCCCTCAAGGATTGCCCGGACCTCGTCACTGTTAAATATGATTGGTCGCTCTTTCATCTTCACCCCTCCACCTCTATTTCTATTATTTCCCACCTCCCCTTTGCCCCCGAATGTAGCCTCCAATAAGTGCCGTCAAACGACGGCATAAAACCAGCTTCCCACAATTTTGCTAAGGGGGAAAAATCGTACTGGCAGGGAAGGTTAAAAAAAGAACTTATGTAGGCACCAAGAGCCGCATCGATACAGACCCAGAGAGGAGATTTGGCAGACTCGCCAATGGAATCAAAAACAGAATCACCAATAGGGACCCAGACGCTATGCCATACAGCGTCTCTTACTGAATCCCAAACAGAATACCCAACAGAAGCCGAAATAAAATTCCAAACAGATCCACTATCAGACGCCCTAATAGACTCCAAAGTGACGTCCCAAACAAAATCCCTATATATATAACCCATCACAGAAGCCCATTCTTTTAGCCATTCTATTTCCTTTTCTGTTATTTTTTTCTTATTCCCCCGTAATGGATTTGTTATAGATTTTATGATTAAAGCAGGGACTATTTTTTTGAAATCTAAACCTTCTGCCCAATTTCTTGCAGATTCGTGATCATGCCCTTCCACCCCGTTGTCCACAAAAAACTCTTTGTTTAATGGATTATACTCATATTTGCTCCACCTATCTTGCATTTTAGGTGGTATTTTGTTATGAGTAAGTATCCATGTGTGGGAATCAGGGATATCATATGATTTTTCTTTCAATAGTTTTTCCCTTATTTCCCAATCCGAGTATAAAAAATTTCCATATCCATCACCAACAAAGCTGAAAAATTTACACATTTTTGGCCCCCCTTGTTTTCTCCACCAACCCCATCGCATCAGGCGCAGGAGTGGCAAGGTAAGCGTCGATCTTGCCTATAAGGTCGTGCAATTCGACTATGCCGTTGTAAACTGGTATTGGCTCGCCTTGTTTACTGGCACGGTCTATCCTTGCGTTAAGACCATCAAGCACCTTAACACTCGCGCCCCGCGCCTCTTTTAGCAGTTCAATCGCGTTCATATAGTCCTCTCCTGATATTCTTTGAGTGCTTTTTCCACCTCGTCCCATGATATCCATTGGCGCAGTAGGTCTGACTGCGCGGCATAGGCGGCGGCATAGGCGGCGGCATAGGCGGCGGCATAGGCGGCGGCATAGGCGGCGGCCTTTAATTCTTCCCCCGTAGCTTCTCCGTTTGCGTACCTTTCCGCCACAACCACGGCGTTTCTACTACGTTCGTCGTTTAATAAATCCCATACGGTTTTACCCTTTCCCGCGGGAGTCAGGCGTATACACGCGCACGCAAACAACCGCATTTTCTTGTCATCGCTAAAGCCAATTTTTCGCAACCCCCACAACATCCAATCTGCACGTTTGCACGTTTCCCACGCAGTTCGGAGATCCTTAGCGCTAGCGGCAAATTCAATACCCTCGCTACACGCGCCTAGCTTTTTGAGCAACCTGATCTTACTGTCCTCCTGTCCTTTTCATAATTCGCCCACCGTCGTTTCTTCGCTGAAAAAAACGTGTAGGCCATCAAACATAAGGTTCACGCGGCCACACGGCCCGTGCCTGTTTTTCCCGACTATCGCTGTAACTTGGCGCGGCCCTTGGGTATCCGGCTCTTTTGTATGGAGCATGATTATTCGGTCTGCGTCCTGCTCGATTGCCCCCGAGTCACGAAGTACGCCAAGGGTAGGCTCAACGCCGTCAGCTTCGCGGTTCATCTGCACTACTTCGACGATGACGATTCCTAATTCCAGCGCAAGCAGTTTCAGATTCCGCGATACTTCCCCGATGCGCTCCCAGCGAGGAACCTTGCTCCCTGTGCCAACATCGATAAGCCCAAGATAGTCAACACAGGCAATCGCAAGACCGTGTACCGCAAACTCACGCCGTATCCGCGAGCGTATTGTTGCTAAGCTCTGCGCCCCGTCGTAAATCGACAGCGGCGCAAGGTACAGGTGGTCAGTCTCAGCGCTTACTGCCGACAGTTGTTCGTCGCTTACATACCCGCCACGGAGCGCCGATACTGTTGCCGCACCCGACTGCGCTACAAGCCGATCAAGCACCTCGTCGCGGCGCATTTCCAGCGAGAAGAACGCCGCAGGCTTCTTGTTGTAAACCGACGAATACCGAAATAGTTGGAGCGCAAGAGCGGTCTTTCCGGTACCAGGACGACCCGCTATTACAACCACCTCACCGGGGCGCATTTCGTTTACTACTCGGTCCAGGGACGGAAGCCCAAATTCAGCCAGCTTCCTAACTCCGTCCCGCCGTTCCTTAACCCTTAACGCTACTGTCTCGGTGTAAGGGATAATTATGTTTTTCATCGTCGGCGTTTCAGGTTCTTGCGCTTGCTGGATAGAGGACGTAATAGCACTCATGATGCTATCAGCAAGCTCGGCGCTCGATTTGGTATGGTCTTTTAACGCATCCATCCCCTGCTGTAGTGATTGTATAAGCGACTTGCGGCGTAGTCGCTCCCGAAGCTGGCCGACGTAATACCCTGCGTTAGCCGTCGATACATATTCGAGCCCCGCCATCGTCGCTAAAAGATCGCTACGGCCCTTCCGCTGTAGTATATCGCCCACGGCTACCGTATCAGCTACCTCAAACTCGTTCCGCGCCGACTCTATCGCACCGAATACAACGCGATACTCCGGCGTGATGAAAAGGCTTTCGGTTATGCCGTGATGGTCAATGAGCGCGGGAGAATGCAATACTTGAGCTAATAGCGTGCGCTCACAATCGTTGCTCATACTATCGCCTCGTAATATTCGTCGCTTTCAAGACCGGCAAACTTGCTCGCTTTACACTTCGGGCAATAGTCACCGTGGAATGGCAAAGGCGCTTTACATACCGGACAAACAAGATTCGCCTTGAAACCAAAGCGCACCGGGCGAGGCTTTTGTGGTTCTGGTTTGTATTCTTCGTAGCAATTCAAAAACGTCGAGGGTAGCTTGATAAATTTCTGTTCGGTCCCATTTCGTTCGACCTGTGATTTATACACGGCAAGGGACGCCATAATATCCCCATGCGTCGCCCCCCGCTTCACCCTTGCGTTGTAAGTTTTGGATGCAGCCTTTTTACCCTCCTTGCGAGGATAGGCGTCGTAGAAGGTCAGGAAGTCACGAGAAAATTCAGACGCCTTATTATATATATTTATATTCTCTGTATCTGTATCTGTATCTGTATCTGGTAACCGTTTTTCTTCCGTTATATAACGCGTTACTTGTCCGTTATATAACGCGTTACTTCCGTTATTTTTTTTGCTCCTGTAACGCCTCTGTCGTTCGTTATTTGTTGGGTCTTTGTCTGATTCAAACTGCCGTTCCTCCCAATTATGCATTATACCATCATCAATTAGTTCAAGGGCTGTTAATCGTTCAATGCAATCCCTTGTTTTTTTCTCAGACAAATGGAGCATAAAAGAAAGGTCTTTTATTGATTCAGGCAGCTTGCCTTTTTGGTCATTTATTCGTGCAATCAAGAGTAAATTTATCCAAATTTTGAACAAAAAATCTGGTAAATTTTGTACTTTTGGGTCGGTCAACACCTCAACATAGAGTCTCATCCATGGAAGTTTTTCAGCCATGTTGCACCCTCTTTGGTAATAATTCGGGCCAAGCCTTGCCCATCGAAGTTTTAACAAAATAAGTCTTCCCTAACTTATCCATGCGCCATATCAGATTCCATAGGCTGTTTTGCTCTAGGCTGTAAGCGTTCGCCGCTTCCCTGATCGACTCAAATCGCTCATCGTGATCGGCAAAATGCAACACGCACGGTCTTGGGATAACCCCTTTTTGGTATTTCTTTGTTGACCCTTCGCGTTGTGCGAGCCAGAGCGCGGTCAGCCTGCACCATTCCGGACCATCATGGTCGTGACTTGTTGGTACTTTTAATTCTGTCATTCTTCCCCCAAAGCTTGGCGTATTTTTTTAACTAATGCGGCTATCTCGATAGGGTGATTGCGGATATCGACAGCGGCATTACACTCCAAGCAACACGCGGCAGCAAGGTTAAGCGGATGATGAATAACGCGCCTACCGTATTTCAGGATGTTTCGCCGCGTCTGCGGGATGCGATGCGCTACCTGTGCTGTGCCGTAGCGGTTAACGTATAAGCCGCACGACTCGCACTTATACCGAGCGCGGGCAAAAACGTATTGCCGCGTGTCTTGGACTTCATGAGCCTGCCGTTCAGTCATCGTCATACTCCACAAGGACTATGCCTTCCTCGGCGGCTAATTGATGCACAGCATCGATCAAAAGCGCGCATTCTTTCGTTGTACAATCAGCTTCCGACTTCGGGACCGTGATACCGCGATAAGTTTTAAATGGGTATCCCATTGCGATAGCGCGGAGCTTAACTACTGATTTTACTGCCTCAAAATCGTTGCCGGTCTCCATTGCTATTGTCTGGACATGGCCGTTTAAATGATGCGACTGGCTCCGTTCGCCCGTGGTCCTGCGCTTCCGTACCTCCGAAACACGCACGGTCACTACGCCATGTTTTAGCGCCAAGGATTGCAAAGCAGGTCCGTATCCCTTCGGCACGTCAACCGAGAATGGCGACGTTGAAAGTACGCGGCCCTGGAATTCGATCATAGCGAAACCCCGTCAAATATTTTTGATACCTGCTCGGTAAGCTCTTGGCCGCTCCTCTGACGCTCTAAAAGCTCATTGACTACGGCGTTGTAGTCGCACGTCGATACCTCGGGCTTTCCGTTAACAATCTTCGCGCCGTGGGCGACAAGAATTGCGACATACACGTCATCAGGCATACCAAGCGCCTTCTGGATATCCCGCGCCCTCTGCTTTAAGCCTGATTTCATGGGAACACCGACGGGGTTTTGTGCGGATAATGGTTCCCGCTTTTCCTCCCGTGGTCGCTCAATGTATTTGGAGCCGTCCCATGATCCTGCGTATACGTCGGCAGCAACGCCAATCTTCTTCATGGCCGTACCGAGTGCATCAGTTTCGGCCATCTTGAAACCTTCATCATTAGCGTGTAGCTCTTTCGTTTCCATCTTAACAAGGTAATTGCCACCAAGCCCGGGAATAGCATCGCTCCACTTATCGCCATCTTTGATGTAAAGGGATATTTGCACCCAGGCGAATACTTGCTCGTTAGGGCCGGGCTCAGTCCATACACGATCAATCGTATATTTCCACCCAACGCCGCAAAGTCCAAATTCTTCTGTCATTGCCTTATATCGCCATTGTGGGTTAATATCACTCTTTCCATTCAGCCGCCCGCCCTTAATTTCTTTTAAGTATTCCCTTGGTGGCCGCGATAGTTTTTCATACGTTTCTATTCCCTTCATATTCACCTCGCACGAAGTGGTCGTGAATCGTAATCAGTTTCCACGCAATCAACAAATATTCTTACAATCCGTTCGTTCGGATGTTCCCATTTCCAGTTAGATTCAGCGCCCAGCCGTGCATCCCAATCAGAAAAAAAGCCCTTGTAAACGGCCTTTGTCCCTCTCTCGCCTCGGCAATGCGCCCAATAGTTGGCGTACATTATGCGTTCCTTATCGCCGTAACCTCGGCGGCAATTTCGCTCACGGCTTCAATTTCGTCGTAGAACGGAACAACTTTCCGCGTTACAACGCAGAGCGCACCGAAATCAGTACGTGTCGCGTTTCTTGCGGCAAGGTAATCGCTTCTGCCTTTCGGCGTGTTCAAGTGCCGGATAACGTCATATGCGCAGATTGTCGCTATCATACGAACTCCTTAACGAATTCGCGGCGATACGCTTTCCGCGCTATCACGCTACCAACAAACGGCCACGCTTCCCGCTTTAAAACGGCGGCGCTTCTCGCTACGCGCTCGTCGTTGATCGCCTGCACCTCGACGGTTTCCTTGCGCGGCTCCTTGCCGGCTTCGTGAATAAGGCATTCAACTGACCAGTTATACAGTTTCATGCTTCCACCTCTCTTCCGTGGATATCAACCACGGCTATTGGTCGCACTTTTCGACAGCGTACTTTCTCTATCGACCCCCTATAAACAACGATGTCGTTGGGGTCTACCAAGCATTTAAGGATTTTCCCTTTACTAAATTCTTGGGTTTTCATAGCTGTATGGCTCAAATGAAGTCCGCCACCACATTCTCTTTCCGGGTCAGGGTCCCAATCAGGACACTCGACATCGGTACCAATGGCGTATTTGATTTTTCCCGTGCGAAAATCGCAGAGGGTTTCGGGGTCTACGCTCTTATAGAGGATGAGCATTTTACCCTGATGCTCGGCGACCGCGCTAAATATTTTTGCGTCATAGACGGGCTCTTTGTATTTCTTCACCGTCGCGTTCATAAGCTTTTTGGCTTTCGCCTTGTCGAATAAGAGTGCAAAAGCATTATCAAGCGCGATAGCGCTGGCGTTGTCCCGAAGCACGGCGCTGGCGTTGTCCCGAAGCTCGGCGCTGGCGTTGCCCCGAAGCACGGCGCTGGCGTTGTCCCGAAGCACGGCGCTGGCGTTGCCCCGAAGCACGGCGTGGGCGTTGCCCCAAAGCACGGCGCTGGCGTTGCCCCAAAGCACGGCGCTGGCGTTGCCCCAAAGCACGGCGCTGGCGTTGCCCCGAAGCACGGCGTGGGCGTTGCCCCGAAGCACGGCGCTGGCGTTGCCCCGAAGCACGATTCCTTGGCATTTAATAACCAGGATTCCGTCAAAGTCCTGGTTAGCCTCGTATTCTTCCTGCGAATGAATTTCTAGTGATTTCATGCTTTCCCTCCTAGCGGATGCTTCGCGCAGTAGTGGCCGAAGCAAAACCCAAAGAATAAACAGCCGTAAGAAACAAGCATCCATCCGAACGCGCTCATTTCACGCCCCCTAACGCCCTTGCTCTAAGCCGCTTTATCGCTTCGGTAGGGATGCGACGGCTTCTGCCGATTAGAATTGAAGGAAGCTCGCCAAGCGCTACCATGTTCGCAATCTTTCTTAGTGATAGACTTAGTGAATCTGCTGCCTCCCTCATTGTGCAAAACTCTTTTTCCATTCAGTACCTCCATTCCTTACTGTTCATCTAAGTGAATCATACTGCATCAACGTGCATCCCGTCAAGGGGTAAAATGATGCACATTGACGATTTTTTCATCTCATGCTAAAATTCGTGTATGGAAAAGAGAAAACTTGAACCAGGAATAACCCTGCGTCCAAAGCCAGATGAAAGGGCGGCGATAGAAAAGGCAGCAGGGGGCGAATCGCGCTCGTTGGCGAATTACTGCTTAAAGGCTGTGCTTGAGTACACCCGCGAACATCACCCTGAGCTGTTTCAGGAAACATAGACCCGCTTCATCCGGCCATTGGCGCGCGCCCGACGATGAAAGTACGGTGCCAGGGTAGGGTGTTCCTCGATAAGCAGATCGGTGTACGGGCGGGTGAAGTTGTTGTTAATGCTGATGCCGTCGTCCCGCAAGTCTCCGATGATGTCCCGCATGGAAAAGTATGTTTTCCCCTCACGGATGCCGTTGCATACCCTGGCGTAAATCACTGATAGCACAAGCGGGTTCGCGGTATGGTAGGCGATAAACTGTTGGTCGATGGTTTCCCTAGGCTTGGGAGGCTTCGGTTCTAGCGGTAGTTCGGGCGGATACAGGGCTTTCGACGAAAAACGTGACTCTACGATACGTCGGCAGGTGTTAAGGAAGCTCATGCTTTTTACCTCCTACGATAAGCGCCAAGAAACAGACGCCGGCGATAAATGAAAAACTGATGATGAAGTAAAGCTGAAGTATTGTAATTTTCATTCTTTACCCCCTAGTGGAGCGGTGCGGCGTGACCCGCGTGTAGGCACGGGAGGAGGCAACCGCCCTACGCCCGCCCCAAGTGCGCCGCAGGGAGCCAACGGCTATACGGCGCGTTTTTCGTATCATCCCAGCCCGCCAACGGCGGTATGGGGGTAGCGGGAGTCGAACCCACGCAGAGTGCCAATCGAGCGATGGGGTGCGCCCGATCTCCGTACGGCGTTTGGTGGTAATGACACCAAAGCCCCACGGCTCTTTGTCCCCGAGTGCCCCGTGTCGCCGGGGCCACGCGTTAAGCGCCGGGCCGAAACACCGTACGCTAGATTGCAGGTCATTCCGCACCCCCAGCCAGCCACGCAAGAAGCAGGACATAGCCCGCAAGCACGACAAGACCAATAAGGGAGCTGATGAGGTCGGTCATGCTCCCGCAAGCCTCTTTGCCGCTTCTTGCTCTGTTGTGCTTCCGGCTTCCTGTAGCCCCCGTTCGATGTAGTACGCGGCCTGCTTTGACATAGACCGCTTGTGTTCCCGCGCTTTCGCACGTAACAACTTTTTCACCTTTCCGTCAATCTGAATACTTAATGCTTCCATGATCTCCCCTCTGTTTTCATTGTCATAGTAAACCCACAATATGCCCCTGTCAATAGTAAAAATGCAAAATAATTAAAAACATTAGAAAATGATACATAGCCTATAATTAGCACAAATGTCGACATTTTGTATACATTTCTGCTATTTTGCGACAATAAAAAGCCGCCCATTACTGGACGGCAATGGCCGTCTTTCCGGCCTGTCAACCCGCTTACGATCGGGATTTCCATAAATGGGCACCGTCGTACCCATGGCGGGGCTCTTTTGGCCGCCCCATGACCATAGCTAGAGCCGTACTAATACGGCTCCGGTACTCCGCCTACACCCGGTAGGTAAGTTACTAACATAATACTGCAAAAGCAGTTATGAGTCAATCATGCGCTGTATCTCGCGCTCGATCATCCAGGCCGCTTTGCGCAGGTCCTCCAATTCTTTCTCGGCTTGCGTCTGGCCTTTCGCGGGTGGCTTGTATCCGGCCCTGGCAATGTATTTGATCGCACAGGCGCGGCAGTAAGGCATGCCCTCGATTAGGTCTATAACCTCGACCTTGTACTGGCAATAGTGCGCGGGATGATTGATGGGGTCGTTGGCAACATCGAGCGTGTTACTATTCGGGGAGCGTGTTACTTCATCCATTCTGGCCGCGCCCCCTTCGGACCGCCTTGATCTTTGAGCCGCTTGTATTCCAGCACAAGCTTGTCCGTTGCGGTATGCAAGGCGCGGCTTAGTGTCTTCTGCGGGATGCGGGGGAATTGTAGCCAGATTATCCATTCCTCCTCATTGGTAAACACGCGATAGCCTCCGCTTTGAGCCTTGTTAGGCCGTGCGGATAGCTCCGCCCATATCCCGCGAATATCTATCTCTACCATTTCACGCATTGATATCCCTCGTCTTTAATGAGTTTTAGCGGCATAATGATGGGGTCGATAAAGGGTAGTCGGTCTTCCTCGAAGTAGCCCACATGAAAGCCCACGTCATATTCCCATGACGAATAGCGGCGTGAGTTTGCGCCGTCGAGGGGAAGCTCTAAGCATGGGCAGTTTAGGGCTTGCCGCCGATGTTTTCTTACTTGCATGTCGTAGTGGACATGGCCGCGCTCTATAACGTCAGGTGCTTCTTTGGATTCCCTGAACGCTTCTGATTCCAGGCGGTCAAGTTCTTTGAGTAGTGGCGTCCCTTGCCCGTATGGAATATCCGAACGCCCACCAACGTGCTTGCCGTGGACATTCCAGCCCTCTATGGTACGCTTCTGGACGTTTTTAATATCACATCCGATAAGCTCGGCAACCCTATCCTCGTACTCTAGGACTCCGTTGGTATGGAAGGGCGTACCCCGAACCATCCAGATATATGCGGGTGGTACTCCGGCCTCTCGTATAACGGCGGCTGCGGCCTCCTGTTGTCGAGATATGTTGGTCTCGAAAGTGTCAAGCGTTCCTTTTTTGCCCTCTCCGTCTACCATATCGCCCATGACAAATAGGCCGTCATAGGGACCGTTCGCACGGAGATTCTTTATAAACCAGTCATAGAATATTTCTTGAATCGATCGGACCGCATCGCATCGATACCCCGGCGGCGCAATCCCCGCTATATTCCCACAGTGGAAGTCAGAAAGAAATAGGATTTTCTTCATGTTCCCCCTAGTGTAAGAGCGCATAGGCCAGCCCGATACCCAGGCCAGTCGCAACGCCGATAAGGACGCCGTTAGTTACCCGCGCCCTGGTTAAGTCTTTCGATAATTGCTGCTTCAAGGCTTCGGTGGCCTTCTGCCCAGCCTCGGAGCGCGTCAACCTGTCTTTGTAGTCCTGCAATTCCGCTTCCCGCGCCGCTAGACGCATCCCTAAATCGCTGATCCAGCTGTTCAACTTCTTGACTGATAAATTGTGCGAGTCCTGCATAATAGCTAATTCGCTCTTCAAGGAGTCGATTTCGGTCTGCAAGCTCGCTATAATCTGATCGAAGTTCTGCCAACTGTCGCTTAAATCCGGCGTTGTTGACTGCGAGAACGCCAATGGCGGTGAGCAACAAAACAAGCAAAGCAACGCCAAGAATACGATATACTTTTTCCATGTCATTATTTCCCCCATACCATTCGCTTTTACACGCCGGGCAATGTTTAACCGTCTCTGTATTTCCGGCACCGCATACAGGGCAAGTCATTGTTCAAACCTTTCGGAGTTTCCGAATTGTTCAACCTGTAAGGATTGCTTACCAGTTCGCCAGCCTTCGATGATTTCCGCAACAGTCGTATAGCCAAGAAAAACCATGGCGGCGATGATAAAAAGCAGTATCACTTTCCAGTCTGCGCCCTTCCAAGATAAAGCAATCGCATTACTGAACGACAAGAGCGCAAGGAACCGCCTGCTTGACGTTGCGCCGTCCTGCTCTTGGATGAGGCTAGGCTTCATGCCAGCCTCTTGAATATCCGCTTGCTCACCAGCTTGCCCTGTGCTACAGTCTGCGAGTTGTCTAGCGGGTCATAAGCAACTTGCCCGCGCCCATCGCCAACGACAAAATGCGCGTAGGTCTTGGTTGTGGCCTTGCGCTCATAGCGGAGGATCTCCAGCTCGTCGCCTTGCGTCTGGTAGTCGGCGGGTTTATGCTCTACGCTCCACCTGCCCCCGGCGACAAGGGACAAAAGGCGCGGCGGGTCTTTGATGTAGCAGTCCTCTTCCATAACGCCGACCGATAGGGCTTGCCGATAGAAGCCGATTGCCTCGTTTTCCCTATTTGCTAGATGCAAAATCGAAAGGAAGTAACAGCCGCTATCCGCTATGCGCCGGGCGATAGTCTGTGCGTTCATGCGGTCCGCCTTTTTTTTGCCGTGCGCTCATCCAGTGCCGCGATACTCTCACCATGCTCGGACAGCTTTTCTTCGTGGCGATCAAGGATGTCGTATATTCTGCCCATTGCGGCGGTGTTATTCTCCACGACTTTTTCCAGCGGCTTGGTCGTCAGCCTAATGATGAGCCATATCAAGCCCCCGGCCATGCCAAGGATTGTTAACGCAAGGCCGATCTGCTCGTTATTCATTCAGGACCCCTTATTATTTGCAGCCCAAAAATATTGGCTGGGTTATTAAAAAATCATTTTCGATTCTGCCCTCAAATCTTACCCATTTCACACCACGAGATATTATTTTAGTAGCCGATGCTGATGATTCAATGATCGTTGTTTCTATATTGGTAATTATTTTAATCTCATCACAAATTTCAGAAAATTCTATTGTAACCATCGCTGCCGATACGGACAAGGACGAAATATTTAATGAACCCAGACCCGCGGCGGAAAACCGGCCACTTACCATACAATCCAATATTTCTTTTTCTTTATTTGCTTTTGTATTGGTATCATAATTTTCGCTTACGTAAGCAATACAACATCCAGTATCATAAGTTCTATCCCCTCCCCATGAATTTTGCCAATCCACAACAGCAACGGCCCATATTTTATATCCGCGACTAATAAATTGGTTATATTTGCTGTTAAAATCGGCATTTTTAACATCACTATAACCACCCGAAAAAACTTCAAATCCAAGAAAAATATTAGTATCCAGATCAATTATTGATTTTAAGGACGAAAACGGTGCTTCGGGATGATTTATTGTCCCAAACAATTTTGTATAGAGCATTGTATTTTTTGTGGCGCTAACTACTTCTGCTGGGGTGGTTGTCCTGTTGGCCTTCCTCCATGTAACTATACCTTCCGCCGGGTCTTCCTCTCCACTTATTTTGCTCCATCCAGGATTAGAATAAGATGCGCCAATAATATTGAAATGTATAATGTCAGACTCAAGGGTATTTACAAATTCCGTTGCTGGCAATGTTGGGATGGTTGACACATCGATATTGTTAAGTTCCGCATCGGTAAAATTTGCAATGGCCCCTGACGATGCTTTGGTTTCTTTTCCCAAGGCATCGTAATTTATCCAATCCTCGTAGGTGGTAAACCAACTATTTAACGGATAAATAGGTATTGATGGCTGATAATGAATAACTGGTATAAATCGTATACCCCGATTGTAACAGCGCTCGAAAGATGCTTGGGCTAAATTATGTTCATGGGTAACAAATTTTACAGTTTTTGTAAAATCTGCATTTTCATACGGGTTGTAAATTATGGTTTGTGCCGCTAATTCATCGGTTGGGCGAGATAAGATATCTCCCCTAAATTCAATCGTTTTAATCATTTTATAGTTACCATCGGTTTTGTCGTTATATTATTAGCGGCATTCCTAGTAACTTTGGGCTGAGTAACAGTAAGTCCTGAATTAATGTGGGTCACAATAAAGCTATCATAGGCCACTGCCGTTGCGTTATAGTCGCCGTATGTAATAACCCCTAGTGATCCGTCTGCCCAAATTACGGTTGCAGTGGATATCAATTCGTTTACGTCTCTCGTAATGTAAAGCAATTCAAAATTTAATGATCTCAACATTGTGTATTTTAGTTGCTCGATAATTTTTCCTCCAACATCATCCATCCCCCCGGTTAAATGTGTCCCGGATGCACTATGATTTGTACCGGGTTCGCATGTTAAGGCAACAATATCGCCCCACAAGCCAGTAGTTTTTGCTGAGATATTCAGGACCGCACCACTCCTGGTTGTGGACACGAGAGGGTGTACCGCAGCCGCCCAATATTTGATGCCGTTATTTGCGCGGGATACTTCGGATATGGCTAAATTTTCGTTTTCGATTTCTTCTTCTTTCGTGGCCGCCTTTAGCACCTCACCCTCGACCCCCGGGGAAGGTGTCAACGCATCAACGAAGGTGTATTTCTTCTCACCAATAATATCACCCTTCCCGGCGGTAGCGAGATCAGTAGCGATAATGGAGCCTATCGCACAAGACCCAACACCGGGGCAATCACTTAGTTGATTCAAAATACGCAATCCGTCTTCCGCACAAGACCCGGTTTTGTAAGAATAATCCCCAAACCACATAAATTTTATTGTTGCTACAGCGTTTAATCCGCCGCTTGTTACGCCGTAAAATGGGTAGAAATAAATACTAGAGACCGTTTTACCCAATCTACCAATAAATAGTTGATATTCTCCGATTCTCCCTACTCTTTTTAGTGGATAAATAGGTTGTAATAATTCATTGGTCTCAAATCTCACATGATAATTTGATAGTGTACTTTTCATCATTACCAGCAAACTTGCGCCAGCGGGGACCGCAACGGTTTTAAGTATGTGACGAGTGGAGGCGTCGTCTTGGGTTGCTGTGATAATTAATTCGCCATTTGTAACACCAAGCGTCAGCCCAACACTTGCATTCCACCCATTGGTAGTGGAGAAATTAGATAAATACGCAGGTGTTACATCACCGTCGGGCCTATCTGTCAGCTTCGCCGCACCGCCAGAGGCACCGAGAAGAGCCACGCCCTTATTTGAGGTAGCCGCATCGCCCACTAGGGTCTTGATCTTCGCCCCGGTATCCGCCCCACTCGCCGCCCCTATCGCATCAGCGGCGGTCTTGCCTGCGGCGGTGGGGAGATTCGCGTGCGCGTAGGTACTCTCATGCGTCGTTACCGCGCCTGCAGGTGCATCGCCCGCTGCCACATCGCCCGCGCCAGTACCGACATTCTTTCCTGCTGAATCACCGAGATCCGCTTCTTTGGCATACTGCGTATGCGGATCGAGCGCCGAGACGTGTCCCGCGAGCGCTCCGGCTGCGGTCGCTTCGGCGGCGGCCTGGGCGGCGGCAGGTGCATTCCCGGCGGCCACGTCTCCTGCGCCTATCCCGACGTCTTTGGTCGCGCTGTCGCCCAGGGCGTCAAACTGGTCTTTCAGGTACTTTGTGCGGTTCGCCAACGCTTGTGCCTGCGAATTCATCGCCCCGCCGGGACCGCCGATTGCCTGCGTGTTTGTGGCGAGTTCCGGCACTCCCGCCGTAAACTCAGATACTTCCGTTATGTTTGCCATTCGTTCCCTCCTGCCTCTCGGCGGTGGTTAAGTCCTTATTTCGCTATGCGGATATAAACCCGATCATAGCCCCCTTCGTATTTCGGTTTGATCTCGTTGCCGATTATCGTCGCGTACGGTTGCATCGGATGGAAGCAACTATGCTCGTACTCAAGTTTGACGTTGCCCGACTCTAGCCCTGCCCTGAAAATGTACGTCATCTGGAACGGTGAATAGTGCGTCCAGTCCAGCGGCGTGAAATAGCAGTCCATCGCGCCGCCAACGTACAGGGCTTTGTAGTGCAAGGATGCCTCAAGCGTGGTGTAGAGTGCGCCGATCTCTGCTTTGCTCCATGCGGTATTGCGGGCTTGATAGTTATGCACACCGCCGGATATGAAACCAGCCTCAATCGCGGCGCATAATATCAAAGCCTTGAAAAACATATCCACCTCACCATGAAAGCGATGCTGTAACAGAATCAGAAGAATCGTACTCAATATACAGAAAACTTGCGGCATTGGTTGATGTTCTAAACCCGTATAAATGTATACCACTATGGGATGTTCTCATGGCTCGATTAACATTTATTATTGTCGTCCCTTGCATTGCAAAACCGGAAACTATTATTGATTGACCAATTACTCTTAGCGTTGGAACGATTGCGGTAAACATTTCTGCTTCGGTATATGTACCATGTAGATACCCTGTTACTTTCCTCCCCCCAGCAACCCATAGTGTGCCTTCTAATGTATTGGTTTCAGCAAGTAATTCTTCCAACACACCATCCGATAAACCGTCAATATATGCCCAATACACTGTGTTATCTTGAATATGGTTCCCTGTTCCAGTTGGCCCACCAGAAGATGCAGAGGTGCCACCATATATACAAAGATATACATTCCCACTATTGACTCTTAGGTCATTGATAGCATATATGGTGTCAGCCGCCCATGCTGTCGGGGTTCTCTTTGAAACTTTTTTCCAATTCCCAACATGACCACCGCTGTAGTTGTAAAATCCGTCGATGAAGTGCATATCGCCGGAGTAGTTGTGCATTGAGTCATCGTGAACATAATCATCACTGCCCACTACGCCATGTAGTGAAAATGTACTTTCCGAGTCATTGCCCGCTGTTGTATCGGGTGCCCTGGTTTCCCATATTGAAAATACTTTGCCGGATTTAGTATTGCGAACAGTGAGGATATTATCAGTTGAACCTGGGATATTGTGCGACCAGAGTTCATATTGCCCCTCACTGTCGGGGTCTCCGAAAAGTATCTTGCCCTCAACGTCATCAAGGATAATTGAGCCGGTGTACGAATAATAACCAATGGCATTTATGGTAATCGTTGTTGCGTCAGTAAAAGTAATGATTATAGATTCACTACCGTTTTGATAAATTGTTGAACAAGTCTTTGAATTAAACGTGCCGCCGCCCAAGTCTACTGTGCGGTAAGCTGTGAGCTTTCCAGTGAATAAGGCTATAAGTTCAGAGCCTGGCCAGTAGTCATCAATGCTTGAAGTTGTCAGCGTACCTGAATTGACGTTGACCGTTCCGGCTTCGTCGTAGTACCCAGCGTTATCAACAGACAGCGCCGTATTATCAGTATTGTTCCATAGGCCAATAGTGTTAACGGCAGGGCAAAGCCTAAAGTTACGGCAGTAACCACTACTAGATTCTAATGATATAATGTCGCCTGTATTTAATACAAGTTTTTCCGATTGTGTTACATATGACGAAGTGCCAAGATATGATTTATATAGGCTTCCGTTTACATGTAATCTGAACCACGCAGTATCTTTAATATCGAAGTATAGCGTAGTTTTTCCACTAACTGCGCTTGTTATTGTTTTTAATGTCCCCGGCCCTGTCGCCTCCACATCGCTCGCTTGATACGATACCGTATTATCAGAGCCGCCCTTGACCACGTGGGTAATGTTTTTCCCGTCGAAAGCTGAGGCTGAGTCTACGGCGTGCCAACCGTCGGCAAGCGTTGAGCATAGGTCTATCAATTCAGACCCGGGCCAGTATGTTGGCGTAGGCGCATTTATCGTTTCGCCTGCCTGCGAGTTTATCGTGTCCATCAAGAGGCTTTTTAGTGTGCCGAAAATCTCCAAGTCGCCAACACGCAAGCGATCGATGATTGCCGACATGATGTGCGCGGTCTGCATGGAGGAGTCGATGCCGTAGTCAGCCTCCGCGCCGTAGAGCGCCGCGCCGTCTTGGTCTTTTAACTGGCAAACAAACACGATATCAACAAGAGCCTTATAAACGTATATGGGGTCAGTCGTGCGCGTCCAGGTCGTGCCGTCGTAGGTAAACACGCCCCGGTTTTCATCGCCCGAGGTCGGGGAATAGCGAAGGTAAGAGTCGCCGTTCTTCGCGGTCGAGGGCGTGCCGTCAAGATGCGCGCCAAGGTAGGCGGGTTCGTAGATCGGGATAAGCGCGGCCACGTCTGCGGCAGTCTGCCCCGCGTCGTTCAGCGTCCAGGTATCGGGCGTTGTGCCAATATAGCGTTGGCCGTTATAGATGCCGTACTGGCCGTCAAAGTCCACGGTGTCGGAGAGCGTGGAAAGTGCTTTTTCCGAGGGGTAGGGTATTACATCGGGAGCAGGGGGGAATACCGATGGTTTTGTTGACGGAGCCGAGGGATTAGGTCCGAATGATACCTTGCTTGTAAAATCGGGTATCGCGCCCATATCGGCGGTATGGACGGCGGGAGCCGCTTCAAAAAGCGTGAGCTTCGCAGAAAGGTCGTCGTTCAGGTCTATCCCCGCAACGATGCAATCAACGGTTTCCAGCTCATCAATACCGAAAGCGAACCAGTCGCCCTCGGCAGGAATATCCGCTCCTGCACTTATCGGTGTGCTAAGCGTTAATTCATGGGTGTCACCAACATCCAGCACCACGGTACGGTAAACCGAGGTTCCAGCGGCGGTACGGATGCGGATAGCGTAAGCCTTTCCCGCCTCCATCGTCAGCATGTTATCGGTTTCGACCGCAGTAATATTACCTTCGCCATCTACCGTGATACCCGATAATCTGCCGTCTGCCAGTCCCCAGCGCGGCGCAGGATGCGTTACTTTCACCAGTTCCCCGCGCCTCACCGCGAGGTTTTCAGCGTCCATATTGACGGTGAATAGCTCGGGGCGCAGTTTCCGCACGGCGAGAAGATAGCGGCACCAGCCGAACACTTGCGCCGGATTCGTATTAAGCCCCGCCTCTATCGTTTCAAACTTTGTCGCCTCGATATATCCAGCGTCGGCGGTCTTATCGACGCCCCAGCAGTCGCGCAATACGCCGTCTGCTTCCGTGTCGTACTTATAGCCGTCGTCAAGGACAATACGTTCATCGGTCGTATATTCTTCGTCGGCATTGATGAATTTGACGCGGTAGCCGTGGATTTCCTCACCAAATACTTTCTTCCCTTGGAATCCCCAGGAGTTATGCGGTCCTATATGTTGCTTTGGCGTAGACTGCGCCACGTCATATACAACGCCGTATTTCCCTTCGGACATAGTAAGCGAGGCGCGGGCCTGAGAGAGAATCTTGACGATAAGCTCCGAGAGCTTCATCGATGATGTTATAAGGCCGTTTATCTCTATCTTGTAGGCATTATCACCAGTTCCTTTCGCGGTATCGCACCACTGAGCGAACGCGTAGATAGAAGCCCAATCCATTTGGGAAGTAGGGCGCGGCCTCGGATTACCCGGGCCCATGATCGCGTGAACGAACGCCAGCGCCGCGTTGCGCGGATTCGATGCGATAATGCTTGCCCAATCATGGCTAGTGTCTTCGGTGGCGATATAAGAATAGTCGGCGGCAACTATGCAGTTCAGCTTAGTAATGCAGTTTTGTACCGCTTCGGATGCCTTTACCTTAACGCCAAGAATGGCCACTTTTTCGCGGTACGCCTGCGGCATAATATCGATACCGGTGTGCGAGCGAAGGGAGGTCCAGTAGACTTGATCTACAATCTTCGTGTCGTCAGCGTCTTCGGTTTCGCGCATAACGAACACTTCATATTGCCCGGCGGTAAGTGTTCCGGAGGTCGCGGTAAAGCGCAACGTTTCGGCTTTATTGCGCGTAATCGAGTTGCTCCCCGAGTCGAATGTGCCCAAGAGCGTCCACGGATTCGGTGGCGAACCGGCAGCGGCTTTCAGGCGATAGTATGGCTTAACCACAACCGTCGTATAGAGCTTGTCGTCGGTATTGTATTTAACAAGCTTCGGGAAAGTAATCGTTACGGCGATCTGCGTGGTATTTTGCGCGGTAGTCTGTAGTGTCGCGGGGACAACTATTACTCCAACGTCAGATTTAGTCTCGTTTACAAGCGTTGAAGCTAGGGCGCAGTAGATGACCGTCGATGATATGCCGGTAACAAGAAACTGCTTATTGTTTCCATCGTTCGAGAAGCCGTAAAAATCAACATAATCGCCGACCTGTACGTCATTGTCGGAATCGGTCCAATCGCCAGAGCTTCGGGTAATGGTCCTCGCCGATGCGTCAACAGTGAGCGATAATCCGCTAAGGACATGGTACCGAGACAGAAGCGTCTGGAAGTTTTGCTCGATTACTTCTTTCTCAAAGAACGATATCGCCGCGCCCGACTGCCGGAGTTCCACCTCACAACCAGGGAGTACGCCATCAACCGCTATCGCTCCCTCTGTCGTATTCGCGCTATTCGATGCGACAAGGAAATCTCCTAACTTGATATTCGATACGGAAAGCGGGGCATACCCAAGAACAAAGGCCATATAAAGGTACTGGTCTTTTCCATCGGTCCCGCTTATCACGGTATAGGGTGGGCAAAGATACCCGGGTGTAAGAAGATGACGACCGAGGACAAGCGGCACCTTGCCGTTAGGGTCTGACTGATTCGATGCGCCGCGAATCGAGGGGTGGTTCTTTGTCCCCATTTCGTCGGCATAAGGACCGCCGATAACGCCAGAGGCGGTAAGTCCGCTTGTAACCACTAATCCCACGCCGGCGGCTATCATCCCTACTGCAATCCAAGAAAGGCCACCCGTTACAATTCCAGCAACTACTGCGAAAGCTATTCCGGCAATGGTAGCAATGCCTCCCAATACGCCCTTACCCTGTGCCGCCTCTTGCCTAGTGCCGTCTCCACTATTTGCCGGGACGATGCGAACGATTATTTCATCGCCGTCCTTCAGCACCGTGTTCTGACGTTTATCAGCACTAACGAGTGTACCGTTGACGAAGGTACGGACCATAAGGCCGCGTGGTATATCGCTCCGCGCGTTCTTTACGATAGAGGCGAGGGTGACTCCCGATTCGATGGATGCCTCACGGCGTTCATCGGTAAAAGGGTGAGGGAAGAAATAGACTTTAGCAGACACGGTAATACCCCTCTATTCTTGTGCAAAGCCGATATGACGACGCCGATTCAATAACCGAATACGTCCCGCGCATCGTGTGAAGAATCTCGCCACCTCCTAAATACAGCCCGACATGGCTTAACGCGCCGCGAATTCGCATGAGCGCGATATCACCTTCTTGCGGTGTTTCCACCCTCTCCACGTTCAGCTTCTTCAAACCCATTGCTACTTGTCGTTCGCTCTCGTCCCGCGTCGATTTCTCGTAGTCGTCGAACGCAGGGAGCGTCTTGCCGAACCGCTCTTGCAGAACAAGCCGAACAAGCCCCCAGCAGTCGCATCCATCCCGAGAGCGCCCCGCATCCTTAAACGGAATTCCGACATATTCAGCGTAGTTCATGCGAATAACCCCGGCGCTACTTGCGGCGTTAATTCTATAGGGAGCATGGCGTAATCTAGCGCGTCATCGATTGCCAACGATGCCTGAATAATTTCATCGTCGTAAGTAATGTCCTTCACAATGTAGGTAATCCCTAGAACCGGCTCAAATACGCCACCCGTACCATCGAGACGTTCGGAACCGTCAAGCACCCATGAGCCGTCAAGGGCGAGCGTTCCGGATTCGTCGTACCAAACCGCCTGGACATCGACGGTTACAAAGTCACCCACCGAGCGGAGCGCCTCGATTATTGCATCGTCGTTATAGGTCGTGAGCGTGGCAGAAGCGACGTTGTCCGTTGTCTCTGCGTGCCAATCGAGGACGAAAGGAATCGCGGTATAGGTATGTCCGTTATAGACCATGTCAACGTTGTTGTTCGTAATGTAAATCGTGGAGATAGAAGGATGAGAAATCGCAATAAGTACGATATCCGCGCCGTTCGTTTGTTGCGCGAATAACTGTGCTTTAACCTTTGCCGATATACTCACTCCCAAACCTCCAACTCAACGGTGACAGTAAATTCGTGATCGTTCGGCACATAGCTTGGCGGGTTCGCTTCCGGGGAAAATCGCGCTTGTAGGTAGACAGGTGTTGCATCGTTATCGGATAGCCACCATGCCGGCCAGTAGAATGTATCCGCGCCGTAGTGCGTGTTCGTGATATAGAACGCCTTGAAATAGTCAAGTTGAGCCTTCGTCATGGCATAGGAATAGCGATGCGGACTCGGCGCGGTCGTGGCTTTTAGCCTGACCTTTGCGGGTCCGGCGTCCATCTTTGTTACTTTTCGGTTATCAGGGAACGTCATTGTCGCGCCGTCCTGTAAAGGGCGCTGTGGTAGTGTCGTCGGCCAGTATTCCATTAGCTTTTCCTCACTCCCCCGGCGTTCGCCGTCGCCACTTCCTGCCGTACCATGTCCCGAATAGTAAGGATGATCTTCCTATTGCCCGACGCATCGGTAACGGTTTTCGTCTTCGATGAAATAGGAGTCGATGAGTAGTTGTTGACCTGAACCTCTACTTTCCCAGTGGATTGCGCCGCAACACCAAGCCGCCCGGAAGAGTCGCGGGACAGCGGCATAATCGCCTCGGGTCCCGCTTCGGCGAATACCCCGCCCTTGGCGAAAGTAAACACTTGCGGCCTGTCGTAGACGCCGTTAGAAAACATGGAGAGGGAAGGGGAATTATAGACGCCTCCCTTGGCGTTCGTTTCCAGCATTCCCGTACCGACCTGTCCGATAAGGCCGCCTGCGATAAGTCCCCACGCGAGCGGGTCGTCAGCGATATTTCCGTTGCCGAGCATAGACAAGCCGACTTGTATAGCCAGCTTCGGGAGCATCGTGAGCAACGTTTCAAGCGTGTTTCCCATCGCGTCGCCAAAGGATTCCCAGCCGTCAGCCCCGGACACGAGCGCATCGCCAAGCTTGTACATTTCGTCGGCCAGCGTATTGATCGCGGTATCGCGTATCGAATCGCCAAAGGAAATAGCGGCCTTAGTCAGCGGGTCGTATTGTTCGGCCAGTTCTTTAAGCGCCTGCTTATAGCCAGCTGTGGAAATTTTGCCATTTGCAAGCGATAGAGTAAGATTGTCCTGTGCTTCTTGGTATTTTTCCGCATCGGTATACGCCTGCTGTACGGTATAGCCTGCGATATCGCCAGTATCGGCGTTGATACCGATAGGCCGTTCCTGCCATCTGCCAGAAGGTGCTGCGCCCTCGAACGCCCGCATGTTTTCACGGAGAAGCCCTGCCGGTGTTTGTATTGCGGAAATAGCGGCCTGTGTTCGCGCTTGCTCGGGAGTTAATAGGGGAACGCCACCACCCGGCTTATACATCCATTTATCGAGTGGTACGCGGCTTCCTGCTTCGTTTAGATAAATAGCATTATCAAGCGCCATGCCAGACGAAATTCTGTCAAGTTCAGCTTGTACTTCTTCGGGTGTTTTTAATGCAGTTCCACCGCCTGGTTTATTGAGCCATCGGTCAGTTGGTACACGCTTCGCCGCCGCTTCTAGTTCTACGCGGCTACTTGAAAGCATACTTGTAGAAATGGTATCGATTGCGGACTGTGCTTGTTCTGGGGTTAAATAAGAGACACCACCGCCAACCTTGTTTAGCCACCTGTCGGTGGGGGCTCTATTTGCAGATTCTTCTAAATCAGACCTTATTCCAGAAGCAATACGCGCATCGATTGAATCGGTGATTGCTTGCGCGGCTTCTGGAGAAAGGAAAGAAATACCACCACCCGCCTTGTATAGATAGGGGTCTACCGATACCCTCGAAGCCGCTTTTTCAAGTTCTATCCGTGCTGATAAATTAACAGAAGCCTGAATAGTATCGAGCGCCGCCGTTGCTTCGTCTTGCGTAAGGTATGCAATACCACCGCCGACTTTATTTGCCCATCTATCTGCTGGCGCTCTTTTTGAAGCGGCGGCAAGAGCTAGCATAGTAGAGCTTAGTATCTTATTATCAACCCCTGATAAAAACGAATCGGCTTGTTCTTGGGACAGGAACGCAACACCGCCTCCCGGCATTGAATCCCATCTATCGCCCTTATACCGTGCCGCCATCGCTGAAAGTTGTACGGCGGCATCGGTAGCAATTCGATTGTTTATATCGTTAAGGAGTGACGTTGCTTTTTCTTGTGTTAGGTATGGTACGCCGCCACCGGGTAACTTAGCCCAGCGGTCAGTAGGAACACGCTTTGCGGATTCGGCAAGCGAAGCCCTAAGTTCCGAAGCAAGCCTAGCATCAATGGATGCTATTATAGTGTCTGCTTGTTCCTGGAAGAGAAGTTGCGTACCGCCGCCTGGCTTATACATCCACTTGTCGGTTGTTACACGAGAAGCTGAAGCACTAAGTTCTTGATACGCTGAAAGCGCCATAGACGCCGATATTTGTTCTAATACAGTAGTGGCGGCGGTCTGAGTCATGTAAGGAATACCGCCGCCGACTTTATTAAGCCAACGATCAGTGTATTCAGCTGGTTTTAGTGTTTTTTCTGTAGGCTTCCATCCAAATACATTTATATAGTCATCAATAACGCTTACTGTTGATTCGCCTACTTTCCAAAGCCCGGAAGCGAGTAATGCTTCCTGTAGGTTCTCGGCCTTGCGGGTAAATTCCTTTCTAAACTCTTCCTCGAATTTCGTACCGCGCACATTCTCGAATCCGAGCTTTTGTTGTTCGAGCCATTGAGTAACGAGCGCAGTACCGGAAAGAAGGTCTCCGCGTACCATTGTGCCTTGATCGGTCGGCACCCAAGGACGTTCGTATGCGGGGATTTTTTGTTCAACGAGAATATCGCGCCACGGAACGCGGTCTGAGGCCACGGGAACGCTTGCCGCACGATAGCCCTGCCGATTCTGTTCGGCCTTTGCATACCCACCAGCGGCTTGTTGTTCTTTTATTCGATCGATCATCCCTTGTAGAAAAATGTTTTCATAAAGCGGACTATATAACGGCTGCCAGCCGCCTTGTTGGTCTGGAGCAGTATGAAAAATATTCCAGTTGAAGCCGGTTAGTTTTACGAGCGGGTTTTCGGCCATCGCCGTATTCCGCGCAATAATTGTCTCTAGTCCAGCAATCAATGAATTAGGGTCGCCCTGACCAGTGCGTAAATAATACAACGCGTTGGACTTTGAAATCATCGTGTCCATCGTTGTATTTAATTCATCAAGAGATTTTTTAAAGAATGGTATTGTTTCCCTACCAATTGTACTCAGTACGGCCTTGAAGTTGTCGGCGGCGATTGATAGCTTCCCCTCGAAGGTTTCGGCTGTCTTTTCCATCATGCCGTGGAATTGACCGCCCTCATCGGTGAGCGCCTTTAGTGCCTTCTCTATCTCAGGGAATCCAACTTTGCCATCTGATACTAGGATTCCAACCTCATGGACTGACTTTTCCATCACCTGCGAAAGTGCTTCGAATATGGGTACGCCAGCGTTGACGAATTGGTATAAGTCCCTGGTCAGTACGCGGTTCTGCGCAAGCGCCTGTCCATAGGCAAGTGCAAGGCGTTGCATGGTTTCATCGTTGCCGCGTGCAACGTCGCCCATGCGTTCCAGGGTGGGGATTATTTCTTCGGTAGCAAGGCCGAAGCCCTTTAGCATCTGCGCGGCGCTTTCAACGCCCTGGAAGGTCAACGGTGTCCGCTGTGCAACATCGTAGAGCCTGTCGAACATCTGCGACCCGGCTTCTACGTCTTTAAGGAACACGCCCCAGGCTACGCGGCTTCGCTCGAAGCTCCCGGCAAGGGTAACAGCTTGAACGGCAAGGTCTTTTAATTCTGTAGCAACGCGACGGGTTATTGCTACGCCGACATTAAGCGCCGTTGAGTATCCTGCAATTTTAAGGGCAAGTGATCCGAATGATTCGCCAGATGCTTGATTAGCCTGAACATTAACTTTATTCGCATTAGTAAGCCCAGCGGTAGCGGTTTCGGTAGCACGTGCCTGGTTAGCAAGCCCGGCGAGTGAGGCTGTGGTTTCATTTATACCCTGATTTGTTACTTGTACAACTAATCGTGCTTCATCAGCCATGTTCACCGTTCCCTACGTCTCACGACGTTGTGTCAGCCACTTCGCTATTTCCGCATCCATCGCCCGGATTGCTTCAATTTCCCACGCGCTAAGGCGATATCCCGTTACTTCCTGATAGTCCAGTAAATCGCGCCACGTTACCTTAGCCCCCGAGAATCCGGGGGCAAGGCCGCTTCGTAGATCGAAGAAAATGGACCATAGATATTCAAAGCCTTCGGGGATGCAAACAGAATCAAGCCGTTCGTCATGTCGTCCCGTCCTTTTTTCTATGGCCTCTAGTTGCTCCCGCAAGGACGTTTCGCCGTCCTTGTCGGGAACATTCAATTCACAATACGCCCTAACCGCTTCAAGGAGCGCGGCTAGGGCTTCGGAAAATAATTCCTTCTCGTCGAGATAAAGTTCCCGGCAAATATGGCAAGGTACGGCAGTTCGCTATACTTTTGCTTTGCCGCTTCCTGAGAGAATTTCGCCTCTTTGCCGTCCTCGTCTTCCCAGCCCCGCCACCCGATAGTACAGCGTGCATATAGTTCGCACTGATCTGCGTCCTTTAAGCCATTCACGCCCCTGGCCTTATTCCGTGCGGTTATTTCCTCTATGGCCGCTTGGAATACCTTTGAGTCGGCACCGAGGAGGGTGAGGAACGCGCCAGAGGGCGCACCGGTAACAGGGTCGGGTACTTCGGCTTCTACGCCTTTCTCGGCTAGGGTCTGTGAATCACAACGGGAAAACTTCATGCTCTCTAAGCTCCTTTCGTCTCACGACGATAGTTACGCGAGTTTCCACCAGCGCCAGTTAATCAGGCCGCTCGTGGGGTCTTTCTCGATCTGCAAGGGCAGGTTCTGGATGACATCTTTCTCGGTTTTGGCGAATGAGCTATCGGTGATAAGAGCGCGGGGAACGTCTACCGCATAGCCGTAGTTTCCCGTGGAATCCATGAATTTCAAGCCAAGCGCGATACGGGTTTCCGCGGAATACTTCGCCCAGAAAGTGTCAGACTCGGCATACATGGAAAGATTTCCGGTAAGGTTCGACCTTCCATATGCGATACCAGTAGCATCGGCCAGCCCTATGGAAAACTGCGGGCTTCGATCGTTCGCCATCGCCAGGGACAGCGCCGTGATGGTCGCCACAGGCACCGCATCAATAGCGACGATACAGTCTGTTGCGCGAATAGGAAGCGTTGTGGTTTTTTCGGCGTAGGTTATTGCATATCGGCTTCCAGATGGTCCAAGGACTCGCTGAGCGATAAAATCAAACGCACAGGTGACAATCGCATCCAGGCCAATATCAAGGGTCATGCCATTGCAGACACAACCAAGCGCCTCAAAATAAATAGAAGCATCAAGCAACGCATCCTCAAAGGCTAGTGATTTCTCGGTAGCCCCGGTAACGCAGTAGCTACAGCGCTGGACGGTGATATTAGCTTGCGCAGTTGCGGCGGTCAGAAGCGAAGCACCGGTAACCGGGTCTTTCGCTTCGCCAAAGGTCAGCAAATCTGCGGTCCTCGCCGTGACCTTGAAAAAGCCATTATTCGCGGTATAGCCCGTACCGAAACCAGACACCTTGACGTAATCGCCAACCGCGATCGCACTTCCACCGGTACCACCTATGCCCGTTGCCGCCATCGTGTTGGTAGTGCCGGCGACAACCGTAACAGTCAAGGACGCGATAGCATCGCCAGCGGCTACCCATGCGTTCATATTTGCAGACGCTATAAAGTCCTCGAATGTGCCGTAGGATAATTCGCCGGTCCCCTTGAAGGTGTTGTTTTTATTACCAAGCCGCCCCTGCGCGACTGACCTATCGCCTACCGCCTCCTGGCTCTGTAGGTTCGCTCTCTGCTGTCGTATGCCTTCCGAGGACAACAGAAGCCTTGTTTTAGTAAACTGCGTTCCGCTAGGAGTGCCTAACGCTGATTCGGTGACGTATGAAGGCTGCCACCTGGAGCCACTTGCTCTTGCCATACTTCCCTCCGTACGTCTCACGACGTTCGTTTTCTAAAAGATGTCCGTGTTCGGTATGTCTCCCGACGTTCCTACTAGCGGACTAATTCGTTACATCAGCAACCCAATACACGCGCACGGCGACGACATACGCACCGGTTTCGTCGTACAATCCGCCGGTCCTGCCGCACGACGTTACGGTTACGCCCTGGCCGTTGTAACTAAGCTGTAACCCAGGCTTAAAGCAGTCCTGGATACGCTGTGCTTCGGTCGATACGGGGATATCCCCCATACCACCGCCATCAGTACCGGCGCGCCCGTCGCATACATTGATTTGCATGATTCCGGTGTGTCGTACTTTTGCGCCGTAACCGATTCCGTCCATGTTCGGATTTGGACCAGGAATCCATACAATGCGATACCAGAGGCTATCGGTCGGCGGTGGCGCTTCAACGCCGTTCATCATGTGCCGCTTATTCTCGAACCATGTTTTCTCAGTGGGAATCGCGGCTCCCGGTGATGCTGTAGTCGCACGAGTCATGAGCGCATGGCGTACATCTAAAAGGCTCATGCGCCCCCCTTCTTCTTGGCGATGGTTAGGCCGACCATGCCGCCGACCGCCTGGGTCGAATAGCCGTTAATGGTTTTACCCGTCCCCTTTTTAGGCGGATTGGGATATAACCCGTATTCGTGTACCACGGCGACGATGGAATTGTTCGTCAGGAACGCATCTTCCTTTTCAGGGTTCCAGCCGCCTATCGTTGCCTTGACCGCGCTTATTGCTATTTCGCCACCTTTTCCTTCAACATCTGGCTTTCCGCTTGCGGGTGTCCCCGTGGAGGGCAACCAGTTGTTGCGCGTCATGCCTTTGTCTACGGGCGTCGCCTCTATGATGCTCGTGAACACGTCAATCGCGGTCTTGCGGCAGATAGTTTTATTTTGCGCTTCAACCTTGCCCACGAATGAGGCGATCGAAGCAGAAAACATTCCGTCACCCGCCATATCAACCCCTCGCCTGTATGGTGTAATAAAGCGCAGTATCGCCCGGCTCGAACGGCTCAACCGTCACGACAGTCAACGGCGTTCCTGATGTATCGCCAACAAAAAGCTTGCCGCCGACATTTGGCTTCGGTATCACGATGCTACTGTCTGATAGGGCGGATACCATAAACTTACGATCGCCCACCTTAATCCGTTCCCCGTCGTAATCGCGGTCCTTGTATGCAAGCTCAAGCGCGTAAACCGCGTAATCCACGGGTATGATTCCCGGGTTTGTGTGCATTACCAGGGTACATTTCAGCCATTCATCGATAACGCCGTCCAAGTATTCGCTTCCATCGAGAACCCAGGTTCCATCAGTGAGCAGGTCGCTTTTATATACGTTTTGATACAGTTCGCCTTCATAGCGCCCATACTGCCCTGATGTCCCGTAATCCTTGAGTGTCGCGAGTGGGATAATGACCGATTCGGGAACGGTCAGCGTCCATGTGTCGCCAAATATCGGGTCATAGGACTGCACCCAATACTCGAAAGCAAGGCCGGGATACCGCAATGTGAGAAGCTTTCCGTCTTCGCGAATATCCTTTGCCGCCTCTCGGCGATCTTTCTCATATCCCACTACAACACCCCTTGGCCGCGTTTTAAGCGTTAGCCAATACTATTTGCCCTTTTTCAAACAAAACGCGCTGGCGGTACCGCCACGTTCAACCACAGGCATTTTATCCTCGCGTGAACTTGACGCCTCCGCCAAGCCGCATGATCGATGCAAGGCATTGCTTAATGACCGGGTAGACGGTGCCGACGGGAGCACCCGCCGCATACTCTTTTTCCAGCGGCCCGGTTTTCTTCCGAATCAGCATTCCGCCGCGCTCCAACGCTTCGGTGAGTGCGCCGGCCTCATTAGCTTCGATCAGCGCCGCTTCCATGCAAGCGTTTTTCAACGCCTGCGGTACGCCGCTTAGCTCATATCCCTCGATATCGAGTGCATCGGCTCTCGGCCACGCGAGCCCTTGGTCTTCTGTTTCCCGGACCCCTGGCCAGCGGCTAGAGAATGCGGCTTCGACATAGGCAGTGCCGCGCACAAGCGCCGCTTCAAGCTGTTCGTCGGTCGCGCCGGACGGAACCGCAAGACCGCCCCGTGGGACATAGTCCCGCAATTCCGTCGCGGTGCTATAGGCTACAGCGCCAGCAACGCCCGTGCCGTCTTCAACGACGATGCTCATTCCTTGCCCTTCTTCGGTTTACCGTCAACCTTTTCCCTCAACGCCTTCACCTGCTTTTCAAGCGCGCTGATGCGGAGCAACGCCTGCTCCAACTTCTGCTTTTCGAGTATCCCCTTGGGAACTTTGAACTCAGGCATTGCTCCCTCCGTTAGTCAGCCGCGACGCAATACGAAATGATCGCGTCGTCCTGCGGGTCAGCCGAGAAGGTGAAATCGACATACCCGTCACCCGCTACCGCAGATACTCCGGTTACATTGCCAGTACCGTCGTTGAGAATCGCCCAGCTCACGGTGTCGCCAATGCGCACCTGCTCCATACCCGCAGAAATGCGGATGGCAGTGCCAAGAGCGGCGTTGTCAACAGCAGTCGCGTACTTTGCGCCCGTGGTATGACCCGTGGTATCAGCGTCGTGGAGGTTATACTTGGCTTTGATGTCGTTCAGCCGCGTGATAGCCCCGGAGAGCGTGGTAACCGTAGTAGTAGCCACTAGCGCATTACCCGCGCCGACATCGGCCTGGTGATAGGTAGGGGTCGCGGCTGCCGCGTCGGTATTGTGCAGGGTATACTTGGCCGTAAGGTCGTTTACCCGCGTCAGAAGCTCGGTTAGATTGAGCGGCGCGACGGTTGAAGCAAGCTGGCCAGCGGTATGAAGTGCCTTATGCTCGCCGGTCTCTTCGCCCACGGTTACATCGGCCACGTGCGCGGCGTACTTGGTCAGGAGGCTCGAACACAGCGCGATAGCCGAAGCCAGCCCCGCGATATTGGTGTCGCGGCTCGTAGTGAGCGCGTCCTCCATCGCGAGGATTATTTTCTGATAGCGTTTTCTGCTATGAGTCATTACACCCTCCCTTAGCCGTTGGAAATCAGGGCCACGACGCCGGTATTCTTAATGTCGTAAACGCGATCCCAGGAATCCTCGTGGTACAGGTTTGCGTCGCTGGGAGTAATCCCGGTATCGGAAGCCATGACCCAGGAGAACCCGAGGGGATGAATGGCGAACTGCCTGCGGGTATAGAGAATGTCGATACCAGCGCCCTTGGTCGCATCGCGGCCTATCTCTACGGGCAGTATCGGCCCCATGTTAGCGCCGTAAGCCAGCGCACCCTTCTTGAACAGGTACGAGTGATACTTATACTCGGACCCGACGCCCGTAAGTTTGGGCAGGTTGTCGGACACGATGACGCGAAGCCCCATGTAGGTGGGGATGCTCATGCTCGACTGCGAATCCTTTACGTAATCGATCAGGTCGTTCTCGACGAGCGTCGCATATACGGCGGAATGGAGCGCGATGCCGGTAATCTCGTCGAACATATCGCCCTGCTTCATCACCGCCTCTATGGTCTTGGGCGCGGTGATCTTATTGGTCGAAACCACGGTACCCGTCGAGGAAGAGATATCGACTACAAGATCGGATGAATCAGCGTCTACGTTGTTGGCGATAACGCCGCGCACAGTGTAAATCGCCAGGGTATCGAGCGCCTTACCCCAGAACCCGGTGACCCTCGCGGCGATTGCGTCGAACGCATTGGACCCGGCGAGCGCGGAGGCGAGGCTATTAGCACCCCACGCCTTCTCCCTGATCTGTCTCCGGGCTATCATTTTCTCGGTGTCGATCTTGTTGACATCAATAGCCACAGTCTCGGAGGGGATATCAGTAGCACCGGAAAGGTCCTGCCAGAAGGGGATATTAAAAGTCTTTCCCCCGCCCCCCAGATACTGCGAAAGTTGGGGAGACTTGACCATGATTCCCGAATCAAAGAACTTGCTCTGATTCAGGGACCGCTCCATGATATACGGCCCGAACACCTCGGGGACGATGATATCAGCAATTTTAGTCTCAGCCATACATTACTCCTTAAACCGTCTCGCCCATCATCTGATTTGCAAGCACGGGGTTTGCCTTGTAGAGCTTTATCTGCTCTTGGTAGGACATTTCAGCCCACTTTTTCCCAGGAGCATCGCCCCCGGTTCCCGATCCACCAGCGCCACCGCCGACATTGCGACCCGCGAGCGCCCATTCCCTGCCTTCCGCCGAGCCGAGCCATTCGGAAGCGAATTCGGCAGGCGTAAGTTTCTTCTCTTTCCCATCAGCGCTCTTCACGGTCGCCAGCGCTTTAGGCTTTCCATCCGCGTCATACTCGACAACGAATTTTCCGGCGTGCAAAAGCTTGACGGCGGTTAGGTGTGCGTCCTTGACCTTTCCGGCAAACGCGGCGGTTAGGCCGCCATCTACCAGCAGGTCAGCGACGGTCTTTTTCGCGGCGGCGACCTGATCGTCCCGCTCCTTTTCCGCCTTCGCCAGCTTTGCTTTAGCCGCATCGCTGTCTTTCTGTATCCGCGCAAGGTCGGCCTTCAGCTCGTCCCGCTCCTGTTCGAGCGCGATGAGCTTGTTCCGTGCGTCGTCGTCCGGATTCTTGTACTTCTCAAGCAGTTCCTTGTTCTTCTTTTTCAACCCGGCAACTTCGGCGTCTACTGCGCTTTGCGTATGTTCGGTGACAAGGCCCTCGGCCTCCGCCACCTGTTCGTCGGTCGCGCCCAGCTTTTTCAGCAGGGCCTTTAGTCTGTCCATCACTTCCCCCTTGGGGTTTGGGCCTTGCCCGTATGTTTTCCGGCCTTGCCGGATGGTTCCTTATTCCTTCTCTTCCACAGGGACCGCGTATTGCACATTGTAAAAATTCGTGTCCTTGATACGCGTGCAACTCACAACCTCGTATTCCTCGTTGTGGACCTTGATTTTCTCGCCCTTTTTCACGGGCTTCGTTACCATACAAGTCATTTCACCAGCTCCTTAGTATTTCGTTTATTTTCGTGAGCATGGTTAAAATACACGTGACCCATTTTCTTGCTTTAATATCAACCATACATTTTCCGTCTTGCATGTATGGATCACTGACATAGCAAAACAACCACCCTAAACTCATTGTTTAAGCTCCTTGATCGGCACTAGCTTGCCGTCTTTAACAAAGCTGTCCAGCTTCATCCCGCCACGATATAGCCGCGCCCGAGTCGGCCCCAGAATCGCGTCTTGCCGCGCCGCTGAACCCTCGGCTACCACATCGCGCCATGTCTTGTACTGCGGGACCGCGCCGTCCATGCTCGCCCTGACACCTGCCGGAAGCTCGTCGATGTCTACGCCTAGCTCGCGGTAGCTTTTTAATACCGGCGCGTAAAATCCGCGACAGTTCGGATGCGCGGGGAGTGAGGGCCGCGGCTCGTCAACCTTGTACATCCTCCCGTCAGCGATTCCGCACTCGATACACGTGCGTTCGTCGAGGACCTCGACGCGCATATACGCTTTAATGATGTCGGCATTGGCTTCGTAAAACGCTTCCCGAGCGCTATTGCCCACGTGCATTATCGCCGTCCGTGCGAACATCTCAGTCTCGCGGGTATCAGTGGTCATTACGCCACCCTCGTAGACCCCAGGTACGTACTTGCCCTTAACCCACCGCGCCTTGGTCACCACCGTGCCGCGCAAGTCCCGCACCACCTCGGCAAGCGTTTTTTCAGCTTGTAGCCCCTGCTGTACGGTCGTCACCACATCGGCGATGTTGTCCACAGCCATGTTGTCGGCGAGCTGGTAGAGCGTAAGCCCACTGGCCGCTGGAAGCTTCGCAACCTCGGCCCACAGTATCTTTGACGACTTGAGCGCTACGCCCTGCGCCACCTCGCCGATCAGCACGCGGATATACGCGCTTTCGTCCTTTCCCACGCTCGGCATGTCGGCGTCGAGCCGCGCCTTAACTCTCTTCGCGGCGTCGGTATACGTCGCGTCGATATGCTCTTTGGTCTCGGCGACTTTGCCCCACAGCGTTGCGATGCCTGATAGCGCACGGTCGTGCGCCTCGTCCATAATCGCGAGGAGCTCGGCTAGCTCTTGTTGGTAGAGCCGCCCCCACTCGTCATCATGCGCAATGAGCGAGCGTAGGATGGTCTCGTTCGCGTTCACGCCACCCCCAGCGCGGCGAGGCGGTCCGCCAGCTCGGACTCGCTCCTAGCCTTGCTTTGCTCGGCCTGCGCCTCAAGCTCTGCGCGTATCTCCTCGTCACTCCGCGAGTCGTCGATGAGGTTGACCTTGCGCTGATAGCGGATAAAGTCGGAGAGCCCAAGGAGGTTAGCCTCAACTTGCTGGCGTAGCTCCTTAAGCAGGCTTGCGTCTGGCTTGGTATCGATATACTCGGTGGCAAGCTCAAAAGTCGCCTTACCGCCTCCGAAGCCCCAATCAATTGCAAACTGTAGCCATTGCTCAGTTATCCTAGATGCGGCACGCGCCATATCCGCCAGCGTCGCCGACTCACCCGACGCCCTGATGCGCACAGTCCCCTCGGCTTCCGCCGCCGCTTTATCCTGCGTGAGCATCCGCGTCCCAAATTTGGCAATGTTAGTCAAAATTGAGCTTCCGCGAGCCGCGAGCGGGTCAAGCCCCGCGCCGGTAAACTCCAGATACTTGGCGTCAGCGCCGTCGCGAGTGGTCCAAATCGCGTTGAGTCCACCGAGGACGATGTTGTCCACCTCCTCCTTCTCAAACCCCAAAAACGCCGGGGTAGGGATGCCCACCGCGAAACACGCATTAGCAAACTCGACCGCCCACTGGTAATACTCGTGCTGTAGCTCGATGAGGTCGGCCACGGGTGACGGCTCTATCTCTCTGCGTCCGCCTCGCGGCGAGTAGAGGTAGAACGGCAACTCGCGTATCGGCTGTCCGTTTTTGAGCGGCGTTATGGTCCTTGAGATGTACTCGCTATTGCTGTCGCTCCTCGTCCATACCTTTTGCCGATAACCCTGGGCGTCTAGCATCAGCTCGCGGTAGTCGTAGTCGTACCCGTCGCCGCGTCTGACCTTTTCCCTGAGCTTAAAATAGCTATCGACCCAGCGCCCCCCGACCCGCGAGGCGCGCCAGTCGAGTATGTCCTCGGCCTTATACAGCGCCGCATAGGGCCTGATGCCCGCCCGCTCCGCTTCGGCCACCGATACGCCCTCCGGCACCTCGGATGGGGAATCGATCAGCACGCCACAACGCCCGGTCCGCAGAGTCGCCGCAAAGACACGCTCAACAAACTCGACAAGCGGCGTACCCTCGTAGTCTGCGTCCTGCGCCAACGGCTCAGCCCCAGAGGGTAGCTCGACCACAGGAGGCGCGGAAAACACGAGCCCGAGATACCCGCCGAGCGTCAGCCCGACATAGCTCGGACAATGGCCTCGGAGCAGGTAGAGCACGTACTCGTTGTATGTCATGCGGTCGCTTGTCGGTAGGATGTACGCACCCTGGGCGATGGAGACAAAATTGGTCCCCGCCGGGCGCGCCCGTGACCACGACCCAGTATCGGTCTGGTACAGCGTTGCGCACCCCGTCGCCCATGCGCCCAGGTCGTGCTTGCGCATCGCCCGGATGCCGCTGGCAAAATCCTCGGCTTTGCGCCACTCGGAGATCTGTGCGGTATAGTCGGGGTGTACCGCCTCTAATGCTTTGGTTATCTCGCTCATACAACCCCCAGGGAGAGACCGCCTGCGCCGCCCCGCAGAGGCAACTCCCATAGCAGGAGATAGCCCAGCGCATCAGTGATGTGATCGAGGCCCAGGCTCTTGTCCGGCTCGCTCGTCCCAGGCTTATACGTCAGCCCATCCAGCCCCCGGCAGAGCTGCGGACAGGCGCGTGCATTGATGATGACAGACCGTGCGCCGGACGCAGTACACATCGCCGTGTTGACCGTGTTGATCTTGTCGGCTACAGGGTAGGGCGCGGGGGGCGCGAGGACGGTAAAGCCGTGCTTACGGAGGAGGGTAAAATCAGTCTGCCCGACAGGGGCGGCGGTTTTGCGCGCGTTGCCCGTTGGGTCCGGGTAGACGCGGACATGGCGCTTGGGGAACCTCGCACTGATCGCCTGCGCCATCTCCTCGGTATTGCTGTTGTCAATGGTCAGCTCGCCGAATACGTGTATCTGTCCGCCCCTCCGCTGGGCGAAAACGACCGACATGGGGTTGATGTTAAAATCCATCCCGACAAGCACGGGCCCATCGGTGAGCGCAACATCGCCCGTGTTGCCCTCGGGATACGCCCGTCTGTCATATGCGTAGTACACGCGCCCCGCGAGGCTCTCAAAACTCGCCTCGTACTCTTGGCGGTAGGTCCTTGCATCCATGTCGCGCCGCGCCGCCTCGATCTCCTCGGGTGGCACATTGCCGCCCTGGGCGGTGGTATAGGTATGGGCGCTCCAATCGGGCGAGGACGCCGCCCCGGAAAAAACGTCGTAGAACCAGTTGTACCCCGCAGGCGTGGAGATCAGCAGCGCACGCCCACCGGTGTCCGAGAGTGTCGGGCGTATCGTCGGCCACGTCTCGGGCACCATATAGGCGGCCTCATCGAGTACCACCATGTCGAGACCAGGACCCCGCAGGCGATCAGGATTGTCCGCAGAGCGGAGCGAGATCGTACTGGCGTTGCGTAACGTGATGCGCAGATCGGTCTGATCGAGCGCCGCGATATAGCCCGGGGGGATGATGTCCTTGAGCTTGGGGAGCATGATATCCCGCGCCATGCCGTAGGTGGGGGCGATATACCACGACGCGCTACCTGGGCGGTTGACCCCAACCGTCATCAGCTCGATCGCGGCGAGGTGCGTCTTGCCAAACCTGCGCCCCGCGACCAGCACCCGGTGCCGCGCCGGAGCGCGGTAGACCGCCCACTGCGGCCCGGTAAGCCGTAACTCCTGGCCGCTCATCGTACACCGCCTGTATAATTATGCAGACGTGCTTGTATAATTAATCCAAAAGTATCGTAAAAACGCGGGGTTATATCGAGCGTGCTGTATAATCTGTGCATATTAGTCCCGCTCGCCCTGGCCGGGTCCCGTAATCACGATCGTGGGCAGGTCGCCAGTCACCGCAATGTCCTGCTTGTCGCGGTATTTGGCGTGGTTGGTCAGCCAGAGCTTGACCCCGTTGGCACAGCCCGGCGTTGTCAGCTCGCTCTCCCAGTGCGACTCGATACGCAGCTTGGTACGTGATACGATGCTGGAGATTTGACGCTCGGCCTCTGTCGCTCCGGGCTCTCTCGCCCTGTCTACCATATCCTGGAGCGAGGCGCGATTGCAAAATCCTAGGTGATACGCGAGTCCCGCCATCGTGGGCGTTACCCTGCGCCATACCGGGTTGCCCTTGCTATCCCGCGCCATCGAGCCGTCAGGGAGGGTTACCAGCTGGTCCCCGGTCGTAGCGAGATACTCGTCAACCCTGGCCTGGAGTACGGCGGGGTCGCTGTACATGGGAGGAGGCCCGCGACGCTTGGGGGTCGCGTTTTGAGTTTTTTTGTCTTTTTTTGCCATGTCGCCCCTGCGGGGCGCGGCCCCAGAAGAGACCGCCCCCTATATACAAGAGATACAACAGGTGTCTGGCAAAAATAAAAAATCGTAAAAAATTTTACGCTTGGCAGGGTTTTTGCATTATGTCGACGGCGAGCGGGATATCATCGAGCCCAACCTCCCGATTAAGCGCTCTGGCTTTGCGGCTACATATAACTATGACCTGACCGACGATGAGGCACAGCCTAGAGCGCACCCACGCCAAATCAGCGTAATTGGCAGCGCGAAACCGATCCATAACCGAGCATGTCGCGCCTGTAATCATGTCGTGCAGATCGTCGTCATCAACTCGACGCCCGCGGATGCTTGTCTTGATCAGCGTCCCCATGCGCTCCTGTGTTAGTAGCCATAGCGCGTCCCAGTCCCGCTTGCTCCCCGTTGCATGCCACCGCTCCCATGCTTGTAGGATGTCCTCGTACGTAACCAATCCACTCTCCTATCCTCCTCAGCCACGCGCCCGACTGTAGCGCATCAGTCCCTAATATAAGAGTGGGCGATCGCCCGAGGATTTTCGCAAAAAATCGCTCTTTTTTTTTGCATTTTTTTTTAAAAACCCCCTTGACAGTACCACCATATAGTAGTACACTACAATCAAGGAGATTGTAGGGGATGACAAAAATAAAGGGTGTAAGCGGGCGCTGGCTCACCCGAGCAGACGCCGAGGAGTTTTTAGCCTCCGTCGCCGCTCGTGGGGCGGATGCCTGGGCCGCCTGCGTAGGCATCCCTGCCTCGCAGGTAGAATTTGTCGAGGAGGGAGCTGCTACTCCCTCTATTGAAATCAGGACAGCCTACCATCAGGCTGTCCCCACCCGAAGCCGATGGGTGGAAAACGATGGGCAGTGGGAGAAAATTACGCTCCCCGCCCATGAGGCGTATTGGAGTGCCGAGGCATATGACAACCTCGGCAACTATATTGTCGGAGCCGAGGGCGCCACGGAAGCCGACGCCCGAAGAGCTGTAGAGGCCAAGCTGGCCTCTGTAAAGGAGGTTGAGTGATGTATTTACTCAACGCTTTCAGCTTACAGATGTTGGCGGATTTCCCCGCCAACATTCAGATCACCGAAGTCCCGGCGCTGCCCGCGGGACTTGTCTCCGCCGTCGGCCATGCAGACACGGCGGCGGTGCTGGGCGTGCCCATGGCACGCATCAATGTCACCCTGCGAAAGGGTGACGTAGCCTATGTCGCCCAGGTCGTGGGCGGCAGGCTGCCGGAGGGCGCAACAACCCTACCAGCAGGGTTCACCCTCAAATATCTGAGGGTGGAAATAATTTAGGAGCCAACACCCCCGCGTATGCGGGGGGAATTATAATCCAGAGCCCGCCACGCGAGAGCGGAGGCGGCAGGGAGGACAGAATGTTTTATGCGAAATTTGACAGGACCGTCAGGCAAAGCAACCCGGGATTCGGGTTTTGCAACACCAAGACGGCTCTGGCGTTCCGGACGCGCCGGGAGCGCGACGCTTTTGTAGCTGAGCGGGAAAGCTATGACTTTTCCACCAGCGCCATCACCAGAGCCGAGGCCATGAGGATGTTGGAGCGGGTGTACGACCACCCCTACGACAAGGGGCTTTTTGTCGGCAAATATATCGAGGGGAGTATGGTCGTCCTCCGTAGCTCCCTACAGGGCGACTACCGTGTAGGGCAAATTGTCTAAGCCCCACAGCCCCGGCATCGTCCGGGGCCGGGTCGCGGCGTGAGGCTCGCCGCCCGATGAGGCCAGCAGGCCGAAACCTAATAGCGCTAGCCAATGGTGAGGCGCAAAGGACGAGAAAAATGAGATATTCGGAAAAATCAAATTTATCTAAAAGGGTTTGTGAGGAAATTCAGTGGAATTTTTCCATGCACGCGCTTGAAACTATGAAGATTGGCGAAAATATCCATGTGCGCGGGACAGCATTAAAACCAAATGAAGCCAGGCACCTTGAGAATTTCTGCGAAATTATGGGCTATCACTATCATGGGCCTTTCGCCCGCTAACCGTCCCCCCGACGGGGTAGGGCGGCTCATCACCGCCCGGCGGTATCCCCTGGCATAGCCGGGGCATCACGAGAGCCGACAGCCACCAGGCAAGATCGGCAACGGGAGCCAATATGAGGACAAGCCTTTATTACGGGAGCCAAGAGAGTGAAATCGCGTACTACGAAAAGAAGGGGTATCTTGCGGACAAGTTAGAGCTTTGTACTATTCTCCGCTCCCCTCAACAGGTGAACGGAAGCGGTCGGGTATATTTCGAGGCTTTGGCCTTTGGTGGCAAGCGGGCGAAGCCGGATTTCCATTATACTTTTTCAACGGTCGAACGCCGCGAAAAGTACATTGCTGACTATATCGATGGGCAGAAACGCAACGCCCAACGCAAAATCCAGGCCAGAGCCAACCGCACGCCATCAAACCAGGCCGCAGCCGCCGCAGCGATTCGCGCAGAGCTGAAAGCCAAGTTCCCTGGCGTTTCTTTCCGGGTTACATCAAAGGGTTATTCGATGGGCGACCATGTAAATATAGATTGGATGGACGGCCCTACAAGCAAAAGCGTTGACGAGATTGTCGGAAAGTACGAAATGGGCCACTTTGATGGTATGAATGATATATACGAATATAGCAACCGCCGTGGCGACATTCCTCAATCGAAATATGTTTTCACTGCCCGGGAAATGAGCGACAAGGTACGCCAAGAGCTGACCGCAAAGCTGGCCGAGTATTGGGGGCTTGATATGACCGACGAGCAAGCCGTAATGAGCAAGACCGGGCGATGGCCTGACCAGCTTGTGCGTATCGAGTTTAGCGACAACGCATATTGAGAGCCAATAAGCCCCCCGGAGCCAACGGGGGGTAGGGGGTAAGTATGGACGCAACTAAGTACACAGCGCGGGCGTGGTATAGCCTCGCTATGGCAGCCGGAGCCGATGCAGCCAATCGCCGGATGAGGCGGGAAGGCCGGAGCCAATGGGACGCGGGCGACTTCGTAGAGGCCGCCGATACAACAGCCGTGATGCTTGCACGGCATCCGGCCTATAAGCTCGCCGCATAGCGGGAGCCAGTCGGGGGGTAGGAGGAGAAAATGAAAAAAGAAAGAATACCGATGTTACACAGATTATTTATTTATGCGGACAGCGACAATCCGGTCGCTGATTTGGGGAGAATAAAAACAGCGTGGCTCAAGTCCCGTGATCGGTATGAGATGGAGTGGGTGTTAGGGGAAGCAGAATACAACATAAACAAACTGCGGTATTTGGCTTGTTTAGCCTTGCAAGACATGCCAATTATCGACACAAAAACAACCTATGATTTTTTGCACGATCCACGGAGCAGAGAAGCCGTGGAAATAGCAAAAAAATATGCGACCGGCACAGCATCCGCAGACAATCTTAATACTGCGCTTGCCGGAGCATTGGCTGCGCAAACGGATGCCGGGGAGCACTATCCGCACGCGGAATATTTTGCGGCTCTGGCCGCAGCACACGTCTGCGGTTCCGAATATCACACCGTTTTGGCCGTGTTCGACAACATTTCCGTTACTGCTGCCGCCGCCGCGTATGACGCTAATGATACGTATCCTAATCGAGCGTATCAAGACGCCTACGATACGTCTTTAGTTACACAAGCGGATTTTTTTCACGCCCATTTTTCATGGGATGAAATTAAACCTGCCCTGGAAAAATACAGGGAAAAAAACCTGGAATTGCGAGCTTGGCGAGAAAATCAGAAAGAGAAGCTCGCCACCCGCGTAGTGGGCAAGAGCCGATAAGGAGGAAGTATGAAAGGGAAAAGAACAAGCATTTATCGCAATTCGCTAATGGACACCCGGCTCAAAGACTACGAGAGCCGGTACGGGGGGCTATCATCGGCCATCACTGTTATTGTTGACCGCTACGCCGAGCTTATGGCGATCGAGCGGCGGGAGCTGCGGAAGCTGTTTTCGCAAGAGGAGGTCAACATCATGCTCAATAATGCGCTCTCTACAATCTACGAGCCGGCAGGCATTGTAGCCGGAGCCGTTTTGGCCGATACCGAAGACGAGATCGAGAGCCAATTTGAGTTTTTCGAGGTTGACCGCGATGTGCTCTTGGCAAAACTACGCGGGCTAAATGTGGGCCAGCAGTTCGCCCTCGTGGACTGGCTGGAGGAGCTGAGGGCGAGAGCCGATTAATGCCAAAACAGCCGCTATATCCCATGGAATGGTGGGAGAGTCATAAAGACGAAATGATAAAATTGGGCCAAACGGGATTTAGTAAAAAATATGGGATAGGCAGGCAAACCGTATTTAATTATTGGCATAAAATGGGCCTTCCAACCGAACGTCAAAGAAATAAAAAACCAGAATGGTGGAAGGCTCATAGGGATGAAGTTATAAAATTATCGCCATGGGATTTCAGGAAAAAATATGAATCAGAGGGGATTACAAGCCAAGGGCTCCGATATTGGAGAGAAAAGTTCGGAGCCATAAATCCCGAAATATCAAAAAGAATTGCAAAAAGTAAAAAACATGGCCGGAAGTGGTGGGAAGAGCATCTACATGATCTAACGCTGCTTCGACCAAAAGAGTTTGAGGCAAAATATCACATATCTTCCAACTCAGTTTATTTTTGGCGGGTAGTTTTGGGCATAACAAAAAAGAAGCACGAGTATATGCCGCATAAAATAATTTGCCCGCATTGTAAAAAAGAGATAACCAGGGAAGAGCTTGATATAATGCTAAGCGGGAGCCGATAATGACCCTCGCTGAAACTGTTGCCCGCATCCCTGCAAAATGGCCTGATGGGATTAAAGATTTCCGGGTAGCCGCCGCTACAGTAGCAATGCAGGGGTGGGGTCCAAGCATGGTTCGAGAAGAACCGATATTCGTAAACCTGGGCGCTCTCGCCTTAGCGATGGGGACACAGCCCCTTATACACGAGTTGCGCCAAGACGCTCTTAATCTAATCGAGTCAACAGACCTGCGATCAGTACCACGGGAGCCGCCGGCACTCCTTCGTTCGGCGCTCATTATCGAAGCTGGCGGAGCCTGTCTTTTTGGGAGCACAACCGATCTTGGGATATATCAGGTTCCCGACGGCCGATATGGGATCCTTGGGTACACCGGAAGAGACATAAACGGTGGCGTAGTTTTTGCACTCTGGAAGCCCCGCTGGACTAATGATGATCTAACCGACCCCGACACAATCCCCCCTGTTTCCCCCGACGAGCTGGAGCCGTTTAACGGATGGGCACAAGACGCAATTCGTTTTGTCTTAATTTACGGCCTCCTCTTAGAGGCTGAAAAGACACCGATAGTCGCCGAAAACAAGCCGCAGCCAAGGAAGCGGTCAGTCAAAATTAAAGATCAAGAGCACGGGCGATCTGGATGGGTTCGGCGTTATATATCCCTTACGACAAGACCCGTGACATCCCACGAGAGCCAACAAGCCATAGGCAAGGGAACCGATGGGCGGGTGGCAAGATGGAGACAGGTGACGGGGCACCTGAAACGACAAGTCTTCGGGCCCGGGCGAAGTGGCCGGCGCTGGATATACGTCGAAGCCTTCGAATCTCGAAGATGGATGGCGCCGACGCCAAGAATGGTAATCGTTAAAAAATAACCCTGGGAGCCAATAAGGGGTCGCAGCCAATGATCACTATAAGCGCCACGCATTATTTAGGGCAGAAGCAGCATTCTCCATCCGTCGCCAGCGCTTATTGATTCGGTTAAACTCCTCGAAGGCTGTGCGGTTTTCATTGTAAAACGTTACACTAATATAATCTTCCGTCACATCGGGAGCCGATTTTAGCTTCCGCAGTACCCGCACCGTCGAATCGCGGATCAGGTCCATCAAATCCATCGCATCCAACGGTACCGAGAGCCGTTTAGCCTTAGTCTTGACGAGAGCAGCCATGCGCTCCTCGCAAAGAAACCAGAGCCGGTTCCAGTCCCCTTGTTTCCGGCCTGCCGCATACCTACAGAACGCTTCGCAAATGTCTCCGTATGTTACCACGCATCGCCCTTTCCTCCTTACTTTTGTTTTATCGCTTAGTAGTCTATCGCTTCCTGTTTCCCGCCCATAAGCCTGACGTTATGAGCGCTCACCACGAGCTTGCTCCGCGCCTGCCCGTTTTGCTCCCAGCGGTCTTGTTTTAGTTCCCCCTCGACGCCGACCTGCTGCCCTTTCGTCAAGTATCGCGCCACAGCCTCCCCAGGCTTACCCATATACTCGCAGTCAATAAAGCTCGCTTCGTTCTTCCATCCATCGCCCTGCTTTATGCTTCGGTTGACGGCAAGAGAAAAGGCAAGGATGGGAAGGCCAGACTTAGCGTATTTGAGTTCGCCGTCCTTCGTGAGCCGTCCAACCAACACAACCGAATTGATATCTTTCACAAGACCCCCTTTATAGATTTGCCCGTGGCGTTTTTTTTCACGGTTGTAGAACAGGCTTCCGCAACGCGGCCATGCGTTGCCGTAGTTTTTCCCGCTGATCGTCTGTTAGCTCGCGCTTCGCCCTATTTACTGCGTGGCCGAGCCTATACGGATAAAGCTCGCAATCGGTAAATGTGCACGCCTTAACCTCGTGCGCCGACTCACAGCAACATCCAAGGCAGTAGGCCCTGATCGACCTTAGCGGTGATTTAATCTCACTCATTTCTGTAACATCCTTTGCGCGTACTCGTCGAGTGTTTGTAGTTTCATGGCGTGTCCTCCCTCTTGCGTGGAAGAATATTTAGAGTTTCTTCAAGCTCTTTAAGCTCTTCTTCTGCTACCTTCGCTTTCTTATTGGCGTTTGTAATTTTCCGCTTCTTGCCAGCGATCATGTTTTTCAAAAAACGAGGGGGCATTTCACATTTACTTGGGTCACCTCCACATTCTACGAATGGGCAAAAGTCGCCTCTACGGTTTTGCGGCCACGCTTTATGCAAGCACCCAAAATGCCAGTGGTTTTCATCAATTTGACCCGGATGACACGTCGGAGAACAATGGTACTTACATTTTGCCCCGGTAGGAAAATCACCGTCAATAAATATTAAAGCCATTGATTAGTCCTCCTTCTTGCCGACGATGACTACTCGCAGTAGGTCGATGGAACTATCTGACCACGCCTTGAGTTGTTCAACGACTCGCTCTGCCGCCCCCTGTAGCCTTGCCTCCAGCTCCGCGCACCGGGCTTTCAGGGCGTCGCGCTCCTGCTCGGCGGTGGACAGGGCGGAGAGAAGCGCAAGTGCGTCATACCTATCTTCGTTCATATAGCCGGGGCCAAGTTCTTTGATTCGCGTAAAGCGTTTTTTTACGTAGGCGATCTGCTCTTTCGTGTAGGTGTCAGGCATGGGGTTGCTCCTGTGTTTGCTTCACCAAAGCATAAAAAATCCCCAGGAAGGGCTAGGTCAGCCCAGTCAATATCCAACCCCTGAGCGAACTCGAGTACGCTTTCAATGGACATCTGCCCATATTGCGAATTAAGCCGCAGGAGCTTCTGCTTTGCCTCGGCTTCGTCCTCCGCGTCGATGTAAGCTACAGGGAACAGGGGTAACGACACGCCACGCTTCCGCATTTCGCAAAGCGCCTGAATGCGGCCGTGTCCATCAAGGCAATAGTTATGCCCGGAGCCGTTCCAGACGAAGAAGGGGAATGAGAAGCCGTATTTTTCGATTGACTTGATTATGAGGTCGATATCTTTCTTGGATCGCTTCTTAAGGTTACCCTGAAACTCCTCGATCGCATCCAGAGGCAGGGAGTCAGCGCCTCGACATGTAATCTTGATTCCGTCCGCCACTCTATCCCCTTAGCCTTTCTGCTGGCCACAAAACGCTAATAAATAGCCCTCACCTTTCACCTATACACCCTAATCACAATAAATGCAATAGCATATTTCGAAATATTTTCAGGAAGTTTTTAATGCGCAAATACCGCCTAGACGAGCAAATGCTGCTGCAATCTCATCGTTACTGGCTAATTCATTGTCAGGTATATCCGGCGCGGCAGTAGACCAGCTTTTGGGTTCATTCTTCTTGGGCGGCGATAGCTTAGAAATAATTTCTTGCACATTATTTTTAAACGACCTGAACGTGAAAGATGGTTTCCCCTGCTTATCATGCGCGAACCAGACCGATTGCCAGTTGTCAAAATAGTAATCGATGCAGCTGATCGCTGTTTTCTTATCCCCGCCCAGTGAATCAAGAAATTCCCGTGCGAGCTTATTATCCACATCCGAGGGCATAGTTGTTTTTGCGGTAACTTGGTTGAAGCGCTTAAACCAATACGAGGCTATTTCGAAATGTTCTTCATCCCGTAGCGTTCCTAAGCTTACACTCGCGCGCGCGGTCTCTTCTCTTTCTTCTCTCTCTAAATCAAGATCAGAATCAAGATCAAGATTGTTCG
>Ga0302250_1000369_pt1 | contig 46829 bp, 43 predicted proteins | sample AAG_RA_Asp_MG_FD_193536 | JGI IMG/M metagenome (GOLD analysis project Ga0302250, IMG submission 193536) | Enriched activated sludge microbial communities from anaerobic digester in WTTP, New Holstein, Wisconsin, United States - AAG_RA_Asp | ecosystem: Engineered > Bioreactor > Anaerobic >...
CCATCACCTCCGCACTTGATCATTGCGAGTGGAACGAACACTCCCTGCATATTGTTGACACCCCCGGTTACGGCAATTTTATCGGCGATACACGCGCCTGCATGCGGGCACTTGATTGTGCCGTCGTGATCCTTTCGGCCATTTCGGGTGTAAAGGCCCAGACCGAAGAGGTCTGGAGCTGGGCCAATGAGTTTGAAATTCCCCGGATTGCCTTTGTAAACAAGATGGATCGTGACAGGGCCAACTTCCTCAGGGCCATCGACGATATGGAGAAGATGCTGGGGGCACGCGGGGTGCCGGTCCAGATGCCTATCGGGGCGGAAGCCGACTTTCAGGGCATTATCAACCTGATTACCATGAAGGCCTATTTTTACGCCAAGGACGGTTCCGGCACATTTACGGAAGGCCCTGTTCCGGAAGAGTGCAAGGAAGAGGCGGCACGCCTGCGCGAACACATGGTCGAGACTGTTGCCGAAGCCTATGATGCCCTTACGGAGAAGTATCTTGAAAACGGCGAATTAACGGAGGAGGAGATTGTCGACGGCCTGCGGGTCGGCACGATACGCAACACCTTCACCGCCGTGCTTTGCGGATCGGCGACACAGAACATTGCCGTTCCCCACTTGCTGGATGCAGTTTGCGACTACCTACCTTCACCTCTGGACCGCACCAATGCGGTCGGCACCCATCCAAAGAGTGGCGACATCATTGAAAGGGCCGCAGACGAAAAAGAACCGTTTTCTGCCTTGGTCTTCAAGACCACGTCTGATCCATATACCGGCAAGATCACCATATTCAGGGTGTACTCGGGTGTGCTCAATTCGGATTCAACCATCTACAACGCCACCAAAGGCACGGAAGAGCGCATCGGCCAACTATTTGAGCTGGAAGGCAAAAAGCAGCACCCCATCAAGCAGGCGGTTGCCGGTGATATCGTCGCCGTGGCGAAACTGAAAGAAACTGTTACCGGCGACACGCTTTGCGACCCGGCCAAACCGATTGTGTATGAACCGGCCAAACAGCTGCTGCCGGTCATATCTTACGCGATCGAGCCCAAGACCAAGGCCGATGAGGACAAGATCCACAATGCACTGCACCGGATGATCGAGGAAGAGCCTACACTGGAGTCGCACCGCGACACCCAGACCAAGGAACTGATTATCTCCGGCATGGGGCAGGTTCACCTGGAAGTAATTGTGGAAAAGCTGAAGAGAAAATTTGGCGTGGATGTTGTGCTCAAGACACCCCGCGTGCCTTATCTGGAGACAATCCGCGGCACCGCCAAGGTACAGGGAAAATACAAGAAGCAGTCCGGCGGTCGCGGGCAGTATGGTGACTGCTGGATCGAAATGTCTCCCACTGCACGAGGCGAAGGATATGTATTTGAGGACAAGATCGTCGGTGGTGTCATCCCGCGACAATACATACCGGCTGTTGACAAGGGGATTCAGGAGGCCGCCCAGGACGGTTTCCTGGCCGGATATCCTGTGGTAGATTTCAAGGTTGCCCTTTATGACGGTTCTTTCCACACTGTGGATTCTTCTGAGATGGCCTTCAAGGTAGCCGGTTCCATGGCGTTTAAAAAGGCCATGGAAGCCTGTAAGCCAGTATTGCTGGAACCGATGGTCAACTTAAAGGTCACAGTGCCTGACGAAAGCATGGGAGATGTCATCGGCGACCTCAACTCACGCCGCGGCAAGGTGGTCGGTGTAGAACCGAAGGCCAATTCGCAGATTATCCGCGCCGTGGTACCCATGTGCGAAGTGCTGGCCTACTCCAACGACCTCAAGTCCATGACCAGCGACAGAGGCTTGTTCACGACCGAGTTTTCGCATTATGAAGAACTGCCTACGCATATGGCGCAAAAGGTGATCGCAGAATCAGAGGCACAGAAAAAGAAAGATTGAATAAGCTGGCTCATCCGGGCAGCTCCGCCAGGCGGTGCTGTCCGGAGTTAAATTTATTCGGAGGCGAAACATGGATTTCAAGATTGGCAAAAAATCAGATGACCACCAGGAAGATAGCGGCGGGTCCAGCGACAAGAAGCGCCAGACCGCTCTGCTGGCGGTGCTGCTTGTCCTGGCAGGGGCATTCGGCTACCTCTACTTCTTTACAGGGCTCATAAATCCAGAGAATGAGAAGAAAGCAGCGGTGCCGCCACCGCCTCCCCAAGTCATTAAGCAGCCTTTACCGCCCCGGGAAGGTGATGCCGCCAAACCTGTCCAGCCCGCCCCGGCCACTGTTGACGGTAACGTAGCAACCAAACCGGCCGGTTCGGCAACTCCGCCTGCGACACCACCGGCAGCCAAAACCGAGCCGGTAAAACCGGTCCAGCCTGCTGCAGCGGTACCACCAGCCGCAGCAGCGAAACCTAAACCAGAGGCCAAAAAGCCGGAGGCAGTCAAACCTGCTGCAACAGCCAAAGAGCAAAAACCTTTGACCCAGGCAAAGACCCAGACCACAGCCAAACCTGCTACCGACAAAACCGTCGCCAAGAAGGTTGATGCGCCTAAACAGACAGGCAAATGGACCCTGCTGGCCGGTTCCTATGTGTTGGGAAACGTACTTTCAGCCGATATGGCCAAGGTCAAGGCCGCAGGCCTGCAGCCGGCCATCAAACCGGGCGGGCGTAAAAAATCGACCATGAATCGCCTAGTACTTGGTGATTATAGCGACAAGGCCGCTGCCAGGGCCGAACTGGACAAACTGAAACGTTATACGTCCGATGCGTTCGTGATTGAACAGGGCGGCAAGCATACCGTGCTGGCCGGCTCATACCTGCTTGATTCACGCGCCGCCAGCGAAAAGGAACGCCTGGCTGCTGCCGGATACAAACTGACAATCAGGCGCGTTGCCGTTTCCATACCTGCCAAGAAGCTCACAGCCGGCACGTTTACAGATAAAAAAGCCGCTGATGCTGCCTTGAAAAAATTGAGAAATGCCGGCCTGAAAGCTTCATTGGTCCGCCATTAATCCGCTGTGGCCGAGAAGGTAAAGATCAGGATATCCACGACAGTGGCAGCATTTGTACGTCCCGGAACGAGTCTTGAAGACCGGATCAAGGGTGTCGATGCTGCCGCTGCAATGGAACCGGTGGATATGGTCACCCTGCTATTCTGCCTGCAGAAAGACGCCGACTGTGAGGTGCGGCTGAAGGCGGCTTCCGCCTTTGAAGGTCTTTCCAGTGACACGCTGACGGCCTACTGTGCATCAGAGGGTGCCCACCCCGCCATATTGGATCAGATTGCCCGCACATGCTGCCTAAGCAGCAGCCTGCTGGCCGCCTTGCTAAACTGTCCAGGCTTGCCACCGCAGACAGCCGAATATCTAAACAGCAGCATCGAACAGCTGGCCGATATCCAGCCAGACACACCCCTGGCTGAACAAGTTCCTGATGAGACAGACCAGGCAGCCGAGTCTCCTGATCAGGAGCAGACCAGTGAAGATGACTATCTGAGCAAATACCAGATGATCCAGCTTATGGGCACTGGCGAGAAGATCAAGATGGCGCTTACCGGAGACAAGGAATGGCGGGCCATCCTGGTCAAGGATGCCAACAAGCTGGTCTCCGGCAGCGTGATCAAAAACCCTCGCATCACCGACGGTGAAATTCTGACTATCATCAAGGCCGGGGTTCAGAATGACGAGATTATCCGGTTGATCTGCGCCAACAAGGATTGGATAAAGAACTATAACATCCGCAAGGCACTGATTGAGTGCCCCAAGACTCCTCTGCCCAATGCCTTGAGATACCTGGCAACCATGAATGAAAAAGATATTGCCGGTTATGCCAAGAGCAAAAATATTTCGTCAGTCATATCCACACAGGCAAAACGCTTGAACCTGGCAAAAAAACGATAAACAAGAGCCTCTTGACAACTGCCGGGATGCGCGCACCGTAAAGTTTTCAGACAAGTATCAGCAACGCAGACCGGCACCGCAATAATTTTGCAAGTGGCCGCAAGGAATAATTATGGCAATCGTCAACCACGCCAAACGTGAAATCAACGCCAAAATAGTTTATTACGGCCCGCAGCAGTCCGGCAAGTCTACCTTGCTCAGGTTTATCTATGACCACATCAAACCCTCACTGCGAGGAGAATTCAAGTCTCTGCCCGCCAGTGGAGCCACGCTGCTGTTTTTTGATTTCAGCCCGTTTGAGCAAACTCAGCATGACGGCTACAGGATTCGGCTACACATCTACACCCTGCAGGGCCCCGTATCTAATCCGGCTGCCTGGAAAATGACCCTCAAAGGAGCTGACGGTTTGGTACTGGTCATGGATTCTGCGCCGGACATGCTGGAGTCCAACCGCCAAAGTTTACAAGAGTTGCGGGCATATTTGAATGGCTACGGCACAGCTTTGCAAGACACACCTTACGTGCTGCAGGCAAACAAAGCAGACGTTTGTCAGGATAGTGATATTATCAACATGTCAGCGGGTTTGGGATTGTCTGGCTGCTGCACAGTGGAAACTAATGCGCTCAGCGGCAAAGGTGTGCTTGAAGGGTTGACGCAGTTGTCCAGCCTGATTCTGTCTCGTATCAGGGAAAGTGAAGACCACACGACTGCTGCTGAAGTCAATGCCGCCCATGCTGAAGCAGGGGTGCCGGCTGCCTTGCCCTGCTGTGACGGTCACACCACGGAAATGGCGTTTTCATCCGCTGCAAGCGCTGCTGCTGAGCCACAGGACGAAACTGCCGCAACGGGGATAACCGTCAAGGTAGATAGTGATACCGTGCAGATGGATGGACAAACCGTCAATATACCACTGGACATTCAGACTCCCAGCGGCAGGCAGAGCATCGTTGTCACTGTAACGGTTTCAGCGAGACCGGCTGCCTCCTGAACAGAACCTGCCTGCAAAGCAGCGCTAGCTGTTTGGTCCGCCAGCATTGTCCGACCGGCCTCCATGATCCCTCATATCCCGGTAAATACCTTCAAACCGTTTATCACCCTGCTGTACCCGTCTGTTCAGCGGCAATGCCGGCATAATGAACGGTACACGCTCCCTGTAACGCCTGTACGCTTCCCCATATGTTTCCTCAAGACGTTTTTCCTCAAGCAGCGCCCCCACAAAAAAATACAAGGTTGACATGCCTGTCAACAAAAGCCACTGCACCGTCATGACGGGATTGAAGAGAAAAAAGAGTAATGACAACAGATAAAGCGGATGCCGCACAAGCCTGTAAAATCCATTGGTAACCAGGTCATGCTGTTCCTGCCGCCCCTTTAGCTGTTCAATGCCGAGAAAATCTGATGCTCCGGTCTGTTTCAGGCATAACAGTAGCAAAGCCAGTAACAGCAACTGGACCAGATACATGGCCAGGCTCCATAGGCCGGGTGCATAGTAGAGGACAGGGGAATGCCGGAAAGCCCCCATCACCCATATCAGCAACAGCAGTGAGAGTGCATTGTAAACCAGCCTGTAAACCGGCGCTAACCATCCGACCAACTCCGTCAGGCGCCGTCTTGTGGCAGGCATCGCAAGAACCGAGTGAATTGCGGCAAACAGCATGAAGCGCAATATAAATACAGCGTAATCAGGCAAAATAGAAACTCCTGCATGAAGATCTTCCGGCTTCTGGACAGGTTAGCATCAACAAGTTTCCAGCCTCAACCATATTCTTGCCATGTTCTTGAAAAATATTACAAACAAGCATATGCAAGGCGCAGGTAACACAGATTGCCCCGCAGTAATTCTTCAGGAACCTGTCAACCTGTCAATACATACAACAAACTCACCGCAGCCAAACCTTTCACCGCTCCGCTTTGCAATCCAATAATACAGCTATCTACTTCCCTCGTGATATTACAAAAAATATAACAACGTTAACAGGTTGCACAACCGTCGTCATAACGGCAACGACATGGCGAAAAATATGGACACCAGCATGAAATTGTCTTGACAGAGCCGCTTAAAGCGGATAATTGGTAATGCAAATTATAAAATGACGTTTGCATAACTCACCCCCTTACAGCTTCTCCCAGCACAACGTAATAACACATTATATTTGCAGCACTTTTTACGATAATAGCGATATCTGTTTCACCCGTTTCAATACTATTCAAGATAATTGGTAAGGTTATTTGTAACCACACCAATAGGAGGTTGCAATGCTTGAAACAACGGTAGTGGAAAAACTGGCCGGCATTGTCGGCAAGGAAAACGTACTGCAGAACAAGGTAGATCTGGTCGCTTACAGTTATGACGCCACAGCTGATGTACCGAGACAGATGCCGGACGTGGTTGTGCTGCCTACATGCAGTGAAGAGGTACAAAAGATTGTAGACCTGGCCAGGGAAAACAAGATTGCCATCTATCCCCGCGGTGCAGGCACAAACCTGAGTGGTGGCACCATTCCCCTTAAACAGGGCATCGTCCTGTCCTTCCAGAAAATGAACCAGATCGTTGACATCGATACCGCCAACCTCACCGCCACAGTACAACCAGGTGTAGTGATACAGGCGCTCAACAATGCAGTTGCAGCCCACGGACTGATCTATCCGCCAGACCCCGGCACGGTAACCACGGCAACCATGGGCGGTTCCGTGTCCGAGAATTCCGGTGGACTGCGCGGCCTTAAATACGGTGTGACCAAGCACTATGTCATGGGCATGGAGGTGGTGCTGGCCAACGGTGAAAAGGTGCGCTTCGGCGGAAAAACCGTCAAGAATGTTACCGCCTATGACTTTTCCAACCTGTTTGTCGGCTCGGAAGGCACCCTGGGGATTGTTACGGAAATCACCGTCAAGCTGATCCCGGCCCCCAAATACCGTCGCACCATGACCGGCATGTTCAAATCCATTGAAGATGCCGGAAATGCGGTGGCCGGTATTATTGCCGCCAAGGTGATACCGGCGACCCTTGAGATCATGGACAAGATGACCATGCAAACCATCGAAGATTTTGCCCATATCGGCTTGCCGACCGACGCCGAGGCGATGCTGCTGATTGAAGTGGACGGCATGTCGGATGACGTGGTGGCTGCTGAGGCGGAATCGGTCATGTCAGTTGTTACTGGCAACCATGGTGAGCTGAAAGTGGCCAACTCCGATGCCGAACGTGATCAGCTCTGGACCGCCCGCCGCAACGCCTTGCCAGCGCTGGCCTCACTGAACAACACCGTTGTACTGGAAGACGCCACCGTGCCCAGAAGCAAAATCACCGACATGCTGCTGGCCTGCCAGGAAATCGGCAAGAAGCATAATGTGGTCCTCGGCTCATTCGGCCACGCCGGTGACGGCAATATGCATCCCACCATCATCTGCAACAAGTACGACAAAGAGGAGATTGCCAGGGTACATAAGGCGGTAGACGATATCTTCAAGGTTGCACTCGGACTGGGCGGCACACTGTCCGGCGAGCACGGCATCGGCATCGCCAAAATGGGATATCTGGGCAACGAATTGGGGCAAAGCGGTCTAAATCTCATGCGTAGCGTCAAGGAATCCCTGGACCCGGACTATATACTGAACCCGGGTAAAATGGTTCCACTGAAAGAGGTGTAAGCATGAGCATATCAAAAGACACAGCTGCTTCGGCAAATGAAGCATCCATATACGATGATCTGCACGCGGTCCGCGAAGAGCTGGACAAATGCATGAAATGCGGGAACTGCATGGCAGTCTGCCCGGTTTATATCACCGACAAGGTTGAGGCTGGTGTTACGCGAGCCAAAATTGCCGTTGCCCAGGCTGTCCTGGACGGCGAACTGGCCCTTGACGATCCGGAAGTCTACAGCATGCTTTTCAACTGTCTGGTCTGCAAATCATGCATGCAGAACTGCCCCACCAAGGTCAACTTTGATCGCATCATGCTGGCCCTGCGTTCGGCCATGGTCAGAAAAAACGGCCTGCCCTGGCTGAAGAAGATGATTTTTTCCACCCTCAGACATCCCAAGTTGTTTGACGCCGGCATGAAAGTCGGTGCAGCCCTGCAGGGGATTGCCTTCCGGGGAGTAAAACCGCAAAAGGCAATCGCCCCGCGTGCGCCTTTTGCCTTTGCCGGCAGCGCCATGGGATTCGATTCAAACCGCCTGATGCCCGAGCTGACCGTAACCCCACTCAGAGAGCGCATACCGGAAGTCGTCAAGGTTGATACCCCCAAGGCAAAGGTTGCGTTCTTCACCGGCGATTCACTGAACTATTTCTACCCCGATGCCGGTGTGGATCTGATCGAGGTACTTACGGAAAACGGCGCAGAGGTACATATCCCCAAAGGCCAGTCCTGTTGCGGTGTACCGGTGTTGGTGCATGGCGACATTGAAACTGTCCGTGAGCTGGCCCGCAGAAATATTGATGCTATCGAGCAATGCGGTGTCGACTATATTGTCACCGGATGCGGTTCCTGCGGTGGGGCCTGGACCCACGACTACCGTGACATCCTGGTCGAAGATCCGCTATACGGCCCCAAGGCCGCCCACTGGGCTGAACGCACCTTTGACGTTTCCACCCTACTGACCAAGGTCTTGGGATTCCGGAAACCCACCGGGCTAGTGGATGCGGTCGTAACCTATCACGACTCCTGCCACCTCAAAAAAACCATGAAGGTCTTCAATGAACCACGCGAGATACTGCGCAGCATCCCGGGCGTCACCTTCAAGGAGATGTCCCAGCCGGATGCCTGCTGCGGCAGCGGCGGGTCATATGTGCTTTCCCATTTTGAAACCTCCTCCGCCATCGGAAAAAGAAAGATTGATGATATCAACAATACCGGAGCTTCTGTGGTTTCAACCGGATGCCCGGCCTGCATGATGCAGCTATTAGACAACCTGAACAGGTTTGGCAACAAGCAGAGTACCACCCATTACATTTCCCTGCTGGCGGAATCCTACCGCAAGGAAAAGCAGGGCAAAACAGCATCATAGGAGCAACTCTGATTTGACATCTGCAATCTAGCTTGCATTTCATTACGAGGAGGTAGCAACGTATGCCCTGGATTCAAACCTACACCCCGGTAAGCGGCAGTCTGGGCCTTTCAGCCCTGGTCGCCTCAATACCACTGATCGTGATCTTTGTCTGTCTGGCCGTTCTCAAGATGAAGGCCCACAAGGCCGCACCGCTGTCAGTTGCAACCGCTATTGCCATAGCGGTCACCGCTTGGGGGATGCCTTTTGACATCTCACTCTGGTCCTTTGTGCAGGGCGCCGGGTTTGGTCTGTTTCCGGTGTTCTACATCGTTCTGACCACTCTTTTCCTCTACAACATCACCGTCAAGGGCGGACAGTTTGAGATCATCCGCGCCTCGCTGGCCGGTGTAACCGCCGACCGCCGCATCCAGGCCCTGCTGATTGCGTTCTGCTTCGGCGCCTTTATCGAAGGTGCCGCCGGTTTCGGTACACCGGTGGCCATTGCCGGCGCCACACTGGTCGGTCTGGGTTTCCGCCCCATGTATGCCGCCGGCGTCTGCCTGATCGCCAATACCGCCCCGGTAGCCTTCGGCGCCATCGGTATTCCGGTAGTCGCCCTGGCCGGTGTCATGGGCTACACCGATGACGGCTACCAGCTCTCCAAGATGGTTGCGCACCAGTTGCCGTTTATCTCCGTGTTTGTGCCGTTTTATGTAATCATCATTATGGCCGGGTTCAAAAAAACCATGGAAGTCTTCCCGGCCGTAGCCACCTGCGGCATCACATTTGCTGTCCTGCAGTGGCTGTCCGCCAGCTACCTGGGACCATATCTGCCCGACATCATTGCCTCGCTGGGCTCCATGGCCGCAATCGTCATCCTGCTCAAGTTTTGGCAGCCCCCCACCACCTTCACCTTTGACCACGAAGAGGATGATGCTAAAGTTGAAGAGCACAATTACTCCAGCGCTGAAGTCGCCCGCGGCTGGTCACCTTATATCGCTCTTACGCTGATGGTGCTCCTCTGGGGCCTGCCTTCCGTCAAAGAGACCCTGAACAAGGTCTATCTGCAGAAGATCACCGTAACCGGTTACCATGAGAAGGTGGTCAAAGGGGTTTCAACACCTGAGGACGGCCTGAAAAAAGCAGGCAACGTGAAGATTGAAGTGGACAAACTGCTGGCTGAACTGCCTGCAACTGAGCCAAAGCTGGCTGACACACTGGCCAAGCTGAAAGAGTTGAAGCAGCTGGAAGAGAAGATCGTTCCGGTTGAGCAGAGTCTGGCCGGCAAAGGCGCCATCCTGACCACCGAAAGATTTGCAGCGTTCGAGGCTATTGCCAAGACCAATGGCGCCATCAGCAAGACAGCCAAGGCCCTGGAAAAAGACAAACTGGTCAAAAAGGACCAGTTCAAGGCCCTGGACAAGGCTGTTAAAGGACAGGTGCCTGCCAAGCTCCCGGCTGTATTCATCTTTAACTTCCTCTCGGCCGCCGGCACCGCCATCCTGATTGCCGCTTTCATCTCGTCTTTCCTCTGCGGCGTCAACATGGGCGACACCATGCAGATCTTCGGCAAGACCTGCAACGACATGAAGTTCCCTGCCTTGACCATAGCCTGCGTGCTGGGCCTGGCATATGTGATGAACGTGTCCGGCATGACCAACTGCCTCGGTATGGTCTTCACCAAGACCGGCCACTGGTTCCCGTTTGTGGCTCCGCTGATCGGCTGGATCGGCGTATTCCTGACCGGTTCGGACACTTCGTCAAACGTACTCTTCGGCGGTCTGCAGAAGGCCACAGCCGAATCACTCGGACTCAGTCCGGTTCTGATGGGCGCAGCCAATACCTCCGGTGGTGTCATGGGCAAGATGATCTCTCCCCAATCACTGGCAGTTGCCTGTGCCGCCTGTAAGATGGTTGGTGAGGAAGGCACCCTGTTCCGCTTCACCCTGAAGCACTCCATCTTCCTCACGGTCATCGTAGGCATCATCGTTTATCTGCAGGCCTACTATCTGCAGTGGATGATCCCGTGATACGCTGTAAACCGTAACATGCTGTAATGCAACAACATGGGGGTCTCCTTGGAGGCTCCCATGTTGTTTTGTACTCTGATGATTAAACACAACAAATGGGCTGTTTCGCATACAGGTATGTACCCCTGTTTTGGCGATCATCGGGAAAAGGAGATGACATGTTCGAACAATTCAAAACCAAAGCCGAGGCTGTTGGCGCCGAGGTTCACAGGTTCAGTAACGCAGCGCAGGCAGAAGAGTTTATCGTTGCCTTCATGCAGGAACAGGGCATCACAAATGCAAAAGGCGCCTACGCTGTCTGGGCTGACAGCCCTTTCCTGGGTGGATGTGACAAAAGCGCCCTGGCAGCTAAAGTGCCGGGTCTAAGCTTTGAGGTTTCCAGAGAGTTAGCCGCTGACGCCAAGGTAGGCGTCACTGAGATGGGTTGGGCACTTACAGATACAGGCTCTCTCGTAGCTGACCAGACCGACATCAAACAGCGGCTGGCGTCAACGCTGCCTGAAATCCATATCGCCATTATCGGCACGGACCGGATTCTGGACGGCAAGGCCGCGGTATTCACCAGGATCAATCCGGCAAATAGCAAGTTCATCGCCTTCATCACCGGTCCCAGCCGGACCGCCGATATCGAGCGCGTACTCACCATCGGCGTACATGGCCCTAAAAGACTGGTGATTGTTTTCGTTGACCAGATGGAGGGAGGACGCCCATGAAAAAGAACTTCAAGGATTCAGTCAACAGCGCGGTCCACAATGCCACTCTTACCGGCGCACTGGGCAAATTTTCCGAGGCCTACAAGGTCAACCGCCAGAAGGCCTACGAAGGTATCGACTTTGAGGCGCTGCGCAGCACCATCGCCGAGCGCAAATCATATGCCGCCGGCCACCTGGACCAGATGGCCGACACATTTCAGGCCAACGCCGAAGCGCTGGGGGCCAAGGTGTTCCGCACCGATGATCCGGAAAAGGTCAAGGAATACATCCTCAAGGTAGCCCGGGAAAACAATGTCAAGTCGGTGGTCAAATCAAAATCCATGGCCAGTGAGGAGATTCATCTCAACCCTTACCTCGAAAAGAACGGTATCACCGTCAACGAAACCGACCTGGGTGAATGGATTGTCCAGCTAGCTGGCCAGAAGCCTTCCCACATGGTCATGCCGGCCATCCACATGACCAAGGAGGAGGTGGCCGACCTGTTCAGCAAAGAGGTGGATGAGCGCCTTTCCACCGATATCCCGCGCCTGGTGGAAGTGGCCCGCAAAGAGCTACGCTCCAAGTTTCTGGCTGCCGACATGGGTATTTCCGGCGGCAACCTGGCTGTGGCGGAAACCGGCAGTATTGTGCTGGTCACCAATGAAGGCAACGCCCGCATGGTCACCAGTCTGCCCAGGGTGCATGTGGCCCTGGTGGGCATTGAAAAGTTTGTGGAGAAGTTCGAGGATATCGTACCGATCCTGACCGCCCTGCCCAGAAGCGCCACGGCCCAGCTGCTGACCAGCTACGTGTCGATCATCACCGGACCGTCACAGAACACCGACGGCTCCCAGAAGGAACTGCACATCATCCTCATGGACAACCGCCGGACCGACATGGCCAATGACCCCAAATTCAAGCAGGCCATGCAATGCATCCGCTGCGGCTCCTGCCTGAATGTCTGCCCGATCTTCCGCCTGGTGGGCGGACATGTCTTCGGCAGCATTTACACCGGCGGCATCGGCACCATCCTGACGGCCTGGTTCGAGAAGCTGCAGGAATCGGAAGACATCCAGGGGCTGTGCATCCAGTGCGGCAACTGCAAAGAGGTCTGCCCCGGCAAGCTGGACATACCAGAGATGATCCTTGAGATCAGAAGGCGTCTGGTGGTGGACAAAGGCCAGGGGCTGGTGCAGAAGGCCATCTTCAGCGTGGTCAACAACCGCAGGCTGTTCCACAGCATGCTGCGTACCGCCTCCATCACCGGCAAGCCGTTTACCAGCGGCAAATTCATCCGCCATCTGCCCATGTTCCTCTCTGACCTGACCGATGGGCGCAGTCTGCCGGCCATATCGTCGGTACCGTTCCGGGATCGCTTCACTAAGATCCAGCAACCGACCTGCAAAGAGAAAGCGGCCTTCTATGCCGGCTGCCTGATCGACTTTGCCTATCCGGAGATGGGCGAAACCATGGTCAGGATCCTCAACAAGGCCGGCATTGAGGTGGTCTTCCCGGATGAGCAGACCTGCTGCGGCGCCCCGGCCCGTTACAGTGGCGCTTACGAGGTGGCGGCCAACAATGCGGTGGACAACATCAAGGCGCTGCTGAAGGAAGATGTGAAATATGTGATTTCCGCCTGCCCCACCTGCACCGTGGCGCTGAAGCATGAGTTTATCAGCACCCTCGAGAGTATCGGGAAGACAGCATGGCTGCCACAGGCCAGACAACTGTCTGACAAGGTCTGCGATTTCTCTACCCTGGTGAAAAAGCTGGTCGACGAGGGACGCCTGAGCTTCAAGGAAGGTCAGAAGCTGGGCAAACTGACCTATCATGATTCCTGCCACCTCAAGCGCACCCTGAATGTCTCCGAACAGCCAAGAGAATTGTTACAGAAGGCCGGATACGAGCTGACCGAGATGTTTGAGTGCGATATGTGCTGCGGCATGGGCGGCTCATACTCCATCAAACTGCCGGAAATCTCGGCCCCGATCCTCCAGCGCAAGCTGAAGAACATCAAGGACACCGGCGCGCCGGTGGTGGCCATGGACTGCCCGGGATGCGTCATGCAGATCGGCGGCGGTTTCGATCAGGACGGCAGCGGCGTGAAGGTCAAGCATACGCTGGAACTGCTGGCGGATCAGTTGAAGTAGTTTAGATTACATTGAGCAAACAAAAGGCCCGCTTCCGGTTTCGGAGGCGGGCTTTTTAGTTTGTATGCTGTGTGTAGCGTTATCGCGTGAATGTGTTTCCACAAATCCATATTTCAACATTCAGGATTCATAATTGCCTCGTTAGCGTTGACAGGTATGAGTTGGAGCGTTATTGTGGGTTAATTTTTATCTGTGGAGTTTCCGGTGAAACAGCAGGATAAATCAGCATGAATCATGAACCGTCATACCGGTATACAACCGATGTGACGGTTTTTTTGTTTTTGGGGTGAATCTGAAATTTTCGCTCATATAGATGGGTTAGGTAACAAACCATGGTCAGAACGGAGAAAAACTATAGGTTTCTTATATAGGTAACATTTTAGGTTTCCCATATAAGAAACAAGCATCTTATATAGGAAGCAAGTTTCCTATATAGGGAAACCGTAGAATAAAGAGTTGGGAGATTAATAAAGGAATGAAATGAAAAAATTTCAACTATTTGCGATGGCGATACTAATTTTCAATTGTTCAGGATGTGCATCAATAGCTGCATACTCTTTTACAGACAACGGGTGTTTGAAGCATTGCAAAAAATCGAACACTACAAGATATTTTTTAGGATCCCAAATGAGTTGTGAAATGATAACTTCTCCTCATTCTGATCCAAGTTATACTAAAGAAATATTGGTAAAGCTTCTATTTGTTTTGGATTTACCTCTAACAGTTGTAACGGACACGGTGTTTTCACCGTTCATCTTGGTTAAGAATATTGTCAAAAGCTCCGAAGTAACTCCAGACCAGCAAGAATAAAACAAGGCCGCAAGTTAGAAGGCAGACTAATTAAGAGAGGCAATCCCAACCAGGAAGATGCACCTGACCCAAAGCCGTCAGGTGATCTCCCTCAACGTTAGAGCACAAAGGAAACACCATAATGAATGATCGGATGAGCCCAGATAAAAAGCATGTTGCCAAATGGCGCTGGGGTGGCGAAATGTGGATGAGTGGTCCGGAGTGGGGTTGGTTAACTGTTGATGAAAACGTGGAAATAAAAAGCGTTACTCCAGAGGATGTTATCTGGTCTGAAGATAGCCAGTTCATGGCGTTCGTAAAACTACACATTGATGATGTCCCAAATCGACAAGGCGTAGAAGGGTTCAGCTTTCGGGTTGGAGTAATGCGTATGTCCGATTATATGGTTCGCTATTGTTTCGGTAATCGCCAACTTTCTGAATTAAAACTTCAAACCATTACAACCAAATCACTTTCCGTCTCAGTTAATGGCGAACTCAAAACAATTGATCTCGGCAAAATTGAGTGGGACTCCCAGTAAAAGCTCTAGCCATCGGGCGGTACTGTCAAGACCGCACCCCCCCCCCTCAGTCACACTCCCCCTTTACCAAAACTGCCCGTTGTCAGCAATTGATATGCACTTGACGGACAATGCAAATATCCGGCATGGTGGTTAGGCTGAAAATCAAAACCAAGCAAGGCGGCTTTTATGGACTCCATTATGAAAAAGATAGACTTGGCGACATATAAACGCCGCGGGATGTTCGAGGCGTTCAAGGATCGGGATATCCCGTTCATTGCAACCACCTGCAATGTAGATATTACACACCTCAAGCGGCATGTTGAGGAACATAAAAGCGGTTTTTTCCTCTCTGTCAGCTATCTGCTTTCAAAGGCTATCAACCTGATCCCGGAATTCCGCCACCGGATCATTGACGGCGAATTGTATGAATTCAGCAAGGTGGACCCCGCCTTTACCGTGTTAATGCCTGATGACACCTTTTCATTTTGCGACTCCAGACACTTTGACACGTATCAGGAGTATCGTGTCTACTCTGCCGCCAGAATCCAGGAAACCAGAACATGCCCTGACCACAGTGTCGGCGACAAGAACCATATGTTTTTCATCACCAGCGTGCCGTGGTTCAGCTTCACATCCATCGTCCACCCGTATTGCCAGCAGTATGGAACGATCCCGGTGGTGACGATTGGCAAGTTCTTTCAGCAGGGGGACAAGTGGATGATGCCGCTTGGCCTGCAGGTGCATCACGGGGTGATAGATGGATTTCATTTGGGCAGGTTTTACGGGCTGCTGGAGGAGATGTGCGGGAGCCCGGAAGCTTATCTGGTTTAAGCGCCCCTGCTCGGTATGCCCTTGGTTCAAGTGCTGCCCAGATTAACAGTCACAGGTTACATACTGCTGACTGATCCGTTGGAGTAAATCTTCTGCAGAGTCAAAAACATAAAAAACCCGTCTCCGGTTGCGGAGGCGGGTTTCATGATTAATCCAGTTCCCCATCCGTTCAGACTGCCAGCATCCCTTTTTGAATAGCCAGCGCCTCGATTATCTGTTCCGTATTTATCTGCCCCATCTCTACCAGCACAATTCCCAGGGCTTTATTGCTGTTGTGTTGTTCCTCCAAAGCTGCATCCAGCATTTCGACCGTTATCAGGCCGGTTTTAAGCAGAATTTCTCCCAGTTTTTTCCCGGCAAGTTCCGAATGATGCCGTTCAACAGACTCAAGCAGATAATCAAGGAAATCTTTATCCATGTGTCTGCTGTGCATGACAAGCCAGCGGATCATTAAGCGTTTCAACTCAATGGCCATCCCTTTGGTTTCTTCACCGCTGCCAAGCCGGTTTTTAAAACCTTCAATCTCGGCAACAAATTGCTGATGGGCGGCAATATGTTCTTCCCTGGAGGGGAAAAAGGACTTTTCCAGCAGCAGTTCTTCATATTTCAGGTAGTAATGGATGTATCTGTCCATAAAATCAAACAGGTCAATAAACACCTCATGGGAATAGAACTCGTCACCATGTTCCGAAAAGGATTCATATTTATCAAATAGCGCCTTCTGCAGGTCATCGAGTTCAGGAATTCCCATCTCCAGCTCTTTAGTCCAGGAAAGTGGCATATGAACCTCCTGATATAGTGGTACTGATTATTGTATACCGAAATCCCGCCTTGGCAATCAACTGGCATGGGCAGACATGATTGGAGGCACCATAAAGCTTTGTTGTTCCCGACCTCTGAGGCAACTCAATCCTCCAGTGTCGTAACAAGATATTCACTTGCCATTGCAGGAAAAAACTGACATACTGCCAACACTTACGGACGGGCTTTTAGCCCGTCCTTTTATTTTGTCCGTTAGGAGTTTTACGAATGCAGGAAAAAATCCGCAATATCGCCATTATCGCCCACGTTGACCACGGCAAGACCACCCTGGTGGATGCCATGCTGCGTCATTCCGGGGTTTTCCGTGAAAATGAAGCCATCACCGAGCGCGTGATGGACAGCAACGACCTGGAAAAAGAACGCGGCATCACCATCCTGGCCAAAAACCTCTCCATCCATCATGGCCAGTACAAGATCAACATCGTTGACACCCCCGGCCATGCCGACTTCGGCGGCGAGGTGGAACGCGTATTGAAGATGGTCGACTCGGTGCTGCTGCTGGTGGACGCCCTGGACGGCCCCATGCCCCAGACCCGTTTCGTACTGAAGAAGTCGCTTGATCTCGGCCTCAAGCCGATTGTCGTCATCAACAAGATCGACCGCCCCGGCGCCCGTCCGGACGAGGTGCTGAACATGGTGTTTGACCTGTTCTGCGAGCTGAACGCCTCGGATGAGCAGCTGGACTTCCCGGTGGTGTATACCAGCGCCAAGATGGGTTACGCCAAGCTGGATATGAATGTGGAATCCAACAACATGGAGCCGTTGTTTGCCGTGGTTGAATCCAACGTGCGCCCACCCAAGGGTGATGCCAACGCCCCCTTCCAGATGCTGATCGCCAATATCGACTATAACGATTACATCGGCCGTATTGCCACAGGCCGCATCTTCAACGGCAAGGTCCGCTCCGGCGAGACCGTGGCCATGGTCAAGGGCGACGGCACTGTAACCAGGGGACGCGTCACCAAGCTGCTGGGTTATGAAGGCCTCAAACAGGTGGAGATCGAAGAGGCCGGCACCGGCGATATCGTCACCGTAGCCGGTTTTGACGAGATCAGCATCGGCGAGACCCTGGCTTCGGCTGAAAGCCCGGTGGCTGTCCCGTATGTGTGCATCGACGAACCGACCCTCTCCATGAATTTCATCGTCAACACCTCGCCATTTGCCGGACGCGAAGGCAAGTGGGTCACATCACGTAATATCAGGGAGCGCCTGGAAAAGGAATTGCGCACCAATGTTTCCTTGCGCGTGGAAGACACCGATTCTCCGGATACCTTCAAAATCTCCGGCCGCGGCGAGCTGCATCTCTCCATCCTGATCGAGAATATGCGCCGTGAGGGCTTTGAACTGGCTGTGTCCAAACCGGAGGTTATTGTCCGCGAAAAGAACGGCCAGAAGATGGAGCCAATGGAATATCTGGTGGTTGACGTGGCCAGCGAATACCAGGGCGCGATTATCGAGAAAATGGGACCGCGCAAGGGTGAAATGGTCGCCATGGTACCCATGGGCGAGATGGTGCGTCTGGAGTTTGTTGTGCCGGCCCGCGGCCTGATTGGTCTGCGCGGAGAGGTCTTGACCGATACCCGCGGCACCGCTGTCATGACCCATACCTTCCATGAGTATGCCCCCTATCGCGGCGAGATTCCCGGCCGCAAGAACGGCGTGCTGATCGCCATGGAGTACGGCGAGACCACCGCTTATTCGCTGGATGCCCTGCAGCCGCGCGGCATTCTGTTCATCGGTGCCGGCGTGGATGTTTATGGCGGCATGATCATCGGCCAGCACGCCAAGGACAACGACCTGGACGTCAACCCCTGCAAGGGCAAGAAACTGACCAACGTGCGCGCCTCCGGTTCCGATGACGCCATCAAGCTGACTCCGCCGCGTGTACTGACGCTGGAGCAGGCGCTGGAGTTCATTGACGATGACGAGCTGGTGGAAGTTACCCCGGTATCCATCCGTCTGCGCAAGAAGGAGCTGGATCCGACCAAGCGCAAGCGGGCCGCCAAAAACTAGCCCCAATTTACATAGCAGTTTGAGTTTTCTGAAAAGGCCGGGTAATCCCCGGCCTTTTTTTGCGTTTGGCTTGACTTTGGACCATGGCGGTGCAAGTATGACGGGGATTGCAAGGTCAAAACCGGAGGATTGTGGAATGGATAGCGAAAACTACAAATTTGTGCAGAACCTGAAGTGCGAATTTTTCCCCTGTCATGACAAGGTGCCCAAAGAGGAATTCAACTGCCTGTTCTGTTTCTGCCCGCTGTACATGCTGAAGAACCACTGCGGCGGCAATTTCAAGCGCAAAAACGGCATCAAGGACTGCACTTACTGTACCGTTCCCCACGCCAAGGGTTCTTATGAGCGCATCATGAGCAAGATGAAACTGGTGGTAAAGGTTGGCAGCCAGGAAGTCGAATCTCTGGGTGTGGAAGAGTAATGGAACGGAACATTATGGACAAGATCTGTGTATTTTGCGGCTCCAGCCCGGGGGTGAGACCGGCCTATGCCGATATGGCGGCAGAGATGGGGCGCACCCTAGCCGCCATGGAGATAGAGTTGGTCTACGGCGGCGGCAAGGTGGGGCTGATGGGCATCATCGCCAGGACCGTGATGGAGTGCGGCGGCCGGGTGACCGGCGTGATCCCCGTAGCCCTCAAGGAAAAGGAAGTTGCCTACGACGGCCTGGACGAGATGCACGTGGTTGGCTCCATGCATGAACGCAAGGCCCTGATGGCCGAACTGTCCGACGGTTTTGTGGCCATGCCGGGCGGCATCGGCACCATTGAGGAGTTTGTAGAGGTTTTGACCTGGCTGCAGCTGGGCATCCATAACAAGCCCTGCGGCCTGCTGAATACGGAAGGCTACTACGACAAGCTGCTGGAATTTCTGGACCATATGGTGGCTGAAGGGTTCATCAGGCAGGAGAGCCGCGAGATGGTCCTGGTGGATACGGACCCGGCCGACCTGCTGATGAAGATGAGCCTTTACCGGGCGCCGCAGCTGGACAAGGCCGAGTGGGCCCTGAAGATGAGCAATACCTAGTAGTGATCGGGGACCTGGGACTAGGGATCGGTAAAACACTTAACCTGGATTCGCGCTGACGTGCTATTTCTGTAATTCCACTTATCACCAATCCCTGTTTTCCACGGCCAACCGGCACGGATACGGCCTTATCCCTCCCTACCCCCCGCACTATCCCAGGCATGATCGTTTTCCGAGTGACTGGCCGCACGGTCGCTGGCCAGCAGCTGTTCCTGTATCCGAATCTGCTCCCTGGCGTTGGAGATGTAGTTTGATTCATCGTGACGGTGCGGGGTCAAATGCTGCATGGCCTGTTCGTCGTATCTGATAAAATCCTGCCCTGCCCTGGTAGCGCTGTAGCGGCGATAACCAAGGGCAGAAAGCACATCCACACCGGCGCGCACCGCCGTATCCAGAAAATCCCTGTAGACATGCTGTACATCCAGATCCATCAGTTCATGGGCATCCAGATTGTTGCCGGCCCGGGCAATGATCCGCAGATGCGGGAAATGCTTTTTAACCGTTTGAACCATGTGATGCCCTGTGGCCGGGTCATCGATGGCCACCACCAGCAGCCGGGCCTGTTCAGCCCCGGCGGAGCGCAGAATGTCAATGCGGGTGGCATCGCCGTAAAACACCTTGAAGCCCATCCGGCGCAGCAGATCCACCTGATCGGAATTATTGTCCAGGATGGTCGCCTCCACGCTGTTGGCCCGCAGGAAACGCCCCAGGGTGCTGCCAAACGAACTGAAGCCGGCAATGATGACCGGATGCTCGGTTTCAATCATGTCGGCTGCCTTTTCCTCTCGTTCCTGTGTGCCGAAACGCGGCAGCAGCAGGCGTTCGTTGAGCAGCATCAGCAGGGGGGTCATAGTCATGCTGATGGCGGTAACGGCCATCAGGGTATCGGTCCACTCTGCGGTAATGATGCCCAGCCGGCTGATAAAGGCAAACAGCACAAAGGCAAATTCACCCACCTGGGAGAGGCCGACGGCAAAGATGCTGTTCTGGTCGAAGGAAAACCGGAACAGACGCCCCAACACCAGCAGCACGGCGGTCTTGATGATGATTACAGCCAGCACCAGGCTGAAGATCTTCAAAGGTGCATCCGCCAGCAGCCGGAAGTTGATGGAGGCGCCTACGGCAATGAAGAACAGCCCCAGCAGCAGCCCCTTGAACGGCTCGATATCGCTTTCCAGTTCATGCCGGAATTCGCTGTTGGCCAGCAGCACGCCGGCCATGAAGGCGCCCAGGGCCGGGCTGAGACCAACCAGTTTCATCAGCAGGGCGATGGCGATGATGATCAGCAGGGCAGCGGCAAAGCAGAGCTCGCGCACACTGGTCCTGGTAATGATACGCAGGAACGGGACAATGATGTAACGCCCCAGAATGAACACCATGGTCACGGCAAACAATACCCACCCGGCCTGCAGCCAGCCCGGCAGCCCCTCCAGCATAGTGGGGGCATGGTCAGACTGGGTTACGGACTGGATGGCCAGAAAGGGAAGCAGGGCCAGAATAGGGATGACGGCGATATCCTGGAACAGCAGCACGGCAAAGGAGCCCGAACCGGCCTGACTGCTGCCCAGCCCTTTTTCCTTGAGCGATTGCAGCACAATGGCCGTAGAAGACATGGACAGGGCCAGACCTGAGGCCACGGCCCCCTGCCAGCTGAAACCAAGCGCCATCAGCAGCATCGCCGAAGTCAGTGTGGTTGCCGCCAGCTGCATTGAGCCCAGCCCGACAATGGTCTTACGCATGCGCCAGAAATGGGACGGTTCCAGTTCCAGACCGATCAGAAACAGCATCATCACCACGCCGAATTCGGCGAAGTGCATGATGTCCTCCCCCTCCTTGCCGACAAAACCCAGGCAGAATGGCCCGATGACAATGCCGGCCAGCAGGTACCCCAGTACAGACCCCATGCCGAGCCGTTTGGCCAGCGGCACACAGACCAGTGCGGCAGCAAGGAATACCGCAGCCTGTCCGAGTACGCTATCAGTCATGGGAGGCCTCCTTCTTCGCTTCCAGCCAGTCGTTGATGAATTCAAAACGCTGCAGTTCGCTCGCCACGCAAGCCTGGCCGAGCAGCTGCAGCACTTGACGGTAATCTGCCCCGTATTCAGCGAGGGCCTGTTCTGAAAGACGGTATGTGCCCTGCACCATGAAGGGAGGCAACCAGTTCATCCGGCACAAACGGGCGGTCTGTTGAAAGGGGAAGAGAAATTCGCCCATGCTGTGGCTGTTGAATGCCCCGGTGGCATAGCTCGCACGGGTGCCGCCGGTGGTGATGGCGCAGAAGACCAGACGCTGCTGCAAACTGTAGGTGTTGCCACCGTGGGCCCAGCCGTGTTCAAGCACCAGGTCCATCCACTGTTTGAGCATGGCCGGGGCGCTGTACATGTAGAGCGGGAAATGCCAGACGATGATCTGATGTTCCAGCAGCAGCTGCTTTTCGCGGGCAGTGTCAATGTTGAAGTCGGGATAGGTTTCGTACAGGTCGTGGACCGTCACCTGCTCCAGATCGGACAGCGCCGATATCAGCGCCCGGTTGGCCCTGGATTTCTCATAGCGCGGATGCGCAAACAGTATCAGTGCTTTTTTCATGGCATCAGGTATAGGAAACTGCCGGGGTTGTGTCAAGGGATACGCAACAGGGGCGCAAATTGCTGGCCGCCCCTGTGTGCAGAAGGTGCATTATTCGGATGTGCCTGGCTGGACAAACAGCGTCTGTTCACGCTGCAGCCGGTCCCAGCAGGCGTCAACATGCTGCTGGGCCGTTTCCAGCATCCAGGCGTTCTCAGTGGCAAACATATGCTTGAAGCGCCCCTGCGGTTTGAGGAATTCGATCAGTGGTTTCTTTTCCCTGGGGGTGACGGTGATGCTGGTGACGCCGTTTTCGATCTCAAACAGCGGCCAGTAGCAGGTTTCCACCGCCAGGCGCGACAGCTGAATGGCATCGTTGGTCTTGGTACGCCAGCCGCGGTTGCAGGGGGAGATGATGTTGATGAACTTGGGGCCTTTGATGTCCAGCGCCTTGCGCACCTTGCGCATCAGGTCCTGCCAGTGGTTGGGCGATGCCTGGGCCACATAGGGGATACCGTGGGCGGCCATGATCCTGGTCAGATCCTTGCGCTGCTGCTGCTTGCCTTGGCTTTCGCTGCCAACCGGGCAGGTGGCGGTATCAGCCCCGAAGGGGGTGGCAGATGAACGCTGGATGCCGGTGTTCATGTAGGCGCCGTTGTCATAACAGATGTAAGTCATGTCGTGGCCACGTTCCATGGCGCCGGAAAGGCTCTGGAAACCGATGTCGGAAGTGCCGCCGTCTCCGCCGAAGGCGATGAAGCGAATCTCGTCATTGATTTTGCCCTGTTTTTTCAGCGAGCGGTACATGGTCTCCACGCCGGCGATGGTGGCAGCGGCGTTTTCAAAGGCATTATGTATCCAGGGGGTTTTCCAGGAGGTGTATTCGGCGATGCTGGTGGAAACCTCCAGACAACCGGTGGCGTTGGCTACCACCAGCGGATACTGGGCTGCCATCATCACCATCCTGACCACTATGGGCGCGCCGCAGCCGGTACACATGCGATGCCCCGGGGCAAACAGCTCCGGCTGTTTCGACAGCTCTTTAAGGTTCAATGGTGTCAGCATATTCAGCCCCTTACTCCTATATATTCTTTAACGCTGTTTACCGGCGCACCCTGGGCGATACGGATCAGTTCATCCAGGGTATGCTCCGCCTGGTCAGGCATGTAGTCGCGCCCCCCCAGCCCGAAGATCTTGTTGATGATGACCGGCTTCTGCGGCTGATTGCACAGGCTGGAGACAATATCCAGATAAAGCGGGCCAAAGGAGGCGCCGAAGCTGTCGGACCTGTCCAGTACGGCTACGGCTTTCAGGTGCTGCAGTGCGCGGCAGATCTCTTCGTAAGGGAACGGCCTGTAAAGGCGCGGTTTGAGCAGACCGGCCCGGATGCCCTTTTCACGGTAGCGGTCAATCACATCCTTGGTCGTGCCGGCCGCCGAACTCATGACCACAATGGCCACCTCGGCATCTTCCAGGCGGTAACTCTCAAACAGCCCGTAGCTGCGGCCGCTGAGCTTGCCATATTCCGCGCCAACTTCTTGCACTATCTGCGGCACCTTCGCCATGATCTGTTCATGGGCCTTGCGGTATTCCATGTACATGTCCGACAGGATCAGCGGCCCGTAGCTGGCCGGCTTGGCAATGTCCAGCAGCGGTATACTCTGCTGGTATCCGCCGACAAATGCGCGGGCGGCACTTTCGTCAACCCAGCGCATGCTCTCGATGGAGTGGCTGGTGATGAAACCGTCCAGGCAGACCATGATCGGCAGCCGCACATCCATATGCTCGGCGATGCGGAAGGCCTGCAGCATGTTGTCAAAGGCCTCCTGGCTGTTTTCCGAATACAGCTGAATCCAGCCGCAGTCACGGGCACCCATGCTGTCGGAGTGGTCGCAGCCGATGTTGATCGGGGCGGAAAGGGCACGATTGCAGACCCCCATGACAATCGGCAGGCGCATGCCGGAGGCGATGAAGAGCAGCTCCCACATCAGGGCCAGCCCCTGGGAAGAGGTGGCCGTGGCGACGCGTCCACCAGCGGCAGCTGCACCGATACAGGCGCTCATGGCACTGTGTTCGCTCTCTGCCAGCAGCATTTCAGTGCTGACTTCTCCGTTAGCGGCGTAACCGCTGAAGATGTGCATGATTTCTGTAGCCGGCGTAATGGGATAGGCCGAGCAGACATCCGGGTTGGCCAGGCGCATGGCATTGGCAATGGCCTCATTGCCTGTAGCTGCGATCATCTTGGTCATCAGGCCCCCTCCTCTTGCATGGTGATCGCCTTGACCCCTTTTTTGCCTGGACACTCCAGAGCGCAGACACCACAGCCCTTGCAGAAGTCATAGTCAAACTCACAGCGCTTGCCATCTTCAGCCTTTACAGCCATGTCCGGGCAGTAGACCCAGCAAAGCATGCAGTGGATACAGTTTTCTTCGTTCCAAACCGGCTTGTAGGAACGCCAGGAACCGGTCTTAAAATTGCGGGAGCTGCCCGGTTCGGTGATGACGGCGCCCGGTGGTAGTTCATGCCATGTTTTCATTGTTCTGCTGCCCCCTCAAAACCACGCCTGGCTGCTTCCAGATTGCCATCAATCACTTTTTGACTGAACTTTTTGCCGAAACTTTTCTGGATATCTTCCAGAGCGGTCTGCAGGGTGAGCATGCCTGAAACCCTGGTTAGACAGCCGATCAGGGCGGCGTTGGGCATAGGCACGCCAATGGTCTCAATAGCGATATGGGTGGCATCCAGGGTGTATATCTTCTGAGTCGGCCTGGCTTTTAGACGTGTCCTTAGTTCCCCGGCATTTTTGGAGCAGTTGATGATGAAAGCGGCGTTATCCGGCGCACCCTCGGTAACATCAATACTGTCCAGCAGGGTGGCATCCACCACAACAACGATATCGGGACGAATGACCGGGTAGTGTCCTCTAAGTTCTTTTTCACTGATGCGATTATATGCCCTGATCGGGGCGCCGGCCCTTTCCGGGCCGTATTCCGGGAAGGCCTGCACATATCGGCCGCCGTTGATACAGGCGTCTGCAAAAACCTTGCAGGCCGTTACAGTGCCCTGACCGCCGCGTCCATGCCAGCGGACTTCAATTTTATCAGCCACTTTTCCTCCTGGGTACTGCTGCTTATCTTAAATATCCTACAAACAATGCAACCGGATCACAAACCACTGACCGCTATTCCACGCCAGCAGCGCTGACTTTTGTTCTGCCCATGACCATCCCGATTGAAAAGCGGTAAACTGTGTGGACCATTTGGACGCAAATGTATGAAACGTGGAAACAACCAAAAGAGGAGATGTGCTCTCACTGCAGCTCTGCCATGCCTGACCGCTTATCGCCGCCTGTTTTGGGTTCATTAAAAAGTCGGCCAGGGCAGTTCAAGCGTTATACGTGGAAAATGATTTTATTTCAAGCCCCTAAGTTGTTCTGGGACAAGCATATTTACCTTTTTGTCCATGATTGTAGCTATGCCGGAAAACATTGCCGCCCCTACGCTGCAGAGGCAGCCACACAAACAGGCAAAGACATTGAATATCAGGCTGTTATTCAGGCTGCACACGATTGGCAACAGATGTTTGCCAGACACGCTTGAAAAGCGTTGACAGTTGATGCCACAGGAAAGATAATCCGTTAATTCGGAAAGCGTGGGGGCCCTGTTTGGTTACGGTGATCATACGAAAACTGCTTGTCTTTTTTGTGCCCGCCACGACTCTGCTCCTAACCTATCTGCTCATTCCACGCATTTCCTCCCTGCAACCGGCACACCACGACATCATCAGCATTCTGCCCTATGTGATTGCCGTCATGGGCATGCTGATGTCCGTGCACTTTCATCGTGTACGTCCCTTTCTGGCCCTGCTGCTGCTGGTGTTTTTTTACTGGTGCTCGCAAAAATATCTGGGAGTAAATCCCGTCAGCTCTGGCTATTTCTGCATATATCAAACTTTCATTCACTTGATGCCCTTCAATTTCATGCTGTTTGCCCTGATGAGAGAGCGCGGCGTTTTCAGTGTTGCCGGCAGAATGAGGATCGCCTTCCTGCTGCTGCAGAGCGTGCTGGGCTACTGGTACTGCGCTGCCCACAAGATGCAGATTACAGCACCGCTTGCCGGCAAATATTCCTTCCTCCCCTTTATGGACGCTACGCTCGTGCCGCAATCCGCCCTTGTCATCGGCGCGCTGTCAATAGCCGTTATCGGGCTGTCTGCCCTGCGCAGACAGGCACCCACCGAGGGAGGGCTACTGGGCGCAATTGTGGCCTTTTATGCTGCCTGCAACGGAATTGGGCACGGCCCCACCCATACATTGTTTATGGCAGCCGGTGCATTTATTGTGCTACAGGCGGTCATCCTTGACTCCTACAATATGGCCTACCGTGACGACCTTACCGGGGTGCCATCCCGCCGGGCCCTGAACGAGCAACTGAGCAGCCTGAGACGTCAATACACCATTGCCATGCTGGACGTAGATCATTTCAAAAAATTCAATGATGCCTATGGGCATGACGTGGGAGACCAGGTACTCAAGCTGGTCGGCCGCAAGGTGCTGGGCGTGGGAGGAGGAGGCAAGGCCTACCGTTTTGGTGGCGAGGAGTTTGCCATTGTCTTTCCCGGCCGCAAAGCCGATGACGTCATCAAACACCTGGAAGAATTGCGCCAGAACATCGCCGATTACAGCCTGGCCCTGCGCAGCAGCGAACGCCCCAAAGAGCAGAAACAGGGGCAGGGGCTGAGGGGTAGCAAGTTCAATGTGGAACATGTGTCTGTCACGGTCAGTATCGGTGTTGCAGAAAGCGGTGACGAGTTCAGCACAAAGGAACAGGTGTTAAGAGGGGCTGACCAGGCGCTCTACAAGGCCAAAAGCTGGGGCAGAAACATGGTCTGTCGCTGATTGCAGGCTTTTAGGCGGCGCTTTGCATTGTGCGTCAAGATTTGAAAAGGGATGATTTTTGATGGATGAGGTGATATAGTTCACAGCTTGCGTAAGCGCGGTCAAGCATCTTGCAGGACAATCAGGTGTTCGGAGGTTGTAATTATGGGGCAGCAGAAGATATATCTTGTCGGTGCCGGCATTACCGGCTGGGAAGGTTTTGGTGCCAAGGCCCTCGAGATGGTTGCAAAAGCCGATGTGCTGATCGGCCATCAGCGGCATCTGGACATCTTCCCCGACTTCCAAGGCACGAAAATGGTCCTGGGCGACCTGTCCGAACTGCTTGAATTTCTTAAGCATACAGAGCAACGCATTGCCCTGCTGGCTTCCGGTGACCCTACATTTTTCGGCATATCGCGTTTCCTGCTGCGCAATCTGTCTAAGGAAAGGGTGGAGATATTCCCCAACGTGACCAGTATGCAGTACGCCTTTGCCCGCATCAAGGAACCATGGGACGATGCCATCTTTGTGTCGGTGCATGGCCGCGGCATGAATGCCGCCATTGACAAGATTGTAGCCGCAGAGAAGGCCTGCATACTTACCGACAAGATCAACACGCCCGCTGCCGTTGCCGCCGAGCTGATCGAACGGGGCGCAGAAGGCTACGAGGCATGGATTTGCGAGGATCTGGGGCTACCGACCGAAAAGTTTACCCGCACCGATGTGCGTGGTTTGCTGGAATCTACACCTTCTGATCTGAACATCCTCATCCTGATCAAGACCTATGAACCGAACCTGGCCCAATATCCTTTGATCGGTATTGATGATGACGAGTTTCAGACCTCCAAAAAACTGATCACAAAACAGGAGGTACGTGCGGTTACGCTAGCCAAACTGCAGCTTCAGGATGACCTGGTCATGTGGGATATCGGTGCCGGCAGTGGCTCGGTTTCCATAGAGGCCTCCAACCTGATGCCCAACGGCCGCATCTTTGCCCTGGAGCGCAATGCGCAAAGCGTACAGTTCATCAGCGAAAACCTGAAGAAGTTCTGTGCCCGCAATGTCAGGCTGATTGAGGCCTATGCCCCAGACGGCCTGGAGGATCTGCCCGATCCTGACCGCGTATTTATTGGCGGAGCAGGGGGCAATCTGGAAGAAATCATCGATACCGTTGACAAGCGGCTCAAGCCGGAAGGTATGATCATCGTCAATGCCGTTACCCTTGATACGCTGACCAAGGCGGTGGAGTTTCTGGAAGATCATGGCTATCAAGTGGAAGTTACCTGCATCAATGTATCCAGAACCCGCAAACTTACCGAGTTCAAAATGTTTGAATCACATAATCCGGTCTATATCATTACAGCCCGGCAGGAGGAGAATCAGTAAATGTCCAGGTTTTATGCAATCGGCGTCGGCCCGGGAGACCCTGAACTGTTGACAAGAAAGGCAGAGCGTGTACTGCGCAACGCGGATGTAGTGTTGGCACCCGTCTCCAGCCCGACTGAGGTCAGTGTTGCTTTGGAGACCATCAAGGAGTTCCTTGACGACAACCGGCAAGAGATCATTATCCACCAGTTTCCCATGACTTCCGACAAATCCGTGCTGGTCCCCGCCTGGCAAGAAGCAGCTGCCATGATCGCCAACCGGGTAGCATCGGGCAAGGATGTCGCCTTTATCACTATCGGCGATCCACTGCTGTATTCTACCTTCATTTATCTGCTGCACATTTTCAGGGACACTTACCCAAATGTGGAAATCGAGATCGTTCCCGGCATTTCCAGCATCAATACTGCTGCTGCGGCAGCGGGCATCCCCCTGGCAGAATCCGAGGAACAGATTGCCATTGTTCCGGCAACCGGCGGGATTGAGACCATCCGCCAGGCCTTAACCCTCAACGACACAGTTGTGCTGCTGAAGGTCAAACCTGTTTACACCCAGATCATCGGACTATTGAAAGAGATGGGACTTGCCGATGGCGCCGTGTTTGTAGAACGGGTGGGTAGCACCAGACAGAAGGTGCTGAAGGGCGCCGTTGAGATGGAGGGGCATCAGCCAGACTACCTGTCACTGATGATTATCAGGAAATAGTGCGTCTTGATATGCATGGCTAACGCAAACGGCCCTTTCGTCAAATCGAAAGGGCCGTTTTTATTCAGTATACCTTGCCCGATACAGGCTCTGGTGACACGGGGGTCGAAGTCTCTGCTGCCGGCTTATCGGCTGCCTTGGGTGCAACCGCTTCGGACCTGGGCACTGGTGCAGCCTCAGTTGGCTTGGCAGTCACCTTGGCCGCATCCCGTTCTGCCGCCTTTTTCTCGGCAGCCTTCTTTTTTTCCTCATCCACATCATAATCCAGATAATCGAGCATTTCATCAAACTGGTTTGCAAAGACCCTGGATTCCTGGGTTTCTCTTCTCAGCAGATCCTTGCGCTTTTCCTCCAGGATGCGCCTGATACCTTCCAGGCTCTTGAACTTCACATTGGCCCGGCTGATCTTGTTAGCCTCGGCCTCGCTGAAATCCGGATATTGCAGCACCAGCATCGGATCATAGGAGAGCAGCCGGGTGCGGAAGTTGGGGTATTCCCAGAGGATGGTGCCATCGGCATCCACAATCTGGGCGGTCATGATCAGGTAGTTGTACTCACTGGTCAATGAAGAGAGCATGGTAGTGGAGGACATCTTGTCCGTCTTGCTGATGCCGCTGACCACAATGGCCATCAGGGCATCCAGCCGGTTTCTGCTCATGTACTGCCGCAGCTCCGAGGTCTTCCAGAAGTATTTATTGTATTCAATGGTCGCATCGTTGCGTTTTTCACGGCGAAAGAACAGGTTACTGAAAATCTGCTGCGGGTCGCCATCAAGCAGGGCCACCGTATAGTAATTGCCGCTGGCCTTCAGCTTGCGCACCAGTTGTGGCTCGTATTTACGGTTAAGCTCGGTAAACAGCGAAATCAGTTCCTGCTTCTGGGGATGTTTGATATCCGAAGTGGTGTCGATCATGATCGGTGCCACACCCAGCACTTGCACCTTGCTGGCAAAATCATCCGGTGGGACATTGAAATGATTCTGTGAACAGCCGAAGAACAGCAGTAACAGAGGCATCCATATCAGTTTTTTCATGTATTTGTCTCCTTCTCAGCCACGACGTTGCGGTGCAAAATTCGAGTTGTTTTTATAGCAGATGAGAGTTTTCTTTTCCACCCTTTTCAAGCCGTGGCAACGGACATAATGGGTTGACAAAAAATGACCTTTTACGTATTGTCATCACAATATTACCTGCTTATCTAGAGTGGTGGAGGGAAAGGCCCTGTGAAACCACAGCAACCGGTCATAAGACGTCAGGTGCTAATTCCTGCCGCAAGGCGAAGATGAGAGGTGCGCTGAGAACGTCTGCAGCCCCTTCCATCATTTGAAGGGGCTTTTTTTATGTCTGTCGGCATTGTCAAGGAACAATCGGTCTGTTTTGAAAACGGTATCAGGCTTGATAGCGGCCGTATCCTTGCGCCTGTCACAATGGCTTATGAAACCTACGGCACACTCAATCAGGATGCCTCCAATGCCATCCTGGTGGAGCATGCCTGGACAGGCAGCGCTCACCTGGCCGGCCGCCACAGCGACGAAGACAAAAAGCCGGGATGGTGGGACGTAATTGTCGGCCCGGGCAGGATATTGGATACGGATCGCTACTTCATTATCTGCTCTAACGTGATCGGCTCCTGCTACGGTTCAACCGGACCCGCTTCTGTCAACCCCCGTACCGGCAAACGCTACAACCTCAGCTTCCCTGTCGTGACAGTCAGGGACATGGTGCGCGCCCAGAAACTGCTCATCGAACACCTGGGCATCAGCCGCCTACTTTCCGTGATGGGAGGCAGCATGGGGGGGCTGCAGGTGCAGGAATGGGCCACCCAGTACCCAGATGCCATTGCCTCGGCAATTGCGCTGGCCAGCACGGCACGCCCCTCCCCCATGGCAATCTCACTGAATGCCATTGCCCGCTGGTCCATTTATAACGACCCCAACTGGCGCAAGGGCGACTACAAGCACAATCCCAAGGACGGACTGGCGCTGGCCAGAGGCATCGGCCATATAACGTTTCTGTCAGAGGAATCGATGAATGCCAAGTTTGGCAGGCGTTTTTCCGCCCGTGACGGCCAGTTCGACTTTTTCGGGCAGTTCGAGGTGGAACGTTACCTGAACTACAACGGCTATAGTTTCGTGGACCGCTTTGACGCCAATGCCTTTCTGTATCTTGCCAAGGCGCTGGACCTGTACGATATTGCGTGGGGCTATGAATCGCTGCAGGAGGCTTTGGGGCAGATCAAAGCACCGATACAGTTCTTTTCGTTCACATCCGACTGGCTGTACCCACCGCACCAGACCGAGGAAATGGTCAACTGCCTGCAAGAACTGGGCAAGCCGGTTGAGTATCACCTGATCCACTCAGGCTATGGTCACGATGCCTTTCTGCTGGAGCACGAATCTTTTGCCTGCCACGTCCGCGAGTTCCTGGCCCGGGTGTTTGCAACCGAGTCTGGAAAATGAGCTTGTTGCGCAATGAACTGAAGGACAACCCGCTTTTTAGAAAGTTGAGGCACCTGACCGGCAAGGCGGTAGCGGATTTCAGCATGATTGAGGCGGGCGACCGGATTGCTGTGGCAGTTTCGGGCGGAAAAGACTCTTATGTCATGCTGCTGTTGCTGGAAGAGCTGCGACGCAGGGCGCCAATCAGTTTTGAACTGGTGGCATTAACCATCGATTCCGGCTATCCAGGCTTCAGGGCCGACAGGGTGGCTGAGTTTGTAAAGTCACAGGGGATAAGCTGTCACGTCGAGAAGACCGAACACTACCAGATCATTTCCGAGAAACGCCGCCCCGGCTCATCCTACTGTTCTATCTGTGCCAGGCTCAAACGCGGGGCACTTTACGGTCTTTGCCTGGAGTTGGGATGTAACAAACTGGCGTTGGGGCACCACAGCGACGACTTTATTGAGACACTGCTGTTGAACCAGTTTTTTGTTGGTTCGCTCAAGGCCATGTCGGCCAGCATGCTGGCCGACAACGGCCATACCGTTGTCATCAGACCACTGGTTTACGTTGCTGAACATGATATTTCTCAAATTGCAGAAGTGGCGGGAATGGCGGTGGTCAGCTGTTCCTGTCCGGTTTTGGACACCCAGGAGTTGCAGCGCAACAGGATCAAAAAACTGCTGATCGAGCTGGAGCAAGACATCCCCAACATCAAGAACAGTCTGCTCAAAGCGCTTTCAAATGTTCATCCCCGCCATCTTCTTGATCCTGTTCTGCATCGCGATGCCCCCCCTGCTGTGTGTGACAGCGACGACCTTTGATCGTGAATCCGCTTTTCTGGTAAAACCCAAGTCGTTCAGCAGGTCAACGGCTGAAAAGTATCCACCCGCTATTACTGCCGCCAGTCCTGCAATCATTACTGCTTCCATCCTGTCCCTCCTGTTGTTCTTTCTGAAACACTACCACAGGGGTACGACAGAATATGTCCAGCCAACAAGCCGGAGGAATTTTGGATAAAAGAGCCATCCAGCCACAACAAGACCTGAACAACGAGCCAGGCTTGCAGGAGCTGAAGGAAGCCTACCCGCAGGAGTGGGAGGCTGTCAACCGTGAGCTGGCAAACATTATCAGCCGCAGCAACGGCGATGCGGTACAGTCATACCTGAAACATCTTTCCACAAGGGCAACAGAAAAGCGAAGATGCAACAAGCGCGAGCAGATTGGTCATGAAGTGCGCTACCGCATGGCTCGTCTGGCGCTAAAACAGCATTACGTGGCTGTTGCCAGCGGCGTCGAGAGCGGCAAGGTGCGCTTTAATCTACTGAATGGCATGATCGCCCAGAAACTGCTGTTCAGCGCAGGGCTGACCAGAAAACCGGTCGCACTGTTCTGGTTCAGACTGTTGTGGCCGCTATTGTGGCAAAGGCGTTTGTTGATGCCGCTCGTACAGCCGGAAGGTATCTATTGTTTCTATTCAAAACAGCTGATTGCAGCCCTGGCAAAGCTGATTTCCGGCAGGAACTGTCTGGAGATCGGCGCCGGTGACGGCACCTTGAGCAGTTTTCTCAATAATGCCGGCACCTTAGTGGTGGCTACTGATGATTACAGCTGGAGCCATACGGTTAAGTATCCCGAACAGGTGTTAAAGCGCGATGCCAGGGAGGCCCTGGCCGAGTTTTCACCTGAGGTGGTGCTGTGTTCATGGCCTCCCGCCGCCAATAACTTTGAACGACAGGTATTCAGAACCAAAAGTGTGCAGATGTATATTGTGATCGGCAGCCGGCATCGCCACGCGGCAGGCAACTGGGAAGAGTATCAAAACCAGACCGGTTTTCAGCTTGAGGAGGACAGGCGGTTAAGTGCCATGGTGCTGCCACCGGAACTGGATTCAGCGGTGTATATATTCAGGAGGAAGGTTGTAAAAGATTAGAACTTGCCTGGAAGATTTCCGTATCACCCCATTACGGTCTGCGGTCAACGGTTAACCGACACGCACTCCGCATTTGTTACGGCTCACCCCGTTCACCCTCAGCAGAAAGCATGACCAAGTCAACCCGGCGGTTTCTGGAACGGCCTTCCGGCGTGGCGTTATCGGCTACCGGCCGGAATTCGCCGTAACCGGTGGCTGATATCTTGTCCGGATCAACATCAAAATTTGTAATCAGATATTTCAAACCGTTTACAGCACGAGCAGTGGAAAGCTCCCAGTTGGAGGGGAACTGGGAAGAACTGATCGGCACATTATCCGTATGACCTTCCAGACGTAGCGGGTTATTGTACTGGGTCATGGCCTCGGCGATTGTGTTGATCAGTCCATAGGAACTAGGCTTGACTACCGCCTGTCCGGAGTCAAAAAAACCGGCTTCCTTGAGACTGACGATCAGACCACGCCGGGTTATGGAAAGGGTTACTTTATTCTGAGCCCCCTGCTTGTATAGATAGGCTTCGATAGAGGACTTCATCTGCTGGAAGTCTTTTTCATCAGCCCGGGATTTTGCCCTGGCCCGCGCAGTTTTTGAACCTGGCAAAACGCCTACTTCCGGCTTGATCGCAGGCACAATATTAGGCTGGGCTGAAGGCAGCACATTCATTGAAGGGGATGGTGATCCTGATTGAGCCATGCCAAAAGACTGCTGCATGGAGACCATGACCTCTTCGACCTTCTTCTTGTCGGTCTGGGACATGGCGTAGAGCACAACAAATACGGCAAACAGCAGGGTGATGAAGTCTGCATAAGAAACGAGCCACCGCTCGTGGTTGGCATGCTTTTCCGGTTCTTTTTTCAGCGCCATGGTTTAATCAATGCTCTTCGCCCACGAAGGACTTCAGCTTTTGCTCGATAAAGTGGGGGTTTTCACCGTTCTGTATGGCAATCAACCCTTCCAGCACCAGGACTCTTCGCAGGACTTCTTCCTTCATCCTTATCTTGATCTTGGTTCCAACGGGAATACAGATGATATTAGCCACGATCAGACCGTAGATGGTGGCAACAAAGGCTACGGCGATACCGCCCCCCAGCTTGGAGGTATCCGACAGGTTGCTCATAACGTGAATAAGACCGAGTACCGCGCCGATGATACCGATTGTGGGCGAGTATCCGCCAGCAGATTCATAAAATTCGGCACTATGCTTGGTATGATCCTCGTAGGCCATAATGTCCGCCTCCAGTGTTTCCCTCAGTTTCTGCGGATCAATGCCGTCAACCACCAGCGAAATGCCTTTTTTGATAAAAGGGTCTCTGACCGCCTGGGCCTCCTGTTCCAGAGAGATTAGACCATTGCGGCGGGCCTTGGTAGCATAGTTGATGATGTCCTTGATAACGCCTTCCGGATCGAACTTGACCGGCAGAATTGCAGTTTTGCAGTCTTTGAAGGCCTTGATGATTGTAGGCAGGGGAAAACTGACGAAGCAGGCTCCGAATGTGCCACCCAACACGATCATGGCAGCAGTGGGCTGAATCAGGGCGCTCAGGTGGACCCCTTCAAGAGCGGCTCCGCCGAAGATGGCGCCAAACCCCATTACCAGACCTATTATGGTTGCTAAATCCATGTATTATAGCTCCACACTGTGAAGTGGCGCACAGCATTGGTTCCCGTTTCCGGAAAGCACCGGTGTGCTGCTGTTCAGAATTCTGCTCATGAAATGACTTTTGCGCCTTTTATTCAGATACTTCCTGTCTGAATGCTGCCTGGCCCTGCGAATAATACTGGATCTGAAAGCGATAATCTGCTCAATTATATCACCGGCACTCTCTTTGACAATAAAGTGATGGCCGTTAAACAGCGTGATCACGGTATCCGGAGTCTCCTCGACACTGACGATATGATCGGGGTTTATAAAAAAATGCTGTTTGTCCATGCGGGTCAAATATATCAAGCTTCAAGCCTCAATTTTTAATTTCACTATAAATAATAAAAGCGTAGCAAGGTCAAGACATTTTTAAGTTTATACCGTATTACCACCTAGAGCATGTTATTGATCTGGTCAAAATCGATATAACGCTCTGCATTGGAGTTGATCAGATCGATTTTTTCCTTGTCTTCCGGGCCAATCTTGGAAACATGTTCCCTCAGACGGTAGAAAACCTCGGCTGAGGCATCCTGCGTCCTGATGTAGGGGATGTTGCTATCTTCCAGTATGCGCTGGGTAATGCGTGACATGGGTGCCTTGCCACAAACCACCAGCCCCGCCAGCCGGCGCTTGAAGTCAGGGATATGGTGCAGAGAAGAGGCGGTCACGATCAACTCATCCCGGGAAGTGGTGACAATCAGCAGGGTGGATTCACCCAGCAAATCAATTACCCGCTGGGATGAGGCCGATCCCAGCTGAATGGTGTGACAAATGCGGCTCTTATCCGTAAGATCACCCTGCAAAGGCAATTCCAGCAGCTCAGACACATGCTGCAAGGTCGGGTTAGCCAAAACCGGTGAAAAATCATAAGAGGTGGCGATGCTGATAGCGCTCTTTTCGAAATACTTGGTAATGTAATGCAGGGAATTTTCCTTCTTCTCGGAGATCAGCTTGTTCAGCATGATGTAGCGAACTTTTGCACCGGTTTCGCGATACAGAGCCAGATTCAGACTGACCGAATCAATCACACTACCGATGCCACCGCCGGTCACCATCAATACCGGCGCGTCAACCAGCGCAGCCACATCGGCATTGTTCATACCCACTACAGAGCCTACCCCGCAATGTCCCGCCCCCTCAATGATCAACAGATCGTTTTTGGCCTCCAGTTCTTTGACCGCACGGATGATCTTATCTTTAGGCAGCGCAAGGGGAATGTTACCGTCGATGTAATCACGGGTGGTTTCCTGGGTAAGGGTCAAAGGTGACATCAGATGGGCGTCAGCCTGAAGGTTATATACGCTGGCGATCATGGCCGCATCTATATCCATCGTGATCCCCAGATATTCAATACATTTGGGGCCGATGGGTTTGACAAAGCCGACGCGGTCATATTTTTTTCTGGCCAGATGCATCAACGAAAGGCTGATGGTGGTCTTGCCGCAATGCTGTCCAGTAGCGCCGATGAATATTTTCTTGCACATGGTGTCCGCCCTGACTTGCCGTTTCTATTTTACATGTTTGTCGTACTGTTGGCAGAATTGCCTGTATTGCTGTTCACCGGAGTAGAATCGGATGATGCGAAGCCCCATGCCGCTTTTCTTGACCAGATGAAAAACGTTTTGAGGCACCTTTTTGGCCCACATGACCCGGGCGGTCATGGTAACAGTAGTTTCTTTGTCCAGATCGATCTTCAGATTGAGCACCGTATTGGGCACACAAACATTGGCCACCCTTAGAAAAAGCCCGCCTTCAGAGATATCTTCCGTAAAGCCTGTCCGGTTCGGTTCACTGACACCAAACTGGACCGCAATACGCCTTTTGAATCTGTCCGGATTGCGTTTGTCCATGAAAAGCCTTTGACAGGAAAGCAGTAAAACATCATTTTTATTGGGAAACATATACCACAAGTGTCTGCAAAAGCCAAAACAATCCATTGACAGCAATGAACCAATAAATTACCTTGTTAAAAACGCTGGGGGAGTTTCGACTGAGAACAGCCTCCAACCCGTTACAGCCGATGTGAAAAACAGCTGCACAGGTTGGAAATGGAGGCTGTGACCCTTAGGACCTGATCCGGGTAATGCCGGCGGAGGGAAGCGCATGCATCATACACTAAAGCCGCTCCTGCGGCTTTTTTTTGTTTGGAGGTCGAATGAAGCTGATTGTAAACGGTGAACCGATGGAGATGGATACCGGACTTACGGTTTCCGCACTATTGAACCACTTGAAGATCGGGCGTGAACGTGTTGCCGTAGAGGTAAACATGGAAATTGTCACCAAGTCCGCCTATGAAACCCACCTGTTGCAAGCGGATGACAAGATCGAGATCGTCCAGTTTGTTGGCGGAGGTTGAGCAAATTCAGCACAGAAGGCTGTTTTTAACACCATAAAATCAGCAACGGCGAGGTAAACCGCCCCTGCAACAGTTTTGCAAGTGGCTCGGCAACGCACCCTTCACGAAAAGGAGAATGAGTATGGCAATCACAAATGACAAACTGATCATTGCCGGACGTGAATTCAATTCGCGATTAATGGTAGGGACCGGCAAGTACGCCAGCTTCCAGCAGATGGCCCAGGCACTGGAGGTTTCCGGCGCTGAGATCATTACCGTGGCGGTACGCCGGGTAAACATCTCCGACCGCAGCCAGGAATCGCTGCTGGATTATATTGACCCCAAGAAATATACCTTGCTGCCCAATACAGCCGGCTGCTATACCGCCGAAGATGCTGTACGCACCTGCCGTCTGGCCAGAGAGGCCGGACTGTCCGATTTTGTAAAACTGGAAGTGCTGGGCGACGAAAAAACCCTTTTCCCGGACAACGAAGAGCTGCTCAAGGCGGCCAGTATCCTGGTCAAAGATGGGTTTACCGTCCTGCCTTACTGCAGCGATGACGTGACACTATGCCGCAAACTGGAAGATCTGGGCTGCGCAGCCGTAATGCCTTTGGGAGCGCCCATCGGTAGCGGTCTGGGAATACGTAACCCATACAACATCCGTATTATCCTGGAAAACGTGAAGGTGCCGGTAATCGTTGACGCCGGTGTAGGTGCCGCCTCGGATGCAGCCATTGCCATGGAGCTTGGCTGTGACGGTGTGCTGATGAACACGGCCATCGCCGGGGCACAGGATCCGATTGCCATGGCTGAGGCCATGAAACTGGCGGTCATTGCCGGACGCCTTTCCTACAAGGCCGGCAGGATACCACGCAAGCTCTACGCCAACGCTTCCAGCCCGCTGGATGGAATGATATGACAGCCGGGACGCGGGATCCGGGATCCGGGATGTGGCAAGAAACAAGCCTTCACACGTCCCGCATCCCCAGTCCCATGTCCCAGCTGTATCTGATCACCGATCGCAGCCAGACAAACGGGAAGTCCTTGCACGATGTGGTACAACAAGCCCTGTCAGGTGGTTGCCGGGCTGTACAATTGAGGGAAAAAGGGCTGCCCGATGAAGAGCTGATGCAGTTGGCGATGGATATACGGCAACTGACTCTCCATTACGGAGCCAAACTGCTCATCAGCCGCAGCTGCGATATCTGTCTGGCTGTCGATGCGGACGGTGTCCATCTCGGCGCAGCGGGCGAAAGCATTTCATCAGCCAGGAACAAGCTTGGTCACTCCAGACTGATCGGCTACTCTGCTCATAGTATTGATGAAGCACTCCGCGCTGAGCAGGCTGGGGCTGATTTCATAACATTCAGCCCGGTTTTTCACACACCATCAAAGGCACTGTTCGGTCCTCCAGTGGGGCTGGACGCCCTGCGTGATGCCTGTGACCGTCTGCAGCGGCCAGTTTATGCTTTGGGCGGCATCAAAACTGAAAATATTGCGGAGGTTATGGCTTGCGGGGCGGCCGGTATCGCCATGATCTCTGCCATTATCGCTGCAGACGACCCTGCTTCACAAACAGCCATGATCCTGAAAGCAATGCGTTAAAATGCCATTTACTGATGATGAAAATCTGCACCCGCAACTGCGCATCAACTCCTACGGTCATTACCTGAGACGCAGGTTCGGCTGCCGGGTCAGCAAAGTCAACGTGGATGGCGGTTTCACCTGTCCCAACCGTGACGGCAGCAAGGGTACCGGCGGTTGCATCTACTGCAATAACGTATCATTTTCTCCACGAGAAACCCTGCCGGCCATCCCTGTTAAAGAGCAGATGGCGGCCGGTATGGCTTACCACCGTATCCGCCTCGGGTCTCAGAAATTTATTATCTACTTTCAGAAATACACCAACACTTATGCCTCGATTGATGTGCTGGAGGAACTGTATGGTCGGGCGTTGGACCATCCGGATGTGATCGGCATCTCCGTCGGCACGCGTCCGGATGCGATTTCCGATGCCGCCCTGAATCTGTTGGAACGAATTGCCTCAACACACTACGTCTGCCTTGAACTGGGGCTACAGTCCATGAATGATGCCATACTGCGGCAGATCAATCGTGGGCACACACTTGCAGATTATCTGGACGCCGTAAAACGTGCCTCCGGTCGCGGTTTTGAAATCTGTACACACCTGATTTACGGTTTCCCTGACGAAAGTGCCGCTGATTTTATGAAAACAGCCGACCTGATAGCCTCGCTGCCGATCAGCTCAATCAAGCTGCATCAACTGCACGCCGTGGAAGGCACCTTGCTGGCGGAATTGTGCCGCAAAGGAGAGTATCACCCCATCTCTCTTCAGGAGTATATCCGCACTGCCGTTGATTTTCTGGAGCGCCTGCCTTCGCGCATCAGTATCCAGCGACTATACGGCTCGGCGCCGGTGGATATCAATGTGGCGCCTTGTTGGGGATTGAAAAACAATCAGATGTGGTATGCAGTGATTAACGAACTGATCAGACGGGACAGCTGGCAGGGAAAAAATGGGACCAGGAACTAGGATCAGGGAACTTAGAACAGAAAAGCTTTTGCTTTTACCAGTCCGAGTCCCCTGATCCCCAGTCCCCGACTAGACCTTGAAGTGTCCGACAACCTCTTTAAGGTCTGCAGAAAGACGAGACAACTGGTCAGCAGCCTGAGTAGTGTCGTGCGCCCCTTTGGATGTCTGGGTGATGACATCGGTGATCTGGTGCATGTTGCTGCTGATTTCAGAAGTGGTTGCTGTCTGCTCCTCGGCAGCAGTAGCAACCTGATTGATCTGCATGGTCACTTCATTGATCTGCTCCAGAATTCTTTCCAAGGCCTTGCCAGATTCCGCTGCCTTTTCACTCCCCTTGGTAACCTCGTCTACGCCCGCTTCCATAGCAATGACAGCGCCTTTGGTTTCACCCTGGATCGCGCGGATCATCTCGCTGATCTCTTTGGTGGCGCGAGTGGTGCGTTCAGCCAGCGCTCGCACTTCGTCAGCAACAACTGCAAAGCCCCTGCCCTGCTCTCCAGCCCGGGCAGCTTCAATAGCAGCGTTCAATGCCAGCAGATTGGTCTGATCGGCAATATCCTGAATGGTGCCAACAATCTCCCCGATCTGTTCAGAACGGCTACCCAGGCTGGAGACGGTCTGGGCCGTTTCTTTTACCCTTTCCGCAATACTGTTCATCACGGCGATAGTTTCGTCAACCACCTTGGCGCCGGAGACCGCGGCAGCGCTTGCCTGTCGGGAACCATCCGCAGCCATGCTGCAGTTCTGAGCGATATCACCTGATGTGGCTGACATTTCTTCACCTGCTGTAGCCACGGTAGCGGCCTGGGCAGCGACCTCTTCAGAACCGGTGGCAATCTGCTCGGAAGTGGCATGCAACTGTGCCGCCGCCGAGGCAATCTGGACTGTGCTCTGGCCGATCGTGGTCATGTCGGCCTGCATCCTGTCCATAAACATGTCAAAATAGTGGGCCAGTTCACCCAGTTCATCTTGGCTGTCCATGTTGAGATTCTTGGTCAGGTCGCCCTCGCCTTCGGCGATGTCACGCATGGTATCATTGATGCTGGCTAAGGGTTGGGTGATGCTTCTGGTAATTAATATCGATGCGGTAGCAGCAATAATTATAGAGACAAGGCTGGCAATGATCAGTCCGGTCTGGGCGCTACTATGGATTTTATTTGCTTCCGTATAACGAAATTCTACGCGTTCTTTCTGGTAGGCCATCATGCTGTTGAAGCTGTCAAGCACCACCTGCATTAGCGGTATAGTGGCAGCCAGAGCGCGGTCTGCTTCCTCCTGCTTACCGGCCAGGGCTAGCTCCATGGTTTTGTTGCTTGCCGCCGCAGAAGGTTTTACCGCCTCTTTCATTTTGGATATGATTTCCTTGCCCTTGTCACTGGTTTCCATTTCTTCCAGCTTTTTGATGGCATCGCGATATTTTGTGCGCTCCTGCTCAATCTTTTCGCGTTCTTTCGTCCTGAACGCCGGGTCAGATACCGCCACGACCATACCCACAGACCGGATTACGTTCTGTACAGCAACAGTGGCATCATAAGTAGCCTGAACTTTAGGGAAGTTGGTTTTAGAGAGACTTTCCACCTGGTCTTCGATTGTGCCGAACTTAAAGAAAGAGAATACGGTCATAAACACAATCAGTATGACCAGACAGGTAAAGCCTACCGCCAATCTGACTCCGATCTTCAGGTTTTTCATCTCATACCTCCCGGGAATTTATAAAAACATATGCAGAGTTTACTTAGATGGTGATGTCAAAATATAGGAGCCTGAAATCGTTATGTCAATCGATTGTAACACAGTCGACGCATTTTAATGAGAGGTAGTCTCTCGTGTGAAATAGTAGCGGCTGCTTTTGATAGAACAGCAGGCATATGTGATTATATACAATGCTGTCCTGGCTTGCTTTGACAAACTGTAAAATAGAAAACTCTTTTGTGCATGTTTATGCGGTGCTATAGTGCAAATTCAATTTTAGTCCTTAGCGGCATTTATAGAGGAGATGTCTGTATGTCTGAGTTGAGAGTTCGTTTTGCCCCCAGCCCAACCGGCTACCTGCATGTGGGAGGTGCCAGAACAGCACTGTTTAACTGGCTGCTGGCCCGGAAGCAGGGAGGCACATTTATTCTGCGTATAGAAGACACCGATGTGGAGCGCTCCACCCAGGAGTCGGTCGACGCCATCCTACAGGGGATGGAGTGGCTGGGGCTGGAGTGGGATGAAGGACCCTTTTATCAGTCTGACAATTTCCCGTTATATAAAGAGCATGTGCAGAAGCTGCTGGACAACGGCAAGGCCTACAAGTGTTACTGCTCTGCCGAGGAACTGGAGGCCAAGCGCGAACTGGCCATGAAAGAGGGGCGCAAGCCGAAGTATGACGGCAAATGCCGGGAGCGCCAGGACCATCCGCAAGGTGCCCCCTATGTGGTCCGTTTCCGTGCGCCGCAGCAGGGTGTCACCTCTTTTGACGACCTGATCAAAGGGACGATCACCTTCCCCAATGAGGAACTGGATGACCTGATCATCCAGCGTACCGACGGCACACCGACCTATAACTTCTGCGTGGTGATCGACGACGCCATCATGCGCATTACCACCGTCATCCGCGGCGATGACCATGTGAACAACACCCCGCGACAGGTCCAGCTTTATGAGGCGCTGGGCTATCCTGTGCCGCAGTTTGCCCATGTGCCGATGATACTGGGTGGCGACAAAACCCGCCTGTCGAAACGCCATGGCGCTACCAGCGTAATTGCCTACCGCGACATGGGCTTCCTGCCCGAGGCACTGAACAACTATCTGGTGCGCCTGGGGTGGAGTCATGGGGATGACGAGATCTTCAGCCGCCAGGAGATGGTGGAGAAGTTTGACATCAAAAACGTAGGACGCTCTGCCAGTGTATTCAATCAGGATAAGCTACTCTGGCTGAATGCCCATTATATCAAGACCGGTGACCCGCAACGCCTGGCAGCCCTGCTGACTCCTTTTCTCGCAGAACGCGGTATTTCTCTTGCTGACGGCGCCCCCCGGCTGGAGTCCGTTGTAAAAACATTGCAGGAGCGCGCCAGAACCATGATCGAGATGGCCGATGCGGCCCTGTTTTATTATCGTGCGCCGGAGATCTATGATCAGGCGGCGCTGAGCAAGTTTGAAAAGCAGCATCTCTTGGCGGCATTTGCCGCTGTGTCGGCAAAGCTGTCTGCTTCGGATGCTGCGACAGCACACGAGTATGACGCCCTGTTCAAGGAGATCTGCACCGAGAATGGCTGGAAGATGCCGCAGGTGGGACAGCCGGTGCGCATTGCCCTTTCCGGTGGCACCCAGGCCCCTGGTATCGGAGAGATCGTGCAGGTGTTGGGCCGGGACGAAACCGTGGCGAGACTGCAAAAAGCTACGCAGTTTGTCAGTACAAACATGTAAACAGGTTAAACGCCGCCACTCAAGCGGCGTTTGCTGTTTTTACCGTTTAAGATTATGGGCATTTTCAAACTCACTACAGATTATATCCCCAGGGGGGATCAGCCCCAGGCCATCGAAGACCTGACCGCCGGCATCGAGCAGGGTGAAAAGCACCAAGTGCTGCTTGGGGTCACCGGTTCCGGCAAGACCTTTACCGTAGCCAATGTAATTGCCCGCACCGGAAGACCCGCACTGGTGCTGGCACCCAACAAGACCCTGGCGGCCCAGCTGTACGGCGAGTTCAAGGAGCTCTTCCCGGAGAACGCGGTGGAGTTCTTCGTCTCGTACTACGATTATTACCAGCCGGAAGCATATATCCCCACCAGCGATACCTTCATTGAAAAAGACTCGTCCATCAACGACGAGATCGACAAGATGCGCCATTCCGCCACACGCAGCCTGCTGACCAGAAGGGACGTGATTATCGTTGCCTCAGTCTCCTGTATCTACGGCATCGGCTCTCCTGAGGCCTATGCCGCCCTGCACATCTTCTTTCACCAGGGCGAGGATTACGGCCGAGACACCCTGATGCGCAAACTGGTGGATATCCAGTACGAACGCAACGATACGGATTTTCACCGCGGTACCTTCCGGGTGCGCGGCGACGTGGTCGAGGTCTTTCCGGCCTACGACAACGAGAAGGCACTGAGGATCGGATTCTTTGGCGACGAGGTGGAGCAGATCAGTGAAATCGACCCGCTGCGCGGCGTGGTGCTGAACAGGCTCGCCAAGTGCGCCATTTATCCGGCTTCACATTATGTTTCCAGCAGCGAGACACTCAAGCGTGCAGTGGAACAGATCCGGCTGGACCTGGAGGAACGCATCCGCTGGTTCCGTTCCCAGAACATGCTGCTGGAGGCCCAGCGTATCGAACAGCGCACCTTCTACGATATCGAGATGATGGAGGAGATGGGCTTTTGCCAGGGCATCGAGAACTATTCCCGCTATTTTGACGACCGGCAGGCCGGTGAACCGCCCTACACGCTGATTGACTATTTCCCCGATGACTTTGTGCTGTTTGTGGATGAATCACACATCAGCATCCCACAGGTGGGCGGCATGTATCGTGGTGACCGCAGCCGCAAAGAGACACTGGTCAACTATGGTTTCCGGCTCCCGGCGGCGCTTGATAACCGGCCGCTGAACTTTCAGGAATTTGAGTCCCGCATCAGACAGGCGGTTTATGTCTCGGCCACACCGGCAGATTATGAGATGGAGAAGAGCGGCGGTGTGTTTGTTGAACAGGTTATCCGCCCCACCGGCCTGGTGGATCCGGAAATAACAGTACGCCCGGCCAGTGGACAAGTGGATGACCTGCTGCATGAGGTGCGGGAAACCGTCGCCCACAGAGAACGGGTGCTGATTACCACGCTGACCAAGCGCATGGCCGAAGAGCTGACCAACTATTACGGAGAACTGGGGTTGCGCGTCAGGTACCTGCATTCCGATATTGATACCATTGAGCGTATGCAGATACTGAGAGACCTGCGTCTGGGCGAATTTGACGTACTGGTAGGTATCAATCTGCTGCGTGAAGGACTGGACCTGCCGGAAGTCTCCCTGGTGGCTATCCTGGATGCGGACAAGGAAGGGTTCCTGCGTTCTACCCGTTCACTGATCCAGACCTGCGGCCGCGCCGCCAGGAATGTCAATGGCCGGGTGCTGATGTATGGTGACACACTGACAGCCTCCATGCAGGCCTGTATCGATGAAACCCAACGCCGCCGTCAAAAACAGCTGGCTTACAACGCGGAGAACGGCATTACCCCCGAAACGGTCAAGAAGGGTATGCAGACCATCCTGCAATCGGTTGAGGAGAAGGATTACTACACACCGCCGGGGTCAGTTGCTGAAACGGACGTGTCATATGCTGTGTCGCTCAAGGATATTCCCAAAACCATCAAAAAGCTACGCAAGGAAATGCTGGCCGCTGCAAAAGAACTTCAGTTCGAAAAGGCCGCAGAACTGCGTGACCGGATAAAACAGCTGGAAGATATGGAACTGGCGTTAAGATAGAGACGCTTGGACAGGCAGAAATATAGCCGGGAAACGATGGTTGCCCGGCTATATTCTCAATCAGATGAAGACCAAACCATTATATGCGCGGCACAGGGGAGGCAATGGAAGCGGCAATATCAATGGCCATGTTTGAGGCGCCTGGCTGCGCGGATGCAGTGGCAACCTTGGCACGGATACGGTTGTTTACCTTGACCATATCAAGACCGGTAAGTGAAACCACCTCCGCCAGCACAGATTCCATGGCGATAACATGGTTGGCAATGCTGGCCGTTTTCTGAACATGGTCGTCAACCGCCTTGGAAAGAGCCTGGAGTTCACGTGTCAAAGCCATGATGTTTTCCAGAATAAGCTGATCAGCTTCATTGGTCAGACTCGCCGCCGTCTGTTTCGGGGCCCTCTTGACTGTTTTGGGTGCCGCAGTTTTTGGAGACTTCACGCTTTTCATTTGTTTACCCCCTGAATTGGACAAAAGTTAACATAACTGAATAAAAATCTAGCGCAAATTCAATCTATGTCAAACGAATATATACGGCTTTTTAGCAATTGATTTACTCAGAGACAAAAAGACCGGCTCCCGCCTTCCTGTTTGGAGCGGGAGCCGATATAGGAACATGCAACGAGGTAAAATCAGAATACCTGTACGACTTCCTTTATACCGGGAACTTGTTCCTTCACGGCACGCTCGATACCCATCTTGAGTGTCATGGTTGACATGGGGCATGAACCGCAAGCGCCTTTCAGTCTTACCTTGACAATACCGTCATCAGCAACCTCAACCAGCTCAACATCACCGCCGTCTGCCTGCAGGGCAGGACGCACCTGCTCTATAACCTTCTCAACCGCTTCTTTCATCTGCTATCTCCTTATTTGATGCTTTTTGCTGCTTATAATGTCAACATATTACCTGTTTTTGGCACACCTGAAAAGGATAAATTTAGTCCTGAACTTGCAACTGTACCTGCGGTGCAATTATCAGCCAAATCAGTGGTACAATTTGTAAAAATGATTCCTCAAACCCCAGGATGTTTTGCTAATGATCCTGCAAAAGGAGCTGACCTATGAAAAAAATACGGAACTATCACCAATAAAAAGGCTATGATGACTTAATCTGTCATATGCCTGTTGTAACATGCTCTCATAAGGAGGGCATATTATGAATATTCAAGAGTTTCGCAAACAGTTTCCCGATGAGGAA
>Ga0302250_1000372_pt1 | contig 46281 bp, 31 predicted proteins | sample AAG_RA_Asp_MG_FD_193536 | JGI IMG/M metagenome (GOLD analysis project Ga0302250, IMG submission 193536) | Enriched activated sludge microbial communities from anaerobic digester in WTTP, New Holstein, Wisconsin, United States - AAG_RA_Asp | ecosystem: Engineered > Bioreactor > Anaerobic >...
CACCTGGTCCAGGGTGCCGCCGCGGAACTTGAGCTCGCCGTTCTCGAGGTTGATGCTGGGCAGCGTGGTCAGGACGTCCATGAATTCCGTGGTCGGGCGGGAGATGATCTCCTGGCTGGCGAGGATCATGTTGGAGGAGGTATTGTCCTTTTCGATGAGGGGGCGTTCGGCAATGATGACGATGTCCTCACCCTCCAGGACCGACTGCTCGAGGGTGAAATTGACCTCGGTGGTGCGGTTGATGCGCACCTGGACCTCCTTGATGGTCACGCTCTTGAAGCCCACCATCGTCACCTTGAGGGTGTAGGTCCCGGTGGCGATGTTGGCGATGTAGTAATCCCCGGAGAGGTCGGTGACCGCTCCGAGGTTCGTCCCGGTGACAATGACGTTGGCCCCAAGCAGGGGTTCCTTCGTCCTGCCATCAGTAATCCTGCCGGCAATCTTGCCCCAGGTCGCAGCATGGAGTGCGCCGGGACTGAGAAGAATCCCTTGCAGCAACAGGAGAACAAGCAGGACCTCGTTCTTGAACGGCCACCTGTTCATTCTACGTCCTGTTCTCATAGCCAAACCTCCACGGATGAAAACGGTCAAAAAACAATGACCCCCTTGATAAAGCCCGGGCTCTTTCCGGCAGCGGTCCGGAAGGCCTCATTGATCTCGAACAGAGGGAAGCGGTGGGTGACCAGGGGTTTCATCACCAGCTTTTTCGCTTCCATCAATTCCAGCCCAATGTTCATGCCCTCGATGTAGAGATGGGCGCTGCGGGAATGGCCGTTGACGATCTGGAAGGCCATCCAGTTCCAGTAGCCCCAATCCACCTGCCGGGGACCACCCTGGTGAAAACCGAAGACCTCGAGCTTGCCCTCCATGCGCACCAGGGCGGCGGTCAGGTCGAGGGTCTCCTGGCGGCCCGCCGCTTCGACGCCGATATCGACGCCCTTGCCGCCGGTAAGGTCCCGGACAGCCTGGGCCACATCGGCGGTGCGCGGATTGAAGGTGTAGGCGGCGCCGAGCTGCTGCGCCAGCTGGAGGATCTCCTCGCGCGTATCGACGGCAATGATCATCCCCGCGCCGCGCGCACGGAAGACCTGCAACATGATCAAGCCCATAAAGCCGCAGCCGACCAGGCAGACGCTCTGGTTGAACTGCACATCCGCCTTGCGCACACCGTTGACGGCGCAGGCGATTGGCTCGCCCAGGGCCAGTTCCATCGGGGTTTCGGGCCTGAGGCGGTAGAGGGAGCCGAAATGAACCGCAAAATAATCGGCATAGCCCTGGCCTTCGATCCAGGCCGCCACATGATCGCCCGCCTGATATTCCCGGACATTGGCGCCAACCTTTTCGATGATGCCTGAGGCTTCGTGGCCGATGAAGATCGGAAATTTGATGCCGGGATTCTTGCCCTCCCACATCTCCACCTCTCCCGTGCAGACCCCGCAGGCGGTGGTTTTCACCAGCACCTGGTCGGGCGTGATGGAGGGAATCGGCCGTTCCTCGATGACGAACTTGCCGGGGCGGTGCAGTATCGCAGCTTTCATGGCGGTCACCTGGCTATTATGAATGCTTTGTTCAGTGTCGTATCCCGAGGACACCCGGCCGCGAGCCGGTCGGTTCTGCGGCCGGGGAGTCCGCTCGGGAGTATTTCAGCTTGTTTCGGAAAATCCGGCCATTATTTGAGCAGCATGGCCTTGCGCGACGAAATCAACTGATCATTAACCCGCAACTGGAAGAAATAGATGCCGCTGGCCAGATCGCCGGCGTCCCATTTCACCGAATAGGTGCCGGCCGCCTGCCTGCGTTCGACCAGATTGCCCACCTTTTTCCCAAGCACATTATAAACATCGATGCAGACCCGGGCATCCTTCTGGAGCCGGTAGGTCAGCGTGGTCGACGGGTTGAAGGGGTTGGGATAGTTCTGGGTCAGGGTGAACATTTCGGGCAGGCTTCCCCGTTCGAGCTCATAGTCATTGACGCCGGTGATGCTCTGTTTGAAGGTCAGCATGCCGAAGCACTTGGCGCGGCGCTGGATATCCCCGGCGATATAGTCGCTGGGATAACCGACGGCGGTGTCGCCGGGCTGGGGATGCCAGGCGTAGTAGGCGTAGGTGCCTTCGCCCCATTCCCACGGTACGGCCGTGGTATCGGGAGTCGCTGCCGCCCCGCCAATATTAAAGCCGATGCGGGTACCGAGAGCGATCTGCGGGACGTAAATCTTCATCTCGACGCCCCAGGTCAGATCCTCATTGTTGACAAAGACCTGGCCGACAACCCAGCCGGTATCCACTGGCAGCACCTCCCACCAGGTTTGATTGGGATCATCCCACCAGCCGCCCCAGTTCGAGGTAATGCCCTTGTCATTGATCTTGTAGACGGTCGGGCCCTTGTCCGGGGCGTTCCAGGGGGCGCCGCTCCAGTCATCGGCATAGTTGCCGCCCGCGGGATCGCCATACATCGGTCCATCGATGCCGACCATGATCTGTTCACCGATCCAGTTGGCAGTATCCGGGCCGAAAAAGAATTCATAATCCTCGACCTTGGCGTAGACGTAGAGCCAGTCATTCGACCAGAGCAGTTTGGCGTTGGCCTCGATGTCGGGGAAGGGCACGCCGCCCCAGGCGCCGTCCCAGAAGCCGATCATGTTGACCGCTGCCGCGTTGGTCCATGCGGCCTCGTCACCCACGCCGTCGAAGACGATGGCGTCGGGAGCGACCCAGGGGACATCAATATTATCGGCGATGCCGTAGGGCTCCGGACCACCGACAAAGGTCAGGGTGCCAAAGCTCTGGGCGCGGCGCTGGATATCGCCGGCGATATAGTCGCTGGGATAGCCGACCGCAGTGTCAGCGGGCTGGGGATGCCAGGCATAGTAGGCATAGGTGCCTTCGCCCCATTCCCATGGGACAGCTGTGGTGTCAGGAGTCGCCGCCGCCCCGCCGATATTGAAGCCGACCATGGAATTGGTGCGGATCTGCGGCAGCCAGATGCCCATCTCAACGCCCCAGGTCAGATCGTCGTTGTTGACAAAAACCTGGCCGGCAACCCAGCCGGAATCGATGGGCGCCAGTTCCCACCAGGTCTGGTTGGGATCGTCCCACCAGCCGCCCCAGTTGAGAGTAATGCCCTTGTCGTTGATCTTGTAGACGGTCGGGCCCTTGTCCGGGGCATTCCAGGGGGCGCCGCTCCAGTCATCAGCATAGTTGCCGCCCGGGGGATCGCCGGCGAGGATGCGATCGACCCCGACCATGATCTGCTCGCCGATCCAGTTGGCGGTGTCAGGACCGAAAAAGAATTCATAATCCTCGACTTTGGCGTAGATGTAGAGCCAGTCCTCGGACCAGAGCAGTTTGGCCTTGGCTTCGATGTCGGGGAAGGGCACGCCGCCCCAGGCGCCGTCCCAGAAGCCGATCATGTTGACTTCGACAGCGCTGTTCCAGGCGGACTCATTGCCATTGCCATCGAGCGTCAGGGTTCCGGGAGCCACATAGGGAACATCGATGTTGTCGCCCACCCCGTAGGGCGCCTGGGCACGCACGACAGCCAGGCCGGTGACCAGAAACAGACAGAGCAGGAGTGTCAATTTTTTCATTGCTAACCTCCCAACAGTTTGAGCTTCAGTGTAGCCGGTTAATTACGGATGAGAAAGCATGACAGTGCCCTCTTCCTGCATCACCTCCTTGTCATCACTTGGTTCGCTGCTGCTCCCCAATTTTCAGTGGTCTACAGAGTCCGGCGCTTGCGGCATCACCCGGTGTGCCTTGTCCCTCACTCCTTCAGTCCCGACAGGGTGATGCCCTTGATAAAATATTTCTGGGCGAAAAAGAAGACGACCAGAATGGGCAAAGTAGCAGTCACCGAACCCGCCATCATCAGATCCCATTCTGTAAGATAACGGTCACGAAATATGGCCAGCCCCAACTGCACGGTGCGCATCTCTTCGGAGCTGAGCACGATCAGGGCCCACATGAAATCGTTGAATACCCCCATGAAGGTAAAAATTGCCAGGGTCGCCAGGGCCGGCCGGGAGAGCGGAAGGATGATGTGCCAGAGAGCCCGCCATTTGCTGCAGCCGTCGATGTAGGCAGCCTCCTCGAGCTCGCGGGGGATGGTCATGAAAAACTGCCGCAGGAGAAAGGTGCCAAAGGCTGAGGCCAGACCGGGGACGATGAGCGCCTTGTAGCTGTCGATCCAGCCGATCCAGTGCAGCACCATGAAGGTGGGGATCATGGTCACCTGGCCGGGGATCATCATGGTGCCGAGAAAAAGCAAAAAGAGGGCATCCCGGCCGCGGAACCTCAGCCGGGCAAATGCGAAGGCGGCCATCGAGCAGGTGATGAGCTGGCCGATGGTGACAGCGACCGCCACAACCAGGCTGTTGAGATAGTAGCGCCCGAAGGGGGCGGCCTGAAAGGCCCGGGCGTAATTCTCGAAATGGAAGGTTTTCGGCAGCCACCTGGGCGGATAGACAAAGATCTCGTTGAGGTCCTTAAGTGAGGTCAGCACCATCCAGATAAAAGGCGCCAGGGTCGCCAGGGCCGCCCCGTAGATGAAGAGGTAGAAAAGGGTACGCTTGTTGATGTGAAGGATGGTTCTGGCTGTCGGTTTCATGGGCGGCATCAGACTCGTGATTTCATGAATTTGATCTGCAGCAGGGTCAGGATGATCAGGGTGATGAAGAGGAAATAGGCGATCGCCGAGGCGTAGCCCATTTCAAAGAACTTGAAAGCGTGCTCGTAGAGATAAAAGACCAGCACCTTGGTCGAACCCAGCGGCCCTCCCGAGGTGAGCACATAGACGACATCGAAGGCCTGGAAAGAGCTGATGAGGGACATCACCATGATGAAAAAGGTGGTCGGACTCAGCAGGGGCACAGTGATGCGCCAGAATTTGGTCCACGCCCCCGCCCCGTCGATCTCGGCGGCCTCGTAGTAGGTATCGGGGATGCCTTGCAGCCCGGCCGAAAAAAGCACCATATTGGTCCCCATCGTCTTCCATACCGCCATCAGGATGAGGGCGAACATCGCCGAATGGGATTCGTTCAGCCAGTTGGGTCCCCTGATCCCGGCGAAGGAGAGCATATAGTTGACCAGGCCGAAATTGGGATCATACATCCAGCGCCAGATTACGGCGGCGGCCACCGGTGAGATGATGACCGGGGCGAAAAAGGCGGTGCGGAGAAATTTCTTGCCGAAGACCTTCTGGTTGAGCATAAAGGCAACCAGCAGGGAGATGGCCATATTGAGCGGCACTGTGCCCAGGGTGTAGACCAGGGTGTTCTTCACCACCGTCCAGAATTCCGGATCGCGCAGCATGCGAGAATAATTGGCGAGGCCGACAAAGGAGGTCTGCGAACTGAACATATTCCACTGATGAAAGCTGAGATAAAAGGAGAAAAAAACCGGAAAGATGACAAAGGTTGTGAAAATGACCAGCGTCGGCGACAGGAAGAGCAGGGCATGAAGTCCATCCCTGCCCTGGAGGCGGTTGCTGGCGGTTTTTGTTCTCCGGGTCACGGTCATCAGTGGGGCTCTCTATTTGGCCGCGCTCTGGAGCAGGGCATTCGATTTTTGCGCCGACTCGTTCAATGCGGCGGCGGGGTCCTGATCGCCGACCGTAGCCTTTTCGAGGGCCTCGGCGACGTGACGGGTGATCTCCAGTCCGTGAAAATCTATCGGCCGCGAAGCCAGGCTGTATTCGAGCTCATCGACGAAGACCTTGAAAGCGGGGTGGGCCGCCAGATAGCTCTGGAACTCGGGCACCTGCAGCACCGAATGGTTGATCGGCAGATAGCTCGATTTGATCGCCCAGAAGGCCTGATTCTCGGGCTGAATGATCCATTTGATGAATTTCCAGGCTTCGGCGGGATGCTTGCTCTGTTTGAAGATGGTCAGATATTCGCCGCCGATGATGGTCGCCTTTTTGGCCGGCCCCTGCGGCAGGGGAGCAAAACCCCAGTCGAAATGCTTCAACAGGGTGGCATAACGCGGCAGGTTCCAGGGGCCATCCAGGGCCATGGCCTGACGCTGGGAAGCGAATGCGACGTCGTAATCGGTGGTGTAGGAACTCAGCTTCAGATCACGGTAGATCTCCTGCCAGAGCCGGAGGGCGGCGACGCCCGCCTCACTGTTGTAAAGGACGCTGGTCTGCTCCTCATTGATGAGCTCTCCCCCCGCCTGCCAGAGGAAGGGCAGCCACTGCCAGACCATCCAGCCGCCGAGGGGGCCGGTGGCGGGAAAAACCGGCAGTGAAAAGCCAACCTGTTCAAAGATGCCGTCGCCGTCGGCGTCCACGGTGAGCTTTTTCGCATACTCATGCAGCTCGCGCCAGTCCTGAGGAGGACGGTCGGGATCAAGCCCCGCCTTGCGGAAGAGGTCACGGTTGTAGAGCAGGGCGAGATTGGTCGCCTCCATCGGCATGCTGTAGAGGGTGCCGCGCCAGGAGGCGTACTGGATGAGGGCGGGATAGATGTCGGCCATCTCCGCCTCAGAGAGACCGTCGGGCCCAGCGATGAAATCATCCATTTTGTAGATGGCGTCAGCCTCGACCAGATCCTGCAGATAATCGGAATGGACCCAGGAGATGTCGGGCGCGGTTTTGCTCTGCACCGAGGTGATCAGCTTCTGGATCAGGGCATCGCCGGTGGGGATGTACTGCGCCCTGATCTGGATGGCCGGATTTTCTTTTTCGAATTTGGCGATCAGCTCATTGAGCGCGGGTACAGTGGAGGAGACGAAGCTGTGCCAGAAGGTGACGACCGTCCGGCCATCGCCGGCCGCCTCTTCTTTTTTTCCGCAGGAGGTCTGCAGGAGCAGCCCCAACAGGAGGGCGCAAAGGACAAGTTTTTTCAAGATCGCATCCTTTCGTGACGGGGGGCATCATTCAAAGGGATAGAGGCGCAGCCAGGCGTAGCCGGCGGCCGTGGGGGCAAAGTTGTTGACTTTCCATTTGCTGTTGGTCATCCAAAGGATCTGGACCTTGTTTTTGATGAATCCGCTCTCCGGCCAGGCGACAGCCTCTTCAGTGCCCGGGGGTGCAACGCCGATCCTGACCGGGGGATGGATGTTGTCGGGCAGGGAATCGGGGGTGACGATGTGCCAGAGGAGATCGGTGAAACCACCCAGAGAGCTGGTCCGGATGGCGATCTGCCGGAAAGCGACCTCTGCCGGGGTCCAGGTGATGGTATAGCTATCCTCGAGCATGGTTTCATTGCGGGTGATGACGATATCGACGAGTTCCTTGCCCTGGCTGTTCCTTTCGCCGCCGACTTTGCCCCTTACCAGGATGTTCATCACGAAGGAGGTGTCGATGAAGGTGAAGGGGTTGCTGGCGGTATCGGGGCGGCCGTCTGTGAGGGCGCTTTTATCGGCAAGCCAGAAGGTATACTGCGTGGAGTCGGTCAGATAGGCGGCGGGGTTTCCGCCGGCCCTGCTGATGGCGGCGAGATCGGGATTGGAGCCGAAGGTAATATAGGAGCCGATCTGGTTATCGGGGCTGGTGCGCAGCCAGATCAGGGTAGAGTCGAAGGCGGCGCGGCTGCCCCTGTTGACACCGGCGGCGGCGACGCGGCCGCCGATCCACTGGATATCGGGAGTAGTGCTTTTCGTGACGTGCAGCCACTGCAGGGGTCGGCTGCCCGTGTAGGGTGCGAGGAGGTCATCGTTATCGTCGCCGCAGTGGATGAAAGCGGCGGCGATGATGGCCAGGGACAGGGTGGTGAGGCGGTTGATTTTTCGCATGGGAGAAATCCTCAAGCCTGGGTTATGAAAACGTTTGCGCAAAATAGTCCCATTCCATTCACTTCATCATTTCATGGTATTAAGCGGTCACAGGTAGAACATGACAGCGCTTGGAACTGGTTCAGTTGTGGACCGGTGGATAGTGCGCGACGGATTTGCGGATGATGAGTTGAGGTTCCAGTACAATGCGCTTTTTCTCTTTATGGCCCTGGCTCTTGAGGTCTTCGATGAGAAGTTTGACAGCGATCTCCCCCATCAGTTCCTTGGGTTGGCTGACGGCGGTAAGAGGGGCGTTAAGAAAGGGGGCGAAATCGGTATCGTCGAAGGAGACCAGGGAGATCTCATCGGGAATCCTGCAGCCCTCTTCATTGATCGCCTGGAGTGCGCCCAGGGTGATAAGGTCGCTAGTGGTGAAGAGGGCGGTCGGCGGGTGTTCGAGCTTGAGCAGGATCTTGGTTTCGATATAGCCGTTCTGTTTTCTAAAGTCATTGCCAACGATGAGGTTCTCATCGAGGGGAATGCTGTATTTTTGCAGGGCATCCCGATAGCCCTGCAGACGAGCCCGGTTGGTGTGGGTGTCCGCCAGCCCCTGAATGATGGCGATGCGGGAATGGCCAAAACCGAGCAGATGTTCAACCGCCTCGAAGGCCCCTTTGTAATTATTTACAATTACTGAATTTGTCTGCAGGTCATCGAAACAGCGGTCGAGTAGCACCAGCGGGATTTCATCCTCCAGCAGGGTCTGCAGGTGAGAATAGCGTACACCGACGGGCATGATAATAAAGCCGTCGACGCCCTTGCTCCTCAGCAGCTCGATCTGGTCGATCTCGGTCTGCAGATTCTCATCGGTGTTGCAGACGATCAGGCTGTAGCCGGAACTGTAGGCAAAGGTCTGGATGACCCGGGTGACATGGGCGAAAAAGGGGTTCGAGATGTCGGGGACGACCAGACCGATGGTCTGGGTCTTTTTAAGGCGCAGGCCTCGCGCGAGATGGTTGGGGCGGTAGTTCAATTCCTTGGCGGCCTGCAGGATGACCCGCTCCTTCTCCTTGCTGATGCGGTATTTTTTGGCCTGCTTGTTGAGCACTCGCGAGACCGTGGATACCGAACAGTGGGTTTTGGTGGCGATGTCGGTGATGGTGGTGGACATGAGAGCGCCGTCCCGTGCTGGAGGTGGAGGAACTCGCCGCAAAGGATAGAACAAACGTTTGTGCAATTAAGTATAGCAAACTCGATGGGCATTGTCAAGCACTTTTTACAAAATCTCCATTTTTCTGCTGCCTCAAGCTGCACAATGCGGCTAAATTTCACAGGCATGCCCCCCTCCCTTCCATTGCAGAGAATTCTCTCATTACCCCTCAAAGTATTGGTCCTACCGGGATAAAAATAAAATAATGAACTAGAGGCGGAAACTGGCTTTTTAAAAAGGTAGCCTCATCGGCCGGGGCACACGCCGCGGGTATGATGGAGTTAGTTTGAAGGGATTGGGATACATGGTACTAAGGTGCCGGGTGGGAACCAGATTTCTGCAGGGGAGGCGGCACAAGGTGCCGGGTGGGAACCAGATTTTTCCAGGGTACGCGGCACAAGGTGCCGGGTGGGAACGAGATTTTTACAGGGGACGTGGCACAAGGTGCCGGATGGGAACCAGATTTTTACAGGGGACACGGCACAAGGTGCCGGATGGGAACCAGATTTCTGCAGGGGACGCGGCACAAGGTGCCGGATGGGAACCAGATTTTTACAGGGGACGCGGCACAAGGCGCCGGATGGGAACCAGATTTTTACAGGGGAGGCGGCACAGCTGGCAAGTGGTATGCAGATTCAGGGGGTACCCTGGTAAAAAAATCTCCTTTGATTATTTGCCCAAAGTAGACTATATTAGACAAATCATTGATCCGGCGGGAGAGGCACGCTCCCCTCCTGCCTTCCTCACCAACCGGTACCCTTAATGGCTGATCCCCTCCTTTTCAGCGGTGAACTGCCCTACCGGCAGCGCTGTGAAAAAATCCTCGCCCTTCTCGGCGTCAACCCCAAAGCCGGCCTCACCGCAGCCGAGGCCCGGCAGCGTTTGGAAAAATACGGCCCCAACGAACTCCCCCAGGAGCCGCCTGTCCCCAAATGGAAAAAATTCTTCGCCCAGTTCAGGGATCCCCTCACCCTCCTGCTGCTGGTCGCGACCGTGATCTCCTTCATCGCCTGGGTGATCGAACGCGATTCGGTCATCCCCTTCGAGGCGATCACCATCCTTATCGTGGTCATCCTCAACGGCGTGCTCGGCTATCTTCAGGAGGAGCGCGCCGAGCAGGCGATCGCCGCTCTGGCGGCGATGTCAGCGGCGACCGCCCGCGTCCTGCGCGACGGCGCCCAGCAGACTCTCCCCGCCCGTGAACTGGTCCCCGGCGACATCCTTCTCATCGAGGAGGGCGACACCATCCCCGCCGACGCCCGCGTCCTTGAATCGGTGGCCCTGCGCGTCGCCGAGGCGGCCCTGACCGGCGAGAGCGCCCCGGTGAGCAAGGACAGCGCCCACATGGAGGATGAAACCGGCATCGGCGACCAGCTCAACATGCTTTTCAGCGGCACCGCCGTCACCAGCGGCCGCGGCCGCGCCGTGGTCGTCGGCACCGGCAGCCACACCGAGATCGGCAAGATCGCCGGCACCCTCCAGGAGACCGCCGAGGTCAGCACCCCCCTCCAGCGCGAGCTGGCCGGGGTGGGACGCATGCTCGGCATCGCCGTCATCGCCATCGCCATCCTCATCAGCGCCACCATCCTCATTGTCGAGAATCTGCGCACCTGGGCCGACCTCGTCGATGTCCTGCTCCTTGCCGTCTCGCTTGCTGTAGCCGCCGTCCCTGAAGGGCTGACCGCCATCACCACCATCGTCCTCTCCCTCGGCATGGAGCGCATGGCCAAACGTAACGTCATCGTGCGCAAGCTCAATGCTGTCGAAACCCTGGGTTCGACCACGGTGATCTGCTCGGACAAGACCGGCACCCTGACCCGCAACGAGATGACCGTGCGCAAGGTCGTCACCGCCAGCGGCGAGGCCTCGCTCACCGGCGCGGGCTACTCACCGGCCGGCCGGCTCGAGCAGGTAGGCGAACCCCTCGCTGGTGGCCCCCTGCGCAACGAGGTGCGCTACGCCCTGCGCGCCGCCCACCTGGCCAACAATGCCCGCCTGGTGCACAACAGCGAGGAGCAGTGGACCATCCAGGGCGATCCGACCGAGGGAGCCCTGCTCGTGGCTGCCCGCAAGGCGGGCTGGAATGAGCTCGAGCTCTCCGAGCGCTTCCCGCGCGTCCATGAGGTCCCCTTCAGCAGCGAGCGCAAGCTGATGAGCACGGCCCACAAGGACACCGAGAAGGAAGAGCGCTTTATAGTGGTGAGCAAGGGAGCCCCCGATGTGCTGCTCTCGCGCTGCTCGCATGAGCGCGTGGGCGAAGAGGCCCGGGAGTTGACTCCCGAGCGGCGGGCGGCCATCCTTGCTGCGGTCGACAAGCTGGCCCATGAGGCCCTGCGCACCCTGGGTGTCGCCTTCCGCACCATGCACATGGATGAGGTAACCGGGGAGATGAACGACGACGAGTACGAGAACCAGTTCGTCTTTCTCGGCGTGGTCGGCATGATCGATCCGCCCCGGCCAGAGGCGGCCGAGGCTGTGCGCGTGGCACGTGAGGCCGGGGTGCGTTCGGTGATGATCACCGGCGACCATCCGGCCACGGCCGAGGCGATCGCCCGGGAGTTGGGCATCATCGACGAGGGCGGCCGCGTCGTCAGCGGCGCCGAGCTCCAAAAAATGAGTGACGATGAGTTGGAAGGAGTAGTGCTGAAGGCATCGGTTTACGCCCGGGTGGCTCCGGATCACAAGTTGCGCATCGTCCGCGCCCTCAAGGCGCACGGCGAGATCGTCGCCATGACCGGCGATGGTGTCAACGATGCCCCGGCCCTCAAGAGCGCTGACATCGGTCTGGCCATGGGCATCACCGGCACCGATGTCTCCAAGGGGGCGGCCGACATGGTGTTGACCGACGACAATTTTGCCAGCATCGTCGCCGCTGTCGAGGAGGGACGGGCGATCTTCGCCAACATCCAGAAATTCCTCCGCTATCTGCTCTCCTCCAACATCGGCGAGGTCTTTGTCATGTTTTTCGGAGTGATCCTGGCCGGCCTGATCGGGCTGCATCCCGAGGCCGGCTCGGCCGTGGTCGCCCCCCTGCTGGCGGTGCAGATCCTCTGGATCAACCTGCTTACCGATGCTGCGCCCGCCCTCGCCCTGGGCGTTGATCCGGCCGACCACCGGCTCATGAAACGGCCGCCGCGTGATCCGCGCACGCGCGTCATCACCCGCGACATGTGGCTGGGCATCCTCCTCGTCGGCGCGGTGATGGGGATTGGCACCCTGCTGGTGGTCGATTACGCCCTGCCCGGCGGACTAATCCCAGGCAGCGGGGGTGTGCCCTATGCCCAGACCATGGCCTTCACTACCCTGGTCTTCTTTCAGCTCTTCAACGTCTTCAATGCGCGCTCGGGTTATGAGAGCGCCTTCAAGAAGCTCTTCAGCAACCGCTGGATCTGGCGGGCCATTCTGCTCTCGGTCCTGCTGCAGGTGCTGGTTATCTACATCCCCTTCCTGCAGAAAGCCTTCGGCACGGTGCCGTTGGGCCTGAAGGATTGGGGCGTCTGTATTCTGGCCGCCGGCAGCGTGGTGGTGGTCAGGGAGATCTCCAAGCTGCTCTGGCCCGGGCCGGAGCGAAAAGCTGCACCGCAGGGGGCTTGAGTTAACGCGGCATCAGGATTTTACACATTAAACGTCAAACATCCGATCAACCGATGGAGGTTCAAATGAGCGTCAAGGTGCGTTTGGGAATCATGATGTTTCTGCAGTATGCCATCTGGGGGGCCTGGTCTCCGGTGCTCTCCGCCTACCTCGAAAACACCCTGCATTTCAGCGGCATGCAGATCGGCGTCATCTACAGCCTGCTACCGCTGGCCACGATCATCGCGCCCTTCATCGGCGGCCAGTTCGCCGACCGCTATTTTTCAAGCGAGAAGGTGATCGCCGTGCTGCAGCTCATCGGCGGCGGGCTGCTGATCTACATCTCGCGTCTGACCGATTACACCGCGATGATGTGGCTCTTCTTCCTCTACAGCCTGCTCTACGCCCCGACCATGGCCTTGACCAACTCGATCGCTTTTATCAACATGAAGGACTCGGAGAAGGAGTTCGGCCAGGTGCGGGTTTGGGGCACGATCGGCTGGATCGTCGCGGGTCTGCTGCTGACGGGCTGGCGCTATCTGGGGAGCGCCCCCGGGGCTGACACCCTGCTGCTCGCCGGCATCTTTTCGCTGATCATGGGCCTGCAATCCTTCACCCTGCCGCACACCCCGCCGCAGAAGAATGCGGCCAAGCCCTGGGCCTTCATTGAGGCCCTCAAGATGCTCAAGGACCGCAACGTCCTCATCTTCACCATCATTGCCTTTGTTGTCGCCACCGAGCTCATGTTCTACTATGTATTGACCGCTCCATTTCTGGAATCATCGATCATCGGAGTGGCCAAGGAAAACACACCAATGGTGATGGTCATCGCCCAGGCTGCTGAAATCCTGGTTTTGGCTTTTCTGCTGCCTTGGGCCCTGCCCAAATACGGCATCCGCACGGTGCTGACCATCGGTATCCTGGCCTGGCCGCTGCGCTACATCATCTTCGCGATCGGTTCGCCGGCCTGGCTGGTGATCGCCTCGCTTTCGCTGCACGGCTTTTGCTTCGTCTTTTTCTTCGCCGCGGCTTTTATCTATTTCGACACCATCGCCCCCAGCGACATCCGCAACTCCGCCCAGAGCTTCATCACCCTGGTGACCTACGGCCTCGGCAACTATGTCGGCAGCCTCTTCGCCGGCTGGATCAAGTCGATGTTCACCACTCCGCAGGGGGTCACCAACTGGACCAATGTCTTCCTGGTGCCGTGCGCGCTGACCATCCTCTGCGCGATCGCCTTCCTGGCCTTTTTCAGGGTCGACACCCGCAGGAACGCGGCCAAGGCAGTCAAGGCCTGAGCCGGGAGCTGCTGCAGCCCGGACTGCGGGGCTGTGGCTGATGGGTTCAGAAAATTCAACCAACCGGCCGGCGCTGCCGGCCTCAACCATAAAGAGAGGGAGCAACACATGGCAAAGAAAGTACTGGGGGTTGGATTTGTCGGAGGCGGATTTGTGGCGCAGTTTCATATCCGCGCCTGGGTGGGTGTGCGCAACGCCGATATCAACGGCATCGTCGCCAAGAGCCCGGCCGAGGCCGAGCAGGCGGCGGCTCTGGTCAGGCAGCTCAATCTGGGTGAGGGGAAAATCTACCAGAGCGTCACCGAGATGGTGGCCGATCCCGCCATCGACGCAATCTGGATCTGCGCCCCCAATTTCACCCGCGTGGAGATCATGGAAGAGATCGCCGAGGCGGTTATCAGCGGCAAGGGCAAGCTGATCGGGGTCGCCTGCGAAAAGCCTCTCGGCCGCAACGTGCGCGAGGCGCGCCGGATGGTCGAGCTGGCCAAAAAGGCGGGGCTCCTGGACGGCTATCTTGAAAATCAGGTCTTCTCCCCCACCGTCATCCGCGGCCGCGACATCGTCTGGCTGCGCGGCGCCGCTGCGACCGGTCGTCCCTATCTGGCGCGCGCCTCGGAGGAGCACTCCGGCCCGCACATGCCCTGGTTCTGGGAGGGCGAGCTGCAGGGCGGCGGGGTGCTCAACGACATGATGTGCCACTCGGTGGAGACCGCCCGCTATCTGCTGACCCCTCCTGGCGCGCCGCGGGAGGCCCTCACCCCCGTCAAGATGTCCGCTTATACCAACTGCCTCAAGTGGCAGCGCCCCGACTATGCCAAACACCTGGCGGAGTACAGCAAGGGCAAGCTCGATTATGCCAACCGGCCTTCCGAGGATTTCGCCCGTTCCCTGATCGAATATCATGACCGGGAGGGCAATCAGGTCGTGGTCGAGACCACCACCTCCTGGTGCTACGTCGGCGCCGGCTTGCGCCTTTCGATGGAGCTTCTCGGCCCCGAATATTCGATGCAGGTCAACACCCTCGATACCGGTCTGAAGGTCTTTTTCAGCCGAGAGGTGGCGGGCCGGTCCGGCGAGGACCTGGTCGAGAAACAGAATGCAGAGATGGGTCTGATGCCGGTGGTCTCCAACGAGGGCAATGAGTACGGCTATGACGTCGAGGACCGCCACATGGTTGACTGCTTCCTGGCCGGAGTGCGGCCGAGCGAGACCTTTGAGGACGGCCTCGAGGTGACCACCCTGTTGATGTCGGCCTACATGAGCGCGGAACAGGAGAAGACTATTCTGCTGCCGGCGCCGGGCATCGAGGATTTCATCCCGGCGGTCGCGCGCGGCGCCTGGAATCCCCGCAAATAACCAGCTGCCTCATCCGAAAAACCTAACATCCGGAGAGAACTGATATGACAGACCATTTGCTCAAGATTTGCCTCGTCCTTTTCCTCGGCCTGGCGGTGATGCCGGTTCGGGGCCAGGAGTCCGCGGGGCCGTACAAGGATGTCCGCATCAAAAAGATGAAAATGGCGATGCAGACCTATACATTTCGCAAATTTACCTTCGCCGAAGCCCTCGCCAAAACGCGCGAACTCGGGATCCACTACGTCGAAGCCTACCCGGGCCAGCGGCTGAGCAAGGAGATGCCCGCCAACGTCCTCTTTTCGCACACCATGAGCGACGAGCAGATCACCTGGGTCAAGGATGAGCTGGCGAAGAACAGCCTGACCCTGGTGGCCTACGGCGTTGTCGGCTTTGACAGCACCGAAAAAGCGATGCGGGAGGTCTTTGATTTCGCCCGCAAGATGGGCATCCAGGTGATCAACACCGAGCCCGCTTTCACCGACTGGCGTCCCCTGGAGAGGATGGTCAAGGAGTACAACATCAAGGTCGCCATCCACAACCATCCCTTGCCCAGCCGATTCGCCCTGCCCACCACAGTATTGGCGAAAGTCAAGGGGCTCGATCCCCGCATCGGCTCCGGCATGGACACCGCCCACTGGATGCGCTCCGGCTGGGAGCCTCTCAAGGCGATGGCCCTGCTGCGCGGACGCATCGTCCACGCCCATCTCAAGGACCTCGATCTCTTCAACGATGCCCACCAGGCCAAGGATGTCCCCTTCGGCAGCGGCAAAGCCAACATCCATGACATCCTCGCCGAGCTGACCCTGCAGGACTATGACGGCTATCTCTCCATCGAGCACGAACGTGAGGACGAATCCTCCAATCCCTCGCCCAATATCGCCAAGGGGCTGGAGTATATCCGCAGCATCACCTATTTTCAGGATTACCAGCAGCTCCTCCCCCGCTGGGACGGCCGCTACTCCAAACACGGCTGGAACCACTACGGCCCCGGCCACTTTCTCCTCGACGAGAAAACGGGTGAACTCACCGGTCAGGGCGGCATGGGGCTGCTTTGGTACAGTGCCAGGAAATACCGCGACTTTGTCCTCGAACTGGACTACAAGTGCGATGAAATCTTTACCAATTCGGGCATCTTTCTGCGCGTGCCCGAGATGGTGACCAGCGATGACTATATCTATAAATCCTTCGAAATCCAGATCGACGACGCCGGCACCGGCATCCATCAGACCGGAGCGGCTTATGACGCCGAGGCGCCCAAAACCCTCGCCTTCAAAGAGACCGGTGAGTGGAATCATTACAAGATCTCCTTCATCGGCGGCACCATCACCGTCGAACTGAACGGGGTCGAGGTGGTCAACTGGCGGGCCGAACCGCGCGGCAAGATCAAATCCTATGCCCCTGAAGGCTATATCGGCCTCCAGAACCATGACAGCCGCGCCCCGATCCATTTCAAGAACATCTTCATCAAGGAAATCTGATTCTTCATGGCCGCCGCCGCGGATGACGCCCCTGCTGTCGATCTTTCCATCATCATTCCGGTCTACAACGAACACGGGAAGATTGCAGGCGACATCCGCGCGGCGGCCGATTTCTGCACCCGCCATGGATTGAAAGGCGAGATTATCATCGCCGACGACGGCAGCGAAGACGGCACACTGGAAGCGGCCGAAAAAGCCCGGCCGGCCGCCGAAGCCGTTGAACTGCTCCTCCTCCGTCTCACACCCCATCGCGGCAAGGGCCACGCCGTCCGTGAAGGGATGGTGCGCTCCCGCGGTCGCCGCATCCTCTTCATCGACAGCGGCCTCTGTATCCCCTACGACGAGATCAGCCGCGGCCTCGCGATGATCCAGTCCGGTGCCTGCACCATCGCCCACGCCTCCCGCCGTCTTCCCACTAGCCGTATCCTCAAGCCTCAATCCCCGAACCGGCGCATTTCGGCCTGGCTCTTCCGCCGCCTTTTCACTCGTCTGCTCGGTCTGCCGCAAGAATTGACCGATACCCAGGCCGGATTGAAGATCTATGCGGGGGCGAGCGGCCGCGCGCTTTACCGGTCCTGTTCGACCGATGGATTTCTGTTTGACGCGGAGATCATCCTGAGGGCGATGCATGGGGGAGAAAAAATCTGCGAATTCCCGGTGAGCTGGAGCGCAGACCCCGACAGCCGTTTGCGGCTGCGGAGAATGCCTTTGACCCTTTTGCGCGAGGCCTGCGCCCTGAAAAAGCGGCTGCGCCGGGAATTCGCCGATTGAGGCGGTAAATGGAATCAGGCCTGCAGGTTGCGGCCCGCCCGATATCCGTACAAGCCATAAAAAGCGACATAGAAAAAAGCGATCATCGGCACGATGAAGGAGAACTGGATGCCGGCCATGTCGGCGATCCAGCCTTGCAGCGGCGGCAAAATCGCCCCGCCGAGGATCATCATCACCAGCAGCGAGGAGCCCTGGCTCTTGAGGGCGCCCAGTCCCTCGATTGCGAGGGAAAAGATGTTGGACCACATCACCGAGCAGAAGAGCCCCACGCTGAGGATGGTCCACTGCGCCGTCACTCCGCTGGTGGTCATGCCGGTCAGAAGCAGGACGATGATCACTCCGCTGAAGAGGGCGAGCATGCGATGGGCGCTGTTCTCACCGAGATAGAAAGCCGCGAGCAGGATGAGCAGGAAGAGGCCGTAGCGCAGGGCCTCGGCCGGGCCCGCCAGCGCAAGAATAACGAAAAAGGCGATGACCGGGATGACGGCCACCAGCAAGCGCTTTCTGGATTTGGCCATGTCGCTGAGGGCGAAGGCTCCCATGAAGCGGCCGATCATCAGTCCCCCCCAGTAGAAGGAGAGGTAGCGGCTCGCCGCCTCGTGCGTCAGACCGCCCAGCCTGGGCGTGCCGAGAAAGTTGATGATAGCGCTGCCGACAGCGACCTCCCCACCAACGTACATAAAGATGGCGATCATGCCCAGCACGGTATGGGGATGTTTGAGGGCGCCCGCGCCGTGCGAAACCTGCTCGGCATTGCTGAAGTTGGGCAAATGGATGAAGCGGAAGACGAGAGCGAGCAGAAGAAAGACCCCGGCGAAGAGCAGATAGGGGGTCTTGACGGCATCGGCCCCGTGGGCGCCCGGCTGGTTGAAGACCTTGAAGATCAGGTAGCCGCCGATGACCGGGCCAATGGTGGTGCCCAGAGAGTTGAAAGCCTGGCTGAGATTGAGCCGGCTGGAAGCGGTGTGCTCGGGCCCGAGAATAGTGACGTAGGGATTGGCTGCAATCTGGAGCATGGCAAATCCCAGCCCGACAATGAAAAGGGCGACCAGAAAAAATGTGTAGGAAACCATCACAGCAGCGGGATAAAAGAGGGCGCTGCCGACTGCGGAGGTGATCAGCCCAATGATCACGCCGTTCTTGTAGCCGATGCGATTGATCGGATCTCCGGAAACCGTCGAGAAAAGATAGTAAATCAGGGCGCCAATGGTGTAGGCCCCGAAAAAGGCGAACTGCACCAGCATCGCCTGGAAATAGTTGAGGGTGAAAGCCTCCTTGAAACGCGGAATGAGCAGGTCATTCCAGACCGTCATGAATCCCCACATGAAAAAGAGCACCGTCATGATGGCGAAGGGGCCGCCGTACCTTTTTTCATCTCCTCCGGATTGCGGTTCTACCGGTTTGGCGATGCTGCTGCTGGCCATACCTGACTCCTTGAATTAATGGTTCAAAATACGCTTGCCTCTCGATGCTGATCTGGCCGGCAGGTCGCTTCCGGCTGCCGGAGAACGCGCCGCCCATCGGCCGCGATCGCGGCCGGATACGACACCTGCGGTCGCCCCCGCGGCAGGAGAAAGATTGCCGTAAAGGTACTCATCACTACCGCCAAATTCAAGATTAATCTCCGGATGCGATAAATTTTCTTGAAATCACGCGCGAAATCCCGTACATTTTGCAAATCTTCCCCTCGTCCCTGTCCTGTTCGGAGGTTCCATGCCCTTCGCAGCCTCGCGCCTGATGCGTCTTATCACACCTGTACTGCTGGCGGCCGTATCGATCCTGGCCGCAGCTCCCGGGCAGTCCATCCCGCTGGCCAATCCTGGTTTTGAAACCCTGCAGGCGGAGGGCGCAGCCGGCTGGCAGCCGGACTCCCTCTCCGCTGCCTCTGTCAGTCTCGACCGTGCCATCGTCCGCAGCGGTCAGACCAGCCTGCATATCGACCACGCCTCGCCCCGCCGCTCCACCCTGCTCTCGCAGCCGGTGCGGCTCGAGGTCGGCAAGCTCTACCGTCTCAGCGGCTGGATCAGGACTTCTGGGGCCCGCACCGACTCGGCGCAGCATTATCCCACTCCCCTGCCCGCCTGCCTGCGTATGGGCGGCATGCCCATCACGGCCTGGTCCCGCCCGATCGGCGGCGATCAGGAGTGGCAGCTCAGTGAGGCCCTCTTTTTCGCCTCCCGCGCCGAAGACCGCGTCGAGCTGCACCTCGGCTACCGCGGCGACGCCGCCGGCGAGGCCTGGTTCGACGACATCGCCATCACACCCGTCGAGGACATCACCGAGTACATCCCCGCCGAACGCATCCGCTGGTACGGCAAGGCCTTCCGTTTCGAAGAGCAGGGGTGGACCTACCTGCACATCGAAGGCTCTGCCTACGAGCGCGGCTTCCAGCATGGCGCCCTGCTCGCCCGGGAGCTTAAAAACTTCATCACCAAACTCGCCACCAGCCGCAACCGCGACAATCCCGCCGCGGGCTGGCGCGACCTGCGCAGCCAGGTCGATCTCCTCTTCCTGCGCAAATATGAAACCGAATTCATGGAGGAGATGCAGGGCATCGCCGACGGCGCCAAAAAAGAAGGGGCGACCCTCTTCGACCGCCCGGTCGAACTGCTCGATATCGTCACCATCAACTCCTACATCGACCTCTCCTATGCCTGGGACGCGGTCCAGAACACGCCCCATCAGCTCAGCGGACAGCGCTTCAAGGCCCCGGAGATCGATATGGACCTGCCGGAGCGGCTGCACAAATGCTCCTCCTTCCTCGCCACCGCCTCGGCGACCGCGGATCAGCGCATCGTCTTCGGCCAGCTTTTCATGTGGAACGGCTATATGGGCACGGAATGGGATATCTTCATCGACCTGGTGCCGGAAAAGGGGGAGCGCCTGGTCTATGAGACCTACCCCGGCGGCATCCATTCGGGCGCTGATTTTTATATCAATCAGGCCGGTATCATGATCGGCGAGACCACCGTCGGCCAGACCCCCTGGAACCCCGATGGCACCCCCCAGTCCAACCGCATCCGCCTCGCCGCCCAGTATGCCCGCTCAATCGACGATGTGGTCAAGCTGCTCTGGAACCGCAACAATGGCATGTACACCAACGACTGGCTCATCGCCGACTGCAAGAACGATGAAATCGCCATTTACTGCCTCGGCACCCATGCGGCAAAACTGTGGCGCAGCACCAAACGCGAGTTCTATGACGGCCAGATCGACTGGTACTGGAGCGACAACAACGCCAAATCCCTGGACATCCGCAAGGAATACATCGCCAACAGCGACAATGCCCCCTTCGACCTCAGCTTCCGCCCCTGGGACCGCGATCTCGCCTTCCACAAATTCTACCAGCAGAATCGCGGCCGCATCGACGCCCGCATTGGCATGGAGCTGATCGGCTCCTCGCCCACCAACCGGCCGCACGCCTGCGACGGCAAGATCACCACCTCGGAAATGGCCGAAAAGATGATGTTCATGGCCCATTACGGCAAGGTGACCTACCGCGAGATGTTCATCAACGAGAACAACCGCATCCCCGACCTGCCCCTGGCCACCCCGCGTCTCAGCCTCGGCTACACTGCCTTTTCACCCCTCACCCTGGGGGCGATGATCGGCGGGATGGAAAAGCCCCAATCACCCGTATTCAAGGCCGAGTTCAGGCTAGAAACGGCGGAGGTCGATTCTCTCTACCGCTTTCCCGCCGAGCTGCTCTGGGGCAACACGGTCCTTCCCGCCAGTACAGCCGAGAACTGGCTGATCAGCGCCACGGCGGCCTATTGGCAGATGCTCCATGCCCTGCCGAAGGAGGCTGCCAAAGCGCGCGCCCAGTTGGTCAACGACCTGACCGAACTCAACTGCCGGCTGCTCCACACCGAGGCCCGTGAAGGCGCCCTCGTCCCCGCACAGGCGCAGCAGATATATCATCAAATGAAACAATACTATATACCAAGAAACCGCGGGACTTTCCTGCTCCATCAGCTCCGCCTCCGCCTCGGCAACGCCGCCTTTGCGCAGCTGATGAACCGCCTCCACGACGAATACGCCGGCAAGGAGGTCACCAGTGCCCGCTTCAGGCAGATGGCCGAAGAGGCCGGCGCCAGGGAAGCCGGCAGTCTGATCGATGAATGGGTCAACCGCGACGATCTGCCTGACTGTCAGCCGGAATGCCAGGTCACCGGGGCCGACAGCCTGTGGAAGGTGCGCTTTACGGTCGAGCAGAAGGGCAAGCCCTTCCACCTGGTCAGCGCGGTTCAGATCAGGACCGCCGGACGCTGCATCTGGAAAAAGATCGAACTTGAGGAGGCGCGGCAGGAGTGGAACTGGGAAGTGGATGAAAAGCCCCTCGAGATCACCCTTAACCCGGGAAGTGATTTCCCGGTGCGGCATGATCGCTACTACACCTTTTCCAATTTTTATGAGGACTGGAGCCGCACCCTCATTGTCTATGGAGCGAGCCGCCAGATCGAGGCCAACCATACCCTCGCCTTGCGTTTCGCCAGGGCGGCCGCGGACCGCATCACCGAGAGCCTGCCGCCGGTGCGCAAGGACTGCGAATTCGACCTCGCCGATTTCAGGGAGCACGATATCATTCTGCTGGGCGGGCCGGCCGACAACCGCTGGGTGCGGGAGATCGCCCCGGTGTGCGGGCTGGATCTGGGCAACGGGATCTTTGCCTGGCAGGGTAAAAGCCATCCGGATGCCAATGAGGGGCTGGCGGTTGTGCTACCCAATCCCCACAATTCGCAGCGCATGGTCACCCTGATCGCCGCCAACAGCGCCCTCCAGCTCTACCAGATGACCAAAGCCCTGCCGCGTTTCCCGCAGTGGGCTCTCTTCCGCGACGACCAGATTGTCGAACGAGGCTATCATGAGCCGGGACTCGAGGCGAAGATGGAGGTTGTGCTGCCATAGACCATGGACCGGTGCGCTCCCGGGCGCTCCGGTCTGCTCTTGCTGATACGCGTCAGGGCAGGGCGGTCAGGCTACCGTCCCGGCCGAGGATCAAGGCCCGCGTCACCTGTTTTTCGCCGATACAGCTCCGGATCGCTGTGCCGGACATGACCATGAAAGCGGTCGACCAGCCGTCGGCCTCCGTCGCGGACGATGCAGCCACCCAGACAGCAAGGGGGGTGCGGGCTGGCCGGCGCCGGCGCGGATCGATAATGTGCTCCCCCCTCGCGATGCCCGATGCACCCAGGGCCTGTTCGGCGAGAGGAAATTGGGCCAGCACCCTCCCACCGTCGCGGGGATGGCGCAGGGTCACTGGCCAGCCGGCGTGGCCCGGGGCGTGGCCGCGCGCAGCCACTGAGCTGGCCCCGCCGTGAACGAGAAAATCGCTCAATCCCCACTCCTGCAGCAGCTCCACCATGCGGTCGACGGCGTAGCCTTTGCCGATCGCACCCAGATCGACCTCCACCCCGACATCCCGCCAAACCCTCATGGTTTCACCCTCCAGATGCAGATGTTCCATCCCGACCGGCTGCCGGGAGGCTCTCAAGCGCCCGGCGATTCGCCCGCGCAGTGAGTCATTCTCCCTGTAATGATCCTTGAGGCCGCCGGCGGTGACATCAAAGGCTCCGCCGCTGGCTTCGAAGAGGGCACGGGCCTTCTGGAGACAGGCAAAGGCATCGGCTCCGAGGGGCAGGATCTCGCCAGGAGTGAGTCGATTGAGGCGGGCGATATCGCTGTTGGGATTGAAGCGGCTAAGCTCTGCCTCGAGACGTTCGAGGAGTTGAAAAGCCTCCCAGGCCGTCTGGCGGGCATAAACCTCATCCTCGTGGCTGATCCAGATCGCCCATTCGGTCGCCATCCCTTGGTGGCTGAAGCGGTGGATGCGGGCATCTGCGAGGGGATGTTCAACCAGGGGATGCAGTAGATCCTCACTGCGCTGCTGCACGGGATCCTCCGCCGCCGGAGGCGTCGATGAACTCCTTGCGGATATAGCCACGGATCTCCACGCCCGGGCGCAGCTCGGCATACTCCCGCCAGAGGGGCAGATAGAGGGACCGCTCCCCTGCCGGGGGGATCTCGTAGAGCTTGCGCAGCAGGAGCTGTTCCTGGTCCGGGGTGCAGAGGATGATCGGCGCCGCCGGCAGGGTGGTATCGACCCGGCTGTACCAGCCGATATTGAGCAGGCGGCGCAGGCTCCAGGGCAGCGGCCAGTACTGGTCTCCGGTGGCGATGATCTCCACCGGCGTGAGCAGACTGTCGGGACCCGCTCCGGCGGCATCCTCAACCAGGATTGAGATGCGCTGAAGATCGGCACCCGGATGAGCATAGACCCAGGGATTGCCGGGATCGCTGGCATAGGTGGTGTTGAGCAGATGGGCCTGAATGCCCAGCGGCAGGGCGCAGCAGGCAAGCAAAAGGATCCCTGCTGTCCGGCTGCGGATGGAAGAGAGGAGCCCGGCGGTGCCGACTCCGGCGATGAGGAGCAGGCCATAGTGAGCGGCGAGACCATTCCAGGGCGTTTTATAGGGGATCACGGCGTAGATGAGCCACAGAGCTGCAGTGAATAACGCAATAAAAAGCAGTACAGCAGGGCGTCGCGCGTCCTCCTTCTGCAGGAAGGCGCGCGCGATCAGCATGCCTCCCGAAGCAACAAAGGGCAGAAACCAGGCCTCGCTCCAGAGGGGCCGACCCGGCTCCTGAAAGAAGAAGAGCAGGCGCAGATAGTAATACCAGGGCTGCAGGTGCAGGCTGTCGCCGGCGCCGCGGCGCAAATAGCCGCTGTAGGCGGTAAAGCTGTCGGCAAATGCCTGCAAATGGGTGAAACCGGCGGTGAGAAAGAGAACGGAAACCAGAAGCGCTGCGGCCAGGAAGATCAAAAGGTGCAGCGGCTCGACTCGGAGCCGGCCGCGCTGGCGCAGCCAGAGCAGCCCACCTGCCAGCACGGCCGCGGCGACCAGGAGGATATCGGTCTCCTTGGTGGCATGGAGCAGTCCGAGAGCGGCGCCGGCTCCGGCCGCCCAGCCCCAGTGGCGCCGGGAAAAATAACGCGCCCCCAGCATCAGGGTGAGAAAGCCGGTGAAGACAAAAAGGTTCTCCTGGATGTAGTAGCGGCTGTAAAAGATTTGCATGGGCGAGAGGGCGGTCCACAGTCCCGCGGCCAGTGCCGCCCAGCGGCCGGTGAAGGGCGTGAGGAGCAGGGGCAGCAGGATGAGCCCGAGTCCGAAGAAAAGCGGTACGCTGCGCAGGGTGGCCTCACTCAGCTCGGCGAAGGTGCGCTCGCCGCGCAGCCAGGCCGGAACAAGGGTGAAGTAGTAAAGGGTGGGACCATGGTATTCGTCCGCATCATACGTATAGCTTCCCTCCTGCAAAAGGGCGGCGAACTTGACGGCGTGCACAGCCTCATCGGTGTGCATTGGCCGCTGCTCCAGCCGCGGCAGCCTGAGCAGGGCGCCGAGCAGGAAAACAAGAACCCAGAGGATGAGAAGGAGTCGATGGTTCCGCATGGGGCTCCAAATTAAAAGCCCCTCCAGCGGCTGGAGGGGCATTCTGTGCAGATGTTGAAATGAGGGCGGCATCACGGCTTGGTCGGTAAAACCTCCGCGCACCTATTTCGCCGGCAGGCCGTAAACCTCCACCTCAATGTAGTGGTTGAGATCATTGCCGCTGTTGCCGTTGCTGAGGCAGCGGACATAGCGGCCCTGCACCCCCTTGGCATCGATGAGCTTGCCCTCGGCGGTTTCGATGTAATTCTTGTCCTTGCCCGCCCCCATGCGTGCGGAGTTGTCATGGTCGTTGTTGAAGATGGTCTGGACGCCGTTCTTGAAGGAGGGATCGTCGGAGACCTGGACGGTGACATCAAAATAAACCACCGGCTGCTGGTGGTAGTGCCAGAGCACAACGGCGTAGATGGAGTGCTTGCTCTTCAGGTCGATGGTGACATGCTGGACGAAGGGCCCCAGCTCGACATAGCTGCCGTCCTCGGCCTCCTTGTCCCCGTCGGTGACCAGAGCGAGCTCGCCGATGACCGGCTGCATGTCGCTGGAGGTTACCGGCTTGTTGAGGGCGACATTGACCGTGCCCGCAGGGGCGAGAAAGGCATCGCGCGGCTTGCCAAGGGGCTTTTCCAGGTTCGGCACCTTGACGTTCTGTGGAGTGCCGACGAACATCGGCTTGGGCAGCTTGATGTTGATGGCCTTCAGCCCCTGGGCGGAGAGGGAGAGAACCAGGAGGGCGAGCGTGAGCAAGACGAACGGGATCAGCACCTTTTTCAAAGCGGACATTGCAGGAATCTCCATCTAGAGAGGCTATTTTTTAATCAGTTTGTACAAGATCCGGTCCAGCCCCGCAACCTGCTGGCTGGGGATGGCGATCAGGACCAGCAGGGCCCCGAGTTCGACCAGATTCTTGTTGACGAAGAGATAGTGCCCCTCCATCGGGATGGAATAGAAGAGCCCGACGAAAGGGGGGTTGCAGACGTAATAGAGCAGGATGAGGAGAATCCCGCCCCCTGCCGCGATGCGGGTGAAGAGGCCCATAATCAGCCCGAGGCCGATGAGGATGAGCCCCCAGATGTTCATGGTATTAACGACGGAAAGCACGGTTGCGTTCCCGGCCAGGGCATGAAAATATTCAGCAAAAATCCATTTCGATTCCATGAGGAAGCCGTAGGCCGACCAGTTGCCCTTGAGCAGCTTAGCCACCCCCTCGTAGAGGAAATGCCAGCCAACGAGCATGCGCAGGGTCACGAGGGTGGTCCACTGGAATGTGGAGAGTCGGGTCTCATTCATCAGATTTTAAACTCCTCCGGGCTGAAGTCCAGTGTCTTCCTCGCCTCGACCGCTTCGTTGACCTTGAGCACGGCGACCGCGCTCTCATAGCCCACCTCGGCGGGGCAGTTCAGTTTGCCCTTGCCCCTCACTGCAGAGAAGAAATTCTCCAGATGGGGTTTGTGATAGGGATCGTTGAACGGCAGGGCGATGCGATGTTCATCCGGCGAGATGGTCTCGCGGACATCCAGGGAGTCGCTCTCGCTTTCGGCCTTGACCTCGATCAGTTTGGGTTCGGTCAGATAGCCCTTGCGCACCCATTCATCCCAGGACGGAGCGTTGGCCTTTTCGCGATAGACCGAGCCCATGCCGGCCGATTCGGAGATGACCAGGGTGCCCTGATCCCCCATGAACTGCTCGAAATAACCGAGGCTGCCGTTGGTGGTCTGGGTCTTGTAATGGGCGCGGACCATGCCGCCGGAGGTTTCATACTCATAGGTCGCCAGCACGGTGTCGTACCATTCGTGGGTCGACTTGTCATAGTAATCGATGCCGCCGCTGGCCTGGACCGATTTGGGATTGGCGCCGAGAAACCAGGAAAAGATATCGATCTGATGCGAACCCAGATCGACGATGGGGCCTCCGCCCAGTTTTTTATACCAGCGCCAGTTGCAGAACTGCGCCATCGAGTCATAGCCGTAACGGCGCAGCTGGTCTTTCGGAATCTCATATTTTTTCGGCCAGCCCAGATCCGGGGCGGCCGAGCGGTTCCACTGCCCGAAGGCGGTGACCGGCCGTCCGATCAGTCCTAGCTGCCCCAACAGCAGGTCACGGCAAAAGATATAGCGGGGATTGCTGCGGCGCTGATGGCCGATCTGGAGGAGCTTGCCGCTCTCGCGGGCAGCCTGGACCATACGCCGGGCCCCCTCGAGGGTGTTGGACATCTCCTTTTCGCAATAAACATGCAGCCCGGCCTGGAGGCAGGCGACGGTATGGTCGGCATGCCAGAAATCGGGCGTGGCGATGACCACCGCATCGAGCCCTTTCTCCTTGTCGAGCATTTCGCGATAATCGTGATAGAGCGCCGCCTCATGGCCATATTTTTTGAGCAAGTTGCCGGCGCGCTTGAGGTTGTATTCGGTCCAGATATCGCAAACCGCCTGAAAACGCAGTCCGGGGATCCTGAGCATGGAATTGAGCAGAACGCTGCCCTGGGCGCCGACGCCGAGCAGGGCGATGCGGAGTTCGGCGGGCGCTTCTCCCCCCGCCGTGGCGGCTGCCTGCCTCGCTCTGGACGCTCTGCGGAAGGACTCCTGTTTCAGGGCCGCCAGGGCGAAGGCCCCGATGACCGGAACCCCGGCCAGCCCCTGCAGGAAGTCCCGCCGGTCGATCGCACGGCCTGGTGAGTTGCTTTTTTCTTCTTCGTTCATGAATTTCGTCCGTCGGTCACTGCGGTCAGGTTAGAGCGTCCACCCTTCACGATAGCTCTTGGTGAGAAGGGCATCGGCTTCGGGATAATTGACGAATTTGCCGTTGACGGCGTCATACTCGAGGAGCATATTGGCCTCCTGGCAGCGCACCGCCACGCAGCCGAGCAGCATGGTCTCGGTGAGGGGGCCGGAATAGCTGAAATCGGTGAAGGATTTCTTTCCGGCCTTGCAGCTCTCAATCCAGTCCTGCATATGGCTCTTGACGCGCGGGATCTTTTTCTCCGGGCGCTTGTACTCCTGCATGCGGGTCTCGGGGATAAGCCGCGGGCTGGCGCCGTACTCCCCGCACATCAAAATGCCCTTGTCCCCGAAAAAGATCGCCCCGCCCTTGCCCGAACCGAGTTTGCGCCCGGCCTCCAGTTCCATGAAGCGCGGCGGTGTCAATCCGCCATCATACCAGACCATCTTGACCGGCGGGAAACCGATTTTTGGCTTGATGCCGTAGCTTTCCGCCTCGGGATGTCCGGAACGCTCCGGGAAATAATAGGTGATGATCTCGGCGAGAGGATAGGAGGTCGATTTGATTTCGGTCGAGGAGGCATGAATGAAGCGGGGTCGGCCAAGATTGAGCGCCCAGTAGGGATGGTCGAGGATGTGGGCGCCCATATCGCCGATGGCACCGGTACCGAAATCGAGCCAGCCGCGCCAGACGAAATGACAGAGGTCGGGATGGTAGGGGCGCCATGCCGCCGGACCCAGCCAGAGGTTCCAGTCCAGGGAGGGCGGGACCGAGGGGATGGTCGACGGGGCCTCGACACCCTGCGGCCAGATCGGACGGTTGGTCCAGACATGCACCTCGCGCACCTCGCCGATGGCGCCGTCCCAGATCCATTCGTTCATCAGCCGGGCATCCTCGGAGGCATGACCCTGGTTGCCCATCTGGGTTGTGACCCCCTGCCGCGCCGCCTCTTCGGCCAGCATTCTCGCCTCATGCACGGTATGGGTGAGCGGTTTTTGCACCCAGACATGCTTCTTCATCTTGAGGGCCATCATCGCCGCCGGGGCATGGGTATGATCCGGCGTGCTCACGGTCACGGCGTCGATGAGCCTGGCGTTTTCTTCGAGCATGATCCGGTAGTCCTTGTAGCGTTTGGCCTTTTCCAGCATCGGCAGGGCATCCGGACGGTTCTCCTTGCAATGGTTGAAGAGATCGGCGAATTTTTCGTCGTCGACGTCGCAAATGGCCACAATATTGTCGGTGGCGGCATCGACGATATCCGAACTCCCTTTGCCGCCGGCGCCGATGCAAGCGATGTTGAGCTTGTCGCTGGGAGACTTTTTCTTTTCATCGGCAAGAAGGTCCCCGGGGGTCATGGTCAGGGCAGTGGCGGCAGCCGCGCTGCCCATCAGAAAACTGCGGCGCGAAATAGCGCTCTTGGTCGGATTCATATGCTCCATGCTCTCCTACGCTAAAGGAAACGTTTCAACAAGATTAGCAATTTTTTGGGTGATAATCAAGGGAAATGATGGGCGATTTTGCACAGACCTGCACCGGGGAAGAACGACCGGATGGTCGTGGGGTTCGACCAAATCGTCGAGATGACAGGCCCTCTCCCGCAGGCGTCGTACTGGTATGGCATCTTTAATACTTGTTTTATTTTATTTTACAATTTTACTTCATTTTTGGCACAGCAATTGCAAAAGCCCGGTGTGATGAACAACGAACGTTCGACACAATTCATTATAATCGCTCATTACCGTATCACGGAGGTCATCATGAAAACGAAACTCTTCACCACCGTACTGGCAGCGGCCGTGCTGCTGCTTTTCACCTTCGCCCAGGCGCAGACCACCACGCCCCCCGTTCAGCATGGCAGCAATTTCGTCGACGAGAACGGCGACGGCTTTAACGACAACGCCCCGGATGCCGACGGCGATGGCATTCCCAATGGCCAGGATCCCGACTATGTCAAACCGGCCGACGGCAGCGGAGCCAAACAGGCCAAGGGTCAGGGCAAGGGGCAGAAGCCGGACCAGGGCCAGGGCGCCAGCACCGGCGCCAAGGGCTTTATCGATGAAAACGGCGACGGCATCAATGATAACGCCCCGGACGCCGACGGCGACGGCATCCCCAACGGCCAGGATCCCGATTATGTAAAGCCGGGCGACGGCACCGGTCAGGCCGCAGGCAAGGGCAAGGCCCAGGGCAAAGGCAAGGGCGCCCGCTTCCACGGCTTTGTCGATGAGGATGGCGACGGCATCAATGACAATCTTCGCGACGCCGACGGCGACGGGATCGCCAACTGCCAGGACAAGGACTGGGTGCGGCCGATGGACGGCACCGGCGCCAAGGCGGGTAAGGGCGCACGCGGCGGCCGCGGCTTCGGCAAGGGGAACACCGGCGGCAGCTCCACCACCCCGGGCGGAAACGGCCCCGGCAATCAGGGCGGCAGCGGCTCCGGCAATCAGGGCGGCAAGGGCAACTAGATCCGCCTGATCCTGCAGCCTTCAACCAGAACAACATAACCCGGACGGCGGCGCAATTTGCGCCGCCGCTCCTATTTCAGCAGAGACCGGCCCATGATGCGCACCCTCTATACCCTCCTCATTCTCCTGTTCTTTTTCTCAACGGTCAGCGGACAAATCTCCGCCGCCCTCGAGAACCAGACCGGATACATCAGCAATGCCTTCTCCAACCATGCCGCCCTGCCCGATTGGTATACCGCCCTGGACGGCGCCCTGAACCAGGACTGGCTAGGAGAACGCAGCGGCCTGCGTCTTCACTACGACGGCAGCGCCACTCTCTTCCGGCAGTACAGCGAGAGAAACCACCACAGCCATGAAGCGGGGATGGCCGCCTATCTGCTCATGGGTGAGTCGGAACACCGCCTGGATGCCGGACTGCAGGCCGGGGGACGGTTTCACAGCGCAAGTTATCAATGGTATGAACAGGAACAGCTCCAGGCCTATGCCTCGCTTAAATATATCGCCACACCGCAGTGGTATACCTATGCCGGAGTTTCCTGGAATCTGCGCCGCTACCCCGAACTGGCCCCCTTTTCCCACCAGCGGGCCCAGCTCTACGGACGCAGCAGCTGGTTCCTGCCGACAGGCACTACCCTGATCGCCGAGGCCGACCTGCTTTTCAAGAGCTATACCAGCGCAGAAAATGAAGCTCAAGCCGCCTACAGCGATGTCGCGTCCAGCGGCGAAGGCAACAGCAGCCAGCTTCTTATGCTGGTGCGCGCCGCCCAGGCGCTGAGCGCGAAAAGCGGTCTCAGTCTGGAATACCAGCTGCGCCACAACCTTGCCAGCAGCACGCGCTATCTGGCCGGTGCCGACAGTCTCTATTATTCGGATGAGGAGTTATTCGAGGATTTTTTTGCCTGGCACGGCACTGCCGTGCAGATGTCGCTGCGGCAGGAACTGCCCTGGGGGATGCGCCTGACCTTCAGCGGCCGCCGCGAGCAGCGCAGCTATGATGACCGGCCGGCGGCGGATCTGCTCGGCGAGCCCTTTGCGGACGGCCGTCTGCGCGAGGACCGGCGATCGACCCTGGCGATCGATTTTGAAAAAAAGCTCAGGCTGGACGAGGAAGGGAGCGCCCTGCTGATTGCCCTCAACGGGGCCTGGCTGCAGAACGCCTCCAACGATCTCTATTACGATTACCGGAACAGCTGGTGGAGCCTGGGCCTTTCCTGGGACTTTTGAGCTATTTCATGCCATATTTTGTCAGTTTGTAGCGCAGGTGGCGCTCGCTGATGCCGAGCAGGCGCGCCGCCTGACTCTGGACTCCGTGCCCCTCCGCCATGGCCTGCTGGATCAAACGCTTTTCAAAGGCCTCCACCCTTTCGGTGAAGGTGCCCGTCGAAGCGCTTTCGGAGGATGGAGTCTGCGCCCCGGCGAGGCCGAGATCCTCCAAACCGATCCACTCGTCCCGGCTCAGAACCACCGCCTGTTCGATCAGATGCTGCAGTTCGCGCACATTGCCCGGAAAGGGGTGTTTTAGCAGGGCGTCCATCGCTTCACGGGTGCAGCCCTGCATGGCGCGGCCGTTCTCGACGGCGAAACGGCGCATAAAATGGTCAGCGAGCAGGGGGATGTCTTCCTTGCGTTCGCGCAGGGGCGGCAGCTCCACCCGCACGACATTGAGGCGGTAATAGAGATCCTCGCGAAAGGTTTTGTCCTTGACCATCCCGGCCAGGGAACGGTTGGTGGCCGCGATGATACGCACATCCACCTGCACCGGCCTTGAGGAGCCGAGGCGCTCGACCTCCCGTTCCTGGAGAACGCGCAGCAGCTTGGCCTGGATCGCCGGCGGCATGTCGCCGACCTCATCGATGAAGAGGGTGCCGCCGTCAGCCGCCTCGAAGCGGCCGGGGCGCATCCGGTCTGCCCCGGTAAAGGCCCCCTTCTCATGGCCGAAGAGCTCGCTCTCGGCCAGGGTCTCGGGCAGGGCGGCCAGATTGACGGCGATGAAAGATTTCGCTGCGCGTGGAGAGGCGATATGGATCGCCTTGGCGACCAGTTCCTTGCCGGTGCCGCTTTCGCCGAGGATCAGCACCGTAGTGCGGCTGGCGGCCGCCCGGGCGGCGACGCTCAGGGCCCTCTGCATGGTTTCGGAGCGGGTGAGGATGCCGCTGAAACTCAAGCGTTCCTCCACCAGCTGCTGCAGCCGCTGGTTTTCACTGATGAGCTGCTTGCGCTCCACCGCCCGCGAGATGGCGACCTCAAGCTGCTCCAGATCGATGGGCTTGGTGATAAAATCGAGGGCGCCCTCTTTCATCGCCCCGACCGCCTCGGACATGGTGCCAAAGGCGGTCATGATGATGACATCGAGCAGGGGGTTGAGGGACTTTAATTCCTGCAGGAGGCGGGCGCCGTCCATGCCGGGCATGCGCAGGTCGGTCAGAACCAGATCGACCACCTGCTGCCGCGCCACCGTCAGGGCCGCAGCCGCTGATTCGGCCTCCACCGTCTCATAGCCCTTTTTGCGTAAAAAGCCGGCCAGGGCGCTGCGCTGGCTGGGTTCATCATCGACGACGAGAATGGAAATGGCCATGCTCTCCTCTCTTCAGTGTACGCTCTCCGGCAGGCCAGGATTCAGCGCGCCGGCAGGGTGATGGTGAAGCGGGTGCCGCGTCCGGGCGCGCTCTCGACTTCTATAGTCCCATCATGCTGGGAGATGATCTGCTGGACAATGCTGAGGCCGAGACCGCTGCCCCCCTCGCGGGTGGTGAAGTAAAGATTGAAAATCTTGCCGAGGTTCTCCGGTTCGATTCCGGCGCCGTTGTCAGTGACGCTGAGGAGGATGCGATCTCCGTGCGGGGAACATGTGAGTTCGATGCGCCCGCCTTTGGCACAGGCCGCCAGGCTGTTGCGGGCCAGATTGATCAGGGCCTGGGTCAGTTTGTCGCCATCGGCCATCACCTCCTTCACCTCCCGGCACTGGCTGATGAGGGTGACGCCGGAATCAACCGCCTCCCCCTGCAGCAGGGCGGCGACATGAGCGACCAGGGCATCGAGCCGGACCGGCTGGCGGTTGAGGGGGGCGGGCCGGGCGAACCGGAGGAACTGGCTGACGATGTCGTTGATGCGCCGGCTCTCAGCAGCCAGCGTTCCGGTGAGTTGGTGGTATTCTTCACTCTCCCGGGAGGGCTCGAATTCACGATCGAGCCGCTGGGCGATAATGCTGACGGCGTTGAGGGGGTTGCGGATCTCATGGGCGACCCCCGAAGCGAGATGGCCCATGGCGTCGATCTGCTCCTGGCGCTCGCGTTGTTCCTCAACGCGGCGGCGCAGCCGCAGCTCCCGGAGCAGCGCTCCGGTGGTGAGAAAACCGGTCAGGAGCAGCAGAAGTGTCGAAATCCCGATCCTCCACAGGGCGGTGCGCTCGGCCCGATGGAGCGATGCAGCAGAGAGGCCGATGCGGAGCAGAGTCGCGTCATTCTCGCCCAGATGCACGGGTGCGGCGATTTCAAGGATCTCCTCGTCCCGATAGCGGGTGAAGCGCATTTGCGGAGGGTCCGCGCTCAGTACACGACCGAGAAAGGGGTCCGCAGCCGGGGCGCTCATTTCAGTCACTCCATCCGAGGCGAGCAGGACACCGCCGGAATCCTGGACCACAGCGTAGCGGATGGTTTCGTTATCCGCGATCAACTTGATGAAGGAGCCCGCACCGATATCGCGGCGGAAGGCGAGGAGCGCCTCCGCATCGGCGTGGACGACGATGGCGCCGCCGCCGCGGCGGTGCCTGGCCACGGCGAAAAACTGGCCGGCGCCGAAGAAGCGCTGCCGGAAGCCGAGCACCAACTCGTCGCTGCTGTCACCCAGCACCGGCTGCAGCAGCCTCCGCGGCGCCTGCACCGGCGGCTCCCCGGCAAAGGAGTGGCTGGAGAGAAGCCGGCGCCCCTCACGGTCGAAGAGGTTAATGCGATGGAGAACGTTCTCCCGGGCGATCTGCTCGAGGGTCGCGGGCGTGAGTCTCCCCTCGCGGTCAAGCCTTTCCAGCAGCCGTGCATTATCCAAAAGCCGTTCCTCGAGCCCCGATTCGACAAATTCCCAGGAGAGGGCGGCGTTGTCGAGCCCGCGCCTGGCCAGGGCCATCACCGTCTGTGCCTGCTCCTCGAGGGCTTCAGTCAACTCCAGCCGCGTGCTGCGCAGCTCGAGCAGGGCCCAGACCAGCACCATCGCCGCCAGCGCGAGGGCCAGCGCTGCAATCCACCTGGTGGTGTAAAGATGTTCCCTTTTCATCAAGCCTGCCTTCCAAGGTTGCAGCGTGTTCAAACAAGGCTGCAGCGGGGGGATCAGCAGCCATTCATCTACAGATATAATCTATGATTATTTTCTCCATTAACAAGCAGAAATGAAAGTGTGAGACGGCGCATTTCCTGAAGAAAGAGGATACGACTTTGTGTGTGTACGGCATGAATCTTGCAAGTAATTGTTTTTATTCAACATTACCGAATAACAGGAGATCAGGATTGAAACGGCCGCTGCTCTTAATCACTGTTTTATTGTATATTATCGCTCCAGCTAAATTCCCGGTTCTGGCACAAAACTCACCCTTGGGCCTTGATCCTGTTCCGGAATCGATCCATGCGGTGCGTTTTGATCCATCCTATTACTACAACGCCCCGGTTCGCGTCAACAAGCTGGCGCAGCAGCTGGCAGAAGAATGGCAGGCGCACGGCGTCAACGTCATCTTTTACAAGGCCTACGATCCCGCTCACGGCGCCAAGTACAAGACCCGATACGCCCTGAATGAGATGGCCGACTACGGCCGCCAGGATCTGCTCAAATATCTTCTCAGGGAATGCGGCGCGCGGGGGATCCAGGTGATGGCCTGGCTGCCGGCCTTTCAGCACAAACCGGCCTGGGAGAATCATCCCGAGTGGCGGCTCCGGAATCCAGACGGCAGCGATTATCGCCTCAACGAACAGAGCTGGCCTCTTTGCGCGGCCAACCCCGAGGCGCGCACCTGGTGGGTGGGGCTGATCCGCGATCTGCTCGAACACTATGACGGCCTGGCGGGAATAGACATCGGTGAGCCGGTGGTGCGCTGGCAGGGCGCCTACTGCGGCTGCGCCTCCTGTCAGCTGCAGATCAGGGAGTCGGGTTTTGGCGACGCCTCCGCCCTGGGGTTGACCAAAAGCTTGCTCGCCGGTATCGAGGCCATACATGAGGCACACAAACTGGCTTGTATCACCTCTGTGGTCAGCCCCAAACCCGACGGGAGACTTTTCACCCCGGCTGAACAGCGCGGCTATACCGGTTTTGATCTCGAGGCCCTGCTCGAAGCTCCTCACAAACCGGACTGGGTCAGTCTGGAGCTGATGTGGCAGCAATGGGCCGATCTGTATAACCATCCTGCCCGCTTCAATCCGGCCTGGGTGGAGGGAGCCGCCGCAGCCGTTCGTGAACAGGTGGCAGGGCGAAGCCGCTTGCTGGTTCACCTCGAACTCACCCCCTTCGGCCAGCAAGGCGTCGATGGCGGCAAACTGCAGGAGAGCATGCGGGCCGCCAGGCGGGCGGATCTCTTCGACATCGATCTCTATGACACCCACCAGATCGATCTCGAAAAAGTCTGGCCCGACGTAGCGGCGGGTTTTGCCTGGCAGCCGGCGCGCAAGGTTCTGGTCGTGAGCGATCCCATCGGCGAAAACGATGCCCGGCAGGTGGCCAGCCTGCTCAGCCATTTCAATACGGAGACCGAAATACTCCTCCTCGATGCAGACCAGCCCTACACGCCGGGCCGGCTGGCCGGCCGCGATCTGCTCTTTTATATCGGGGTCGACCCCCATTTTATTCTCCCCACGGCCTTTCTCCAGGAGGCCGCCGGATTCAAAGGCACCCTGGCCTGGATCCACTTCGGCCTTGGGCAGTATCTGGAGCAGCCTGGCCTGCCGGATCATGGCATCCGCTATTCGGGCGGCATGACTGATTCAACATGGGACCGGGTGCGCTACAAGCAGGCGCTGCTGCCCCGGCAGGATCCCGACTTTGACCGGATCGCCCTCACCGACAGCGCGCACGTCCGGGTTCTCTCCTGGATGGAAAAAGGCGCAGAACGTCTGCCCTATGCCCTCCACAGTCGCAACCTCTGGTACTTCGCCGACCTCACCACTGCTTTTGTGCGCGAGGGGGGCAGCTATATCGTCTTCGCCGATCTGCTTCACGATATCCTCCGGCAGCCGCACCAGACCCGTCGCCTGGCGATGGTGCGCATCGAGGACATCTCCCCCCTTTCCGACGCCGCTTCCTTGCGCCGCATCGCCGACTATCTCCACGGTGAAGAGGTTCCCTTTGCCATCTCGCTGGTCCCCTTTTATCTCGACCCGGCCAGCAACACCGCCGCCTCTCTCTCCGATCAGCCCGAACTGGTCGAGGCCATCCGCTATATGGTACGCAAGGGCGGGGTAATTGTCATGCACGGCAACACCCATCAGTACCGCGGCGAGACCACGGCCGATTACGAATTCTGGGACATGATGCACAATGAGCCGCTCTTTTCCGATTCCCGCGAGTATGTCCGCGAGCGCATCGAAACCGGCCTGCAGGAGATGGCCCGCAACGAACTTTGGCCGGTCACCTGGGAGACTCCCCACTATGGCGCCTCGCAGCTCGCCTACTCGGTAATCAACAACTATTTCAGCTCCGCCTACGAGCGCCGCCAGACCATCGATCTGCACGGCTCCGATCAGCTCCTGCCCTGGCTCATTTACGAGCACACGGCGGGGGCCAAAATCATCCCGGAGAACCTTGGCTACATTCCCCTGAGCGACCAGCGCTCCGGACCGCTGCTCGAGGCGGCGCGCAACAATCTCGCCCTGCGCGACGGCGTCGCCAGCTTCTTTTTTCATCCCTTCTGCGACATCGCAGTGCTCAAGGAGATCGTCCCCGGCCTGAAAAAGATGGGCCATCGCTTCACAGATCCCCGTCATACCAGCCAGCAGGTCCGGGGCCCCGGCTTCCGGGTCGTGACCGGCAGCGGCCGGATCGAACTGCCCCTCAACTCCGCCTGGCTGCGTGAATTTTACATCGATGAGCAAGGTTCCATCCGCGACGAGCGCTATTCCAATGCCCCGCGCAGCGACACCCTTCGCAAGAGCGTGGTTGTGCCGGAGGGATGGATCTATGTGGCCGCGGCGGCGCCGGTTCGACCTAAAGGCGCCCTGGCCAATCTGGCCGCCGGCTTCGCCCGGCATCTGCCGAGGCTGGGCGAGTATACCGGCGCCGCCAAACCCCTGGCCGTGCCCGATGAACCTCCCGCGCGCATGGTGCTGCTGCGCCATAGCGATGCCCCGGCGCGGCTGCTGCGCGACCAGGATAATTGGGAGCAGGCGCTGGGCAGTGTGGGCATCGACGGCACGAGGCTGGATGTGGGGCAATTTTTCACTGTACCAGAGGGAATCAACCTCATCGTCGTTCCGGCTGCAGCGGCTCTCGCCCTCAACCAGCAGCAGATCCTCCTGCTGGTGCGCAGCGTCCAGAACGGCGCCAACATCATCATCGAGCGTCCTTCGCAGCTCAGCGCTGCTATCGGCATCCTGCCGCTCGAGGAGAGCCGCCTGATCAAAGGGGTGACGGATGAATACTACCCCACCGTGCCCATCACCTGGGCCGCGCCGGATACCCTGAATGACTTTGAGACCGAGTTCGATTATATCACCTACGCCTCCGATCCGGCCTCCAGACAGCCGGTGGTGATCGGCGGCGAATACGGCGAAGGCCGCTATCTCTTCTGGGGTACCCTCTTCGACCCCGAGACCCGGGGCGGTTACGGCCGTTATCCCTTCCTGCCGGAGATGCTGCGTTACCAGTTCGGCCTCAAGCCCCTGGTCCGCCGCGAGGCCGTCGAGATCTTTTTCGATCCCGGTTCGCGCGAGGAGATCAGCATCGAGGACCTGATCAAGATGTGGCGCAAGAACGGGGTGCGCACCATTTATGCCGCCGGCTGGCACAGCTACCGTGACTATACCTACGACTATGGCCGCCTGATCGAGCTGGCGCACCAGAACGCCATGCGCGTCTATCTCTGGCTCGAGCTGCCCCATGTCTCGGACCGGTTCTGGCTCGATCATCCGGAGTGGCGGGAGAAGAACGCCCTCGGGGCGGACGCCGACACCTTGGGGGCGCATTGGCGGCGTCCGATGGCGCTCAATCTGCCGGCCTGCCGCGAGGCGGTGATGGCCGAGCTGCGCAGCCTGCTGCTGGAGCACCCGTGGGATGGCGTCAACCTGGCCGAACTCTATTATGAATCGGCGGCCGGCCCGGCGCAGCCGCGCTGGTTCACGCCGATGAACCAGGGCTTCCGCGAGGATTTTTCACAGCGCCACGGCTACGACCCCAGGCTCCTCTTCGATCCATCCTCCAGCCGTTACTGGCAGCGCGACGCCCGGGCCCTCCAGGCATTATACGTCCTGCGCGAGGAGCTGGTGAATGAACAAATCCGCCGCTTTGTCACTCTCTTTCGGCAGGTGGAGGAGGAGAAAAAGACCTCCTGGGAGATCATCGTGACCACCCTGGATGCCGCCATGGCGCCGGCGGCGGCGGCCATGGGCGTCAACACCGCTGCCATCGCCGCCCTCGCCGATGAGCTCCCCTTCACCCTGCAGCTCGAGGAGCCGCCCCTGGCCAATCCCTCAGAGCCGGAAGAATACACGGCCATGATTGACCGCGGGGCAGCGTACAGCCGCGGCCGGATTCCGTCGGCCACCCTCAACCTCGTCGACCGGCCACAGCAGCCCGGCCTGGTGACCCGTCAGATCACCGGGCTCGAGCTCTACCGCACCCTGCAGCAGGGGCAGGAGCGGGGCGCCCGCCTATCTCTCAATTCGGAGGCCAGCCTTTACGAAGTGGACAGCGGCTACCTGCCGCTGGCCCTGGCCGCGGCGACACGGGAGTCCCTCTCCGTTTCACAGTGGCGCATCGACGCCGCCACTTCCGTCAGCCTGCTGCTCGATCCCAAACAGCACCCGGATGTGCTGGTGGATGGTTCGGTATGGCCGGCCTACCACCGCGGCCACCTGATTCTCCCCGCCGGCCATCATACCATTGAGCCCCTCGACCGCACCAGTTCCTTTTTCAAGGGCTTTTGGGCCGAAGGCCGCCTGATCGCCCTCTCCGGTGAACTGCTCGAACTGCAGCGGATCGTCCGTGGCATCCGCCTGCGATACCGTTCGGAGACGGCCAACTGGGTGGTGCTGAGCGAAAAACCGCATTCAATCGAGGTCGATGGCATCAAATCAGCACCGGCGATGATGCGCGGGGAACTTGGCTATGCCTTTGCCCTGCCCGCCGGAGAGCACCGGGCGGAAATTTATACCACCAGCCGGACCACGCAGCTGGTGAAACAGATCTCGCTGGCCCTCTCCGGCCTCATCGCCGGGGGCGGCCTCCTCTTCGGGATCGTTCTCGGTTTTCTCTATTTCAAAAACGCCAGGCGCCACCGCAAGAGCACTGCCTGAAAAGGCTCCAGATCACTGGACGGGGCCGCCCCCGTCCACATCATCAATTCACTACACCAGACCGTCGCACCAAATCTCTTCGCTCTGAATTGGAGGTATCCTGTGCTGCCCCTCATGCACCCTGCACTCGATCTGCTTTTCCTCGGCAGCGTCGTCATCATCTGGGGAATGATCGTCTACCAGCTGGTGCTCACCCTGGCGGGCTATCGCTATCGCCACCACATCCAGCAGGAACACCAGCAGCTGCTGGCAAAAGGCGGCGACCCGGCGCCGGTCTCGATCATGATCCCGGCGCGCAACGAAGAGGTGGTCATCGCCAAGACCATGCGCACCATCCTCGCTCTCGACTATCCGGCCGATAAACTCGAGCTGGTGATCATCGACGACGGTTCCACAGACAGCACCGCTGAGATCATCACGGCGCGCGCCCAAATGGATCCCCGCATCAAGCTGGTCCGTCTGCCGGCGGGTGAGACCGGGCACGGCAAGGCCTATGCCCTCAATGAAGGGCTCAAGCACTGCACTCACGATCTCATTGCCATCTACGACGCCGACAACATGCCCGAACCCTCCGCCCTGCGCCACCTTGCCCTCCACCTCCAGGCGGACTCCAGACTGGCGGCCGTGATCGGCAAGTTCCGCTGCGTCAACCGCCAGCGCACCTGGCTGACCCGCTTCGTCAATATCGAAACCATCGCCTTCCAGTGGATCCTGCAGGCAGGCCGCTTCCATCTTTCGCGCGTGGCCATCCTGCCCGGCACCAACTACATCATCAAAAAGTCGGTGATAACGGCAGTCGGCGGCTGGGATGACCGCGCCATCACCGAGGATTCTGAACTGAGCATGCGCATCTATCAGGCGGGCTGGCAGATCAAATTCATGCCCCTCAGCGTCACCTGGGAGCAGGAGCCCGAAATCCTGCGAGTCTGGAGCCGCCAGCGCACCCGCTGGGTGCGCGGCAACAACTATGTCATCCGTAAATTCACCGGCCCGATGCTCAAAACCCGCAGCCGCTTCCTGGTCACCGAGTTCATCTACCTCTTTGCCCTCTATTATCTCTTTCTGGCGGCGACCGTGGCCTCGCTGCTTCTTTTCTTCGCGAGCAGCACCGGCCTGATCGCCCTCAATGTGCCTGGGCCTTACTTTGCGGTCTGGGTCTCAGCCTTTGCCCTCTTCACCCTGGAAATCTTTGTTGTTCTCAGTTATGAGGGGGAGGATTCGCTCGCCAATATCCTGCTCACGATCGCGATGTACTTCACCTACTGCCAGCTCTGGCTCTACATCGTCTTCAAGGCCCTCATCCTCGATGCCCGCCGTCACCGCGTCGGGGTGTGGGACAAGACCGAGCGTTTCAAGGTGGAGGAGACAGCGGAAGAGGGAGCGACAGCCGGATGAGACTTTGCACAAGGGATATTGCGCCATTTCTTCATGATTTAGCCCGCGCAGCAGGGCGCACCGCCTTCGGCCTTGCCCTGCTGTGGACAATCCTCTCCGGCATTTTTACAGAGTCGGCCGCACAGGAGAGTGGGCTGCGTTTTTTCGCCGAGGCCTACGACGAAACCATCTATCAGCGCCGTGAGGGGCGCAACACGGTCACCATGGCGCAGCTCTACGAAGGGGTGCGCAAGCCGGTGCCCGGGGTGGGTCTCTGGGACAGCTATGTCAAGATCCGCTACGGCAGCGACGCCAACAAGGATTTCTGGAACAACCGCGGCGAGGTAATGCTCGGCACCAGATTGCGCTTTTTTGAAAAGGTCTACCTCGCGCTGTACGGTGAGTATGTCCGTGGAGAGTACATTGCTTACGACGAGGAGGCCATGCCCTACGCCCCCTCCTATGAAGACTGGCGCGGAGGCCTGATCTTCTGGCACGGCTGGGATCCCGGCGGCTGGGCGCCCAGAGGCGCGCTCCCATTCACCCCCTGGAGCGAAACCTACGCCGACATCAACTATCTTGAAAAAGATGATCAGAACATTATCGGCTACATTGAAAGCAAGCTGGGGCTGCAGCTGCTGCGCCTGCATAAAACCCGTCTTGACCTCTATGGCGTCGTCTACGCCTATTATGACCGCAACGCCGACTTTTGGAATAACCATGCCGCTGCAGCGCCGGGTATTCGTTTCACCCCCTGGAGCGACCTCGACCTCAATTTCCGTGTGGAATATCTTTGGGGGACATACTATCAACGTTCAGGCCGCTACGAAAATCCCTATGAGCGAAATTATCAGGATCTGCGCATCGGCCTTTTTTTCTGGTATGGCTGGGGAGATTAAGGAGGAGAACGATGAAAGAAAGAATAAGCATCTTTTTTTTGCTGGCGGCCCTGGCCGCCGGCGTGGCGGCCGCTCAGACCATCCCGGCCCAGCTTCTCTGGGACTATTCGGCGGGCGGCCCGGTGACCGTGGTCGCCCCCTTTCCCGATGTCAACGGCGACGGCCGGCCCGATGTGCTGGCCGGGTCCGCCGACAGCCTGGTCTACTGCCTCTCCGGCGGCGGTCCGGACTATGCGCGGGAGATCTGGTCCTGCCGGGCCCTGGGAGCCATCACCGATGTGGAGCTGATCGGGGATGTCAACGCGGACGGCTACCCCGATGCGGTAGCAGGCTCAAAAGATAATATCGTCTACTGCATCTCGGGCAAGCCGTCGGACGAAGGACTCGAGCTCTGGACGCGTGCCGATTCGGCGACGATCCATTCGGTCGCCGCACTGGGGGATGTCAACGGAGACCAGATCGGCGATGTGGTGGTGGGCACCGCCATGAACAACATGATCTGCATCTCCGGCGCGGCCGCGCAGCAGGGCAAGATCCTCTGGCAGTACGGCAGCGATGCCGATTTCTGGAAGGTCATCGCCATGTCCGACCTCAATGGCGACGGCAAGAAGGAGTGCGCCGGCTCCTGCGACAATTTTATCTACTGCTTCTCGGGTGCGGGCGTCACCCAGGGTCAGCAGGGCGGCTCAGCCGCCAAAGCGATCTGGGCCGCCCCCTACGACGCAGGCGCGCGGGTCTGGTCGATAGCATCCATCACGGATGTGAACGGAGACGGCAAGGCCGACCTCCTGCTCGGCAGCAACATGGACCGGGTCGAGTGCCTCTCCGGAGCGACGGGCAAAAACATCTGGAGCTTTTCCACCGGCGCTGACGCCTTCTGCGTTGCCGTAATCGGTGACCTCAACGGCGACGGCAAGTCCGATGTGCTGGCAGGATCTGCCGACGACTATGGCTACGCCCTCTCTGGCGCGACTGGCCAGCAAATCTGGCGGGTGAAATTCGGCTCGACCGTATTATCGGCAGCAGCGATCGGCGACATCAACAACGACGGCTATCCCGAGGCAGTTTTTGGCTCCGACGCCGATGAGGTGTTCTGCATCAGCGGCGGGGGCGCCACCAAGGGGCAAAAGCTGTGGAGCTATATCGCTACCGGCGGTATCGGCAGTCTCGCCGCTATCGGCGACGTCAATCTCAACGGCATCACTGATGTGGCCGCAGCCTCCACCGACAGCTACCTCCGCCTCTTCGAGGGCAACAGCAGAATCCTGGATGTGGAGCTGGTCTCCTTCACCGCTTCGGTTCAATCAGCAGGCGTGCTGCTATCCTGGCGCACCGCCAGCGAGAGCAACAATCTCGGTTTTGAGGTGCAGCGCTCCTTTGACGGCCACTCCTACGAGCTGATGGGATTTGTGCCTGGCAATGGCACAACCGCCCAGCAGAAGGAGTACAGCTGGTTCGACACGCTTTCCTCCTGGGATCAGCTCTATTACCGGCTCAAGCAGGTCGACCGCGACGGCCAATGCGAGTACTTCCCGGCCATGAAAGTGGTGCAAAAGCTGCCTGCACGCTTGACGCTCCTTGGCAATTATCCCAATCCCTTCAATGCCGGGACATTCATACGGTACGATCTTCCGGCGGCAGAAGAGGTAACAGTGACAATTTATAATTTGCGGGGTGAAAAAGTACACGAGCTCTGGCACGGGGTCCAGCCGGCGGGGAGCCACAGTCTGCATTGGGACGGCAGCAGGATGACCGGGGAAGCGGTGGCCTCAGGGGCTTATCTGTGCATCATCACAGCCGGCGAGGAGATCGCCCGGCTGCGCATAACCTGCCTTAAATGAAATGCACTGCCGTGGGAGGCGCGGATCATGCAAATTGTCATTCAGCCCATCGCCAATCTGAGTCAGCCAGCATAACCCTGTGGTGTGAAACGAGCGAGCTCACCTTCATGATTGCGAACAGTCGCTATCGGTGCGACTAATCAGCCAGATGCCGGGCGCTTTACAATCTCGACATTGGGGAGCTGCCAAAAGGAAATGATACGCTCCAGTTCATCCCGGGAGGCCGCCCGCAGGTTGGGAAGGGTGCCGGGGCGGTCGAGGCTGTTCAGTTGCACGCGATCTGGGGCGATGCGCAGGATGGCCTCCCTTAGCGCAGAAAGTTCACTTTCCTGATCGGTAAAGCCGGGAACGATAAAAACCTCCAACCAGATTCTGCCGCCATATTCGCGCCTCAGCTCGACCAGCCCGGCAATGATCTTTTCTATCTGCAGTATCGGGTGGGGATGATCGACCTTACGATAGAGCGCCGGTGAGGCCGCATCGAGGGAGGGCAAAATCAGATCGGCGCGCAGCACCTCCCTGCGCACCGCCGGATCGGTGAAAAGGGTACCATTGGTGAGAATGGCGAGCGGGATGTCGGGTGCGCGTTCCTTGATCCATTCAATGAGCTCACCCGCGCGGCTGTAAAGCAGCGGCTCTCCGGAGCCGGAGAAGGTGAGGTAATCCAGAGTGGGGTTGGCGATGAAAAAGCGGGTCAACTCTTCACACACCTCGTCGAAAGGGACGTATTCTTTTCGCTCCATGGTGAGGTGGGTTGTACGCCCGCATTCACAATAGATACAATTCAGATTACAGGTTTTAAGGGGCACCAGATCGATGCCCAGAGAGGTGCCGAGCCTTCGAGAGTGGACCGGCCCGAAGATATGCTGGAACATGTACGTCCTACTTGCCGGGTAAATGGCAGCAAAGATGTTGATGGGATACCTTACGTTAGCGCTGTACCCAGCAGAATTTCCACTATTCGCCGGGCGGCCAGGCCGTCACCATAGGGATTGACGGTTCCATGCGAACTATCAATCCATGATCCATTCTTGAGCACAGCAGCGGCCTCAGCGACGATCTTTTCCTGCCGGGTCCCCACCAGACGCGCAACACCCGCCTCCACCCCTTCCGGCCGTTCTGTGGTATCGCGCATCACCAGCACCGGAACAGCGAAGTTCGGCGCCTCTTCCTGAATCCCCCCTGAATCGGTGAGAATCAGGACCGATCGTTTCATGAGCTGAACCAGGGTGAGGTAGTCGACAGGTTCAATAAGATGGACATTCCCGAGCCCATGCAGGATCTCCCCGACCGGGCGGCGCACATTGGGATTCAGATGCACTGGATAGACAAAGTGTGTGTCGTGAAACAAACCGGCGAGTTCGCGAATAGCCTGACAGAGCTCGCGAAATGGCTCGCCGAAACTCTCCCGCCGGTGGGCGGTGATCAGGACCATGTGACCCTCCTGCGGAATCACATCAAGGGCACTTTTCCGCCAATCGAAAGAACGCTGCGAGATCTCCAGCAGGGCATCGACGATGGTGTTGCCGGTGACGTGGATTCCCGCTTCCGGAAATCCCTCTGCCAGCAGGGCTTGCCGCGCCCGCTCAGTGGGTGCAAACCAGGCATCGGTTGCGGCATCCGCCAGACGGCGGTTCATCTCCTCCGGGAAGGGGCGGCGTTTGTCCAGGGTGCGAAGGCCGGCTTCGACATGGCCGAAGCGGATATCATGATAATAGGCCATCACGGCAGAGACAAAGACCGTGGTGGTATCGCCCTGGGCGAGGATCCAGTCGGGTCTGGTCTCTTCGAGAACACTGTCCAGGGTCTCGAACAGCCGGGCGGTGAGAATCGCCAGCCTCTGATTGGGTTGCATCAGGTTGAGATCGATGTCGGGATGGATACCGAAAAGCTCGAGCACCTGGTCGAGCATCTGCCTGTGCTGGCCGGTGACGCAGATCAGGCTCTCCACTTCCTGGGGATGTTTTTCCAGTTCCTTGATCACCGGGGCCATCTTGATCGCCTCCGGCCGCGTACCGAGGATCGAGAGGATTTTCACTGTGTTACCTGACAAATAGTGATGAGCACAAGCTGCGGCATCACAGGAGGCCGGACTTGCCGCTGTTCTGCCAGCCGGCATCGGACTGGATATCGGTCCGGAAGACCAGCAGATCGGCCTCGAAAGGAGAATCGGTGACGTAAACCACCCGGTTCGCTTCGCTGCGAATATCCGTGTAGCACCAGATGTGAGACTCTGTGGCCTCCCAGGCGCTGGAGGATTCGAAGACGACCAGATCAGCCTCGGCACGGATGCTGATGAAACAGACTTGAAGGTCGGCATCCGAGGCAATGTCGGTTTTGTAGAGAACGGGCATGACTTTTCTCCATGATTGAATTAAATCAGCAGCCCTCTTTTTTCTTTTTTGCCTGTGGTTTGGGAGCAGCGCCGCCAGCGGGCAGGCTCAGCTTGGGCATCTCTGTCTTCGGCTGGGCGCTCACAGATCCTGCGCCGCTCTGGGGAGTGCCGCCGAAATACTTGCTTACTTCTTTGATTTTAGCAAAAGCGGCCAGCTGTTCAGGGGTTGGATTCTCCGGCACCGCCGGGAAAAGCACCCTATCCTTCCATTCCTCCAATCCGCCGAAGAGCATGTAAACCGCTTTGTAGCCCTTCGCCTTC